>Ga0307299_10000447_pt1 | contig 13715 bp, 10 predicted proteins | sample ER_DNA_159_FD_194466 | JGI IMG/M metagenome (GOLD analysis project Ga0307299, IMG submission 194466) | Bulk soil microbial communities from the East River watershed near Crested Butte, Colorado, United States - ER_DNA_159 | ecosystem: Environmental > Terrestrial > Soil > Floodplain | place... | reverse complement strand
AACCGGCGAGTCGCCTCGTCGATCATCGGCAGGCGATCGCGCGTGGTCCAAACCAGGTGGAAGTAGAGTTGGTGCGTCGACATGTGAGTCCCACCCTGAAGGGCCCAGGCTTTAGCCTGGGATCAACATCGGGGAGCGCGTCACATTTCATTCAAATGCCTCCCGTAACTCCATTTCCCACCCCCATTTAGCGATGGTTTTTGCGTTGCTTTTCCCCACCTAAGTAATTAGCTTTTATTGACTTAGGCCGCTTCCGCGGCCCGCCTAGACACTCGATTACCCGCTACCCGATACCCGACTACATGACTGGTCCGAACGTCCGCGAGCGTATTCTCCCCCGCCTCATCGAAGACGAGCTGAAGGAATCGTTCCTCGACTACTCGATGAGCGTCATCGTGCAGCGCGCGCTGCCCGATGTGCGCGACGGGTTGAAGCCCGTGCACCGCCGGATCCTGTACGCGATGAACGAGCTGGGCCTCGTCCCCGGCCGCCCCTACAAGAAGAGCGCGACCGTCGTCGGCGACGTGCTCGGCAAGTATCACCCGCACGGCGACGTGGCATTGTACGACTCGCTGGTCCGCATGGTGCAGGACTTCTCGCTGCGCTACCCGCTCGTCGATGGCCAGGGAAACTTCGGCTCCGTGGACGGCGACTCGGCGGCGGCGTACCGCTACACCGAGGCGCGGCTCACGCGCATCGCGATGGCGATGCTGGAGGATATCGACAAGAACACGGTCGTCTTCGTCCCCAACTTCGACGACCGCCTGCAGGAACCCACCGTCCTCCCCGCCCGTCTCCCGAACCTGATCGTCAATGGATCGGCGGGCATCGCGGTGGGGATGGCGACGAACATCCCGCCGCACAACCTGAGCGAGGTCGTGCAGGCGATCACGCACCTGGTGGACAATCCGGACTGCCAGGTGAAAGACCTGCGCAAGTTCATCAAGGGCCCCGATTTTCCCACGGCTGGCATCATCTATGGCCGCGACGGCATCAAAGAGTGCTACGAGAAGGGCCGGGGCCGGATCGTGCTGCGTGCGCGGGCCGTCGCCGAGGAGACGAAGTCCACGGGCAAGCAGCAGATCGTGGTCAGCGAGTTCCCCTACCAGGTGAGCCCCGAGCGGGTGCACGAGCAGATCCGCGACCTCGTGCTCGCCAAGAAGCTCGAAGGTATCTCGGACGTCCGCAACGAATCCGACCGTGAGGGGATCCGGCTGGTCATCGAGCTGAAGCGGGACGTCATTCCGCTGGTGGTGTTGAACCAGCTGTACGCGCACACGCAGATGCAGACGACCTTCGGCGCCATCATGCTCGCCCTCGTGGACGGCGTGCCGAAGGAGCTGGACCTGAAGGAGATCCTGTTCCACTTCATCGAGCACCGTCACGTCGTGATCGTGCGGCGCACCGAGTTCGAGCTGAAGCGCGCGCAGGATCGCGAGCACATCCTCGAGGGTTTGAAGATCGCCGTCGACAACATCGACGAAGTGATCAAGATCATCAAGAAATCGAAGGACACCCCGAGCGCGGATGCGGCGCTGCGCAAGCGCTTCAAGCTGTCGGAGAAGCAGTCGGCGGAAATCCTCAACATGCGGCTCGCCCGGCTCACCGCGCTCGAGATCACCAAGCTCGACGAGGAGCTGAAAGACGTCCGCCGGTTCATCAAGGAGTGCAAGGAGATCCTCGGGTCCAAGCCCCGCCGCATGAAGATCCTCAAGGAGGAGCTCAGCGAGCTGGCGCACGGGTTCGGCGACGAGCGCCGCACCGAGATCGTGGCCGACCAGGGTGAGTTCTCGATCGAGGACCTGATCGCCGAAGAAGACATGGTGATCACGGTCTCGCACGCCGGCTACATCAAGCGGCTTCCCGTCTCCGCGTATCGCCGGCAGCGGCGCGGCGGGAAGGGCGTGATCGCCTCTCATCAAAAGGAAGACGACTGGGTCGAGCACCTCTTCATCGCTTCCACCCACGATTACCTGATGTTCTTCACCCAGCAGGGCCAGTGCTACTGGCTCAAGGTGCACGAAATCCCGCAGGCGGCGCGCGCCGCGCGCGGCAAGCCCATCATCAACTGCGTCGCGATGAAGCCCGACGAGCGGCTCGCCGCGCTGGTGCCGGTACGCGAGTTCTCCGAAAGCCAGTACCTCCTGTTCGCGACGAAGAACGGCGTCGTGAAAAAGACGGTGCTGTCAGAATTCGGGAATCCGCGCTCGAACGGCATTCGCGCCATCAACGTCGAGAAGGGCGACGAGCTGATCGACGTCCAGGTGACCGACGGCAAGAACGACATCGTCCTCGCCACGAATCATGGCATGAGCATCCGCTTCCACGAGAAGGATGTGCGGGACATGGGACGGACAGCGACGGGTGTGAAGGGGATCGAGCTCGACAAGAAGGACCATGTGATCGACATGGTGGTGGTGCGCCGGAAGTCCACGCTGCTCGTCGTGACCGAAAAGGGGATGGGCAAACGCTCCGAGCTGGACGAGTACCGGATTCAGCACCGCGGCGGCCGCGGCATCATCACGTTGAAACGCGCTCCCAAGACGGGCGACATCGTCGCCCTCAAGGAAGTGCTGCCCGACGACGAGCTGATGATGATCACCAAGAAGGGGATCATGATCCGCGTGCCGGTCGAGGGGATCCGCATCACCGGCCGCAACACGCAGGGCGTGAAGGTCATGAACCTGACCGCGGGCGACCTGGTCGTGGACGTGGCGCGCGTCGTGAAGGAGGAAGGGGACGAGAACGGGGATGACGACGAGAGCGACGCCCCGGAGCCGAAGGCCAAGCCTAAGCCCAAGCCGAAAAAGAAGTAACGTGGTCACCGAGAAGGAAATTCGGGAGGCCGCCGCGGGGCTGCAGGGCATCGCGACCCGCACGTCGCTGCGCTACGTCGAAGCCCTCGGTGCGCACTTGAAGCTCGAGAACGAGCAGCCGGTCGGCGCGTTCAAGATCCGCGGCGCCTACAACGCGATCCGGAAGCTGCCCGACGCCGCGCGGCAGCGCGGGGTCATCACCTTTTCGAGCGGCAACCACGGCCAGGCCGTCGCGTACGCCGCCAAGCAATTCGGCGTCCGCGCCGTGATCGTCATGCCCGAAACGGCGCCGGCGGTGAAAGTCGAAGGTGTGAAGCGTTGGGGGGGGGAAGTGGTGCTCGCCGGCCGTACCTCCGAGGACCGGCGCACCAAGGCCGAAGCGCTCGCGAAGAAAGAAGGGCTCGCCATCGTGCCCCCGTTCGACCACCCCGACATCGTGGCCGGCCAGGCGACGGTCGCGCTCGAGATCGTGGAACAGCTCCCGGAAGTCGAGACGGTGCTCGTGCCGGTGGGCGGCGGCGGCCTGATCGCCGGCGTGGTCGCGGGCCTTGTCGCCGCCGGGAGCCGGGCGAAGGTGTGGGGTGTGGAGCCCGCCGGCGCCCCGAAGCTCAAACGCTCGCTCGAGGCCGGGACGCCGGTGCGGCTCGAGCGGACGGCCAGCCTCGCCGACGGCTTGATCACGCTCAACGTGGGAGACATCCCCTTCGCGGAGCTGCAGCACCACCGGGAGCGGCTGCGGGGCGTGGTGCTGGTGGAGGATGACAGCCTCCGCGATGCGGTGCACTTTCTGTGGCGCACCTGCCAGCTCGCGGTCGAGCCGTCAGGCGCCGCCACGACGGCCGCCTTGCTCTCCGGCGCCGTCCGGCCGTCCGGCGTCACGGTATTGATCGTGAGCGGCGGCAACGTCGACCGCGCGCTGCTCGAGGACTGACCCCCCATGGCCACCACCGCCGGCTCGCGGATCCTGGTCGCGGACGACGACGAATCGCTCGTCCGAACGCTGACGTGGATCCTCAAGGAGCACGGCTACGACGTGGTCGTGTGCCCCGGGGGCGAAGGCCTGCTCGGCAAGCTCGAGGAAACGAAGCCGGCTCTGCTGCTGCTCGACATCATGATGCCCAAAGTGGACGGCCTGCAGCTGCTCGAGCGCCTGAAACAGGACGAGCGTTACAAGGACCTCCCCGTCCTCATGGTCTCGTCCATGCCGCCCGAGGACGCGACGGTGAAGGCGCTCGGTCTCGGCGCCGCGGACTTCATCGCCAAGCCGTTCCGGGTGCGGGAGCTGCTGGCCCGCGTCGAGGCGCACATCCGCGTGGGCCAGGCGCTCGCCCAGGCGCGCGAAGAGGCCCGCAGCCGCGCCGCGATGGTGGACATCCTCCACGAGGTCACCGATTCCCTCAAGCCGGACGAGATCTACCACATCCTGGCGCGGCGGGTGGCGCGGGTCCTCAACATCTCGAAGTGCTCGATGGTGCTCGCGAAGTCGGGCGACCAGCAGGGCGTCGTGGTGGCCGCGTACGAGAACCCGATGCTGCGCAATCTCCAGATCGACCTGGGGCGCTATCCCGAGATCCGGCAGGCGCTGACCACCGGCCGGCTGGTCCTGGTCGAGGACGTCTCGACCGACCCGTTATACAAGGAAGAGCGCCTGCGGTGGGAGCGCGACGGCATCAAGGTCCCGACCCGCTCGGCGGTGGCGCTGCCTTTCTGGATGAGGGATCAGCAGATGGGTGTGTTCTTCCTCCGGACCACCGGCGATGATCCGCCCCTCACCCGCGCGGACGCCCAGTTCGGCGAGACCGTGATCAAGACGGCCGTGTCGGCGATCGAGAAAGCGTACGACTTCGAAACGGCCGTGTCGGACAAGCAGCGGCTCGAGAAGCTGGCCCTGACGGACGCGCTCACCGGCTGTCTCAACCGGCGCGCGCTGTCGGAAGCGTTGGGCCAGGAGCTCGACCGGGCCCGCCGCTACAATCTGGCGCTCACCATTCTCCTCGCGGACATTGATCGATTCAAACAGATCAACGACACGCGCGGTCACATTGCGGGCGATTCGGTGCTCCGCCAGGTTGGGGAGCTGCTGCGCCGGGAGGCGCGTTCGGTGGACATCGTCGCTCGTTACGGCGGCGAAGAGTTCGTGGTGGTGATGCCGGAGACGGCACTGAACGGCGCGGCGATCTTCGCCGAGCGCCTGCGGCGCCGCGTGATGGCGCGCGACTTCGCCGATCCGGGAGAGGATCCGCTGCACATGACCGTCAGCATCGGGCTCGCTTCGTTCCCCGACGACCGGGTCCAGAGCGCGGACAGCTTCGTCTCCCTCGCGGACCAGGCCCTCTACCGCGCGAAGAACGAAGGGCGCAACTTGGTGCGGCAATGAGTGAACGCCGCTGCCCCAAGTGCGGGTCGGTCTACACCGATACGGCCCGGTTCTGCCCTAAGGACGGGTCGATGCTCGTCGAAGTCCAGACGAAGCCTGCCTCCTCGGGCAGCGGCACCGCCGTGCGCCAACCGCCCGTCTCGGGCAAGGGACTGGGCCTCGACCGCGCGTCCACGCTCTCGAACCAGATGCTCGACGCCCGCTACCAAGTGATGAAGAAGCTGGGTGAGGGCGGCATGTCGTACGTCTACCTGGCGAAGGAGATTTCCTCGGGCGAGACCGTCGCTATCAAGGTGCTCTCGCCGCGCCTCGCGTCCGACAAGAGCTCGGTGGAGCGGCTGCGGCGCGAAGCGGGTCTCGCGATGCGGCTCGAGCATCCCAACGTCTGCCGCATCCTGCGCCTGGGCGAGTCGGAGGACGGGCTCATCTATCTGGTGATGCCGTTCCTCAAGGGCGAGCTGCTCTCCGACCGCGAGGTGCGCGGCGGTCCGATGGACGTCGCCACGGGCATCGTGCTGTTGCAGGAGATGTGCGCCGGACTGCACCACGCGCACGAGCTGCAGATCATTCACCGCGACCTGAAGCCCGAGAACGTGATGCTCGTGCCCGAGGACGACGGCGGCACCGACCACGCGGTCGTCATGGACTTCGGGCTCGCGAAGGAGCGCCGCGCCGACCCGGCCATCGCCAAGCTCACGGCCACCGGCATCATCCTCGGCACGCCCGAGTTCATGAGCCCCGAGCAGATCCGCGGCAAGCCGCTCGACGCCCGAAGCGACATCTACGCGCTCGGCATCGTCGCGTTCGAGATGTTCACCGGGAAACTGCCGTTCCAGGGCCGCAACGCGCAGGAGATGATGATCGCGCGGCTGCGCGGCCAACCCACGCCGATCCGCCAGCTGCGGGCCGATACGCCCCCGGCCGTCGAAAAGGCGCTCACCAAGGCCCTTCAGACCAATCCCGACGATCGCTACACCACAGCCCTCGAATTCGCCGACGCGTTGACCGCCGGCGAGTCGTCGGGGGGCGGGGGGTTGTTCGGGAAGCTCAAGGGAAAATTCACATGATCGTCGCCGCACTCGCCGTCCTCCTCGCCGTTCAACAAGCACCTCCAACCCAGATCACCGCCATCCGCGCCGGCACGCTCATCGACGGGACCGGCGGCGCGCCCGTCAAGAACGCCGTGATCGTGGTGCAGGGGGGCCGGATCACGGCCGCCGGGGCCAACGTGGCGGTGCCGAGCGGCGCGACGGTGATTGACCTGTCGGGCTTCACCGTGCTCCCGGGCTTCATCGACGCGCACGTCCACCTGATCGGCCACATCATCGGCGACGGGGACTGGCAGCATCAAGGTCTCGTCGAGAGCTCCGCCCAACGCGCACTGCTCGGGGCGGCGCACGCCCAACAGACGCTCGAGGCAGGGTTCACCACGGTCCGCAACCTCGGTGCCGACGCATTCACCGACATTTCGCTGCGCAACGCCATCAACGCGGGTTGGGTCCCGGGGCCGCGGATCATCGGCGCCGGCGTCTCGTTCGGGATCTCGGGCGGACACTGCGACGGCTCGTCGGGCTTCGAGCCCGAGAATCCGATGAGCCGGGGCGGATTCGAGACCGGCGCGGCCGACGGCGTGGAAGCGGTGCGGGAGATGGTGCGCTACGACGTCAAGCACGGCGCTGACGTCATCAAGATCTGCGCGACGGGCGGGGTCCTCTCGCCCACCGACTCCGTGGGCGTGCAGCAGTACACCGAAGAGGAAATGCGCGCGGTGGTCGAAGCCGCCCGCATGATGGACCGGCGCGTGGCGGCGCATGCGCACGGCCTCGAGGGGATCAAGGCCGCGGTCCGCGCCGGCGTCACGTCCATCGAGCACGGCTCGATCCTCGATGCGGAGGCCGTGCGGATGATGAAGGAGAAGGGCACCTGGCTCGTGCCCACGCTGCTCGCCGGCTACACGGTCGATTCGCTGGCGCGGCTCGGTCGGCTGCCCCCCGCCATCGCCGCCAAGGCGCTCGCCATCGCGCCGCGCCAGCACGCCTCGTTCAAGCTGGCGGTGGACGGCGGCGTGCGCATCGCCCTCGGTACCGACGCCGGTGTCATGCGCCACGGCAGCAACGGGCGCGAATTCGGGCTGATGGTGAAGTACGGCATGACCCCGATGCAGGCGATCGTCGCGGGAACGTCGAACGGGGCCACGTTGCTCGGTCTCGAAGCCGAGATCGGCACGATCGCGGCCGGCAAGCAGGCCGACCTGGTCGCGGTGCGGGGGAATCCCCTTCAGAACATCCAAATCCTCGAAACCGTCGATTTCGTCATGAAGGGCGGCGTCGTCTTCAAGCGCGACGGGCAAGTCGTCGGACGGAGTGCCGCCGGGGCGCCGTGAAGCGTTTCCCCGCTTTCGATCCACCGGAGTACGTCGCGTGGAAGGCCGAGCCGCACCTGGTGCGGGCCTTTCGCGCCACGATCGAGCAGAACGATGAGCGCGCCGCGCTCGTGTCCCACCTCTCCATCGACGCCAAGCTCGACCTCTATGCGGGCCTCGTTCGCGCCCGGCTGCACGACATCCAGCTGAAGCGCTGGGTGCGCACCGGCGTGATCTCCAAGGCGTGGCTCGGCACGGGAGAGGAAGCGACGACGGTCGGCCCCGTCCACGCGCTCGACCGCGAGCACGACGTCGTCGCGCCGATGATCCGCAACGCTGCGGCGTGCTGCGAGATGGGGATGTCGCTCACCGCCATGCTGCGCGCCTACCTCGCGACCGATGACTCGCCTTCCCGTGGCCGCGACCTCCACGTCGGCTCCCTGCCGGACGGCGTGCTCCAGCCGATCTCGCACGTGGGCGACATGGTACCGGTGATCGCCGGCGTCGCGTTGACGTTCAAGATGAAAGGAGAGCGGCGCGTCGCCCTCACCTGGGTGGGTGACGGCTCGACCAACACCGCCGCGGCGCACGAGGGAACGAATTTCGCGGCCGTCCAGCACCTCCCCGCCATCTTCATCGTCGAGAACAACCAGGTGGCCCTCGGCACCCGGCTCGAGCAGCACCACCTCCCGGGTGAGTACAAGGATTGGGCGGCGAGCTACGGCGTGTGGGGCGCGCAGTTCGACGGCAACAACGTGCTCGACGCCTACGCCGCGACGCGGATGGCGGCCGACCGCTGCCGGGCGGGGCAGGGGCCCGCGCTGCTCGTCGCCGACACGTTCCGGATGGGCGGGCACGCGACCCACGACGAGCGCGAGGCGCGAGAGACCTTCCCCGCGGAGCTGTTCGCCACGTGGGGGAAGCGCGACCCCATCGGCCTGTATGAGGAGTACTTGAAGGAAGAAGGCGTCAAGGCCAGGCGGCTCAGCGAGGTGGAATCCGGGGCCGCGGTGCAGGTCGAGAAGGCCGCGGAGGAGGCGATCGCCAGCCGGGCGAAGATGCCGAAGGGGGAGACGGCGTTGGACGGGGTGTATGCGAACGATCGGTAACGTGTTGGCGGCGTTGCTGCTCGCCGGCTCGGCGTCGGCGCAACGCCGCGGGCTCGACGTGCAGGAGTACATCTTCGAGATCACAATCCCGGACACGGGTGTCAGCGTCAGCGCGAGAGCGTTCGTCAGCTTCGAGCCGCACGCGGATACCGTGCTGACGCTCGACCTCGTCGGCATGACCGTCGACTCGGTCAACGCGTTTGCCATGGGGCACGGGAGTGGGAGTGGTGCCCCGATCCCGTACGAGCATGACGGACTGGTCATACGGATCCCGCTCCGTGCGTTGCACGGCAGCAAGCGGCTCCTCGTCAGCTACCACGGCGTGCCTAAGGATGGGCTCATTATCTCGGTCAACGGCCGTGGCCGTCGAGCGGTCTTCGCCGACAATTGGCCCCAACGAGCGAGATACTGGCTTCCCGTGGTGGACCACCCTCGTGATAAGGCCCGAGTGTCGTTCCTCGTGACTGCTCCTCCCACCTGGCGCGTCGTGGCGAACGGTCGCCTCATGCCGCGCGACGTCGTACCCGTGGATACGGCGTCGTCGCACGCGTCGATGTGGCGTCAGGGAAGCCCCATCCCCACCTATACGATGGTCATTGGTGCCGGCGAGTTCACGGTCAGCAAGCACCGCCCCGCGCTCGGGGATGGTGGGACGATCCCCATCGAGGTCTGGACCTATCCGGAAGACTCGGCATACGCCGACTCGGTCCCGTTCCGCCGAGCCACCGAGATCGTCGAGGTGATGCAGCGGCTTGTCGGGCCCTATCCGTACGCCAACCTCAAGCACGTGCAGTCGTCCACCCGTTTCGGTGGCATGGAAAACTCGAGCGCCATCTTCTACGCCGAGAAGCCGTACGTCGAGCGGCGCATGGGCGAAGGTGTCGTGCGCCACGAGACGGCGCATCAATGGTTCGGCGATGCGGTCACGCCGCGCGATTGGCCCCATCTCTGGCTGTCAGAAGGGTTCGCGACCTATTTCGATGGCGTGATCGGCGCGGCGTTGGATGGAGACACGGTCCTCGCGAACCATATGCGCGACAACGCGGAGTCGTACTTCAAGTCCGACGTCACCGACCGGCCGATTGTCGATTCGGCGAACGCCGCCGAGCCGATGAAGCTGCTGAACGCCAACAGCTATCCCAAGGGCGCCTGGGTGCTGCACATGCTGCGCGGCCTGACCGGCGACCGGGCGTTCTTCAACGGTCTCCGGACCTACTATCGGACGTATCGCGATTCCACCGCGACCAGCGAAGATTTCCAGCATGTCATGGAGAAAGCCTCGGGCAAGGACCTCAGCTGGTTCTTCCATCAGTGGCTCTACCAGCCGGGGTACCCTCAGCTCGACGTCACCTGGCAACAAGACGCCGGAGCCGGGCGTATGCTCGTGGGTATCACTCAACGCCAAAAACCGGAATGGGGGGTGTTCCGGATTCCCGCGTTGACGCTCGAATTCCGTGACGCCAACGGCACGACCCTACGCCGCGACGTCGCCGTGACGGGGGCTGAAACATCGGCTCGCATCGATCTTCCGTTCGCGCCGTCCGAGGTTCGTGTGGACCCGGGCGGCAAACTGCTGCTCAGAGTCACTGCCATCAGTCGGAGGTAACCAATGCGCCCGCGCGCGCTCACAGCCGCCATCGCCGTTCCTCTCGCCCTCGCCTGCAACGGGACTCCCGCCGCGGGCCAGGACCAATCGCTCAAAGTACCGACGGGCTTCCAGGTCACCGTCTTCGCCCCTGATGTGCCGGGCGTGCGCTATCTCGCCCTCGGTCCCGGGGGCGTGGTGTACGCGTCCCGCCCCAGTGCGGGCACGATCGTGCGCCTCCCCGACGCCAACCACGACGGCGTGGCCGATTCGGTGGTGGTCGTTGCCACCGGCCTGAACCGGCCGTTCGGCATCGCGTTCCGCGGCGACACGATGTTCGTGGCCGAGAATAACGAGGTGGTGCACTTCAATCCGGGATCGGCGGTCAAGGTCGTGGACGTCGCCAACATCCCGGGTGGCACCGGTCACTGGACCCGCACGATCGTCTTCGGCACCGACGGCAAGATGTACGTGAGCGTCGGTTCGTCGTGCAACATCTGCGACGAGTCGGACTCGATGCGCGCCGCCGTCGTGCAGTTCAATCGCGACGGCTCGGGGGGTCGAGTGTTCGCGCGCGGGCTGCGCAACTCCGTTGGGCTGGCAATCAGCCCCACGACGGGCGAGTTGTGGGCGACGAACAACGACCGCGACAACCTCGGCGACGACGTGCCGCCGGAACGGATCAACATCATTAAGGACGGGAAGTACTACGGCTGGCCGCAGTGCTACCTCCCCGGTCAGCGGAACCCTGAGTACTCCACGGCCGATTGCTCGAGCGTCGAGCCTCCCGCGATCACGTTTCAGGCGCATTCAGCGCCTCTCGGATTGAACTTCTACACGGGCACGGCGTTCCCCGCGGACTACCGCGGCGATGCCTTCGTGGCGTTCCACGGCTCCTGGAACCGCTCCGTGCCGACGGGCGATAAGGTCGTGCGGGTACAGGTTACCAACGGCAAACCCGTGGCGATCGACGATTTCGTGACCGGCTGGCAACGTCCCGACGGCTCGCGCTGGGGGCGGCCGGTGGCCATCGTCATGGCGACGGATGGTGCGCTGCTGGTGAGCGACGACATGGGCGGGAAGATCTGGAGGATCTCGTATGGGCGGTAACGGGCGGTACAGGGCGGTAATGGGCGGTATTGCCGGCGTGGTGATCGGCTTGGTACTCGTGGCGTACCGCCCGTTACCGCCGGTTACCGCCCGCCCTGATATTCACGCCGAATACGTCAAGTATGTCAGCGGCAAGGACACGATCACTGCGTATCTCGCCTATCCCGAGCGGCCGACCCCCGCGCCCGGGGTGATCGTGATCCACGAGATCTTCGGTATGTCGGACTTTGTCCGGCAGACGACGGAGCAGCTGGCCAAGGACGGGTTCGTGGCCATCGCCCCCGATCTGCTGTCGCGGCGCGGCGGGACCCCGGCGATGGGCGACTCGGCGCGGCGCGTGATCTCGTCGTTGCCACCGGACTCCGTGACCGCCGATCTCGACGCGACGGAAGCCTACCTCAAGACTGTGAAGGCCGTGCGCGCCAACGCGATCGGCGTCATCGGCTTCTGCTGGGGTGGCGGACAGAGCTTCAAGTACGCGACGAACAACCCGCGCCTCAAGGCGTTCGTCGTCTGTTATGGGCCGAGCCCGAAACCTGAGGACATCGCGCGCATCCGCGCCAAGGGCCTCGGTGTGTACGCCGAGAACGACGCCCGCATCAACGCAGGGCTCGCGGAGACCGACGCGGCGATCAAACAGGCAGCGAAGGACTACCAGTACACCATCTATCCGGGCGTGGGGCACGGCTTCCTGCGCGCGCGCGAGAAGCCCGAGGTGGCCGACAGCGCGTGGAACGCGGTGATCCGGTTCTTCCGGGCCCAGCTCGATACGAAGTGACGCTCAGCGGCGCGGCGCGGTCCTCAAGTAGTCCCGCGCCCGCTCGAGTGCCGCATCGCGCCCCGCCAACACGTCGTCCACCTTGACCGCTACCGGGATCTCCGGAGCGATGCCCGTCCGCGCGAACTCTGTCCCATCGGGAAAAGCGTCGCGCGTCACGGTCACCCGGAACAGCCACGCGCGGTGGAGCGGCAGCAGCAGGGTCTGGCCGGTGCCCCCCGCCGACGTCTCACCGATGATCGGGCCGCGGGAGCCGTTGCGGAACGCCACCAGCAGGTCCTCCGCCGCCCCCGCGGTGCGGGGCGATGTGAGGATGGTGACCGGGCCTGCGAAGCGCGCGTGGTCCCGGCGCGGTCGGATCGTGTCGGAGGGGGCGGCGAGCCAGGCGCCGATCGAGTCAGGGGTGTCGGCGCCGCGATACGCGGGCCGGTACTGCGGCGTGCGCCAGCGCGATGTGAGGACCGGGCGCTCGATGAGCCGGGCCAGGATTGCGTACCCGTTATTCCGACCGCTCCCGGTGCCTCCGTCCGTCTCCCGCAGATCGAGCACGATGCCGCTGAGACGCGGCGCGTCGCCGATGGCGCGATCGAAGGCCGGAACGACGCCCCCATCGGCGAGCGAGTGTATCCGTATCCAGATGGCGCCGCCGGGCAACGTGTCCACGTCGAGCACGGGGGGCTCGAGCGGCCAGTGGGCGGCGAGCGTCACGCTGCGCGTCACGCTGGCGCCGCGCTGCTCGCCGCCGGGGAGCCGCAGCAGCAGCTGGAGGGCGGTGCCCTTCTCTCCCTCCAGCATGCGCGCCACGGCGCGGTCCCACCGGCTCGGCTCCGTCGCCGCGGAGATCCCGGGGAGGATCGAATCGCGGATCCATTGCTCGGCGGGGATTCCCTGCACCGCCACGATCTCCGCGAGCCGCTCGGGACGCGCAATCCGCATCTCGTCGTTCGTGGCGTAGTCGATGATGAACGGCCGGTGTTCGATGCTGCGCAGCGCCAGGGGCGGGCGTGCTATGCGGCCGGCGATCGCCGGGGGCGGCACCAGCTCCGCTTGAGGGTCGTGGAGCAGCGCCACGAAGCGCCGCAGCCGGCGGAAGTACTGCGCGTCGGACGGGAGCGGGCCACCGCCCGCGGTCTCCGTGACAACGGCCGCGAATGCCGAGTCCCAGTCGGCGCGCACGGCGTCCCAGTAGGCATAGTTGTAACGGCCTTCGGACCACACGCCGGCCGCGACGAGCTGCCGATCGACGGGCGTCACCTGTTGGGCCGAGGCGAGGGCCGGGAACCACCAAACCAGCAGGAGCGTACGGGATAGCATGGTCGCGGTAATCTACCTTCTGCTCTTCATCGCGCCGCAGGTCTTGCTCTATCTGTACCTGCGGGAGCGACTTCCAGACCCCACTCGGCCGCGCCAAGCGCGCGTCGTTCGCTGGGCGCTGGCAGCCGTGTTCGCGGTCTTCAACTTCCCGTGGGTCATCGTCGCGGTCCGCATGTTCGCCGGCAGCCTGTGGGGCATCGGCCGGATCCACTACATCGCGCCCTGGATCGCGTGGCAGATGCTCGGCTGGGTCTTCTGCGGACT
>Ga0307299_10000446_pt1 | contig 13722 bp, 15 predicted proteins | sample ER_DNA_159_FD_194466 | JGI IMG/M metagenome (GOLD analysis project Ga0307299, IMG submission 194466) | Bulk soil microbial communities from the East River watershed near Crested Butte, Colorado, United States - ER_DNA_159 | ecosystem: Environmental > Terrestrial > Soil > Floodplain | place... | reverse complement strand
ACAATCCGGCCCGCTGAGCAGCGTTCCCCGGTAGCTCAATTGGCAGAGCATCCGGCTGTTAACCGGAGGGTTGTTGGTTCGAGTCCAACCCGGGGAGCTGGGCATGGGGGAAACCCGGTTTCCCCCATGAAACGCCCTCGTCCCTCAACAGCAGCGTGTCCTAGATCGGTCAGCGCTCCAGGCGGTCCGCGAGTCGGCGCATCTCACGGTCATGCTTTGACTGCGCGTCGAGCAGGGCATCGACCGCTTCTCCGAACAGTTCCGTTATCTCAGCAGAGGAAAGCTCGTCGACCGCCTCGGCGAAACCCGCTGGGCCGCCCTCTAGTCGGGTATCGCACAGCAACGACAGCTGCTCGCTCACCTCGATCTCCATGGACGTAGAACGAAGAGTTGCTCACGTCTGGTACGGCCGCGATCAAGGGACAGTCCTGGACACTGGCCCAGGTGCCGTTTCCATCACTGGAGGCCGCGCAATGCCTATGCATTGCCTAGTACACTGCGGCCGGTGCCAAAGCAGTTCTACAGCGCGAGTGAGGCGGCGAAGATGCTCGGGATCAGCCTCGACACCTTGCGGCGCTGGGACCGCGCCGGGCGGATCGAGACCGCCCGGGACAGCGGCAACCGCCGGATCGTCGCTGCGGCCGAGGTTCAGCGGCTGCGCGGGGAGACGAACGGCGCGCATCTGAGCGCGCGCAACCGGCTGCACGGAACCGTGACCGAGGTCCGCGTCGAAGGCCTCATCGCGCAGGTAGGGCTCGTCGTCGACGAGCCGGCGCTGCTGGTCGCGATCGTCACGGCGGACGCGGTCGAGGATCTCGGCCTCAAACCGGGGATGCCCGCAGCCGCAGTGGTCAAGGCGACCTCCGTAATGGTGGAGCACTCGTGAGGCTGGTCCTTGCCGTCGTCCTCGCAGCAGTCGTCACCGGAACTGCGGCTGCGCAGCGCGAGACGACCAGGGCGACGCTGTACGCGGCCGCGTCGCTCACCGACGCGTTCCCGAAGATCGCGCCGCAGGCGCGGTTCTCGTTCGCCGGCTCGAACGCGCTCGCGGCGCAGATCCGCCAGGGTGCGCCGGCCGACGTCTTCGCCTCGGCGAACATGAAGATTCCATTCGGGCTCTACGCGGACGGGCATTGCTCGAAACCGGTCGTCTTCACGCGTAATGCGCTCGTCCTGATCCTTCCGCGCAAGAACCCGGCGCACATCCGTCGGCTGGGTGACCTGCGGCGGAAGGGCGTCAAGCTCGTGATCGCTGCGAAAGGCGTCCCGGTGGGCGACTACACGCTGCAGGTGCTCGAGAAGCTGAAGCTCACGGGTGTCCTCAAGAACGTCGTCAGCCGCGAGACCGACGTGCGAGAGGTGCTCGCGAAGGTCGCGCTCGGCGAGGCCGACGCCGGCTTCGTCTACCGCACCGACGCAAAGACCGTGCCGAAGAAGGTGAGGACGATTTCGATCCCGCCGCGCGGACGGCCGGACATCGAGTACGGGATCTGCGTCGTGCTGGCGAGCAAGAACAAGCCGGTCGCTCAGGCGTTCGTCAGGCGCGTGCTCGGCAGGACGGGGCAGACGATCCTGCTGCGCTCCGGCTTCCTCCCGCGTCTGAAGCCGTGAGCATCCGCCGCTGGCTCTTCGGCGCGCTGGTGTTCGGCGCCGCCGGACTGGCGCTTGCTTTCTTGCTGGTGCCGATCGCGGCGATCTTCCTGCGCGTGCCGCCGGGCAAGCTGCTGCACCAGCTCTCGAACCCGGTGGTGACCGACGCACTGATCGTGAGCGCCAAGACCACCGTGATCGCGCAGGTGCTGATCCTGCTGTTCGGCACGCCGCTCGCCTACCTCGTGGCGAGCCGGCGCTTCCGGGGCCGCTCGTTGGTCGTGACGCTCGTGGAGCTGCCGCTCGTGCTCCCGCCCGCCGTCGCAGGGCTCGGGCTGCTCGCGGCGTTCGGCCGCCTCGGCCTGCTCGGCTCGACGCTCGACGCAGTCGGGCTGGCGATCCCGTTCACGCAGACGGCGGTCACGCTTGCCGTGGCCTACGTTGCGAGCCCGCTCTACATCCGCGCGGCGATCGCCGCGTTCGAAGCGGTCGACCCGAACCTCGTCGCCGCCTCGCGCACGCTCGGGGCGAGCCCGACGCGCACGTTCTTCCGGGTCGTGCTCCCGCTTGCCGGCGGTGGGCTCGCGGCCGGCGAGGCGCTCGCCTTCGCCCGCGGCCTGGGCGAGTTCGGCGCGACGATCATGTTCGCGGGCAGCCTCCGCGGCGTGACGCAGACCCTGCCACTCGCGATCTACGAGGAGTTCTCGCTCGACTTCGACGCGGCGCTCGCGATGGGTGCGCTGCTGGTGGTCATCAGCGCGGCCCTGCTCCTGTTCCTCAAGCTGATCCTCTCGTGGCAACCCTCTCGGCAGACTTCGAGCTTCCTCTCCGCTCGTTCGAGCTGAAGCTCGCGCTCGAGGTCGAGCGGACGGTCGCGCTGGTCGGGCCCTCCGGCGCCGGCAAGAGCTCGGTGCTGCGGGCGATCGCGGGCCTCGCCCGTCCGGTCGGCCGGATCGCGCTCGACGATGAGGTCTGGCTCGACGGCACGACCTTCCGCAATCCGGAGGAGCGGCGGGTCGGCCTGGTCTTCCAGGAGTACGCGCTCTTCCCGCACCTGAGCGTCCGGCAGAACGTGGCTTACGGCGGCAAGGAGCGCGCAGGTGAGCTGCTGGAGCGATTTAGGATCTCGCACCTCGCGCACGCCCGGCCGACCGAGCTCTCCGGCGGGGAGCGGCAGCGCGTGGCCCTCGCACGGGCACTCGCGCGTGACCCCGGCGTACTGCTCCTGGACGAGCCGCTCTCCGCGCTCGACGCGCACACGAAGGACGCGGTCCGGCTCGAGCTGCAGGAGCTGCTGCACGCATTCGGACTGCCGACGCTGATCGTGACCCACGACTACGAGGACGCGGCCGCTCTCGCGGACACCGTCGGCGTGATCGTCGAGGGCCGCCTGCGCCAGCTCGGCACGCCTCACGAGCTCGTCTCGCAGCCGAACGATCCCTTTGTCGCCTCGTTCACGGGCGCCAACCTCCTGCGCGGCTCCGTCCAGCTGCAGGACGACGGACTCACCCGTGTGCGGCTGGAAAGCGGCGAGATCGTCTACTCGACCGACTCCGCCCAGGGCGAGGTCGGCGTGGTCGTCTACCCCTGGGACGTGTCGATCGGCCGGGTGCACGCGGACGACTCGGCGATGAACCTGATCCGCGGCGAGATCGCCTCCGTCGCGCACGTCGGCAACCGCGTGCGGGTGCGGGTCGGACCACTGACCGCCGAGGTCACGGCCGCGTCGGCCGAGCGGCTCGGACTCGCGCCCGGCGGAACCGTCCTGGCGACGTTCAAGGCGACGGGGACGCGCCTTCTGCCGCTCTCGCGTTAGAGCGCTAGCTCCCGCGTGGCCCCGAAAGCCTCGAGGAAGCGCCGGTCGTGGGTCACGAGCACGACCGCGCCCTCGAAGGTCTGCAGCGCGAGCTCGAGTTGCTCGATCGCCTCCAGGTCGAGGTTGTTCGTCGGCTCGTCGAGGACGAGGGCGTTCACGCCGCGTCCGGCGACGAGCGCGATCGCTGCCCGGCTGCGCTCGCCGGGGGAGAGCGAGCGGCCCGGACGCAGGACGTCGTCGGCGCCGAGGGCGAACCGCGCCAGCAGGGCGCGCGCCTCGCCCTCGGGCAGGCCGCTGCGCGCGCTGAATGCAGCCAGCAGCCGCTCGCCTCCCGCGAACGGGCCGGGTCCCTGCGGGAGCTCGCCAATCACCGTGCCCGGGCCAAGCCTGCGCTCACCCGAGACGAGCGGCAGCTCGCCGAGCAGCGCCTTCAGCAACGTCGTCTTGCCCGCGCCGTTGCGGCCGAGCAGGGCGAGCCGGTCGCCGTGGCGCAGCTCGAGGTCGACGGGGCCGACGCGGAAGCCGCCGCGCCCGGCGACCGCGCCGGTGAGGCGCGCCACGACGTCGCCGCCGCGCTGCTGCGGTGAGAGCTCGAGCCTCAGCTCCCAGGGCGTCCACGGCTTGTCGACGCGCTCGAGCCGCCCGAGCTTCTTGGCCGCAGCTTTCTTCACGTCCTTCGTCTTCTTCTTCTTGCGGCCCTGGCCGTAGCCGCGCTCCTCCCACTGACGCATCCGGCTCGCCTGCTCCTCGAGCCGCTCGCGCTCCGACCGGTAGCCGGCGTAGGCCGACTCGTGCCGATCCCGCGCAGCCACCCGCTGCGCGACGAACTCGCTCCAGCCGCCCGCGTACACGCGCACCTGCCGAGTCTCCGCCTCGAACTCGACGATGCTCGTCATCCGCTCGAGGAAGGCCCGGTCGTGAGAGACGGCGACGATGCCGCCGCGGTGCGAGTCGACGAAGCGCTCCAGCAGCTCGAGCGCCGCGAAGTCGAGGTCGTTCGTCGGTTCGTCCAACAGCAGGACGTCGGCGTCGGAGGCGAGGATCGCCTCGAGGTTCCGGCGCGACGCCTCGCCGCCCGAGAGCGCCTCGACGGCTCGCTCCTGCACGAGGTGGGCGACGCCGAGGCCGGGCGGCTCGCGGCTGACGGCACCCGAGTCCGGCTCCTCGCTGCCCGCCAGCAGGCGCAGCAGGGTCGACTTGCCGATCCCGTTCGGGCCGACGACGCCGATCCGGCTGGACGGCGTGACCGAGAGCGACAGGCCGTCGAGGACGACGGTGTCGCCGTAGGACTTCGAGATCGAGCGGGCGGCAAGCGTGCCGCGGAGACGGTGCATGCGTGGACCCCCTGGCCGAGAGGAACGAGAGCGAGTGGTGTTCGGTCAGCGAGTCCGCATAGAGCGGGGCGCGAGCCCTGCGCGAAAGCCTAGCCGACGACACCGCTCGTGACGGCGACGGCACGGTGGTCTAAGCTCGTACGAGGATGCTCCGGTCAGCTGCGCTGGCCTCTGCCTTCGCCCTGGTCTTTGCTGGCGGCGCCTCGGCGGAAGTCGTCGCGCACGGAGTGCAGGACGGACTGCTCGCGCTCAACGGGAAGGGCTCTCCCTCGGTTGCGTTCGTCAGGGGCACGACTCTTGTGATCGCGAGCCGCGCCGGGCCTCGCCGCTGGACGACGGCCAGGGCCGCGACCGTGACCTCGGGCTCGAGCGTGGTGGCGTTCGCGATCGGTGCCGCCGGCCCCGTCGCGCTCGTCCAGAGCGCGGATCAGCGACGGCTGCAGCTGGTTCGAGCGCGGTCGGTCGGCTGGCAGACGATCCTGCTCGCGGGCGGGCTGCCGGCGCAGGTGCGGCTCGGCTGGCCCGGGCTCGCCGTCAGCCGCAGCGGCGAGCTCGCAGTCGCCTACACGCGCTGGAACGGACTGTCCCTGGACAGCCGGTTGATGCTTGTGCGCGTGGGCGGGAAGGCGCCTTTGCGCTCGCAACAGCTGACCTTCGAGGGCTTCCCGAAGAGCCTCGTGCCCCCGCCTGCGGCGCCGGTCTTCTTCGGCGGCCTCGTCCATGTGGTCGAGTCGTACGGCTACCACGGCGTGCTCGGGACGCTCGAGTGGTTCCCGCAGAAGAAGACCTGGATCGGCCTCAACCTCGACTCGGGTGTCGGCGACTTCCCGATGGGCCCTCTGTTCGCGGGGGTCAGCCCCAGCGGCGTGCTGCACGCGGCCTGGACGGAGTCGTTGACCTTCTTCGGGACGGCGCCGGTCACGCTCGCGTCGCGGAGACGCGAGGCGACGTCCCAGTTCGTGCTGGACCGGGGGCTGACGACGGCGCTCGCGCTCCCGTCCACCGGGCCGGAGGTCGCTGCGAACGAGTGGGTCTCCTCGGACGAGCTCGGCCTGCGGGGAGATGCAAACGCCTGGGCCGGCACGGTCGTCCGCCGCCGCACCAAGGTCGAGCTGGACGGCTGGCTGGCGGGGTTCGCGGTCGCCCGGCGGGGCGGTCGTGACGTGCTGCTCGGAGGGCCGGCCGGCCTGCGCTGGTTCCACTCGCCGCGCAGGCTCACCCCGCGCGTGACGCTCGAGGCCTCTGACGACGGCGGCACCGTCGCGCTGAGCGGTCATGTGCGAGGCATTGGGAGCGGCAACGTGACCATCTACCGCGAGCGGCCAGGGGAGGCGCGGAGTGCGATCGGCCGGCCCGCGCTTTCGTCAGGCGCGTTCTCGCTGTCGGAGCAGTCGCCCGCGACGCCCGCGGTCTACCGGGCGGTCTGGATCGACCCGGGGAGCGGGATCCCGTACGCGGCTCTCTCGCGCCCTTAGTACGAGGGCTTGACGAAATACCGCTGTGCCGCCGGAACGCGCTGCTCGCCCCGATGCTGCGTCCTCAGTCGCGCACGTACCTTCCAGGTACGAACACTCCCTGCGTCCTTGCCTCGGAACGACCATCGCGCCCCGTCGACGAGCGCTATTCCGCCAAACCCTCGGCTAGCCGCAGGTGCAGACGGGCTCGCCGAGCGCGCGGCGCTCGTAGCGCATCCCGCAGCGCCCGCAGGTGGGCGGCAGCAGGGCGGCCTTGACGAACAGCGCACGCATCAGCGCGGCCCAGAAGGCGAAGTATGTGAGGACGAACGCCGGCGAGTTCACCTCCCGCTTATCGGCCGACCGGGCCTACCGGTTTAGCGCCGGTAGAATGACCTCGTGAGCTGGCTGTCTCTCGCGCTGTTGATTTGCGCGGTCGCCGCTGTGATCGGCGCCGAATGGCCCAGGCTCAACGAGCGGCTCGGCTTCGAAGCGCGCCGCAAGCGGGAGCGGGCCAAACGGAAGTCGCAGCTGCGCGTGCTCCGGAGCGACACTGACGAGTTCGCGGCAAGCGTCGAGCGCGACCTCGACCAGCTGCCGACGATCGAGGACTTCGACCGCCGCAAATAGGTACTAGCGGACGACGAAGGTGGTGACGAGCCGGCGGGTGTTCAGCAGCGTCCCGCCCGCGTTCTCGTTGTTCTTCGTCTCCTGGTAGTCGGAGGCGGTGAAGACGAGCCTGTGCCTCCCGCGCGACACCTGGCCGAGCTCGATGCGGGCGAGGTGCTTCGCGGGCGAGTAGACGATCCGGCGGAAGCGGCGGTCCACCTGCGCGAGGAGCGACGAGACGTCGACCCCCGAGTCGCGGTCGACGACGCGCACCAGCAGGCGCGCCCGTGTCGCGCCAAGTACGCGCACGGTCGGCGGGGCCGTGTCGTCGACCCAGAAGCGGAACGTGAAGCTGCCAGCGGCCCGCCGGCCGGTCGTGTCGAAGACGAGGTCGTATGCGCCCGGCGCGGGGCGAAACACGCCGACCACCGGCTCGAGCCCGAAGAAGCCCGGCTGGTACGGGTTGAGCCTGATCGGCAGGGCGGTGTAGCCGGCGAGGCGATCCTCGTTGCCCTCGCGGACGAGGCGAGGGGAGACGTGCGAGCCGTGGCCGTGCGAGATGACAATCGCGCCCGCGTTGGCGACCGGGCGGCGGAGGACGAAGCGGAAGACCTGCTCCGGGCCGGGCAGCCGTTGCGTTACGCCGAGCGCGCCGGGGGCGGCCGGGTAGCGGTACGACGAAACGCGCGCGGGCCGGCCGCGGGTGTTGCCGCTGTAAGTCCCGGGGCCTCGGAGCAGCCGCCTTGGCTCTCCCGCGAGCCGCGGCGCGCTGACCCGTAGCCAGTAAGGGATCCGCCGCGTCGCCCCGCCCCTCGAAAGGACGACGAAGCCACTCCCGTCGCGGGCTGTTGCGCTGCGTGAGACGGCCGCGCGCAGGGTCAGCGTCCCGGGGACGGCGACGCTCGCCGGCACGCGCAGGCCGACCCCGGGCGAAGCCGCAACCTGGCGAACCTTGGCGCTCCACGAGCCGGTTCCGCCGCCGGCATCGCCGAGGACGACGCGCCGGGTCACCGTCTGCCCCCGGCGAAGCAACCCGAAGGAGAGGCCCGTCGGCCGCGCGAACAGGAGCGGCTGGTCGGCGCGCGGGAGCCAGATCATCCCGCCGCCCTCGCGCGTGGGGGGCACCTCGCCGTGCGCGCCGAGCACCGGCCCGCCCGTCTGCACGAGTGCCGACTTCACCTCGGCCGGCGTCCAGCTCGGATGCCGCTGGATCAGCACCGCGGCCGCGCCGGCGACGTGGGGCGAGGCCATGCTCGTGCCGTCGAAGAAGCGCCACGAGCCCTCGTGCACCGGGACCGACGAGAGGATGCTGACTCCCGGCGCGGTCACGTCCGGCTTCATCTGCAGCGAGACCGGGGTGGGGCCGCCGGAGGAGAACGCAGCGATCGCCCGCGCCTTGGTCGCGGCAGCGGTGGTGATCGCCTTTGCCGCGCTTCCCGGCGAGCCGACCGAGCCGGGGCCCAACGCGTCGTAGTCGTTCCCGGCGGCGATCACGGGCACGACACCTGCGTTCGCCGCCGCGTCGATCGCCTGGACGACGATGTCGCGCGCGGGCGTGATCTCGGGCTCGCCCAGCGAGAGGTTGATCACGTCCATCCCGTCGCGGACGGCCTGCTCGATTCCCGCCGCGATCTCGGGCGAGTTCCCGTCGAGCCCGAAGGAGCCCGTCGGGATCGTGAGCACGCGGTAGTTGCCGATGTACGCGCGCGGTGCGATCCCCGAGACCTTCACCGCGCCGGCCGGGCCGGGGGCCGTCGTGTCGTGGTCGCCCGCAGCGATCCCGGCGACATGCGTTCCGTGCTCCGACTCGACGGGATCGAAGGGCAGCTTCGCATAGGCCCAGTTCGCGCCTGGAGGGGGGAAGGAGCGAGCGACGATCACCTTGCCGGTGGTGTAGGCCTGGTTGCCCTTCGGGAAGCCGGCCGGCGCGGCGAACCCCGCCGACGAGAAGAACGGGTGCGTCCGGTCGACGCCGTCGTCGAGCACGCCGATCTTCATCCCCTCGCCCGCGCTCGTGAGCGTCGGGCCCCAGACCTGCGGCGCGCCGATCACCTCCGGGCTGCGGTAGAGCGAGCGGTGGTAGCGGACGCTGGCCTGGACCTCGCGGACGCCGGGGACCGCCGCGATCCGCCGCGCTGCGTCTGCGGGGGCGACGACCGCGAGCCCGTTGAGCACGACCTGGTAGCGCCAGCGCACGCGCACTCCCGGCACCGCACGGCGGATCCCCGCCTCGACGCGCGACTGCTCACGCTCGAGCGCGAGCCGGTTCGCCTCGCCGGGCTCGGTCGCCAGCGGCTTGCCGTCGAGGAGCGCGACGAGCTCCACCAGCGGTCCGCGCGGCGGCGCGGCCGGGCGGGCGGACGCACCGGCCAGCGGCAGCGCCAAGCCGGCCGCAGCGAGGACGAGAAGACCCCTACGCAAGCCGAAAAGCCTACGTGGACCACGGGAGAGCGCCGCTACACTGTCCGCACCGCACGCGGATGTGGCGGAATTGGTAGACGCGCACGGTTCAGGTCCGTGTGGGCGAAAGCTCGTGGAGGTTCAAGTCCTCTCATCCGCATCCCGTTTGCCCTTGGTCTGAGCAGGAAAGGCAGCAGGCTGAGACGAGGGCTCCGCGGGTACCGGGAGGAGCACCACGAAACGACAAGCGCACACAGAGGGTCGTCGCATCATGGCTTCGAAGATCGGGATCGCCGTGCTCGCCGCCGTCGGGGTGCTCGGCCTGCTCGCGGGAGTCACGCTCGCGGGCACGGCCACTGCGACGGGCGCGACGCCGATGACTTCGCCGACGCCTGACAAGCCGCCGCCGCCTCCGCCGCCGCTCGCACCGCAGCCTCCACCGCCACCGCCGCCGGTGGTTGCACCGCCGCCTCCGCCTCCGCCGGTTGCCACCACGTCTTCCCAGACGGTCAAGCCCCACCGCGTGCAGCGCGTGCGCCCCGCCGCGCAGCAGAAGCAGCGTGTCGTCGTCGTTCCCGAGCCCAGGCAGACGCCTCCGGTCGCGACCAAGCTGGCGAATGCTCCCGTCGCGGCGGCTGCGATCGCGTCCACGAACGACCCGGTTTCGCCGAGGATGCTGCTGGCCGCGATCGGGCTGCTGCTAGCGCTGCTGGCGATCGGCGTCTCGCTCGTGCCGGTGTGGTCGCTCCCGATCGGGGTCGGCGTTCGCCTGGAGCGGAACCGTCAGACGATCGCGCTCGCCGGTCTCGCGATCGGCGTCGCCTGCGCGCTCGTCGGCCTCCTGGACGTGCTCTCGGGCCCATGAGGCTGAGCGCGCTGGCGGTCGTGCTCCTCGCGGCGGTGTTCGTCCCCCGCAGCGGCCACGAGCGCGGACGCCGCGCCGCCCGAGACGACGATCGTCTCCGGGCCCGCCTCGTTCGTCCGCTCGGCCTCGGCCTCCTTCACCTTCTCGAGTGACCCGGCCGGCGCGCGCTTCGCCTGCGCTGTCGACGGGGGAGCGTTCGCCGACTGTGCGTCGCCGTTCACGATCGCCGTCGACAACGGCAAGCACAACTTCTATGTGGTGGCCGTCGCTCTGGACGTGGACGGTCGACACTGTCGCCCCGGCCGCGGTCCACAAGCGGACAACGGTGCGGTACGGCCGGCTGGCCCTCACGTGGGGGTCGCTGACTGCGGTCGGTGCCGCCCGCATCGTCGTCCTGCGGAGCATGAGCCCGAAGAAGCCGCCCGCGCGAGATGTCTACCGCGGCAGCGGCTCGGGCTACGTCGACCCGAAGTTCGCCAACGGCGTCTACCACCGCTACCGGATCGTCGCCTCCGACCAGGCGGGCAACGTCTCGCCGGCGGTAGACGTCGTGTTGCACCGAGCGCGCTGCTGCTCGCGCCGGAGGACGGCGCCCGGCTGCGCGGCCCCGCGACGCTCCGCTGGCGCGCTGCGCCGAAGGCGAGCTTCTACAACGTGCAGCTCTTCCGCGCTGGCAAGAAGGTGCTGAGCATCTGGCCCCGTGGGCCGCACCTACAGCTGACGCGCGGCTGGAGGTACCTCGGCCACTCCTACCGGCTCAAGGCCGGCGTCTACACGTGGTACGTCTGGCCCGGCTTCGGGCCGCTCGCCAAGAGTCGCTACGGGCAGCTGCTCGGGCGGGGCTCCTTCTCGATCGCCGGCTAGGCGGCGAGCGCCGCCAGCACCTCGTCCGCATGGGTGTCCGGGTTGACCCGGCGCATGATGCGGGCGACGTTGCCGTCGGCGTCGATCACGAAGGTGGAGCGCTCGTACGAGCTCTTACCCTCCTGGGCCACGCCGTAGGGCTCGCCGAGCTTGCCCTCCGGGTCGGCCAGGAGCGTGAACGGAAGCGAGTACTTCGACTTGAAGCGCTCGTGTGAAGCCTGGTCGTCGGCGCTGATCCCGAACACCTCGGCGCCCGCGCGCTGGAACTCGCCCCAGGCGTCGCGGATCCCGCAGGCCTGGCGCGTGCAGCCGGGCGTGTCGTCCTTGGGATAGAAGTAGAGGACGACCGGCTTCCCGCGCAACGACGAGAGCTTGACGGTCTCGCCGCCGTCGCTCTGGAGCTCGAAGTCGGGTGCCGGCTTGCCTTCCTCGACCACGCCGAGACTCTAGCTACCCTGATTCGCGTGAGACGCCGCTTCAGCGACATGAACCCGACGCTCCGCGGCTTCTTGGTCATCGGGCTGATCGTCGCCGTGATCGTCGCCCTGCAGCTCCAGGTGACGGTCTTCGCGCTCTTCCTGCTCGCGCAGATCGCGTTCTTCCTGGCGGTCGCGTACTTCGTCTTCCTGATGTGGCGAGACCGCCGCGAGGAGATCTCGATGTGGTCGGTCCGCTCGCGCGCGGTCTTCTATGGCGCGGCGGCGCTGATCGTCGTGAACGTCGGCTCCCGCTTCTTCATCTCGGTGGGGAGCGGCCTGAACCTGCTCGTCTTCCTCGCGGTGTTCGTGTGCTGCGGCTTCGCCATGTGGCGCGTCTGGCGCGACGAGCACACGTACGCCTACTAGACCTCTGCCCGAACAGCCGCGCCGTCGAGCTCGGCGAGGGCTTCGCGGATCTCCATCTTCCTTCCCACGAAGATCGGCGTGTCGCGCTCGGTATAGCGGCTCGCCTCGGAGTCGCGCAGGGTCAGCATCAGGTGCATGAAGTCGGACGGCTCCTCGCACTCGAAGGCCGTCATGAACTCCTGGTCGTCGATCCCGAACGAGTACGTCGTGTGGTTCACGATCGTCGAGAACTCGTGCCCGACCTGCATGTGCTCGTTCATCGCCCGCTGCCGTTCCTCCTGCGAGAGCGAGTACCAGGAGCGGAGCTTCACGAACGGGTAGACGACGAGGTACGGCGAGCCCTTCGGCACGACCTGCCGCGGTTTCCGCGCCTTCGTGTACTCGGAGGCCTTCGTCGTCGCGAGGTAGGAGTACGGGGTCTCGAGCCAGCCGGCGAGCGGCGTCCCGTTCAGGGCCGCGCCGAGCGCGCCGAGATCCTCGTAGCGCTCGGTGATCTTCCAGAGGAAGAAGTCCGAGTCGGGGCGCACTCCCGAGACCGAGTAGGTGCGGAGCGAGGCCATGCGCCCGGCGAAATCCTCGACGACCTCCGCGAAGGCATCCTTGCCGGCGCTCCGCTCCTCGATCGGGAGGCGGCGCCATGCGGGATCGACGCGAAAGAAGGTGTACGCGACGTACTGGCCGGCCACGGCCGAAACCCTAGCGCGGGCAGCGCGTGAGCCTGCTGTTGCGCAGGTCAGCGACCGCTCGCTTGAACCCGGGCAGGCTCGGCTTCGGCGTGCGGTCGGCGAAGTAGAGGCCGGACTGCCAGCCGCCGAGGCCCGGCTCGTCGAAGGTGTGGAAGACGAACAGGCCGCGGACGGTGGGCTGGCAGTAGGCCAGCGCGAGCGCACGGCGGTAGTAGGCCGCCTGGACGGCGAACGGGACGCTGTCGGTGCGCGCGGGCGAGTCGCGGTCGTCGTAGAAGCGGAGCTTCGCGGGCGGCACCCGGGTCTGGACGCCGAACTCGGTGTAGTAGATCGGTAGCTGCGTGCCGCCCGGTTGACGCGTCCCGCGGAAGGCTTCGTCCAGCAGCGCGACCAGCTTCGGGTAGTCGGCGAGCGTGATCGACGTGTTCTTGGGGTGCGCGGCGCTCGGTGGGATGCGCGAGGCCTGCATGTACGGGTGGAAGGCGAACGCGTCCATCAGCGGGCGGCTGCGATGGCTCGCGCGGTAGGCGGCGCCGAGCTCGCGGATGAACGCGGTCGGCGAATGGGTCGGGCGGCGGCCTCCAGGCCGGTCCGCGCCGCGTGGCGAGAGGGCGCCGCCGAGCACGCGCACGCCCGGGGAGACGGCCTTGACCGCGTCGTAGCTGCGGGCGAGCAGGTCGGCGTACTCGCGCGCGGCGAGGTCGCGGCCGCGGGCGCCGAACTGCGGCTTCCAGAACGTGCTCAGGTTCGGCTCGTTGCCGACGATCACGCCGGCGAGCGACGGCAGGGCCTGGACCAGCGCGCCGGTGTAGGCGGCGAAGTCCGCCCGCTCGGCCGGCCCGCGCGGAGTGTCGCGACCGAGGCCGTGCCAGGAGACGACGTAGAGTCGCATCCCGTCGCTGCGAGCCGAGGCGGCGACGTTCCGCAGCACGCGCAGCAGGCTCGGCGACGGCTTGCGCTGGCCCCGCACCCACGTCGCCGAGACGATCGCGGCGCCGAAGCCCGCGTCGCGCGAGACGTCGGCCTGTGCCTGCGCGAAGCGACGGTCACGCTGGGCGAGGGCGTCGTCCACCACCCCGACGAGGAATCTGCGGCGACGTGGGCTCTTGGGGCCCGGCGGAGGCGGCAGCCGCACCGAGCGCGTGTCGACGGGGCCGGTCGAGCTGCGGCGGGTCGTCGAATCGCTCGTGCTGAGCGTCGGCGCCTGCGTCGTCGTCTGCGAAGGCCGCGTCGTGCTCGGCGTCGTCTGCGGCGTCGTC
>Ga0307299_10000443_pt1 | contig 13829 bp, 13 predicted proteins | sample ER_DNA_159_FD_194466 | JGI IMG/M metagenome (GOLD analysis project Ga0307299, IMG submission 194466) | Bulk soil microbial communities from the East River watershed near Crested Butte, Colorado, United States - ER_DNA_159 | ecosystem: Environmental > Terrestrial > Soil > Floodplain | place... | reverse complement strand
GGGTGTCCTGTTCTCGAGCGGCCTGATCGCGGGCGGCGCCATCTGCGGCATCGTCCTGGCGGCGATCGCGGGGGTGCTCGGCTCCGCCGACGCCCTGGCCGAGAAGGTTCCGCTGTTCCACGCTCTGGGTTCCATGACGGAATCGAACCTGCTCGCATTCGCGTTGTTCGCCGTCCTCGGCGTGACCCTGTATCGGGTCGGCAAACAGAAATCGTAGGGGCGCACGGTCGATGTAGGGGCACAGCAATGCTGTGCCCCTACTCACCGGCTCCGGGAATGCGCATCGTATCCCTTTTGCCTGCCGGCACCGAGATCGTGGCTGCGCTCGGAGCCGGTGGGTGGCTCGCTGGCGTGTCGCACGAATGCGACTGGCCCCCGGAAGTACGGACGTTGCCGCGGGTCACGCGCTCGAGTATCGACTCCACGCTCCCCTCGGCGGAGATCGACCGTCGCATGGCCGACGCGCAGCGGAGCGGCGAGCCGCCGGTCACGATTGACCTCGAGGCGCTGGAACACCTCAGGCCCGACGTCATCATCGGTCAGTCGCTATGCGACGTCTGTGCGGTCGATGTAGGAGCGCAGCATACTGCGCCCCTACTCGCCGCGTTACCGAGCCATCCGCGCGTCGTCACATTGCACGCGCACGACCTCGCGGGTGTGTTCGACGACATCGGCAAGGTCGGAGACGCTCTCGACCTCCCGAGCGAGGCCGAGGAGCTGGTCGCGGGTCTGCGGTACCGGCTGCGTCGTGTAGGGGCGCAGCATGCTGCGCCCCTACCTGACCGGCCTCGCGTCCTTGTTGTGGAATGGGTCGACCCACCCTACGTCGCGGGCCACTGGGTGCCGGAGCTGGTCGCGGCGGCGGGCGGTGTTGACATCGGGGCCCGCGCAGGTGATCGCTCAGTGACGAGGCCGTGGCCGGAGCTCAGAGCGCTGGCACCCGAGGTGGTCGTCATTGCGTTGTGCGGGTTCGACGTGCCGCGGGCGCGCCGCGAGTTGGCCGCCGTCAGCGACCGCGACGCGCAGGCGCTGCTCGCGGGTGCGAGGGTCGTGTTCCTCGACGGCAACGCATACACGTCGCGACCCGGGCCGCGCCTGGTAGAAGCTGTTGAGCTGCTCACTTCTTTGATCGGCGGTTGACACACGTGACGATTCTTACCGTCCTGGCGTCGTGTGCCGTGCTGCTCCAGGGCCCGCGGGATACGCTGCGTCTCTACGCGGTGGGCGACATCAACCTTGGCCGCCGCGACGCGCTCGATCGCCTGCTCCAGGGCGATACGCTGTTTCCCTTCGCGGCGGTCGCCGACACACTGCGCGCGGCGCACATCCTCTTCGGCAACCTCGAGAGTGCGATTGCGCTGCGGACGCGCCACCGCGATACGAGCGGGTTTGTGTTCACCGCCCCCCTCGTCGCGGCGCAATCGTTGGCCCGCGCTGGGTTCGACATCCTGAGCACCGCGAACAACCACGGCTGGGATGGCGGGCGCACGGCCATGGAGGAGACGATGCGGCAGCTGACGCGCGCGGGCGTCCTGTTCGTCGGCTCGGCGTTGGGCCGGCCGATGGCCGAGCAGCCGGTCATCGTGCGCAGTCACGGCTGGCGTGTCGCGTTCTTCGCGATGACACGCGCCTGGAACGCCGCGCCGAACGACTTCTACGGTCACGAGGGCGCGAACTACGTCGCGTGGGGCGACCCGCGCTGGATCTACCCCGCGCTGCAACGCATGAAGGCCGAGGGTCGCGCCGACCTCATTGTCGTGAGCGTCCACGCCGGAACCGAGTTCGCCGAGGAGCCCCAGCCCTCCCTGCAACGCTTCTACGAAGGGTTGGTGGACGCGGGGGCCGACATCGTGCTGGGCCACCACCCCCACGTGTTGCAGCCGGTGGTGTGGCACAACGAGAAGCCGATCGTGCAGTCCCTCGGCAACTTCATCTTCGCGGCGGGCCGGACGTGGACGGGGCTGTCGGCAATCCTCCGTTTCGACGTCGCGCCCGGCGGTACGGTGAGGGTCTCCGCGATCCCCGTGCGCGCGGGGTATCAGGCGCAGTTCATCGACAGCGTCGCCGCCGACAGCGTGCGGCGCCGCTTGAACCTCCACTCTCCCCGTTTTCGGAAGGGCACGACATGACGGCTCAGACGTTGGGATTCCTGAAGAAACTCCTCGATACGGCGGGACCCTCGGGCTTCGAGCAGGCGCCGGCGCGGGTGTGGCGCGCGGAGACCGAAGCCTTCGCCGACGAAGTCTGGGCCGACGTGCATGGCAACTCGATCGCCGCCGTGAACCCAAAAGGCAAGCCGCGGTTGATGCTGGCGGGTCACATCGACGAGATCGGCCTGCAGGTCACGCACATCGACGACGAAGGCTTCCTCTATTTCGGGGGCATCGGCGGCTGGGATTCGCAGGTGCTCGTCGGCCAGCGCGTGCTGCTGCTGGGCCGCTCCGGGCCGGTGCGCGGCGTCATCGGCAAGAAGGCGGTGCACCACCTGAAGAAGGAAGAGCTCGACAAGGTGTCCAAAGTGGCGGACTTGTGGATCGATATTGGGGCGGCGAACAAGGCGGAGGCGGGCGAGCGGGTCCGTGTTGGGGACGCGGGCGTGCTCGACACGAACGTGCAGGAGTACCCCAACGGACGCGTTGTATCGCGCAGCATCGACAACCGTATCGGCGCCTACGTTGTCGCGGAGGCGCTGCGGCGGCTGGCCGCGGACCGGCCCAAGCACGCGGCGGTGTTCGCCGTGGCGACGACGCGCGAGGAGATCGCGTGGCAGGGCGGCGGAGCGCGGACCAGCGCCGCGGGCCTCGATCCACAAGTCGCGCTCGTGGTGGACGTCACGCACGCGACCGACTATCCCGGAGCGGAAAAGAAACAGGCCGGCGACCACCGTCTGGGGGGCGGCGTGGTGTTGTCGCGCGGCTCGTCGGTGAGCTCGGTCGTGTTCGATCTGCTCGTGGAATGCGCGGACAAGGAGAAGATCTCGTACACGATCCAAGCGGCACCGCACGACACGGGGACCGACGCCGACGCGATCTACAACGTGTTACGCGGCGTGCCGACGGGGCTCGTGAGTGTGCCCAACCGCTACATGCACAGCCCCAACGAAATGGTCGCACTGGAAGATCTGGAGCGGGCGGCTCGCTTGCTCGCGGCGTTCGCGCGGCGCCTCGAGCCTACGCAGGACTTCGTGCCGCGGTAGGGTTCACGCGCCAAAGCTAGGTGGCGCGGGTGACACCTTCGATTACTTTAGAACGGTATGTCCAATTCCCGTTAGGAACGCGGCCATGGAACGCGAGTCCATGGTCCGGCATTCTTCAGAATTACCCGGGGCTTCGCGTAAATTGAGCCGAACCCTCAAGTCTGTGACACTCGCCCGTGCGCGAGGCCATTCGGCGTTGTGCCGAACATGTCTCGGCATTCTCGCTGTCCTGACCTTCACGGCCTCGGCGACTCTGGATGCACAGGCTTCCGATACCGTACCGGCGCGATTGATTTCGTACGCCGATACCGCAGCAATTATCGTCCCAGACACCGTTCGCCTAGGCCAGGCATTCACCGTCACGGTCACTGCGTTTGCGGGTGGCTGTATTCGTACAGGGGGGGGGAGTCGTGTAAGCATCCACGGGCTGGTGGCGGACGTGACGCCGCTCCATGTACGTCGCGTTGTGGGCAACACTTGCGACTCCGACCTCATTTTGTTTCCCCAGATAATTTCGCTGCGCTTCGACCGGGCAGGTCTCGGCCGAATTCGGTTTCACGGCGCTGCGAACCGACTGGGTTTCGGAGCACCGCCGCAGTGGGTCGTGATTGAGCGAACAGTAGTCGTTCGCTGACGCCCGCAGCGGGCCCCGCCGGAGGTTGACGCCTAGGCGCGGGGCGGACGGTACAGCCCGATCCGCAGGCGACTGGGAAGGGGTGCGACGGCAGCTGCGACCGTCACACGCAGGCGCCGCACCGGCATGGCGTCGAACCGATCGAGTTTGCGGTGGCCCACCGTCGTGCCGCGTGAAAGCTCTTGCCAGGCCCCGTCCACCGTGCCCTGCACGGCGTAGCGTGCGACGCGTTGGCCTTGAACGATGTCCTCTTCGAGCCGAACGATACCGGCGTGCACCGTCTGCCCCAGGTCGATCTCCGCGACGCCCGTCTGCGGCCCGGTATCGCGCCACAGTACCCTCCGCCCCAATGCGAAGTCCTCGGTGAAGAGCTGGGTCAGCCGCGTCCGCAGCCCCGCCAGTCGAGCGACGTCGGTTGCGTGGAGCACGCCTTCACGGGTCGGCGGGACGTTGAGGAGCAGCTTCGCGTTCCGCCCCACCGACGTGAACCAGATATCCGTGAGTTGATCCACGGTCTTTACGTGCTCGTCCTCGGCCGCGTGATGAAACCAGCCGGGGCGGATCGACACGTCTACTTCCGCCGGCCGCCACAGCGAGCCCTGCGGATCGCCATGCTGCAGCACGGCGATCACCGCATCGCCCGGCGCGCCGGGATAGGGCACCGCGGCCGGGTCCATCGTCGACCAGTTGGGGTCCCCGGCGACGCCAGATTCGTTGCCGCACCAGCGCACGTCCGGGCCGGCATCGGAGAACATGACCGCCCGGGGCTGCAACCGCCGTACGAGCGTGAAGACCCGCGGCCAGTCGTAGACCTGGCGCCGGCCGTTTGGTCCCTCGCCGTTCGCGCCGTCGAACCACACTTCAGCGATCGGTCCGTAGCGCGTGAGTAGCTCGGTGAGTTGATCGCAGTAGAAGTCGTTGTAGCGCGGCGAGTCGCCGTAGACCGGCGCGTTGCGATCCCACGGAGAGAGATAGAGGCCGGCGCGCAGCCCTTCGCGTTTGCAGGCGTCGGTGAACTCGCGCACCACGTCACCGGCGCCGCCGCGCCACGGACTGCGCGCCACCGAGTGCGTCGTCAGCCGGCTGGGCCAGAGACAGAAGCCGTCGTGGTGCTTGGCCGTGAGGATGAGCGCGCGAGCGCCGGCCGCGCGCGCGGCGCGGGCCCACTGGCGCGCATCGAGGCCCGCCGGGTTGAAGATCGCGGGGTCCTCGTGCCCATCGCCCCACTCGCGATCGGTGAACGTGTTGACGCCGAAGTGGAGGAAGAGCGCCAGCTCATCGCGCTGCCAGGCGAGCTGCGACGGCGACGGACGTGGGCGCGCACCGCGCATTTGCGGGGGCCACGGCAGGAGACTCCCTGTCAGGGCCGAAGCGGCCGCCGCCGTAAATTCGCGCCGCTTCATCTATGGGGTCGAGCTACGCGCTCCCCGATTGGGCGACCTTAAACGCGCTCGAGATCGCGAGACCGAACCACAGCACATCCCAGAGCCTGAACGACTTCTTCAGGACACCGAAGAACCCCATCGCGTCGAGAATGCCTGCCACCCCCAGGCGCACCACACGGTCCCGCTCCGCCCGCGTGGCAGCAGCGGCCCGCGCCAGAGCCTCGGACTGCAGCTGCTGTATCAGTTGGTACTGCTGCGCCTCAGAAAGGGCTTCTGGGCGGCTCTCGCGCTGGTCGAGCGCCGCCTGGACCTCGGGAGAGAACGACTTGTGGATGCGCATGTCAACGAGAAACATCGCGGCGGTCGCCTCGCGGTCCGCGAGGATTTCCTGTTTCAGAACCGCTGGAGCCGCGAACTCCACGATCAACACCTTCGCCAGGATCAGGGACGCGACCGCGAGCGCTGCGGCGGTCGGACCGAGCGACGCGTTCGGCTCGTGCGCGGACTTCGCTACAGCGAAGCCGATAAGGGCGCCGACACCCCAGGCGACCCAACCTATTTCATAGCCGGTGAAGTAGACGATCAGGGCCCACACGACCGCGGCGGGGATGCCGAAGAGGATGCCGGCGAGCACCGGGCTCGCTCGCTTGGGGGCTGCGGGGCGAGAGGCACCGCCGCCGCCGTAGACCTTTACGGGATTGATACGGGAGGTGGAGGGACGCGGGGCGTCGTCCATGCCCCACGCTAATACATCCTTACTTTTGTTTCAAATCCCGCAACGCCGCTTGGGCAGCGGCGCGGACCTGCTTGTCGCTGTCTGCCCCCAGGCCCTCGAGCGTCCCGATGGCTGCCGGCGTGGCGGCGAGCCGCAGCGCCTCGACGGCGGTGACGCGCAACGCCGTCGGTTTGCGGCCGAAGAGCTTGCCGCCCGGCTGGGCGAACTTGATCAGCGCCTGCACCGCGTCGGGGCTGCCGATCCGCCCCAGCGCCAGCATCAGCTCCTGCTCGACGGTCTCGTCCTCCTCCTCCCCCATCGCGACCACGAGCGGCATCGCGAGGGCGCTCGCCTTGCGGCCCCCGACGCCGACGGCCGCTTGAATGCGGACCTCGCGTGACTTGTCCTTGAGTGCCCGCCGCAAGGGCTCGGCGGCCGAGCGAGACCCGGTTTTCGCGAGCGCGAGCGCCACGGCCTTGCGCACCCGCTCGTCCTCGTGGTCGAGCTGGCGCGCCAGCGCCGGCACCGCTTCCTCGAGCCCCAGCTCCCCCACCAGCTCCGCCACGTTGCGCACCACGAACCACTGGTGATGGCCGAGCATGTGGACCAGCTGGTCGGTGCCTTCCTTCATCCCGGTCAGCGCCTGGAAGATCCCGCGCCGTTCGTCGATCGTGGGCGCGGCGACGAGGAGGTCGAGCAGCACCTCGACGCCACTCTCCCCGGCCCGTTGCAGGGCGAGCAGCGCGGCGTCGCGTTGCGACGGCATCGGCACCAGGTGCGCGATCCCCTCGAGCAACGGCTTGGTGTAAATCCGCTTGAGCGCGATCGAATACTGGCGGCGGCGCGCTTCGTCGCCGATCGACTGCTCGGCCCGCACGATTCCCGCCACGATGGCCAGCGCCTGCTCGAGCCGGTTCGCGCGCATGGCGGTTTCCAGCTGGCGGCTCAGGACCGCGAGCAAGTCGGGAACCTGCGGGCCCGTCGGTTTACGCTGCAGCTCGGCCAGGATGTCGCCCGAGGAACGGGACGCCGCGGTGGCGGGGGCGAATGCTGCCGCGCTTTCCTCTTGCAGAATGGCGGGGACGTCGGCCGGGGGAGCGGGAGGAGGCACGTCAGGGGGGGCGGCAACTTCCTGCGACACCGAGGCCTGGATCGCCACGCTGATCCGCTGCGCGCCGGTCGCCTGCAGACGGCTGGCGACGTCACCCTCGCCGGGCTGATCGGCGAGGGCCCGGAGCAGCTCGAACATCTCCGCGGGGGGCGCGGCCGCCGGGATCTGGATCTCGCCCACGGCGTGGAACTCGAGTCGCTGGGCGAGCACCGCGTACGCCGCGCCCTCGAGGGGTGTCCCGTTGACCGCCAGCCGGCCGCCATCCACGGTCACCGTCACCGCATCGACCTTCAGGAGCTCGACGAGCGCCCGGAACTGCACCTTCTGACCCTCCTTCGCGGCGGGGTCGCGAAACAGGTCCAGGGTGCGCGCGAAGAGAGCGGCGAACGTCTGGGGGACGATCATGGAGCGGAGGAATCTAACGCTTCCCGACGCGAGACGGGGTGGCTAGCGTTACGTGATGATCAGCGTCGTGTTGCTCGTCACGTCAACCTTGGCCGCACCCGTCCCCCAGGATACACTCGATCCCTCGGCACGCCGCGCGCTCGAGGACGTGCGCTTCCTCGCCGACGACCGCCAAGAGGGACGCGTCACCGGCGTGCGCGCGGGGAGTCCCGCCGAGCAGGCGGGGCTCAGGGCAGGCGACGTGATCACCGCCATCGGAGCGATGGGCGTCGCCAACCTCTATGACATGACCGCGGCGCTGCGCAGCCATCAGCCGGGCGACACCGTGGTGATCGTCGTCAGGCGGGGCGGCGTGGAGCAACGCCTGACCGCCGTGCTGGGGAGGCGCTCGTCGTGACTGTGGTCTCCGAAGCGAGCAAGATCATACGGGCTCTGCGCGCCGCGCATCTGCACGACGTGGGTCGTCACGCCCTGCTTCAGATGGCGTGCGACCGCCTCCGTGCGCTGGGCCCGCCCTACACGTCGGTGTACGCCTACATGCTGCACGGGAGCGAATTGGTGCTCGAGGCCCACGCGGGGCGTGACACCGAGCACACGCGGATTCCTGTCGGCGTGGGTGTGTGCGGGACAGCCGTCGCGGCCCAACAGGATCAGAACGTGCCCGACGTGAGCGCGGCCGGCAATTATCTCGCCTGCAACACATACACCAAGTCAGAATTGGTCGTGCTGATCCGCCGCGGCGACCACATCATCGGCCAGATCGACATTGACTCGGACGTCCCCGCGGGCTTCGGAGAGAAGGAGTACGCCGACGTGAAAGAAGTCGCCGACGCGCTGGCGGTGCTGCTGTAGGACGTCCCCTATTCACCCGCCGCGTCGGTGCCGGACCTCTCGTCGTGGTGCTGCACGGCGGCCCCGGCGCGCATCACGATTATCTCCTTCCACAGTATGACCGACTGGCTACTGGCCGGGAGCTGTTCTACTACGACCAGCGTGGCGGCGGCCAATCGCCGGTGCCGCGCGAGACGCCCGTCGGGTGGCGCGAGCACGTCGCCGATCTGGAGGCCATTCGTGTCTCGCTCGCCATCGAGCGGCTCACCCTGTGCGGCTACTCGTGGGGTGGATTGCTCGCCCTCCTCTACCTGCTGGAGCACCCCGAACGCGTCGAGCGCCTGGCCCTCGTCTCCCCCGCCTCGCCTACGGTCGGGTATCGACGCCAGTTCGAGGAGGAATTCGCGCGCCGCATGGCGGCGCCCGAGATCCTGCGGGCGCGCGAGCAGCTGCGCGCCAGCGGTCTACGCGAGAAGGACCCCGCCGCCTACCAGCGCCGCGCGTTCGAGCTCTCGGTCGCGGGCTACTTCCGCGACTTTCGAGACGCAAAGAACCTGACCCCGTTCCGCGTGAATGCCCGCACGCAACAAGCCGTCTGGGACAGCCTGGGCGAGTACGACCTGCGCCCCCGACTACGCGAGCTCCACGCACAACGCACCACGCACCACACACGCATTCTCCACGGTACATTCGACCCCATCCCCATCGCCGGCTCCCGCGAGCTCGCCGAGCTCCTCGGGGCCGACTTGGTGGTGCTCCCCGTCGGACACTGTCCGCACGTCGAAGCCACGGACGACTTCGTCCGCGCCCTGGATGGGTTTCTTCCCAAAGAATGAGAGCCACGCCGTTCGCGCTCGCGTTCAGCGACCTCGCCCAGAGCCGCTTTCCGGCGATCGCCCAAGTCCTGGAACGCGACGCGCTCTCCTCAGCCGATCGCGATCGTTTCATGCTGCTCGAGCCCGTGGGCCGTCTGCTGCGCGAGATCGCGCCCGACGGCACCGGTCCCGATGCGCTCGAGGCTCACATGCTCATGCTGCACCACGCCTATCGTCATTGGGCGGGAGGCGGTTCGGTATATCGCATTGGGGAGGCGGCGCTGCGACGGGCGGCGGCCGGGACTTCGATCACGTCTCATTTGCCCCATCAGTCACTCTATCTCCAGCTGCCCGAGCTGAAAGTGTGGGGAACCGCCACGGTGGACGGCGCGGCGGAGCCACTCGATGGAGTCTTTGTGACCGAGGGCGTGGAGGCCGGGAAGATCGCGGTGCTCGCCATTTTCGGGATGCGCGAAGGCCGGCCGGGCTTCAGTGCGGTGGGCCTCGAGGGCCACGCCGATGCCGACGATCCAACGGGCAGAGAGATCGAGGTGGCCGCCGCCCGGGAGGACGGGACGGAGCGATTCAGCCCGACCCTCGCCGGCGGCGCGCAGGCGGGCCTCTACTCGCTCGCGAATGCAGGAGAGTTGCTGCTACTCACATGCCGGCTACTTGTGCTCCTGCCTGAGATGGAGCGCTTCGTCGATATCTCGTAACGCTTCCCGCATCCCGCATCCCGGATTACGTTCGTCGTTACATGGACAAACTCGCCGTTCGATCCGTCCTCGAGCACATCGCCGCGTTTCTCGAGCTCAAGGGGGAGAGCGCGCCACGCGTGCGCGTCTACCAAGACGCGGCGCGACGCGAGCTCGACGCCACCGGACGATCGAGTACGCTCGACGAGCTGCGCGAGCAAATCCCACCGGGGCTCGTGGAGATGCTGCGCATTTCCGGCCTCGGCGTCGCCAAAGTACGGCAGATCCACGAGCGCTTGCACATCGAATCGCTCACCGAGCTCGAGGACGCCGCTCGCGACGGCCGGCTCGCCGCCCTGCCGCACTTCGGGCGCAAAACCGCGGAAAACGTGTGCAAGGGGATCGCGGCGCTGCGCCAGGCGAGCTCCGTTCGCCTGCTTCACCACGCGCTCGACGAAGCGCAGGGCATCGCCCAGGCATTGGCGGCCCTCGAGGGCGTGCGGCGCGTCGAGATCGCCGGGAGCGTGCGGCGCCGGCTGGAGATCATCCGGGACCTGGACTTCGTCGTGATCCACGGCGGCAACGGCATGCGGGAGGCGCTGATCCAACGGCTGGACGACGCGCCGGGCGTGATCGAGCTGGGAGGCAAGGAAGGTGCGATCACCCTGCGGTTCGGGTCCGGTGCCGTGGCCCAGGTCTTTTTGGCCACCGAGTCGGACGCCGGTCTTGCGTTGGTGCGCGCCACTGGATCCGCCGAACACCTGAGACAACTCGACGCGCTGCTGAGCGGTGTCAGTGGCCCCTGGCGCAACGAGGAGAGCGTCTATCGCGCCGCCGGTCTGCCGTGGATCCCACCCGAGCTGCGCGAGGGAATGGGCGAGATCGAAGCCGCCGCCCGAGGCCAGTTGCCGCGCCTCGTCGAGCAGCGTGACCTGAAGGGCCTGCTGCACTGCCACACCAATTACTCCGACGGCACCACCACCGTCGCCCAATGGGCCGAGGCCTGCCGGGCCGACGGATACGAGTGGATGGGGATTACCGACCATAGCCAGTCGTCAGCCTACGCGGGTGGCCTGCGCGCCGAGGACGTGACCCGCCAGCACGCGGAGATCGACGCGGCCAATCGTCAGCACGGCGATTTCCGGGTGTTGAAGGGGGTCGAGGCCGACATTCTGGCCGACGGCTCGCTCGATTACGGGCCCGCGGTGCTCGACCAGTTCGATTTCGTGATCGCGTCGATCCATACCCGCTTCGGCATGACCGAGACCGAGATGACCGAGCGCGTGCTCCGCGCGCTCGACGATCCCCACACCACGATCCTCGGCCACCCCACGGGGCGCCTGCTCTTGGCGCGCGAACCCTACGCGATCGATCTGGAGCGTGTGCTGCAGCGCGCCGCCGAGCGCGGTGTTGCCGTCGAAGTGAACGCCGACCCGCACCGGCTCGATCTCGACTGGCGCACGCTACGGCGCGCCCGCGAGTTGGGCGTCAAGATCTCGCTCGGAGCCGACGCGCACTCGGTCGCCGGCATGACGAACGTGGCCGTGGGTGTCGGCATCGCCCGCAAGGGGTGGCTCGCCGCGGAGGATGTGCTGAACACACGCGACGCCGAGGGGTTCCTCGCATACGCATGAAAACAAAAACGACGAGCGCCCAAGCCGAGCGCCGGGCGCGCGCGCGCAAGATCGTCGCGCGCTTGGAGCGCGCGTATCCGGACGCGACGTGCGCGTTGCACCACGCCAGCGCCCTCGAGCTCGTCGTCGCCACGATTCTCTCGGCCCAGTGTACCGACGCGCGGGTGAACATGGTCACGCCGGTGCTATTCGCCAAATATCGGACGTCGGGTGATTACGCTGCGGCGGACCCGCGTGTGTTGGAGCGCGAGATCCAGTCCACCGGGTTCTTCCGCAACAAGACGAAGTCGATCATCGGGATGGCGCAGGCCCTGGTCGAGCGCCACGGCGGCGAAGTGCCCGACACGATGGACGCGCTGACGGAGCTCCCGGGCGTGGGCCGTAAGACCGCGAACGTGATCCTCGGGACTTGGTTCAAGAAGAATGAAGGCGTGGTCGTGGATACCCACGTCCACCGCCTCAGCCGCCTGATGAAACTCACCCGGCACGACGACCCGGTGAAGATCGAACGGGACCTGATGGACCTGCTCCCGCGCGAGAAATGGACCTGGTGGTCGCACACGCTGATCCAGCACGGCCGGCAGGTGTGCATCGCGCGGCGGCCGCAATGCGAGAAGTGCGTAGTGAACCGGTTGTGCCCGAGCAGCAAGGCATGAGCCTTCCCCCCGTCGACCGCGCCCAGCTCGTGGCGACGCGCCGCGACCTGCACCAGCACCCCGAGCTGGGCTTCGAGGAGACGCGGACATCGACCCTCGTCGCCGAGCGACTCAAGAGCCTCGGCTATGAGGTGAAGTCGGGCGTCGGGAAGACCGGCGTCGTAGCTGTGCGGCCCGGTGGGAATGGTCGCTGCGTGTTGCTGCGCGCCGACATGGACGCGCTGCCCGTCGAGGAAACGAACGACGTTCCCTACCGCTCCAGGCATCCGGGCAAGATGCACGCCTGCGGTCACGACGGGCACGTCGCGATCGGGCTCGAAGTGGCCCGGCGTCTGGGCGGGCTGCGGCTCGGCGGTACGGTGAAGTTGGCCTTCCAGCCCGCCGAGGAAGTCTCGCATGGCGCGCAGGCGATGATCGCCGACGGTGTGCTCGACGCGCCCAAAGTCGACGCCGCGTTCGGGATCCATCTCTGGAATGACCTGCCGGTGGGTACGGTCGGCGTGATGCCCGGTCCGATCATGGCGTCGGTGGACGAGTTCGAGATCACGATCTTGGGCCGCGGCGGCCATGCCGCCGCTCCGCACCAGACCGCGGATCCGGTCCTCGCCGCGGCGCATGTCGTGACGGCGCTGCAAAGCCTCGTGGCCAGGCGCCGCAATCCATTGGAAGAAGGCGTCGTGTCGGTCACGCAGCTCAGCGCGGGGCACGCGTACAACGTCATTCCCGGCCGCGCCGACTTGCGCGGCACCGTGCGCACGTTCGGCGGCCGATTCTGGGACGACGCCCCCGCGCTCATCGAAGAAACGGCGCAGGGCATCGCGGGCGCGTTCGGCGCGCGCGCCGAGGTCCGCTACCGCCGGCTCTCCGGCCCGCTGGTCAACGACGCGCGCATGGCCGCTCTGCTGGCCGAGGTCGCTGCCCAAGTCGTCGGAAAAGACAGCGTGAAGTCGGGCGTCCGCACGATGGGCGGCGAGGACATGTCGTATTTCTTGCAGAAGGTGCCCGGCTGCTTCGCCTTCGTCGGATCGGGTCCCAAGACCGGCAATGCAGCGCCGCATCACAGCGCGGGCTTCGACATCGACGAGGATTCGCTGGTGATCGGGGCGGAGGTGATGAGTCGAGTGGCGGTGAAATACCTGGAGGGACCTCAGTGAGGGCCGCCGCACCGATTCCCGCGCTGAAGCGCGGGCTCGGCGCATCGTTGTCCTTAAGGACAGTCCCTGGCCGAGCCCAGGCTTCAGCCTGGGTAGACTAGGGCTCATGCCCAATCTTCTTTCGACTGAACCCTCGGCCTACCTCAAGTCCGCCGCCCATCAGCCCGTGCACTGGCTCCCCTGGGGCGACGCGGCGTTCGCGCGGGCGCGCGCCGAGGACAAGCCGATGCTGCTCGACATCGGCGCGGTGTGGTGCCACTGGTGCCACGTGATGGACGGAGAGTCGTACGAAGACGAAGGCGTGGCCGAGGTCCTCAACCGCGAGTTCGTGTGCGTCAAAGTGGACCGCGACGAGCGTCCCGACGTCGACGCGCGCTACCAACGCGCCGTGCAGGCGCTCTCCGGCCAGGGTGGCTGGCCCCTCACGGCGTTCCTCACACCGGAGGGAGAAGTGTTCTTCGGCGGTACCTACTTTCCACCCGAGAACAACCACTACGGCCGCCCGGGGTTCCGCTCGGTGCTGCTGCAAGTGGCGCGCGTCTACCGTGAAGACCGCGAAAGAATCGCGACCAACGCTCGCGCGATCCGCCAGCACGTC
>Ga0307299_10000438_pt1 | contig 13869 bp, 17 predicted proteins | sample ER_DNA_159_FD_194466 | JGI IMG/M metagenome (GOLD analysis project Ga0307299, IMG submission 194466) | Bulk soil microbial communities from the East River watershed near Crested Butte, Colorado, United States - ER_DNA_159 | ecosystem: Environmental > Terrestrial > Soil > Floodplain | place... | reverse complement strand
CGACCACACAATCCCCGCGACGATGCCCAACGGCATTGAGACGGCGACCGCTCGGACGATCGTCTCGAGGGCTGAGCTGACCGAGTCGGTCGCAATCACCCAACCAAGGCAGAAGACGGCGCTCGATGCGGTGACGGCCGCGGCGACGAGCAGTGGTCCCTGCGCGCGTCGTGCCGGCCCACCTAGGACGCGGAATCGCCGCACCACGAGGACTAGCACGACCAGGCCGACGACGATCGCGGTGATCTCCTGCGTTCGATCGACGGTGTGCGCGACGGTCTCGTGCGGCGCGAGACCGAGGACGTCACGCGTGTTCGGATCGACGAACGCGCCGACGAGCTGACCGCCGAGCGTCGCTACGTACGCTCCGGAGATCGCGATCTGGGCTACGCGCGACCACGGGCGCCCGCCCGGAAAGGCGAGGACAAGGTGGACGAGTAGCGCCGCCCACAGACCCTCGAGGAGGAAGCCGAGCGTCCACAAGGCATTCGAGGTGGCCCACACGAGATCTGCGCCCAGGACTGCGAAGCTTGCCGTAGCTAGCAGCCATCCTGCTCGACGCCAGCGCGGCCGCTCGCCCACCGCGAGCGCAGCCGCCACCAGGGCCCACGAAAGAGCGAGGTCCGCGGCGACTCGCATCCCGGAGACGTGACCGTGGAGGCCGAGCCGACCGACTGCGAGGCCCGCAGCGACGACGACCGGTAGGAGAAGCACCGGGTCGCCCCTTACGTTCCGGCTCCGCGATGCTCTGAGAGCTGTAGAGGCCATCACTCCAGAAGCGCGGCGAACGCCGCCGCCGAGAGCTTCGACTTCGAGATGAAGCCGCGCGCGCCGCACGCCGCGACCCTTCGCCCGTAGTCGTCTGCCTGCCGGGACGAGATGAGGACGACCGCGGGCCCGTCCCCGGCTGCGAGTTCCGTCGCGACCGCGAAGCCGTCGCGGTCGGGGAGCTGCACGTCGAGGAGTACCGCGTCCGGCGCATCGGCTGCGACCGCATCAAGGGCTTCCGCAGCGTCCGCCGCCTCGCCGGAGACCACGTAGCCGGCGCGTTCCAGCAGCTCCCGCGCGACAGCGCGAAACGACTGATGGTCGTCGACGATCAACACGCGTGTGCCCACAGTCGTGATCGTCGCACACCTGTCCCTGAAGCTTCCCAGGGTTTTCCCTGGAATGCGTCGGATTCGGTGGAATCTCAGGGCGTTCCGGTTGATGATGCACGGCGTGACCTCCGGTCTGGCGCCTGCACGCATATCGGCGTATCGCCGAATCCGCCTGGCGGTCGTCGCGGCGTCCGTTGTGGCCGCGATCGTGGGCTCCGTCTTGCTTGCAACCCATCGCTCCAGCGAGCAGGTTCGTGTCCAGAGGGGCTCGATCCTCGCGCCCGCACTGCCGGAAGGCGGCAAGGTGGTCGCTCGGATTCGCGTGGGGCGCGGTGGGCTCCCGGTGAGGGGAGGCGGAGCCTTGGCCGTCGGTGAGGGCGCTGTCTGGGCCATGAGCAACTCCCAGGCGACGCTCATGCGGATCGACCCGGCGCGGAACGCAGTCGTCGCGAGAATCAAGGTCGCTCCCCCGGAAACGGTTGCCGCCGGCGACGGCGCCGTTTGGCTCTCCAATCCGTCCGACGACACGGTCACTCGCATCGACCCCCCAACGAACAAGGTCACCGCGACCATCCATGTCGGCCCGAGTCCAGAGGGGATCGCCGTGTCGCCGGGAGCCGTCTGGGTCGCGACCGCGGGCGGCCCCAGCGTCTCACGGATCGATCCCGCGACGAATCGAGTCGTGGCGACCATCCGCGTCGGACCGAAGCGCGCCTGTTGCGCGGAGCACATGAGCGTGATCGCGTCGCGCCGCGCCGTCTGGGTGGCTGTCCCGTACGGGAACAGGCTCGTGCGCATCGATCCGGCAACGAACCGCGTGGTTGCGACCGCGGCGCTCGACTATGAACCGTGCGGATACCTCGCTGCCGACAGGACCGGCGTTTGGTCGTCCGCCTGCGGCGCCGGGGTGGTGGCGCGGGTCGACGCTCGCACGCACGAACTCACGGCCCGGGTTGCCGAGGTGCAACCAGTGGGCCTCGAAGTCGCCTTCGGCTCCGTCTGGGTTGCCGATTCCGGCTCCGGGAACGTCGATCAAATCGACCCGCGTACGGGTCGGCTCGCGGCGAGGTTGCACGTCAGCGGCCTCATCGTGCGGCTCGGCGGCGCCTTCGGGTCGATCTGGGTCAATGACGACTTCGGTCGCGTGCTTCGGATCAAGCCGCAGCGCTGACCTCATTCGGCACTCAGGGCTTTCCCTCGACCTGCGCTCACCCCAGGGTGATCCCCGAAGTCGTGGGCTCCTACCGGTGCTTCGATCGTCGCGTGTCACACCAGCGAACGATCGAAGAGGAGGAATCATGAGCAGCATGATCGGGCCGACGATCGTGGGAGTTGCCGCGCTTGCCTGTGCCGCCGGAGCGATCGCAGGCCCGGACGGCAACGTCGGGCGCCAGGCCTCCGCGGTCGCCTCAGCTCCAGTCGTTGTCGCGGATCCGGCCATCGTTCGTCTCGGCGGGTCGGCGTCGGTGACCGTGCGCGGGCTCGCGGGCCGGCGGCTCGAGGTGCGGCTCGCCGGCGCCACGACGCCGGCTGGCGCCCCGCTCGGATGGAGGCCGCTCCGCCTCGCGGGCAAGGTCTGGCGTGGAAGCCTGCCGAACCCGGCTCTTCGCGGCATCTACCCGATCGAGGTGCGGGCCGGCGCCGGGCGACCAGTCGCGCGTTCGGCGAACTGGATGCTCCGTGTCTTCACAGCGGGGACGCTTTCCCGCCCCTCGTTCGGCACGCCCGAAGGCGTGGCGAAATGGTGGGTGCGGACAGCTACAGGCCATGCACGGTTGATGGCGCTCAGACGCTGGCCCCGGCCGGGCTTCGACTTGCGCGATCGGCGGCTCCACCAACTGCTCGTGGTCGCCTACTCGCCAGTCGGACACCCAGACGTCGACGACCGCCTCGGCATGTTCGTCACTGCCGTCCGCAACGGCTTCGACGGCCGCTGGCGCCTGCTCGAAGCCACGTTGCAGCCCTGAGCAAGTCGAGGAGGCTCGGCCCCGAGTGCTGGACACGAGGCCGACTCTAGGAAGTGATGCCGGAGCGTGGGATGCTCTCGGACGGTGCAGAAATGCCCGACGGGCTAATCGGCCTCACGGTCGCGTCAGCGGCACCTGGCCCAAGCTGGACAGACATCGTCCAGGCCGGTGCAGCTGTGTTTGCGGCTGTCGGGGTCGTCGGTGGCCTCTTTTTTTCGGGCTACCAGATCCGCAAGGGGCGACAGGAGCAGGAGAAGGGAGTCCAGCTCCAGACGGCTCAGCACGCCCAGAGCCTCATGCAGCTCTTGATCGAGATCACGAGCGTCATGGTCGAACGTCCGTATCTCGCGCCTTACATCGTTAGCGACAAGGCAGCTCCAAAGGTGCGGGCGCGCCGGCACGACGAGGTGCTCGCGTACGCGCGGCTCTTCATGAGTTTCGGGGAGGCCGTCGGATGGCAGATCCGGGCCCACCAGATGACTGACGACGCGGCGTTTGCTTGGCGCACCTACTTCGAAGATCTCCACAAGACCAGTTCGACCGTTCGACGCGTCGTCGAGAGGGACACCAGCCTCTTGGCCCAAGAGACGCTTTGGCTCTTCGGCGTCGGGCCTGTCGAAGTGACTCCAGAGCTCTCGCCCGCGCTAGTGCACCTCATCAAGGTGGAGCAGGGCGAGGCCGAAGCGGACGGGTAGTCGCGAAGGCAATGGCGTTGGAGTGGCTCAGTCCAGCAGCCGCTTGACCGCGCCTGCGGCGAGTGCGGCGGCGGCGACCAGCGCCAGAAAGTCCAGCGGGGTCGAGATTCGCTTGAACGCGGCGCTGCGGTCGCGGACCTCGATGTAGCCGATTGGGGTGACGGCCACACCACCGCCCCCGCCTCCGCCCGAGCCTTCGTCGGCCTCGTGAGCTCCGGAGCCACCACCTCCACCGAACCCGAAGCGCGCCTTGGCAACCGGAATCACGGTCACGCCCTCGCGCTCCACGGGCTCGCCGAAAATCGTCGAGACCTGCGCCCGTTGTCCAACGGTCTCGCCAATCCGCTCCAGTAGTTCGCTTACTAGGTTCGAGCGTTTCTGTTCAGCCACGGCCATCACCGACTCCTTTCCCTGGTGTACGAACCATGGTGCCGGACCAGCAGCGGTGGATGTTGAGTCTCGCCGTCCTTGACGGCGAGACGCTGACGCGAAGAGGATGTCGGACATGAGAGCCACGGACGACGCTCGGGGAACGTGGGTCTTCGTGGCTGTCGGCGCCGTGATCGGGCTGGGGCTCGGCGTGCTTGTCAGCGTGGTCACCGACGTTCCTCTTGCGCCCGAGGCCGGCCTGGTGCTCGGCGCGCTCGGCGGGTGGCTGTTGCGTCGGCGCCGCGATTAGAAGCCGAGCGGCCGTGTTCCCGCGGCATCACCAGGGCCGCCTGGGACGCGCGACGAAAGGAGGCGGCCGCCCGGCTCCTGATTACACAGATGCGCCAAGTGGCACAAACCTGCGCTCGTGTGACCCCGCCTCGACAACCCGCGAGACTAGGGCACTCTCATCACCTCCGCGCCGCAGCCGAAGACGAGAGCTGCGTGGACGTCTCCCGGCTCGACTCCGGCCAGCGAGGGGTGCTCGAGGTCGACCTCGACGTCGTTCCAGCGCTCCAGACCGAGTGCGGCAGCGCCCTCGTCCGCGCCGCAGCAGAGCAGGGTCGAGACGGACAGGACGTTGCGCTTCCCGGCTCGGCGACGCGCCACGCCTTCCAGCTCGCGCAGCTCCTCGAGGGGGTCGATTCGCACGTTGGAGTCGGCGCCGATGCAGATCCCGATCCCGCGCTCGCAGAGCTCCTCCGCGGGCACGAAACCGTCGCCCAGGTTGGCCTCGGTCGTCGGGCAGACGCACACTCGAGCACCCACCTCCGCGAGGAGGTCGAGCTCGTGTGCGTCCGCGTGCGTTGCGTGGATGACGGTCGAATGCGGGCCGAGGCAGCCGGCCTCCGCGAGCAGCTCGATCGGTCGCAGCCCGTGCTCGGCGACGCACTCCTCGATCTCGCGCGGCTGCTCGTCGGCGTGAACATGTAGCGGCAGCGACTCGGCGGCCGCGTAGCGCCCGAGCTCCTCGAGCCACTCACGCGTGCAGGCGCGCACGGAGTGGGGGGCAAGGCCGACGCGCACGCCGGCCTCCCGGATGGACTCCAGCTGCGCCAGGTACTCGACGACGGAGCTCTGCCGGAACCTGTCGATGCCGCCGCGCTCGTAGGCGGCGAGTAGCAGGACGAGCTCGATTCCGGCCTCGGCGGCCGCCTCGACGGCCGCGTGCGCTTCGGCCAGGCCGAGGTAGTGAAACTCGCCCACAACGGCGTACCCGGCAGCAAGCATCTCCCGGTAGACATCGACGTACCCGGCGCGAATCTGCTCCGCGGTCAGACTGCCGGCCAGGTCGAGCATCGCCTCGCGCCAGCCCCAGAAGTCGTCGCCCTCCGTGCGGCCGCGCAAGGCGCGCTGGAACGCGTGGCTGTGAGCGTTGACGAAGCCAGGCAGCGAGAGGGTCTCGGCCACCTCCGTATCCTTCCAGCATGGCCGCTCGCGCGATCCCGGCGCCGCTGGCGCAGATTCCGAACGCGCTCACCGTCGCGCGCCTGATTCTGATCCCGGTCTTCGTCGTGCTGCTTCTCAATGCCGACGGCGGGCACAGCTGGGCCGCGGCGATCGTCTTCGGCGTGGCGGGCGTGACCGACCAGGTCGACGGCTGGCTCGCGCGCCGCTGGCGGGTCGAGTCGAGCTTCGGCAAGATCGCAGACCCGCTCGCCGACCGGCTGATGATCGACGCGGCCGTGATCCTGCTCTGGCAGGCGGATCGCCTGCCCTGGATCGCCCTCGCGATCCCGGCACGTGACGTCGCGCTCGTTGCGGGGTACAAGCTCGTCGTGGGTCGCGGCTATGACTTCTCCGTCAATTTCGCCGGCAAGGCCGCGACGTGGCTGCTCTACGCCTCGCTCGGCTTCATCATGGTCACGCGGCAGGGAACCGAGTGGCCGCTCTGGATCTTCTGGGCGGGAGTCGTCCTCGCGGCGGTCGCGCTCATCGGGTACCTGTTCAAGGCTCGGCGGGAGGTGCGCAAGTGAAGGCCGTCGTGATGGCCGGGGGCGAGGGGACGCGGCTGCGCCCACTCACCTCGAACCAGCCGAAGCCGATGGTGCCGATCGTCGGCAAGCCGTGCATGGAGCACATCCTCGAGCTGCTCAAGCAGCACGGCCTCGAGGAGGTGATCGTGACCGTCGCGTTCATGCCGCAGGCGATCAGGAGCTACTTCGGCAACGGCGACAGCCTCGGCCTGGCGATCGAGTACTCGGTCGAGGAGTCCCCGCTCGGCACGGCCGGCTCGGTGCGCCTGGCGAGCGATCGGCTGGACGAGACCTTCCTCGTCATCTCCGGTGACGCGCTCTGCGACGTCCACCTGACCGACCTGATCCGCTTCCACCGTGAGCGCGGGGCCGCGGTCACGATCGGGCTCAAGTCGGTGCCGAACCCGCTTGAGTTCGGGATCGTGGTCACCGACGACAAGGGTCGCGTCGAGCGCTTCCTCGAGAAGCCGTCGTGGAGCCAGGTGTTCTCGGACACGATCAACACCGGCATCTACGTGCTCGAGCCGGAGGTGCTCCGCCACATTCCGACCGACGGGCCGTACGACTTCTCGAAGGAGCTCTTTCCGCTGCTGCTCGAGATGGGCCGGCCCATGTACGGCTACGTCTTCGAGGGCTACTGGCAGGACATCGGAAACCTCGACCAGTTCCGCCAGGCGAACTTCGACGCCCTGGACGAGCGCGTGGGCCTCGACATCCCCGGGATCCGGCTGCGGGGAAACGTCTGGCTCGGCGAAGGCGTCGAGGTGGACGACCTCGCTGCGATCGAGGGGCCCGCGTACCTCGGCAACTACTGCCGCGTCGCTCCAGACGCGTCGGTCGGGCCCTACTCGGTGCTCGGATCGAGCGTGACCCTGCTCGAGCGCGCCCGCACGGAGCGCTCGGTGATCGACGCCGCGACGCACATCGGCCGCAGCGCCCGGGTCGAGGGGGCGGTCGTGGGCCGCGCCTGCGACATCCGCGCGCATGCCCATGTGCAGGAGGGCGCCGCGATCGGCGACGAGGTCACGCTGGGCGCCCAGAGCGCGGTGCTGCCGCAGGTCCGGATCTACCCGTACAAGGAGGTCGAGACCGGCGCGCAGATCCACGAGAGCCTGATCTGGGAGTCGCGCGCCTCGTCGAACCTGTTCGGCAAGGACGGCGTCTCGGGGCTCGTCAACGTCGATCTCACGCCGGAGACCGCCGTTCGCCTCGCCACCGCGCTCGGCACTGCGCTGAAGCGGGGCGCGCGCGTCGTCGCCAGCCGCGAGTCGCCGGCCGCGTGCCGGATGATCAAGCGGGCGATGATCTCCGGGCTCAACTCGACCGGGGTGGATGTCGCCGACCTACGCGTGCTGCCGGCGGCGGTCAGCAGGCACCTCCTCAAGACCGAGGGCTACGACGCCGGCTTCCACGTCGGCGTCAGCTACGCCGACCCGGAGATGCTCGCGATCCGTTTCTACGAACAGCCGGGGATCCAGCTGACCGCCGAGCTGCAGAAGGAGATCGAGAAGCACTACACGCGGCTCGAGCTGCGGCGGTCAGCGTTCACCGAGGTCGGCAAGGTCAGCTACCCGGCCCGCGTCCGCGAGAGCTATGCGCAGGACCTGCTCTCGAGCCTGGACGTGGAGGCGATCCGCGCACGTGGCTTCCGGATCGTGATCGACTACGGCTACTCCGCCACCTCGTACGTGCTGCCGTTGCTCCTCGGGCCGCTCGGGATCGAGGCAGTCAGCGCGCACGGCTTCGCGGCGGACTCCGCGGAGCCGCACGGGGGGTTGCGCGAGGCCGTCGGCCAGGCAAAACGACTGGTGACTGCGATCGGCGCCGACCTCGGCGTCGCCTTCGACCGCGCGGGAGAGCGCCTGTTCATCATCGACGAGCAGGCGCGCGAGATCCCGGTCGAGCAGGCACTGCTGCTTTTCCTGCGCCTGATGGGCTCCGACGGCCGCCACGGCAAGCTCGCGTTCCCGATCACGGTCACGAGCCATGTCGAGGAGCTCGTCGCGGGCAGCGACCTCGAGGTGATCCGCACGCCTGCCTCGTTGGCCGAGCTGACCAAGACCGCGGCGCAGGACGGGGTCATCTTCGCCGGCGCCGTGGGTGGGGGATACGTCTTCCCTGAGTTCCTGCCCGCCTACGACGCCGTCGCCAGCCTCTGCAAGCTGCTCGAGCTGCTCGCACCGGTCGAGCGGCCGCTCTCCGAGCTCGTGGCCGAGCTTCCGGCGAGCACGCTCGTCCACCGGCAGGTCCCGTGCCCGTGGTCGCTGAAAGGCACCGTCATGCGCGTGCTCACCGAGCGGCTGCGCGACCGAGAGGTCGACCTGCTGGACGGGATCAAGGTCTCGGACGAGCGCGGGTGGGCGCAGGTCTTGCCCGACCCGGACGAGCCGCTGGTGCACGTCTACGCTGAGGGCGCGACCGAGGAAGCCTCGGTGGAGCTCGAAGAGGAGCTGCGCGGCCTCGTCGAGGAGATCATGCAGTCAGAGGGCGCGGAGGCACCGGCCGGAGCCTCAAGCTAAGGTTGACCCTTCGGTATCCTTCTGCTTGACTAGGAACGGCCCGCCACCGGACGAAAGGCTCATCACGTGGAAGCGTTTCCCGACCTCGCCTCGCTCTCGGACGACGACCTCAAGCAGCTGATCGACGAGCTGACGAAGGAAGAGCTGGAGGTGTCGTACCGGCGGCGCATGCTGCACGGCAAGATCGACCTGCTGCGCGCCGAGCTCCAGGCGCGGCTCCGTGAGACCGGGGGCAAGAGCATCCTCGAGCAGGTCGACGTCGACCGTCTCGCAGCCATCCTGGCCGGCAAGGCAGCCCCGCCCGCCAGCTAGCGCTGATGTCACACATCTACTGTCCGGAGTGCGGGTTCCAGAACCCGGAGGCCGCCAACTACTGCTCCAAGTGCGGCACCTTGCTGGTCAAGGAGGAGCCGGGCTCCGAGACGACGATGAGCTTCACGCCCGAGGAGGGCGAGGAAGACGTCACGCCGACGCTGGAGGAGCTCGGCGCCGAGGGACCGGCGCTCGTCATCCGCTCGGGCGGGGGCCGCGCGGGAGAGCACTTCGTGCCGAAGGGCGAGCGCACGTCGATCGGCCGCTCGCCCGACTGCGACGTCTTCCTCGACGACGTCACGGTCTCGCGCAAGCATGCCGTGCTCGTGCAGAAGGGCGACGAGTTCCTGATCGAGGACCAGGGGAGCCTGAACGGCACCTTCCTCAACCGCCATCGCATCGAGTCGGGCCGGCTGGAGAACGGCGACGAGCTCCAGATCGGCAAATACAAGCTGAGCTTTCTGGAGAAATGAGCACTGCAGAGGCCACAACGGCGGAGCGGCAGCGGCTGCTCACGATCGGAAACGTCTGCCGGCGGCTGCAGGCGGAGTTCCCGGACATCTCGATCTCGAAGATCCGCTACCTCGAGGACCAGGGGCTGCTCGCGCCGAGGCGGACGCAGAGCGGCTACCGGCTCTTCAGCGAGGACGACGTCGAGCGCCTCGAGACGATCCTGCGCCTGCAGCGCGACGAGTTCCTGCCGCTGCGCGTGATTCGCCAGGAGCTCGCCTCGCCGACGGGGACGGGCAAGGAACGCCGCCGCCGCCGTGGTGTCGGGCTCGCGGACCCCGACGACGAGCTCGACCTCGCGGAGCTCTGCGAGCGCGCGGCGATCGCGCCGGAGCTGGCGCGCGAGCTCGAGGAGTTCGGCCTGCTGCAGTCGCGGCGCGAGGGGGGCGAGAAGCTCTATCCCGCCGGCGACGTCGAGATCGCGGTCGCCTGCTCGAAGCTCGCCCGCTTCGGCATCACGGCGCGGCATCTCCGCACCTTCCGCACCGCCGCCGACCGCGAGGCCGGTCTGCTGGAGCAGCTGGTCGCGCCGTCGTTGCGCTCGCGCAACTCGGACCGGCGCGAGGCCGCGGTTCAGCAGCTGCAGACACTGGCCGAGGTCGCGCAGGAGCTCTCGCAGCTCCTCTTCTGGCGTGACCTGCGTCAGGTCGCGACCCACTGATGGGGGTCGAAGAGCTCAAGGCGAGGATTCGCGACGTCCCGGACTTCCCGGAGCCCGGGATCGTCTTCAAGGACATCATGCCGCTGCTCGCCGACCCCTTGTGCTTTCGCGAGGCGGTCGAGCTACTGGCCGAGTGGGCGGAGCCGCGCCGTCCCGACGTGATCCTGGGCGCGGAGGCCCGTGGGTTCATCCTTGGCGCCGCGCTCGCGTACAAGCTCGATTGCGGCTTCGTCGCGGCCCGCCGGCCCGGGAAGCTGCCCTGGAAGACCGTGAGCGCCACGTACGCGCTCGAATACGGCGAGAACTCCCTGGAGCTCCATGCGGACGCGATCGCGAGCGGAGCGCGCGTCCTGGTGCACGACGACGTTCTGGCCACCGGTGGCACGGCGCGAGCGATCTGCGACCTCGCCGCGCAGCTCGGCGGGGAGATCGTCGGCGTCGAATTCGTGATCGAGCTCGACTTCCTCGAGGGCCGCAAGCAGCTCGACGGCTACGACGTTCACTCGCTGATCACGTACTGACGCTTTCGTTTGGCGTCCGGGACGCCGATTACAACCAGGACATGTACGACGCGCTCACCACGCGGTACACGTTCTCATGCCCGGAGCGGGGCGTCGCACGCGTCGCGCTCTCGTCGTTCCGTCGGGTCGAGCAGCTTCCAGGGCCGTCGCAGCCCGCCGTCTTCGGGATCGAGTTCGGCTGCGCGTGCGGATCCGACCACCCGGGACTCGTCTCCCACGACGAGCTCGACTGGGCGCCGCTGGGACTCTCCGGCGAGGGAACGTTCCTGAACCTGATGACGGCGACGCTCGACCGCGTCGACGCGGAGCTCGCCGACCTCGCGGCCAGGCACATCCAGGCGGGCGAGTGGCCCTGGACGTTCTTCTGCTACGCCGAGGAGCGGCCGCGGCCCGTGTTCCCGTCCGCGTTCGTCGTGCTCGCGCCGTCCGGGGGCGGGGAGGAGGTCGGCCTCGCCGTTCGCTGCCCCGTCTGCTCGAGCATCTCGATCAACCTCGTCAGCGCGCAGCACCTCGACGTGCCGTTCCACAACGACCGCGAGATCGGCGTCGTGGAGCACGTGTTCGGGAGCGACGCCGAGCGCGTCGTGGAGGAGTTCGCCTCCGAGCTCTACTCCGCCGCCTTCGACAGCCGCCGCCTGAGCCTGCAGTAGCCGAGGTTCCGCATTCGGCCGAGGGGGTAGAGGAGCGGCGGAGGTGGTGGCATGTACGGCTTGACACGAGGAACGATCACGCTCCTGGGCGCGGCCGCGGCCGGCTTTCTGGTGTGGCTCGCGACCCAGGTCAACGAAAACACGAACGGCGGCTACTGGTCGGTCTACGGCCTGATTGCGGCCGCCGGGCTCGTCATGGCGTTCTCGCAGATCCTGGGCGGCTGGACGAAGTGGGGTTGGCCGCGGCTCTCGCTGAACGTCTTCCTGATCGCCTTCATCCCGGTGCTCGTCGTGGCCGGCTGGGTGATCGTCGCGACCCAGCCCGATCCGAACTGGTTCCGCGACCACATTCGCGGCTGGTCGAACGACATCTCGATCCAGGGGCTCGTGAGCGACCTGGGCCAGTACGCGGCCGTGCTCGGCTTCGGCGTCGGCCTGGTGTTCGGCTTCACGTTCGATACCGCCGGCCCCGGGGTCCACGGTCCCTTCGGGCGGCGCAGGCGCGCGGCGGCCATTCCGGCCGGCGGCGCGGCGCCTCCTCCTACGGAGGACCGGCCGACCGCGCGCGAGGAGCGCGAGGCGGCTGCGGAGAACGACGGTCGTGACGACCGCGACCTCGAGCGCGAGCGTGAGCTCGACCGCGAGCCCGCGCGAACCGAGTAGTCAGCCCGATTCCCGCTTCGGCCTTCCCTCCCCGGAGGGATGAAGCGGGCTGGACCCGAACCGATACACGGGAGGCATGAGCGCCGCCCTCGACATCCGCCCGGCCAAGCGACTCGACCTGCTCCTCGCGCATTGCGCCGAGGCGAGGCCCCGAAGGCCCGTCTTCGAGCGGCTGCGCGACAAGATCGGCGCCGAGCTGGCGCGCGTGCTGGTCTTCGCCCTGGCCGGGAATCAGCGCCGGTCGGCCCGGCGCGGCTGACGCCGCGGCTCCTCGGCGCCGTAGATCATCACCAGCAGGTAGACCACGAAGCCGACCACGGCTCCGAAGAGGAACGCCGTCCCGCCGTGGACGCCGACCGCGAGGCCTCCGAGCCAGACGTAGATGCCGAAGACGAGCGCCCAGATGAACGAGATGACGCCGTGTGAGATCGCCGGCTGACGGAGGTGCGGCACGCGCTGACTCTACCGTCTGGAGGCGGGGGAGGGTTATCCACAAACTGCAGGGCCTGCTGTGGAAATGTGGATAATTGAATTTCCGCAAATTGCGGCCTCGACGTCTTCCGAACCCCTTGAACCGACCTCGACGTGCCCCTAGATTTCCTCTTGCGCCGAGCACGGAACCGGAGTAGGTCGAAGCCGAGTTCGAAGGCACTACCCGCAAGGGAAAGGTCATCGAAAACGGTGGACGAAACGGAAACCGACTCGGCGAATTTTTTTGGTCCAACGCAGCCGGCCGGGGTGGAGCGGCCGGTTGACTGCTCGAATCGGAACTTGACATAACGCCCGTTATCGTGCATTCACATGGGCGAACGGCTTGGCTACGAGGGGGCTTATGCACGCTTTCCCCCCGCGTCCGATTCGAGCATCCGCGCACGGAGGTCGTCGGCCGTCGGATGTAGGTACGCCTCGGTCGTTCGCACCGAGGCATGGCGGGCAAGCTGCTTGGCCGCGTAGAGGTCGCCGGTCTCGCGGTAGATGCGATGCAGGGCGCTATGGCGGAGCTCGTGCGGCGTGAAGGCCCCACTCCGGCCCGCCCGCAGCAGCGCTCCCACCAGCGATGAATCGAGGCCGGGTCGAGCGCACGGTTCGGGCCGCGCTGGGGCGCAATCAGGTAGTCGTCGTCCTTCCGCCCGGGCTCTGAGAGCCAGAGCGAGAGCGCCTGGCGTAGCTCCGGGAACGTGATCGGCAACTCCGCTGGCTTGCCGCCCTTGGCGTCGCGGATGTAGAGCACGTCCTCGCCGAGGTTGATGTCCCGCGCCTGCAGCCGTGCGGCCTCCATCTTGCGCAGGCCGAGCCTGCCCATCACGAGCACCGCCGCCTCGTCACCGATTCGCTTTTGCGCCCCGGCGATCAGGCGGATCTCGGCCAGCTCGTGCGCCTCGCGCAGTCGCCGCGAGCCGCGCGGAACCTTGATCTCTTCGGCCGGGTTCGATGGTACGCGGCCGAGTACCGCGAAGCGCATCCGCTTCCATCGCGGCCCTGCGTCGTTTGCGGCAAGCCGTTCAGCGGCCGGCCGGACGCCCTGGTCTGCGGCCCGGAGTGTCGGCAACAGCGCAAGCTCGAGCAATGCCGCGCTTCTTTCCGACTGCCGTGAAGACCCATTAACGCGCGGCGACGACCTGATGTTTATGGGTTGTAGATGCGGACAGACCGGTCTGGCTACACGGACCGAGTTCGGAGCAGAACCCGGGGTCTGCCTGGATCCGGTCACGGTGGTTTTGCAGGGATGGGGGTCTAAACCCTCCGTTTCAACGATTTACGAGGGAGGCACGATATGGCAGCAAGCGAAACCGCTGAGCGGCGGCGCATGGCGTCGTCCAGCGAGACTCGTCGGACGACCGACGAGACGAAGCACGCGCTCAAGAC
>Ga0307299_10000436_pt1 | contig 13909 bp, 8 predicted proteins | sample ER_DNA_159_FD_194466 | JGI IMG/M metagenome (GOLD analysis project Ga0307299, IMG submission 194466) | Bulk soil microbial communities from the East River watershed near Crested Butte, Colorado, United States - ER_DNA_159 | ecosystem: Environmental > Terrestrial > Soil > Floodplain | place: USA... | reverse complement strand
CGAGATTCCGAGCAACATCATCCTCCACCGAATCGGCGCGCGGCTGTGGATCGCCCGAGTCATGCTGACCTGGTCGGTGATGTCAGCGGCGATGATGCTCGTGACCACGCCCACCGTGTTCTATGTCCTGCGCTTCCTGCTGGGTGTCGCGGAGGCGGGGTTCTTCCCAGGCGTGATTCTGTATCTGACCTACTGGTACCCCTCCTACCGGCGGGCCAGGATCATCGCGCTGTTCATGACCGGGATTCCGGTCGCGGGCGTCATCGGTGGGCCGATCTCCGGCTGGGTCCTCAAGGTCATGACTGGAGCGTACGGTCTGGCGGGCTGGCAGTGGCTGTTTCTGATCGAGGCACTCCCCTCGCTCATCCTCGGCGCAGCGGTGCTCGTCTATCTCGACGACGGCATCGCCGGGGCCCGCTGGCTGGCCGCCGAGCAGAAAGAGTTTCTCGCTCGTCGCATCACCGAGGACCAGCAGCAGGTCTCGTCCCACTCGCTGCGGGAGGGGCTCACGAACACCCGAGTCTGGCTGCTGAGTGCGGTCTACTTCTGCCTGATCGCCGGGCTTTACGGCGCCGGCTTTTGGCTACCTACACTGATCAAGCGGACCGGGGTCGAGAGCCCGCTCGCGATCGGCATGCTCACTGTCGTACCCAACGCCGCTGCCGCAGTCGCAATGATCGCAATCAGCCGGCGCTCGGACAGGACGCGCGAGCGCCGGTGGCATCTCGTCATTCCCGCGCTGATCGGCGCGGTGGGCTGGCTCGTCACGGTCCGCTTTGGTGCGGACACCGCCCTTGCCGTGACAGGCATGTCTTTGGCGCTCGCCGGAGTCACGACGTCGCTCTCGCAGTTCTGGTGCCTGCCGACCGCAATGCTTGCCGGCGCGGCCGCGGCGACCGGAATTGCCCTGATCAACTCGATCGGTAATCTCGCGGGTTTTCTCGGCCCCTCGGTGATCGGGTGGCTCGTCGATCGCACGGGGTCGCCTGACTTCGGCATCTACGCGCTCGCGGGCGTCATGGCCATCGGCAGCCTGCTGGTGTTGACGGTCCCCGAGCGAATTGTCAACCGCTAGAGGTACCTTGGTGGCATGACCTCACCAGTCCATCCCACCACCGAACCCGTGCTGCGCCGAGTCATCGGCGTCCGCGGGCTCGCCGCCGCCATCTTCAACATCACCGTTGGCGCCGCGATCTTCGTGCTCCCCGCACACGTGGCCGGCAGCCTCGGTGCCGCGGCTCCCCTGGCCTATCTCGTGTGTGCCGTGGCGACAGCGCTCGTCGCCCTCTGCATCGCAGAGGCCGGGAGCCGCGTCCCCCGGAGCGGCGGCCCATACGCGTACGTCGGGACCGCGCTCGGCCCCTTCGCCGGATATCTGTGCGGCGTCCTGCTGTGGCTCGGCATCACGCTCGCGATGGGCGCCGTCTCCACCGTGTTCGCCGACGCCGCCCTGGGGCTGGTGCCGGGCCTCGGCGGCCAGGTGCCGCGTGCCGTGCTCCTCATCGCGGTGATCACCAGCCTTGCGATCGTCAACATCCGCGGTGCCGCGCTGGGATCGCATGTGAGCGGCATCGCGACCTTCGCGAAAATCGTCCCGCTCGTCGCGTTCGTAGCACTCGGCCTGTCTCATGTGCGGGCGGAGAATCTGGCATTGGGATCCTTCCCCTCGCTCTCGCGTCTGGGAGAATCCGGGCTGCTCCTGATGTTTGCCTTCTTCGGGATGGAGTCCGCGCTGCAAGTGAGCGGCGAAGTGCGCGATGCGGCCCGCGCCGTGCCGCGGGCGATCGCCCTCGCCGTGACGGGTGTGGGCATACTGTATATCGCGGTGCACCTCGTCGCCCAGGGCATCCTCGGCAGCGCGCTCGCTGCGCCCGAGACGGCCAAGGCCCCGCTCGCCGCGGCGGCCGTACAATTCGCCGGACCGACCGGCTCCACGCTGATCCTCATCGCGATGATCGTCTCGACCTTCGGCTTCATGACCGCCACGATGCTCTCCACTCCGCGGACGCTCTTCGCCCTCGCGGTGGACGGCTACTGGCCGCGGCCGCTCGCGGCCGTGCACCGGGCTTACCAGACGCCGCACGTCGCGATCGCGATCCAAGGTGTGATCGTGTGCGCCATCGCCATCACCGGCACGTACGTCAAACTGGCGATCATGGCGAACGTAGCGATCCTGCTGGTCTACCTGGCTTGCTGCCTGGCCATTGTGCGGTTGCGCCGGCTCGACGCGGGCGCGGCCGATAAGCCGTTCGTGATGCCGGGTGGACGCGTTGTGCCGTGGGTGGCGGCCGGCCTGATCGTGGCACTGCTGGCGCGGGCCACCGCGCCAGCGTGGCTGCTTACGGGAGGCGTCATGGTGGCGGCTTCGCTCGCGTTCCTGGCCCGGCGAGGCTCGCTGCAACCCTCGGGGCCCCCACCCCATCCAACTCCCTGAATCCACTCCCCGGAGACCGTATGCGGTGCGCCGTCCTGCTTCTGATCACTCTTCTGGCTGCCCCAGTCCTCTCGGCGCAGCGTGCCGTCCCCTCCAGCGGGCAGTGGCTCATCGAACCCGGCGACCATTCGGCCACCCTACAGCTCAACGTGCGCTACGGCGAGCGTGGTCACTCGAGCAACTGGGGCCGGGACGTGCCCGTTCGCGAATTCGTCGGCCTGTCCGCGGCAGACATGAGCGGATCCGGAGCGGTGCACTTCAAGATCGTGAGGTCGGCGGGCACGCTCGACTGCGAGGGCTGGTTCGAGCGCGGCAAGGGCTCGGGCCATTTTACCTATCAGCCGAATCCCGACTTTGTCGCCGAGCTCGCCAAGCGCGGCATCAATGCGCCGACGGAGTGGGAGCAGTTCGAGATGACGATGGCGGGGCTGGGACTGGATCTCGTGGACGAGCTGGCGCGCCAGAAGTATGACCGCCCCACCGCCGCGGAGCTCGCGCGGATGGCGACGCACGGCGTGGATCTCGAGTACGTCCGGGACATCGGCGCGAGAGGATATCACCTCGGGGACTCGGAGAGCCTGGTCTGCATGCGGGATCACGGTGTGACTCCAGAGTTCATCGCGTCATTGGACAGCGCGGGCTTCAAGAATCTGAGCGCGGAGGACCTCGTGCGCGTGCGGGATCACGGCGTGCACGGGGAGTACATCGCAGAGATGAAGGCGCGGGGGTACCAGTTCAGGGACCTGGAGAGTCTGGTCCGGATGCGGGATCACGGTGTGAGTTCGGAGTTCATCGTGTCACTGAACGACGCGGGCTACAAGGGCTTGAGCGCCGAGACACTGGTGCGCCTGCGGGATCACGGTGTCAATGAGGACTACATCGCGGACATGAAGGAGATGGGCTATGCGCCCTCGAACCCCGAGGAGCTGGTGGAGGCGCGCGACCACGGGGTCGATCCGACCTACGTTGCGTCGCTGAAAGCGGCGGGCTACGAGGGGCTGTCCCTTTCGGAGCTTCGCCGGGCCCGCGACCACGGGGTGACGAGGGCGTACATTCAACGCGTGAAGAGCCGTCTATCCAGCAACCCGTCGCTCGACGAAGTAATCCGGCTGCGCGACCGGGGGTTCTAGGAGGGTAGAGTGGCCAGGGCCGGAATCGAACCGGCGACACGCGGATTTTCAGTCCGCTGCTCTACCAACTGAGCTACCTGGCCCCACAATTGGGAGTGGGATTATAGATACCAGGCCCCCCAGTCGCCAAGTAGACGCCAAGAACTAGCGAGCCGCGGTCTGGGCCTCCCACTGGGCCCGCGTCAGGAGCGGGATCCGCTCGAGGTGTTTTTCAGCCAGTGCGCTGTTGAGCCCTGGAAGCGCCTGGGCCGCCCAGGCGTCGAAATCCCGCGCCACATCACCGAGCTCCCGCGCCAACGCGTCGGCGCGCTCGCTCTGTGTTTGTGACGGCCCACCGTCGTAGTACACGATGTTGCCGTATAGGTCGGTGAGGTTCTCGCGCAAGCGCTCCTCGCCCGTGATCATGCCGCCCTCTTTGGTCGCCACGATCTTCTTGCGTATCACGTCGACGGCCGCCGAGGCGGCGCGGAGACGTCTCGTCACCGCGTCACCCGCTGGCAGCCTGCCGGCCCGCTCATCGAGCGCCTGACGCACCCCGTTCATCCGCTCCACCGCAAACGTCATGTCGGAGAGCGTCCCCGCCATCTTGGTCGCCAGATCGAAGGCGGCCTGCCGCTCCTGCGCGGTGTGCGTGCTGCGCGGGTCGGGCGCCAGCACGAGCTGCGCCGTGTAGGTGGCGGTGTCCTTCGTCAGCTTGATGGTGTAGGTGCCCGGCAGGACGCGCGGCCCGACCGTAGCGCCGAAGGCGGCGCTCGCCGCCAGCGGCACGCGCGGTGCCGCGAGGCGCATCGACCACGTCACGCGATTCAAGCCGCGGCGTTTGCTCGTCGGCATCGTGCCGACCAGTTTCCCGCTCGCGTCGAAGACCTCGAGCTTCATGTCGCCGAAGATATGCCGGCGCCGCTGATAGTACGTGATCACGGCATCGCTGGGCGGATTCGGACCCACGTACATCGCGTCCCCGTTCGCCCACCCGCCTCCGGCCTGCAGCCGCTGCACCGTCGGACGTCCGGCGAGGAACGCGACCGGACTGGCCAGGACGTCGGGCGTCAGCGCCCGCAGCGGCGAGATGTCGTCCACGATCCAGATCCCGCGACCGTGCGTCGCGATCACGAGATCGTGGTCGCGCGGGTGAATCGCCAGATCGCGCACCGCGACGGCCGGTAGGTCCCCGCCCTTGTAGTGCGCCCACTGCTTGCCGCCGTCCACCGAGACCCACAGCCCCAGCTCGGTCCCCAGGAACAGCAGGCCGCCGTTGACCAGGTCTTCCTTGACGACGTGGGCATAGCCGCGCACGGGGCTGTCCGGGGCGACCAGCGGTGTCCAGGTCGCGCCGAAATCGGTCGACTTGTACGCGTAGGGGCGCATGTCGCCGAATGTGTGCAGGTCGAACGTGGCGTAGACCGTACCTGTGTTGAAATGCCCAGGCTCGACCGACGAGACCCACGCGTTCTTGGGGAGGCCGGTGATGTTGCCGACGACGTTCGTCCACGTTTTGCCCCCGTCGCGGGTGACCTGGAGGTTCCCATCATCGGTGCCCGCCCAGACCACCTGCCCGTCCCGCGGCGACTCCGCGATGACGTAAATCGTGGTGTGCATCTCGGCCGCCGAGTTGTCGACCGTCACGCCGCCCGACTGCTCCTGCTTCTGTTTCTGCGGATCGTTCGTCGTCAGATCGGGCGAGATGCGCTCCCACGTCTGGCCAAAATCCCGCGACCGGAAGAGCACCTGCGCGCCGATGTAGATCGTGCCCTTTTGCGTGGCGCTGACGTGAATCGGCGTGTTCCAGTTGAAGCGGAGTTTCTTCTCCTGGTAATGCGGTAACGGCTGGATGCTGCGGCTCTCATGGGTTTTGCGGTTTACGCGCGCGATGTAGCCGCCCTGGGCTTCGGCGTAGAGGTAGTCGGGATCGGTGGGATCGGCGAACATCCAGAAGCCGTCGCCGCCGTACATGTTCTCCCACTGATGGTTCGTGATCCCGCCGGGGTACTCCGACGGTCCCACCCACGAGCTGTTGTCCTGCAAGCCGCCGTACACGTTGTACGGCCGCGCCATGTCCACGCTGACGTGATAGAACTGCGAAACGGGCAGGTTCTCGTTCTTCACCCACTTGTTCCCCGCGTCATACGAGAACCACAGACCACCGTCGTCGCCCGTGATCAGATGGTCGGTGTTGCTCGGATCGACCCACACGTCGTGGAAGTCGCCGTGCGCGCCGCCCGAGATGCCGCTGAAGCTCTTGCCCCCATCCGTGCTGACGATGAGACCGCCGTCCACTTTGTAGACGCGCTCGGGATCGCGCGGATCCACGATGAGATGCGCGAAGTAGAACGGCCGCCAGATCATGTTCTGGCTGCGGTCGAGCATCTGCCATGTCTTGCCGGCGTCATTGGACCGGTACAGCGCGTTGAGCGGCGGCACCGCTTCGATGAACGCGTAGACGACCTCCGGCTTCGATGGTGCAACGGTCACCGCCACGCGACCCCACGGCTTGGGAGGCAGACCCGCCGAGCCCGCCGGCAGCTCGCTCCACGTCGCGCCGCCATCGGTGCTCTTGAAGAGCCCGGAGCCGCTCGGCGCCGTGGCGCTGTCGCCGCCGGAACGGAACGTCCAGCCGCGGCGGCGGAAATCCCACATCCCCGCATAGAGCGTCTTGGGATGCGCCGGGTCCATCGACATCATCGAGCAGCCGGTCGACAGGTTCGCGCCCTTCAGCACCTTGGTCCACGTCTTGCCGCCGTCGGTGGTCTTGTAGACGCCGCGCTCGTCGCTGTCGCTCCACAGCTTCCCAGGCACGCAGACGTAGACCGTGTTGGTCTCGGTCGGATCGACGAGGATCCTGACGATGTGCTCGGAGTTCCGCAGTCCCAGGTTCGTCCAGTTCTCACCGCCGTCGTCCGAGCGATAGACGCCATCGCCGATGGACAGGCTGTTGCGCATCCACGATTCGCCGGTGCCGACCCAGATCACCTTGGGATTCTTCGGATCGATCGTGACCGCGCCGATCGACTGGACCGGCTGCTTGTCGAAGACCGGCTTGAACGTCGTGCCGCCGTTCGTCGATTTCCACACGCCGCCACTCGCGGCGCCGACGTAGATGGTGAGCCGGGCGCCCTCGTGGACGGCATCGAGCGCTGCGATGCGCCCGCTCATCGCCGCCGAGCCGATGTTGCGCGCACCCAGACCGGAAATCGTTTCCGAATCCACTTTCGTGGCGGGAGCTTGCGCTGGTTGCTGGGCAACGAGGAGCAGCAGGAGAAGGTTCATGGACGCGCTCCCGGCCGTGCGAACCGCGTATTGTCGAGCGGCACGTTGGCCTCGATCCTGTCGTACGTGATTTTCGAACGGTCCGCGCTGCTCGAGCCTTTGGGTCCGGACTCGAACGAGAACGGCAGATACACGCCCGCCACCTGCTTGTAATCGCCGAGCGACGTCTCGAACTCCTGGGGGGCGCCGCGGATCATGCGCTGTGTGTCGATCCGGATCGGGACGTAGTACTCCGTGTCCAGATAGTAGAAACTGACGTCGCCGTTGGGGCGCGTGACCTTGAGTTTGTAGGCGTCGCTGCCCTCGATCTGCTCGACTCCCTGATACTCGACGCGATTGCCTTTCGCCTGATAGCTCACGAGCGGACCGTCGAAGTCGGCGTCGTCGAGAATGCCGTGCATCTCTTCTTCACCAAGCGCTTCAGGGTCACGCTTGCCTTGCCACGGCTCGATCTTCCAGCCGTCGTGACCGTCGTAGGCATTGATGCCGGTCATCCCCTGTATCGAGAACTCTTCCCGCACGCTGTTGGGCCGCTTGTTCTCCTGGACGACGACCGCTTCGAAGCCACCGCCACCGGTAAACCGGCCGGTACGGCGCAGACTCTGGACGGCTTGGAGGCGCGCGGTGCCCCCGATGGTCTGGACGTACCTGGCGATGATCGAGTCTACCGTTTGTGCCGGCAGCGGCGCGGCGACGATCACCAATCCGGCGAGCACGAGAGCCTTGCGCATGGTCGTCATCCTAAAGGAGGCCCGAAGAACATACGGCCCCATCGCGCGGTCGCAACCGAGCGCCGAGATTAGAGGCCAATGGCCCCGACGCAGACGTACATGATCCGCGCGCCCGGGCGCGTGAACCTCATCGGCGAGCATATCGACTACTGCGGCCTGCCGGTGTTTCCCATGGCCATCCAGCGGAGCGTGCGCATCGCGTTTGACGCCCGCGCGGATCGGGAGGTGCACCTCGCGAACCGCGATTCGGGCTTCACACCGAGCACCTTCACCCTGACCGCAAGCATTCCACGGGCGCCAGCGGGCGATTGGGCCAACTACGCCAGGGCAGCGGCTCAGGCCCTGGTCCAGCGATTCCCGAGTCTGCGCGGCATCGATGCACTCGTGGAGAGCGATCTCCCGATCGCCGCGGGCCTCAGCTCGTCGTCCGCGCTCGTCGTGGCCATGGCCCTCGCGATCCTGCACGCGAACGGGGTGACCATGGCGCCGCTCGAGCTGATGGATCTCTTGGCGCGCGGCGAGCGCTACGTCGGCACCGCCGGGGGCGGGATGGATCAGTCGATCATCCTCGGCGCCCAAGCAGGGTGCGCGTCACGCATCGAATTCCACCCGCTCCGGCTCACACCCACCGCCGTGCCCGCCGACTGGCGGTTCATCGTGGCGTGGAGCCTCGTGCACGCCGAGAAGTCCGGGGCCGCGCGGCAGGCGTACAACGAGCGACCGCGGCAGTGCGACGAGGCGCGGCGCCTCGTGGCCGCACGACTCGATCTCCGAGAGGACACCTCGTATCCCGCCCTACTCGCGGCGGCACCCGTCGCGACGCTCCTCGAACTAGCGGGGACGACACTCTCCAGCGTCCTCGCGAAGCGATTCCGCCATGTCGTCACGGAGGCAGCGCGCGTGCGCCAGGCGGAAGCGGCGATGGCGCGCGGGGGGGGGGATCTCGCGGCGTTCGGGCTGCTGCTCGACGCGTCCCATCAGAGTCTGCGGGACGACTACGAGGTGAGCCACCCCGAGCTGGATCAGCTCGTGGAGCTGGCCCGGGAGGCGGGCGCGGCTGGGGCGCGACTCACGGGCGCGGGGTTCGGTGGATCGATCGTGGCGTTGTGTCGCGCCGGGCGCGCGGCGGAGGTCCTGGCCGAGCTGGAGGCGCGTTTCTACGCCCCCCGCGGCGCCGCGGGAGCGGCAGGACGGTACGCCTTCGCCGCCGAGCCCTCGGGGGGCGCCGAAGTCATTCGCGCGTGAGGGCGGATCCGGTCGCGGAGGAACTTCAGGCCGCGAGCGAGCTGCGTCTCCACGGTCTTTTCGCTGATGCCGAGCCGTTCGGCGATCTGCGCGTAACTCAGCTCATCGATCAGCCGCAGTTTGCAGACCGCGGATCGCTTGACCGGCAGCTCGGAGATCGCGCGCTCCACGGCAGCGACCAAGTCTCGGGCCTCGAGATGGGACTGGACCTCCGCGTCTGTGGCGCGTTGACCGATGCGCCAGCGGCGCGCCACCGCGGCACGCTCCAGGCGGTCGCGCGCCGAGTTGCGGACGGCGAGGTACAGGTAGTTCCGCACGGCACCGGCAGGCACCCAATTGGAACGGCCGCGCCAGATGCGGAAGAAGACTTCCTGCACGACCTCTTCCGCATCCTCTTTCGAGTGCATGTAGCGGAACGCAAACGCGTAGAGCCGCTCCCAGTACGCGCGATAGAGCGCCTCGAACGCGTCCACCGCTCCGGCGCGGATGCGCTCCACCCACGCGCGCTCGTCGGCGTCCGTCCTGACATCGTCCCAGGACGGTGGAGGCTGGTGGGTGAACCGGAGCTCGAGAGACATCTAGGGCGACCTAGGGCGTCTAACGGCATTTAGCGTGCACCCGGTTTTCAGCCGGCGCAAGACCCGCGCTACACACTCATGCGAACTCCCGGTAGGCGCCGAATGAGGCTAGCTGGTCCTCCCCCAGCTCCGGCGGGACCGGCAGGCAAGGCTCACGGAGCGCTTCGCACAGCTGTCTCCAAAGTGCAGTGCGGACATATCGTTGATGGACCTTCTGAAACGGCGTCGACAACAGCAGGCGCCTGGCTGGGTGATACTCGCCCTTATCAATGAGCAGCTGCACGCGTCTCTCGATGACTCTTTCGTCGTGGAGGGAGTCCACTCGGGCCAGCCACTGCTCACGTTCGCCCAGCGTGTGTGTCCCAAGCGTGCGCAGCACTTCATCGCGCAGGGCAACGACTTGCGGATGGAGCTGCAGCCCTGGCTCCTCAATGGATCGCAGCGCGGTCGCAGCTCCCTCGATGTCCCCTTCCGTTTTCAGCAGCCTCGCGAGCAGGGCCCTTGCTACGCCCAGGCGCGCCGCGGAGAGGACCGCGATGGCCTCTCGCTTCCTTCCGCATCCGGCGAGCCAGGTACCGCGATAAAACCTCCATCGTTCCGGCTCTGGGTCACGGCTCTTCGCGACCGCCCATGCGAAGGCCGCATCCAGGTCTTCCATACCCGACGGAGCCCAAAGGCACTGATCGATGTCGGGAGCCTGCGGTGGTGTTCCATTCTCGTGATGCGCCCGCACGAGATCTTGCCACACCTTCACCTCTTCTGGTCGGGCCCAATCGAACAGGGGAACGTCGCTCAACGTTCGGAGCTTTACGTCCGGAGTCGTGAGTGCATGGATGTTCAGGGCTTTGTCCGAAGGGATCCAAAACTCCACGTGCCATCGGGTTTCCTGTGGTGGCAACTCCAGCTTGGTGGCCTGATCGCGAATCGGCCCGCCCTGGATCTCCGCGTAGGTCCCCCCCCCCCATGCGCGGTCTTTGCCGACCCCATAGCTCCACAGTTTCATGCCAGGCGCGATCGCTTCATCGGCAACGTGATAGAGCGCGATGCCCAGTGATGGAGTAAAGGCACCGAATGCATTCCCATCCTTGGTCTTCCAGAAGTATCCCGTCATCTCCTGGATGTCGCTCTCCTGGCGTGGCCCGGATTCGAGGACGGTCAGCGTCGACGCGTGAGCAAGGACCTGCCCTCTGGGAAAGTGGTACTGCGTATCCGGCGTGCACGGCACGGCGGCATTCGACCACGACATCCAGGGATGTGGGGAGGTCCCGGGGTTAAGAAAGACCGTGCGCTGCGTCAGGAAGGGATCGTCCGCACCGAGTGAGTACTCCACGGACCACTGCATCCCGAACCGCAGCTCCCGCTCGCCACAGGTGACGTACACTCGCTCGGGCGTGCGATCGACTCTCCACAACACCGGCTCGTTTTGTGTGGGCGAGTGAGAGATGGGAAAGCTCACTTCAATGCCACCCGCCACGAACCCGAAGCGTGGAAGAATCCGGGTCGGTCGGATGACCTCGGGCGCATACAGGACCTCGCGCGACGAGCTCTTATGGATGAGGGAGGTGACCCGCCCGCCGCGGTCGGGACAGATCGTCACCCGGATCTGCGCGTTCTCGAGCACCAGGAACCCGTACTGCTTGGGTACGGGTCGGCTCGACGTCTCGACGTAGCTCACGTACGGATAGACGCCGTCCGGGTCGAACGCGGTGGGGATGGGACCAGCGGGGATCAGCTCGTGGGTAAGGACGGACTCATTGCGCAAGCCGCTCGCTCAATGCCTCCAGCATCCGCATGCCCTTGTGGACGGCTTCCGTCAGTCTTGCCACACCATAGTCGCGCTTACCGTAGTCCGGATCTCCGACGAATGTGCGCAAGTGATCGTCGAGGGCCCGCAGTTGGCGCTGGACCTCCCCGTTCGCGGATCTCGACGCCAGCGCCCGCAGGATTTGCAGCTTCTCGTAGTCTACGATTCCCTCGCGCAGCTTCTCGAAGCGAATGCTGCTATTCGCTCCGGGATACACGAGAAACGTGTCCCCCGCGGGCCAGATCGCATGACGGGCATCGCGCACGGGATCAGCCGGCCACGCATCGTAGGCCCAGCGCAGGAATCCATCGTAGCCGTACGCCGCTGCGTGCCAGCCGACGTAGCGCCCCTCGATGGGCGGCGAAAAAACGAAATTGTTGGGCCGCGCCGGAAAGCAGGCCACGTAGTAGGTGGTGGTCGCCCCGCGTGCCGAGCGTTGGCGTACCTCCGGTGGGCTGGGCTCGCTGCTGATGGCCGGCGAGTAATCGTCGAGCAAGCTGTCCAGCTCCGGATGCCAGTCGCCGGCGTACGTGATCCTCCACGCCCGGGAGTGATCCTTGATCACTTTGATGGCGGCCAGCGTGATCGGCATCGGATTCTCGTTGATCCCGAGGTAAGTCCGGTTGAACCATCCCTTCTGTTCCAGATGCGCCTTCAGGTCGTCCAAGAACACCGGAAACATTGCTCGAAACTTGGCGGAGTCGGGTGACCATTCCTCATAGACGTAGTTCCCGGTTTTGGCATCGAGGTAGCGAAACCGATGGCCCCAGGGAACCGGCGTGTAGATGGTGATGGCTTTATCCACGCCGACGTCCATCGCGAGCTGCACGTACTGATCGAAAATGTCGTAGTCGAATTTCCAGGTACCGTCGGCCCGCTTGGTCCAATCGATCATCGCCCCTTCGATCATGTACGAATTGTCGGCCCAGGGCGAATAGACCGCATAGGTCGTGATGTACTTGCCGCCGGCCTCGGCGTACAGTTGGAGGTGCTTCTTGAGCAGCGCTTTATGCTCGTCCGACCAGGGCCGGAGGTGGTAGTACCACGCCACGACCCACGGGTTTTGCCACAGGTCGAGCCGGAATTTCCAGTCCCGAGCGCTGGGCAAGACCTGGTTCTGTACGCGTATTCTCACTTGCAATGAGGCGCGACTTTTCTCCGAGCTGACGTCGATCGTCCCCTGGTAGATGCCGGCCGCGGTACCCGGAGGAATGTCGAGAGAAACCCATACCGGCCTGACCGTACGAGCGGGGAGATCGAACCGCTCGAGGGCTTCCAGCCGGTCGGGCATGAGAAAGACGGTGTCCGATGCATCGCAGCCCCGGGGGGTGGCTCCGTAGGGATAGTTCGACAGGACGTAACGGACGAGGTGCACCTGCAGATTGCTCTTGCTCAGCACCGCGCCTTGGGCATTGACGAGGTCACTCGTCGTAATCCTGATCTGGTTCACCGTATCGGGCGACCAGATCACCAGCTGTGCATTCAGCCGCTCGCCCTTCCACCCCGTGCCCTCCCACAAGCGGGACGCCCCCCCCCTCGGCAGGTCCGGAGCCTCACTCCGCATGTACGACTCATCGGTTGAACCGAACGACACGTTCAACCCGCTCGGCTGCTTCGACCACCGCAGTGAATCGCCGGGTGTATCGAACGTGTACTCCGCCTGATAGTGCATCTGCGGTGCGGGCACTTTGGCGGGATCGATCTGCGTAGGCCGCTGCTGCCCGGCCGCGAGGCCGGGCGCCAGGTAGACCGACAAGACAGCGAGGAGGGCGGTTCTCGACATCACCACCCCGGGTTTTGCGTGAGCGTTCCGTGCGACAACTGAATCTGCTGTAAGGGGACTGGATCGAGATAATGCCTCGGGACGATGAATAGGCGCGAGCCCGCCGCCTCCGCTACAACGAAGCCGCCGGCGTCCACCTGGATGTCCACACCCACGACCAGGGTAGAATCCCGCTGTTGGTATTCCGTGCCGACAAACTTGACGCCCCGAATGGCCTGAGGCATTTCCGTTTCCGCCGTTTTCCAGCGCCGGAGGTCATCCCGCCGGAATCCTTCGAATGCCAGTTCGACCGTCCGTTCCCGCCGGATCTCCGTCAGCATGTCCAAACCGTTCGTGGTTACCAACCCATTGGTGAGTACGGGCATGCCAACCCGGCGGCGCAGCTCGCCGATCGTCCGATCCAGGTCGAGATCGGAGATGGTCCCGTCCCGCTCAAACAGGGCCTCGGCGAGGATCAACAACACCTCCCCGTAGCGAAACTCCTTGAAATCGTACTGACCCCTAAAGTTTACCGCCTCCTCAGTTTCGTCCAGGAATTTGCGCAGCATGTAGCCCGTGCGGCTCGCGTTACTGCCCGAGAAACCCGGAAAGACCGGGTGGAACGTAGTGTCCTGGAAGACGCCGCTCCCCGGAACGACGAACGTCATGGCCATTCTGGGGTCCCGGTTCTGAAATTCCGTTGTCGCCAGGGAATCATATCCCGCGAACAGCGGCGAGATCGTAATCGGCAGGCCGTCGGTGCACAGGTACATGTCGGCCAGCTTCTTCGTGGGAATCATGTAATTGAACCACAATTCTCTGGTCCAATTGTGGGTCGCGCGGCCGGCGTAGTAGCGTCGAGCGAGGATCACTTCCTTACTATCATCACCTTGCAGGATGAACAGGAACTTGTAGGCGCTGTCTGTGCCGTGGTCGCGATACAGATCGTACTCACTCG
>Ga0307299_10000433_pt1 | contig 13962 bp, 13 predicted proteins | sample ER_DNA_159_FD_194466 | JGI IMG/M metagenome (GOLD analysis project Ga0307299, IMG submission 194466) | Bulk soil microbial communities from the East River watershed near Crested Butte, Colorado, United States - ER_DNA_159 | ecosystem: Environmental > Terrestrial > Soil > Floodplain | place... | reverse complement strand
GCCCCACCCGCGGCGGCCCGCCGACGACGCCAACCCCTTTCGCCGGCGCGCCGCCCGCACATGACGCCGTCCGTCTGGATCGGGACGAGCGGCTGGCAGTACGACGAATGGCGAGCCGCGTTCTATCCGGCCGACCTCCCGACGACACGGTGGCTCGACCGATACGCGTCCGTCTTCTCGACGGTGGAGGTCAACAACACCTTCTATCGGCTGCCGGAAGCCGCGACGTTCGACCGTTGGAAGCGTGCGACGCCCGCGGGCTTCGTGATGGCCGTGAAGGCGAGCCGGTACCTCACCCACGTCCGGCGTCTGCGCGATCCGCGCGAGCCGGTCGACCTGTTCGTCTCTCGGGCGAAGCGGCTCGGCTCGAGGCTCGGCCCGGTGCTGCTCCAGCTCCCCCCGAACCTGCCGGCCGCGCCCGAGCGGCTGGAGGAGACGCTCGAGGCGTTCGGCCGTCGCTGCCGCGTCGCGGTCGAGTTCCGACACCCGTCGTGGCTGACCGACGACGTATTGGCCCTCTTGGAGCGATCGCGGTCCGCGTTCGTGCTCGTCGATCGGCCCGGCGTCCGGGTCGATCCGGTCGTCACCGGTGGATGGTCCTACGTCCGCTTCCATCAGGGCACGAGGACGGGACCCGGGTACCGGCGCGCCAAGCTCCGGGTCTGGGCCGACCGGATCGCGGCCTTGCCCGCCGAGGACGTGTTCGTGTACTTCAACAACGACACGGAGGCCGCCGCCCCGCACGACGCGATCGTGCTCGGAGACTTGCTCGGCGATCGCGACGTGCGCGTCAGCTGAGCATCCTGCAGACGGCGCGCCGACCCCTCGCGTTTGAGTGCTCCGGCGGTCGGCCGTAGGGTCGACAGATGGGCCGGACGACCCGTCGACGCGGCTCCGTGATCCCCGAGGGGACCGTCACGATGCTCCTCACTGACGTCGAGGGCTCGACCGTCCTGTGGGAAGAGCATCCCCACCAGATGCGCGAGGCGATGCGGAGACACCACGAGCTCGGGCTCGAGGCCATCCTCCGCCATTCCGGATACCTGCCTCCCGATCAGGGGGAGGGTGACAGCCTGTTCGCGGTCTTCGCCGACGCCCGGGACGGGCTGGCATGCGCCCTCGAGTTCCAGCGCTCCCTCGCCAAGGAGGGATGGCCGGAGGGGATCACGATCCGTGTCCGCGCCGCCCTGCACACCGGTTCGCTCGAGCTCCGCGACGGTGGGAACTACGAGGGGCTCCCGCTGAACCGGTGCGCGCGTCTGCGCTCGATCGCTCATGGCGGCCAGACCGTCTTATCCAACGCCACATCTTCGGTCCTGGGTGGTGACCTTCCCGACCTCGCTACCCTCGAGGATCTTGGCGTCCACCGCTTGAAGGATCTATCGGTCGCCGAGCATGTGTTCCAACTTCGTCATCCGGAGCTGCTCGCCGATTTCCCTCCGCTTCGCTCGCTCGACGCTCGACCGAACAACCTCCCCCGCCAGCTCACGCGGTTCGTTGGGAGGATCCACGAACTCCCTGAGGTCGAGGCGCTGCTCGGCCGGACGAAGGTGCTGACGCTCACCGGCGCGGGGGGATCGGGAAAGACGAGACTCGCGCTGCAGGTCGCCGCCGATCGTCTCGACGACTATCCGGCCGGCGTCTGGTTCGTCGAACTCGACCGCGTGGCGGATCCGGCCCTCGTGCCACGCGCCGTGGCGACGGCGATGAAGGTTCGCGAACAGCCTGATCGAACGATCGTGGAGACGTTGGTCGATCAGCTCGGGGACGGCGTCTCGATGGTCATCCTCGACAACTGCGAACACCTGATCGATGCGTGTGCCGAGCTCGCCGCGGCGCTCCTCGCAGCGTGCCCACGGCTGACCCTGTTCGCCACGAGCCGCGAGCCGCTCTCGATCTCGGGCGAGGTCGCGTGGACCGTGCCGCCGCTGGCGGAGGCCTTCCATCTCTTCGTCGACCGGGCCGTTGCAGCGAATCCTCGGTTCGCTCTCGACGATGCAACCGCCCCGGCCGTGACGACGATCTGCTCGCGACTCGATGGGATCCCCCTCGCGATCGAGCTCGCGGCCGCGCGGGTGCGCACGATGACGGCGCAAGACATCAGCCGACGCCTCGACGACGGGTTCCGGTTGTTGACGACCGGGAGCCGAACGGCACTCGCGAGGCACCAGACGCTGAGGGCGACGATCGATTGGAGCTACGACCTTCTCTCGCTCCCCGAGCAGATCGTCTTCCGAAGGCTCTCCGTGTTCGCCGGCGGCGTGACGCTCCACGCGGCCGAGCAGGTGTGCGTCGGGAGGGGGGTCGACGGGGCCGCTGTGCTCGATCTGGTTCCGCTGCTCGTTTCCCGATCGCTCGTGATCCTCCAAGAGGATCCTGACCGCGGACGCTACCGACTCCTCGAGCCCATCCGCGAGTACGGATACGCGGAGCTCCGGGCCGCGGAGGAGGAAGTAGATGTCCGCGAACGCCACCTCCGTTGGTGCATCCACGTCGCGGAAGAGGCGGAGCCCGAGCTGCGCACGGGAGACCAGGCGGCGGCGCTCGACCGCCTCCAGGCCGACCTCGACAACTTCCGGGCCGCGTTCGCATGGAGCCTCGGCCGCTCGGACGCCACATCCGCGCTCCGTCTGGCGAGCGCCCTGCTGGAGTTCTGGATCGTGCGAGCGGACTGGAGCGAGGGTCGCGAGTGGGTCGAGCACGCCCTCGCCCTTCCCGGGGAGGTTGATCCTGCCTTGCGCGCGCGGGCGCTCCGAGCGGCCGGAGAACTTGCTGACGTTCTCAGCGATTATCCGGCGTCGGCGGCCTCGTTCGAAGAGAGCCTTGCCCTCGCCCGCCGCCTCGGAGACGACCGGCAGATCGCAGCCGCGCTGATGGGGCTCGCGAACGAGGCCGAGCGGATGGGCCACGCCAAGGACGCGCGTCCGCTCCTCGAGGAGGCGGTCACGCGCCTTCGGGGGGTGGGAGACGACCCCAGCATCGCGAGGTCGCTCGGTGGTCTCGCCTGGCTCGAGGACAACTATCCGCGAGCGCGATCCTTGTGGGCCCAACACCTGGCGGCACGACGCAAACTGGGGAACCGCGAGGCGATCGCATGGGCCGTCTTGCAGGTCGGATGGGCGGCCGAAGGGGAGGGGGACTTCGCGGCGGCGCGCGACGCGTACGAGGAGAGCCTCGCGATCGGACGTGAGATCGGCTACCAACGGATCATCGCCAGGTCGCTTACCCAGCTCGGCGACACGGCGCGGCTCCAGAGTCACCTCGACGAAGCCCGCGCCCTGTACGAGGAGACGTTGCCGATCTGGAGAGAGATCGGGCACCGGAGCGGTCTGGTTGACTCGCTCCGTGGTCTGGGTGATGTCGCCGTCCTCGAGGGCGATCACCGCAGTGCCGACTCGCTACTCACGGAGAGCCTCACCGTTGCTCGCGAGATCGGTGCGCGCGAACTGGAGGCCCGCGCGGTGCAGAGTTTGGCGACGCTCAGCCGAGCGAAGAAGGGATCCGCCGACGCCCGGGCTCGATTTCGAGACGCGCTCGCCCTCTGGCTGGAGATGGATCACGTTCACGGCGTGGCATCCTGCGTCCGAGGCCTCGGTGAGACCGCGGTCCTCGATGGATCCTTCGAACGGGCGGCCCGGCTGCTCGGTGCCGCCGAGTCGTTGATGGAACGGGTGGGTGCGGCGCTCCCCCCGTCAGAACAGGAGGATCTTCGGGCTGCGACGGCAGCGGTGCAGGCCCAACTCGGAGCAGCGGGCCTGAGGGACGAGCTCGAGGCTGGCCGGGCGCTCTCGATGGAGGCTGCGGCGCGTCTGGCGATGACTGACTGAACTGCCATATCTCGGTTCCCCTTTCACCGCACGGGGTAAGGAGCCAAGATGCGGATCCGACGGCGGGCGCGGCTGGACACGAGCCAGATCGAGGACCGGCGAGGGATGTCGGGCGGCCGCGGGGTGGCGATCGGCGGCGGCGGGCTCGGCCTGGTCGTCGCCCTCGTCCTGATCGTGCTCAACCTCGCCGGGGGCGGGGGTGGGGGTGGGTCCTCCGCCGTACAGGAGGCGTTCCAGAGCTTGTCCGGCGTCACCGTCGGGGCGGGCTCGACGCCGCAGGGACTGCGGGACTGTCAGACGGGGGCCGACGCGCAGCGCAGCGAGGACTGTCGGATCGTCGCCTACGTGAACAGCATCCAGGACTACTGGGGGAAGCAGGTGCGCGGCTACCGTCCCGCGCCGACCGTGTTCTTCACCAACCAGACATCGACCGCGTGCGGGCAGGCCACGACCGAGGTCGGGCCGTTCTACTGCCCGGCCGATGCCAAGGTGTACATCGACCTCGGGTTCTTCCAGGAGCTCGTCGATCGGTTCGGCGCACACGGGGGACCGCTCGCGGAGGCATACGTGCTCGCCCATGAGTACGGCCACCACGTTCAGGACCTCACCGGCGTGCTCGACCGGGGGCGCGGCAGCAGCCAGGGGCCGGAGAGCGGATCGGTCCGCCTGGAGCTGCAGGCGGACTGCTACGCGGGCGTCTGGACCGCTCATGCCGTGGACACCGGATACCTGACGAAGATCACCGATCGGGACGTCGCCGACGCGCTCGACGCCGCGGCTGCGGTCGGCGACGATCGGATCCAGAGCGAATTCCAGGGACGTGTGAACCCGGAGACCTGGACCCATGGATCCTCGTCGGAGCGGCAGCATTGGTACCAGACCGGCTACACCACAGGCGACCCGAACGCCTGCGACACGTTCTCCGGGCAGATCTCGTGATGAGGCTGAAGTCGGGGGGGGTCACGGGCCGATACCTCCGATGTGCGAACCGAGGCGGCGGATCGGGTCGAGGAGCTTCATGCGGGGTGGGTCGAACGACCTGGACCGGAAGCCGATCGAACGGATGAGGAGCTCGAGACTGCGCTCCTCGCGTACGCCCACCAGCGGGCGACGCGATGGGGAGCCGAACGATTCGCGGCCGAGTTCGAGCGCCGTGACGAGGAAGAGCGGCGGCTGACCGGAACCGGGGCGCCGCCCTACCGCTATCCCTGGGAGCCGGACGAGGTCGCTCCACCACCCTCATCGGTCCTGTCCGGGTTGGTCGACGCCGCCGTCCAGGAACAGGTGATCCGATCCGATCCAGCCGAGCTGGATCTTGCGGAGCCTCCGAAGATCCGGCACGCGCACGTACCACGGCCTGCGCCGCCGGAACCCGAGGCGCCGCGTCGCCGGCGTCGGCGCGAGCGGGCAGCACCGGAGCGCCCATCCCTGATCTCCGAGGCCGAAGCGGCACGGATGTCCCCCGCGGCTCGCCGTCTCTACGGCCTCGAGCCGCTGCCTACCGTCGATCCGCGGCGCGCATGAACCGCCGGTCGGGGATCAACCACATCACGGCGACCGCCGCGTAGAGGGCATACGCGATCCACACGCTCACGAAGGCCAGGCCCACGCCGGCGGCATAGAGCACGAGCGACAGGTTCCCTTTGCGATCCGAGGCGATCGCCGTTCCCACCAACGAGTCGCGACCGTTCGCGTGGATGATGGCGCGCACGAGCGCCGTGTAGGAGAACGCCGCGGCCAGTGCGACGATCCCGAAGGACGCGGCCGGGAGTCGATACCGGTAGAAGTCGTGCAGCCACTCGGTGACGACCGGGATCAGGGACAAGCAGAACAACAGGAGCATGTTCGCCCACATCACCGCGCCGCTGATCCGGGTCGTCGCGCGCAGGAGATGGTGATGGTTGTTCCAATAGATCGCGATGAACACGAAGCTGAGGACGTAGATGAGCAGGCTCGGCAACCGGTCGTAGAGGTCCGTCGGGTTCGGGCCGGCCGGCGGCCGCAGCTCCAGCGCCAAGATCGTGATGATCACCGCCATCACGGCGTCGCTGAACGCCTCGAGGCGGCCCGCACCGACGTCGACCGGTGTCGGTGGCTCCGGATCCCCGCTCACCCCGTGATGATATTGAGGCTGGCCGACCCGGGCGAGGCCGGCGCCATACTGCCGGGCATGGTCGGTCCCCTTCGTGTCAGCCGATCGATCGTCGTCCCGGAGGGCGAGCTGCGCTGGAGGTTCAGCCACTCGTCGGGTCCCGGCGGGCAGTCGGTCAACACGGCCGATTCGCGGGTCGAGCTGAGCCTCGACGTCGCCAGGACGAGCGCTTTGGGGCCGGTGCAGCGCACGCGGGCGTTGGAGCGCCTGGCCGGACGCCTCGTGGACGGCGTGCTCACGGTGACCGCGTCGGAGCAGCGGTCGCAGCTCCGCAACCGGGAGGCGGCGTTGGAGCGGATGGCGGAGATCCTCTCTGCAGCGGTGGCGCCGCCGCCGCCCAAGCGGCGTCCCACGCGGCCGAGTCGACGCGCCATCGATCGGCGGATCGCCGCGAAGCGGAAGCGTTCGGAGACGAAGCGTCTGCGGCGCGCGGACGACGACTGAGGGACCCGGGCTCAGCCCGGGGGACCGTTGCGCGCGGCGCCCGGGGTCGCCGGTGGCCCCGAAGGGTGATCCTGCGACCGACCGGGAGCGGTGGCATCCGTGGCCGTGTCGCTGCCCCTGGCGTTCGCGTTGCCGCCGCCCTTCGCGTTCGCGTTGCCGCCCTTCGCGTTGGCGTTGCCGCCGCCGTTCGCGTGGGGGTTGCCACGCTCGGTGGTCGTCCCGTTCGCGCGGCCGTTGGCGTGTTGGCGGGGAGCCGAGTGGGCGCTTCCTCGGTCGCTGCCGGCGCAAGCCTGATGCGCGTCCCCGGCAGCGGCCGCCGCGTGTTCGTTCGGCGCCGGGTGGTCCGTCTTCGCCCCGGGCACGCACCGGTTGTCCACGGATCCTTGAGCGTCGCCCGTCCGACTGGGAGCACTGGTGGCGCTGGCTCCGGGTCCCCGTCCCGGTCCCCGGGTCGCGCTCGGTGAGATCTCGGTGGTTCGGGTGCTCGTCGGCTGGGGGGCGCCCGTCCTCCCCTCCAGCGCGAAGGACGCGCCCATCGTCATGACGATGAGCGCGATGAGCGCTGCCGTCCCGACGAGGACGCGGGTGCTCGTCCGTTGCGCCGCCGGGCTCGGGAGATCAACGGAACGCGACGGCGCAGCCGGCGGCCTCAGATCGCCGTCGTCCGGCTCGACGACGGCCGGATGCCGGTTCCGGCGATCGTCGGCGGCCCGGCGGATCGCCGGACCGAGGTCCTGATAGACCAGTCGTGGGTGGACACGCTCGGCGCCTGCAGGGAGCTGAACGCCCTCCGGCCACAGGACGATCAGTTCCGACGAAGGAGCCTCTTCCCGCGCCACCAGCACGGAGGTCGCGCTGATGTCCGCGTCGAGCACGACGACGTCGGGCTCGACGTGCGCGAGCACCCGGGCGAGCTCCGCGTCGTTCGAAGCGCACCCGACGACCTGGAACCCCTCGCCTTCGATCAGGTAATGGAGAGGGCCGGGCGCTCCGATCTCGGCCAGCACGACGCGAACCACCGACGATGGTTCGGCGACATCGAGGCGCAGTGGCTCGCTCCTTCTGCTCGGATCGCTCAACGCTGGGCACCCCCGGACGGCCCGATTCTCAGTCATCCTCCGCCGTGGAAAGCGCTCGGTCAAAGGGTTGGACGGGCTAGGTTGACCGCGCTACGGCGGGTCGTAGTGCGTTCGACCGACAGCCGCTTGCGAGATCCCGCAGGAGTTTGGGAAGCTGGCGCCGATGCAGCGAGCCCGTTCCATCGTGGTGATGCTGGTGGCCTTCGCCGCGTTCGCCGGTCCCGCGTTCACCGGGTCGAGCGCCGCGACGGCCGCCGTCCCGTTGCCGGCGCACGTGTATGCGCCGTACTTCGAGACCTGGACCTCCGATGCGATCACGACGATCGCGCAGCAGTCGGGGGCGCGGTACTTCACGCTCGCGTTCCTCGAGACCCTCGGCAAGACCTCGTGCACGCTCGCGTGGAACGGTTCGAGCAGCCAGACGGTCGCCGCCGGTCGGTACCTCACGGACATCCGGTCCCTTCGCGGCCTCGGCGGTGACGTGATCCCGTCGTTCGGCGGGTGGAGCGCCGACCAGGGCGGGACCGAGATCGGAGACTCCTGCAAGGACCCGGCGGCGATCGCGTCCGCGTACGAGCAGGTCGTAACGAGCTACGACGTCACCCGCCTCGACATGGACATCGAGGGTCGTTCGCTCACGAGGACGGCCGGGATCGACCGGCGCAACAAGGCGATCAAGCTCCTCCAGGATTGGGCGGCTGCACACGGTCGCACCGTGCAGATCCAGTACACGCTTCCCACGTCCGCAGATGGGCTCGAACCCAGCGGGGTCGCCGTGTTGCAGAACGCCGTCACGAACGGCGTTCGGATCGACGTCGTGAACCCGATGGTCTTCGATTACTACGACCGCCTGACCACCGACATGGGCGGGGCGGCCGTGAACGCGTCAAAGGGCCTGCATGCGCAGATGCACACGTTGTTCCCCGCCAAGACCGACGCACAGCTCTGGGCGATGCAGGGCGCGACGATCATGAACGGTCTCGACGACTACCCTCGCCGGACCGAGGTCACCCACCTCGCCGACGCGCAACAGCTGCTGGGTTTCGCGCGAACGGCCGGGATGAGCACGCTCTCGATGTGGGCGATCCAGCGCGACAACGGCGGGTGTCCCGGTTCCACCGGTTCGAACGATTGCTCCGGGATCGTCCAGGGGACGTGGGATTTCAGTCACCTGCTGGAGCCGTTCACGCGGCCCTAGTCCGCCCGACGGTCCCTCAGACGCCGAGGAAGCCGACGAACAGCCGCGCGTAGGCGCGGGCGGCGGTGGCGAGCTCGTCGACGGAGACCCACTCGTCGGCCGTGTGCGCCACCGTCATCGAGCCCGGCCCCAGGATCACCGTCGGGATCTTCGCTTGGTTGAGGTAGTAGCGCGCGTCGGTGATGCCGCTGAAGCCGGCGGCGGCCGCGGGGCCGCCGTCGGCTTCAGTGACCGCCGCGCGTGCCAGCCGGACGATCCGTTCGTCCGGCGATGCCTCCGCCGCATCCGTCCATTCCCGGATCGCCACGTCGATCCGCACCTCGGGATGGTCGCCTCGGATCTCGTCGATGAGGCGTCGGAACGGGGCCAGGACGGCCGCGGGATCGTCCTCGCTCGGGAGCAGCCGCCGGTCGATGTCGACCACGCAGCGGTCGGGGACGACGTTCGGCGCGCTCCCACCTTCGATCAACGCCGCGTTGACGGTCGGGCCGCCGATCAGCGGGTGGGTGAGGTCGGGGAGCGCTTCCTCGAGCCGGGGGAGAAGGCGCGCCATCGACGTGATCGCGTTCACGCCGCGATGGGGCTGCGAGCCGTGGGCGGCCGTCCCGTGCGCGGTCGCGGTGATCCAGGCTCCGCCGCGTTGGGCCACGCCCAGCTGGAGCTCGGTCGGTTCGCCCACGATCGCGGCGTCCTGGTCGAGCATCCCGCGCTCCCAGAGCACCTTCGTCCCGTGGATCCCCGCCAGCTCCTCGTCGGCCGCCAGGTGGAACCAGAGCGACCCACCCAGCGGGACGCCGACCCGGGCGATCGCGGCCGCGCTCGCGAGCGCGGCCGCGATCGGCCCCTTCATGTCGCACGCACCGCGACCGATCAGCTTCCCGTCATGGATCTCCCCCTCGAAGGGCCGGCTCGTCCACGTGTCGGGCGAGCCCGCCGGAACGGTGTCGAGATGCCCGTTCCACGCGAGCGAGGGCCGATCCCGATCCCCGAACCGGGCGACGACGGACGGCCGTCCCGCGTCGCCCCGGATGATCTCGGGCGTGGCGCCGAGCGACGCCAGGATGTCCGCCGCCACCGAGGCCGCTGCATCTTCGGTGCCGCCCGGGTTCTCCGAGGGCGCTCCGATCAGCGCGCGGGCGTACGAAAGCAGCTCATCGACGTCGACCGACGCCGCCGCGGCATCGGCGGCGGGGGAACGGACATCGTCGACCTCCGTCACGCCGCGCACGCTACCAGTCGCCCTCGGCCGACCCCCTCGGGGGCGGCGTTCGGTGGGCCGTCTCCTACGATGGACCCATGGCGCTCACGGATCACCGCTCGGCGCTGCGAGAGGGCCTCGACCCGGATCCCCATCCGGAGCCCGACGCCGGCGAGCGGCTCGCCGCGGTCCTCGCCGTCCTGATCGAGGAGCCCGTGCCGTCGCTGCTCTTCACCGAGCGAGCGGCCCATCTCAGCCGGCACCCGGGCGAGGTGTCGTTCCCGGGCGGCCTCGCTGAGCCGGGCGACGACGGACTCGTCGCGACCGCCCTCCGTGAGACGCACGAGGAGATCGGTCTCGAACCCGCACTCCCGGACGTGCTCGGCGCGCTCCCGCCGATCCACACGTTCGTCTCGGGGATCCTCGTTACCCCCTTCGTCGCGGTCGTGCGCGTGCTCCCTACGCTGCGGGTGAGTCGCGCGGAGATCGCACGCGTCCTGACGGTTCCGACCACGACGCTGGCCAGCCTCGAAGACGAGCGCGAGCTCCACCGCGAGGGTGGGCGGGTCTGGAAGGGATGGTGGTACGACACGGGCGATGCCACGATCTGGGGCGCGACCGGGTTCATGCTGCACGCGTTCCTGGATCTCGCCCGAGAGGCGGCGCCATGGCTGACGACGTCCTGACCCCGGAGGATCGAGAGCTCAGGGCGCTGCTCGGAGCCGTCCATACGGTCGCGGTGGTCGGACTCTCGTCCAACCCCAAGCGGCCCTCGTACCAGGTCGCGCGGTACCTCCAGGAGCACGGGTACCGGATCGTGCCGGTCAATCCGAAGGAGACAGAGGTCCTGGGCGAGCGGGCGTATCCCTCGCTCACGGACGTCCCGGCGGAGATCGGGATCGAGGTCGTCGATGTGTTCCGCCGCGCCGAGGAAACGCCGGAGGTGGCGCGACAGGCGGTCGCGATCGGCGCCCGCGTGCTCTGGCTCCAGGAAGACATCGTGAGCGAGGAAGCGGCGCGCATCGCCACGGAGGGCGACCTCGAGGTCATCATGGGCGTCTGCATCAGACACGTTCGCGCTCGACTGATGGGAGAGGAGCTGTAGATGACCGCGTGGGAGTACTTCGTGGCGCCGCTGCTGGAACACAACCCGGGCGAGATCCTGAACACGTTCGGTGAGGACGGCTGGGAGCTGGTCGACGTCGTCGCGCAGCCCACGCCGATGGGCGGGATGTCGACGATCGCCTACCTCAAACGGCCGAAGACCTAGTCGGACGATCCGCGCGGAGCCGCAGGAACAACGCGACAGCGAGCCCCACCCCCGCGGCGAGGGCGAGCCATCCCCACCATGGATACGAGTGGGACGGGCGCGCCGAGGCGGGGACGGAGACGGTCCCCGTCGGCGGCATATCGAGGCGCCAGATGCCGCTCAGCGAGGAGACGTACAGCCGGTCGTCGGGGCCGACGGCGACGTCGTACACCGGCTCCCCCAGATCGCTCACCGCGACCGGCCGAGGATCCGCCCCCGGCGGCAGGGCGAGCCGTCGGATCGCGCCGTCCAGGTACGAGCCGTAGTAGAGGTCGCCGCGCCACACCGCACAGCCGGTGGGCGCGATCTCCTGCACATGGTCGACCACCGGGTCGATCGTGCCCTCGGGTCCACCGGAGCCCATGACGTCGGGCCAGCCATAGTTGCCACCCGCGCGCAGCAGATTGATCTCGTCGTCGCTCGTTGGTCCGTTCTCGGTCTCCCAGAGGTCACCGCTCGCGGGATCGACGCAGATCCCGAACGAGTTGCGATGCCCCAACGTGAACAGCGGATTGCCGGGGATCGGGTTGTCGGGCGGGACGGAGCCGTCGGGAGCCAGACGGAGCACCTTGCCGCCGATCGAGTTGGGATCCTGCGCGAACGACGGTTGGTGCGATTCACCCACGGTCACGTAGAGCATGCCGTCGGCGCCGAACACGGGCGCCCCGCCGTTGTGGTATCGGTTCTGCGACCCGAGTCCCTCCATGAGGACCTGCGGCGGGCCTGCCGCGACGTCGCCGTCGGCACGGAAGCGCACGAGGCGGTTCAGCCCGAGCGCCGGATCGGAGTAGTAGACGTAGATCCACGGCTGCTGGGGGAACCCGGGATCCACAGCGACGCCGAGGAGCCCCGTCTCCGAGGACGCGTCGACGTCGAGGTGCGCGAACGGCTGCGGGAGCACGGTGCCGTCGGCGGTCGCGACGCGGACGTCCCCGGTCGCCTGCTCGTCGAAGAAGAGCCGCGTGCCGTCGGGCGTCCACGCCATGCTCACCGGTTGCTCGGCGCGGAGGAAGCGCGACGGGGACCCTGGCGCCGCGTGCGCCGGTGTCCCGGCGAACAGCAGCAGCACCGTCGCCGACACGAGGGCCGTGGATCGACGCGTCACGTCAGCCGAGCGCTCGACGGAGGTCCTCGGTCAGGTCGTCGGGATGCTCCACGCCGACGGACAGGCGGATCAGCTCGGGTGGCACCTCGATCGGCGAGCCCGCGACGCTCGCGTGCGTCATCGGCCCGGGGACCTCGATCAGCGACTCCACGCCGCCGAGCGACTCCGCCAGGAAGAACAGCTCCGTGCGTTGCGCGATCGCGACGGCCTCCTCGGCCGAGCCCACGGTGAAGGACACGATCCCGCCGAAGTTCGACATCTGCCGCGCGGCGACGTCGTGGCCGGGGTGCGATGCGAGCCCGGGATAGTACACCTGGTTGACTTTCGGATGGGACGCCAGGAACGCCGCGACCGCGCCGGCCGACGATGCGTGACGCTCCATCCGCATCGCGAGCGTCTTCAGTCCGCGGAGCGCGAGGTAGCTGTCCATCGGGCCGGGCACGGCGCCGACCGCGTTCACGAGGAAACCGAGCGGCTCCGCCAGCTCCGCGTCGCGCGTGACGAGCGCGCCGCCGATCAGGTCCGAGTGGCCCCCGATGTACTTCGTCACGCTGTGCATGACCACGTCGGCGCCGAGCGCGAGCGGACGTTGCGCGGCGGGCGTCGCGAACGTGTTGTCGACCACCACCTTCGCCCCGCCGGCGTGCGCGACCGAGGACACGGCCGCGATGTCGATGATCTTGAGCGTGGGGTTGGACGGCGTCTCCACCCAGACGAACCGCGTCTCGGCCCGCACGGCGTCGCGGACCGACGAGGGGTCGCTCAGGTCACAGGTGTCGAACGCGAGTCCCCACGGCCCGAGCACCTTCGAGAGCAACCGGTACGTCCCGCCGTAGACGTCGTCGGCCAGCAGGACGTGGTCGCCGGGGCGGAGCGTGAGCAGCAGGGTCGTCTCGGCGGCCATCCCGCTGGCGAACGCGAAGCAGCGCTCGCCGCCCTCGAGGGCGGCGAGCGCTGCTTCGAAGGCCGCGCGCGTCGGGTTCCCGCCGCGCGCGTAGTCCCACACCTTCGGCTTGCCGACCTCATCCTGCAGGTACGTCGCGTTCTGATAGATCGGGACGTTGACCGCCCCGTACACGGCCTCGGGGTCCTGGCCCGCATGGACCGCGACCGTCTCGAACCTCATCGCATCTCCGGTGGGATCACCCATCCGCGTCTCCTCAGCTCCTCGATCGCGAGCACGCCGGTGCGGGCGCTCGTCCATAGCCGCGACTTGCGCTTGGAATCGTGCCCCGGCGCGAACTCCGTCCGCGTGAGCTCGTGGCACGCGGGGTCGCCGCACGCGCACTCGCGGAACAGCGGCAGCGTGGCCTCGTCGTGCGCCTCGGCCGGTGCCGGGCGGAACGGCCGGGCGGGGAGCGACGCGGCGGGGAGCACGATCACCCCCTCCTTCGGGTCGCCGGGCGCGAACCGCTTCCCTTCGAGCGCGAGCAAGCCCGTCAGCGCGCAGAGGGCGGCGTCGACGCGGTCCGCGGTCGTCAGCTCAGCCGTCGGGACGCCCTGGGACGCCAGGATCCGCTCGCGCCACGGCTTCTTCTTCGCGCCCCTCGGCGGCAGGCAGCCCGCGAGGACCGCGGCGCTGCCGTGCGGGAAGACCTCCATCGCGGTGCCGCGCGGGGCACCCGCGCGGTAGCGCGGGTAGCCCCGCGC
>Ga0307299_10000431_pt1 | contig 13993 bp, 15 predicted proteins | sample ER_DNA_159_FD_194466 | JGI IMG/M metagenome (GOLD analysis project Ga0307299, IMG submission 194466) | Bulk soil microbial communities from the East River watershed near Crested Butte, Colorado, United States - ER_DNA_159 | ecosystem: Environmental > Terrestrial > Soil > Floodplain | place... | reverse complement strand
ACCCGCAACCAACGTCCGCGTACAACCCGGCGGCGGCGGAGGAGGAGGCGGCGGAGGCGGCGGAGCAGGCGGAGGCGGAGGAGGAGGCGGCGGAGGCGGAGGCGGCGGAGGCGGCGGAGGCGGAGGCGGCGGAGGCGGCGGAGGCGGAGGCGGAGGCGGCGGAGGCGGCGGAGGCGGAGGCGGCGGAGGCGGCGGAGGCGGAGGCGGAGGCGGAGGCGGAGGCGGAGGCGGAGGCGGAGGCGGAGGCGGAGGCGGAGGTGGCGGAGGCGGCTGCTCCATCGGCGTCAACGCGAGCGACTGACCGATCGTGCTCTTCGCCTTCGAGGCCGCCCTGGCAACCTTGTAACCGGTCGGCCCACGGTTGGCCTGGTACACGGAGGCGCTCTCGGACGTCGAGGCCTGGTTCGACTGCGCCGTCGACACGTCGAAGCTCTCGGACATGCCCGTCGGTGGAGCCACCGAGTTGTCGGCGCTGTTCCCGTACCAGCCGAGCAACAGCTCGCCGTCCACCGAGGTCGTCAGCGACGGCGCTGCGATCAGCCTGGTGTTTGCGCTGTACTGGCCGTCTGCAGCCTGGACCGGTGAGGATAGGTCGACCCCCCCGAACACCGTGACGCCGGCGGTGGCGCCCACGGCCGACGAGAACCGCCACGTGTACGACGACGGCTCGAAGGCAGAGACGACCTTCACGTAGAGCGCCTGGCTCAGCGCGGCACCGCCGATGTTGCTGTCTCGCCGGACGAACGTCCAGCCCTGCGGGCCCGTGATCGAGCCACCAGGCGAGAGGCGCGCAGTAACGACCGCGACGAGAAAGTCGCCCTGCATTCCTCCGGGCTGAACGACCGTCAGCGAGCTCGCCCTGGACGTCCGTGCGGTCGCGCTGCCCTTGACCGTGATCGATCCTTCGCCGGCCGACGGCACGAAGCCCGGCTCGTCGACGACGAACACGCGGCCGAACGCCGGCCCAGCGGAAACGGCAAAGAGCGCGGTACCGATGAGGGCGATGCGTGCGGCGAATCTAAGCCGGGGGCGGCTCCCGAACATGGCCCGCTCATCGTCCGTGCAAGCGTGCAGCGTGAGAGAAGTTCACTCACAAGGGTGTCACTCGTTACAGGCACCTTGAAGCGCGAGTCTTGCGCCGTGGCTCGATCAGCCAGGCCGAGCCGCACGAATCAAGCCGTCGATCAAACCTACGCCGTACGAGACGTGAAATGTTGGGAAGACGCCGGCGACAATAGGCAGGAGACGCCACGGCTCATGTCTGCGGCGCAGGCTTCGCGTTCCGAAGAAGACCGCCGCTCCCGCGTACGCTGCACTCTCGGCCAAGAGCCCGAGTCGCGCCGCGGGTGAGACGAATGCCAGCGGGATGAGAACGATCAGTGATCCCACGAAGATCGGCGGAGCCAGGCTTCTTGCGCTCACGACACGACGATGCTTCCGCATCACATCAACCTTCCAGCGGCCGTACTCGAAGTACTGCCGGGCCACGCCGCGGAACGAGCCGCGCGGTGTATAGAGCACTTTGATCGTCGAGTCGAGAACGACGCGACCACCGGCCAGTCGAATTCGGTTCGTGAACTCGTCGTCCTGGTTTCGACGGAGCGACTCGTCGAAGTAGCCGACCATGCGGAACGTCTCCGGACGAAATGCTCCGTACGTGATGACATCCGAGTCGCGCCGCACCGGGCGATCCGTGTCTCGCATCCAGCCGATTCCGCCGAACGGTCCGTCCATGGCACAGGCGACGGCTCGCTCTGTCGGCGTCCGCCCTTCAGGAATGACGATGCCCCCGACCGCCGCGGCGTCCGGTTCTGCCTCGGCGACCTCAGCGCAGCGGCGCAGATAATCCGCGGGGTAGCGGGAGTGACAATCGAGCCTTACGAGCAAATCGCCTGTCGCCTGTCGCACACAAGCGTTCAGGCCTTGCGAAACCCAGCGGGCTGGATTCTCGAGAATCGTCAACGAAACTCCCGTCCGGGCGACAGCTGCACGGAGCCGCTCGACCGAGGAGTCTTCCGAACCCCCGTCTGCGACGAGCAATTCGATTTCGCCGTCGAAGTCCTGTGCCGCGACGTCCGCAACGAAATGTTCGACATGCTCGGCCTCGTTCAACATCGGGACGATGATCGAGATCCGGTTGACCCGTGACGCGCCGCGGTTGAGAGCAGGGTCCGGAGAAACCGATGCCATCCGCTGATTCTAGGTGGCAAGTGAGCGCCCAACCGGTCCCACAGAGCATGATGAAACCGTGCAATCTGTCGTGCTCTGCTACCACGGTATCTCGGACTCCTGGGACCATCAGCTCGCGGTGACTGCGGATGCGTTCGAGCGGCAGTTGCAGCAGCTGCTCCGCCGCGGCTACCGGCCTGTCTCAGCGGCAGGGACCCTTGACGGTCGCGGGCGACTGCTCCACGTGACGTTCGACGACGCGTACCGGAACGTCGCTACTGCCGTTCCGATCCTCGAGCGGCTCAACGTGCCTTCGACCGTGTTCGCGTGCACGGACTATGCAATCGACGGGAGAGCGCTCGACGTGCCGGAGGTCGCAACGGCCGCAGCGGCCCATCCGGAGCACATGGCAACCATGACGTGGGACGCGTTGCGCGAGCTGTCCGAACGTGGAGTCGAGATCGGCTCCCACACGATCACTCATCCCCACTTGCCACAGCTCAGCGACGGCGAGCTCGATCGAGAGCTCCGTGAATCGCGCGATGTGTTGCAGGACCGGCTCGGCCGACCCTGCCGGTTCCTCGCCTACCCCTACGGTGACGACGACGAGCGGGTTTACAGAGCGGCAGAGCGGGCTGGCTACGACGGAGCGTTCTCGCTGCGCGGCGCAGGTCGGAGCGACCGATTCGCGATTCCTCGAGTGGATCTCTATCGCAAGGACACGAACCTCCGCGTTTGGCTCAAGACGTCCGCCCTGCGCGTGACGGCGTTCAAAGTCGCATCCGGCCTGCGCAGGGTCGGTCGGCGCTAGCCGTCCCCGAGCATCATCGCAGGAGTGAGGATGTCAGCGGCGTGCTCGTACTTGCCGTCCATTTCGAGCCGCAGGACACCGACCCATTCGTCAGCCGCGGCAACGTACACACCCTTGCCGTCCCACTCCGAGACAGTGCCGGGCTGCTCACTCGTCGGCCTAGCCGTCAAAGCCGCTTTCGCAAGTCGGAATGAGCGCTCGCCTGCGGTCGAGATCGGATGCCCCCAAGGTGAATGGAAAGGCGCGAAGTCGCTGGCGCGCACGAAGCGAACGATCTCCTGCGCAGGTCGACCCCATTCGATCTTTCCCTCCTGAGGCGGCTTGCGCCCGTAGTAGCGCCGCCGGCGCAGGTCCTGCGGGTGGATTGGAATACCGCCCGGATCTTGCTCGGCCTGCTCGAGCAGCGAGCGAACGAGCGGGAGAGCAAGCCGAATGCACTTCACACTCAGCGAGAGCCCGGTCTCTTCCGCCTCGATCGGAAAATCTTCGGTGTACGCGACCGGGCCGGTATCGATTCCGGGATCCATCCAGTGCAGGGTCACGGCATGAGTCAGCTCGCCGTTGTAGATCGCCCAGCTCGGAGCGTCCAGCCCGGCATAGTGAGGGAGGGGACCCGGGTGAAGGTTGAAGCTTCCGATCGTCGGCGCGGCGACCACGTCCCCGTGAATGACGAAAAGCGAATGGATGTTCAGCAGAAGGTCGATGTCGTAATTCGCAATCCATTCTGCGAATGCCCCGTCCCGGACGAGCTCGGAGTACAGAACCTTCACTCCGGACCGACGCGCAAGATCGCCTACGGTCGCGGTCCGAGAAGACGGAGCGTCCGACGTAAGTACGGCAACGACAGGATGTCCAATCTCGAGCAGCATCCGCAGAGTTTGGAGCCCCGCCGATTCTTCGGCGACGAGCAGGGTATTCACCGCGCCTCGCGCGCCTTACTCCGACGATCCCGCTCTTGGACTCTGCCGAATCCTCCGCTAAAATCAGCCGTGGTCATCTAGCGAAAGGAACCAGGCGATGCGGCGCGGAGCTACTGACCTCGGGGACATCGAGGTCTTCTCTACTTGTCCGCAGTCGAAGGACATCGAGCAAGCAGAGTACCTCGAACGCGTGGGGGAAATCGCTCGCTGGAGCGAAAAGGCCGGATACCGGGGGATCCTGGTCTACACGGACAACAGCATCGCCGACCCCTGGCTTGTCTCGCAGGTGATCCTCGAACAAACCGAGACACTCTCTCCACTCGTTGCGATTCAACCTATTTATATGCATCCGTACTCGGTTGCGAAGATGATTACGACGCTCGGATTTCTTCACGGCAGAAGGCTCTATCTCAACATGCTGGCTGGCGGTTTCAAGAACGATTTGCTCGCACTCGGCGACGATACGCCGCACGACGAGCGCTACGACCGGACAGTCGAGTACACGAGGATCGTTCTTGGCCTTCTCGAAGGAAAGGAGCCAGTTTCGATCGAGGGTAAGTACTACCGAACGGAGAATCTGAAGCTCACGCCGGCATTGCCACCGGAATTGTTTCCTGGTTTGTTGATCTCCGGATCGTCCGATGCCGGGCTCGCGGCTGCCCGAACGATCTCTGCGACAGCGGTCAAGTACCCCAAGCCGCCAGGCGAAGAGGTGGACCAGCGATCGGACACCGTCGACTCCGGCGTTCGCGTGGGAATCGTCGCCCGCGAGACGGGTGAGGAAGCCTGGCGCGTCGCGCTCGAGCGTTTTCCGGAGGATCGAAAGGGCCAGATCGCCCACAAGCTCGCGATGAAGGTCTCGGACTCGAGCTGGCACGAGCAGCTGTCGGAGATCGGCGAGAACCCGGTTTCCGAGGAGAACCCATACTGGCTTGGTCCGTTCGAGAACTACAAGACGTTCTGTCCCTACCTCGTAGGAAGCTATGAGCGGGTTGCCGAGGAGGTCGCCCGCTACATCGATCTGGGCTTCGGCACGTTCATCCTCGACATCCCTCCGTCAGAGGAAGAGCTCGACCACACCGCGGTCGTTTTCCGCGAGGCCCTGAGCAGATCGTCGGTTTGACGGTACTGCTTCAAGACTTCGCCTCGACACAATCGGAACGGCAGCCAGACGCCGTCGCGCTCGTCATGGGCGAAGAGCAGGCGACGTACGAGGAGCTCGAGCTCGAGAGCAATCGCTTGGCGCGCCTGCTCGCGGAGGCCGGGCTTCGTCATGGAGACCGACTCTGTCTCGCTCTCCCCAAGTCGGTGACCGCGATCGTGGCGATGCACGCGACGATGAAGGCCGGCGGCGTCTATGTTCCGATCGATATCGGCAGTCCTGCCCCGCGTGTGGCCAAGATCCTCGCGGCAGCGGATCCACGGATCATCCTCACGGCCGCAGCGGCAGCGGATTTGCTCGATGACCTCTCGAAGACAGGCGAGCTTTCAAGCCCCGTTGCAATCGGCTCCGTCGAGGGCCCCCTCGAGCGTGAGGGCTGGAAGTCGTCCTTCACGTGCGCAGATGTCGCGGCCTTCAGCGCGGACCATGTTCCATGTTCGACCGGGCCCGACGAGGCCGCCCACCTCCTGTTCACGTCGGGCTCGACCGGGACACCGAAGGGCGTCGTTATCACTCACGCGAACGTCCTCCACTTCGTAGACTGGGCGACGTCGTACTTCGAGACGCGTGACTCCGACCGCATCTCAGGGCACCCTCCGCTCCATTTCGACCTGTCGACGTTCGACATCTACGCGACACTCTCCGTCGGCGCCGAGTTGCATCTCGTTCCACCAGCTCTCAACCTGATTCCGCACAAGCTGGCCGCGTTTATCAGGGACAACGAGCTCACACAGTGGTTCTCGGTGCCCTCGATCATGACCTACATGGCCAAGTTCGACGTCATTCGCGAGGGCGACTTTCCAGCGCTCGAGCGAATCCTCTGGTGCGGGGAAGTCTTGCCGACCCCGATCCTCATTCACTGGATGGAGCGACTTCCTCATGCTCGCTTCACGAATCTGTACGGACCGACCGAGGCCACGATCGCAAGCAGCTATTACACAGTTCCGGACCGGCCGGCGACCGAGACGGAGCCGATTCCGATCGGGACTCCCTGCGCTGGAGAAGCCCTCCTCGTCCTCGATGACAAGCTCACTCCGGTGGAGACAGGAGAGGTAGGCGACCTGTACATCGGCGGCGTTGGCCTCAGCCCCGGCTATTGGCAGGACGAGGAGAAGACGAATGCTGCATTCAGTTCCTCGCCCAACGGCTCGGAACGCATTTACCGCACGGGGGACCTCGCAAAGACTGGCGACGACGGTCTCGTGTATTTCCTCGGACGCGCAGACTCGCAAATCAAGAGCCGGGGCTACCGGATCGAGCTGGGTGAGATCGAAACAGCGTTGAACGCGATCGACGAGTTGCGCGAATGCGCCGTGGTGGGCATCGAGAGCGGTGGCTTCGAGGGCACAGCCATCTGCTGCGCCTTCGCGCCCGCGGCGGGCAGCGAGGTTCAGCCGCCCGATTTGCGGGAGCGTCTCGGAGTCGTCCTCCCGACCTACATGCTCCCGTCAAAGTGGCTCCAGCTGGAGGTGCTGCCGAAGAACGTCAATGGCAAGATCGACCGGAAGCAGCTCCGTGAGCTGTTCGAGGCAGAGCAAGCAGCATGAGCGCAACGCCTGCATCAGACCGGCAGAGCGGGGAGCAGCCCGACGAGGCAATCGTCGACCAGCTGCGCGTTCTCTTTCGGGAAGCTCTCAGCATCGAAGTTGCTTCGCCCGACACCGACCTGATCGACGCGGGCCTCCTCGACTCCCTCGCTCTCGTCGAGCTCATCTTCCAGATCGAGCAGCGATTCGCCATCGACCTCGCGCTCGAGGAGCTCGAGGTGGACAACTTTCGTACGCTCGCTCGACTCTCTGCGTCGATTACGGAACAGAAAAACGCGACCGAGTGAGCGCGAAATCCCGTATCCGTCCGCTCGAACGAGACGACATTCCGCAGGTGGCGACTCTGTACGAGCTTGTCGTCCGTTCCGGCTCGCCGACTCCGGCTCCTGGGCTCGCCGACTACTTCGCCCGCACCATCCTCGATTACCCGTGGGCCGACCCGGAAATCCCCTCGCTCGTGTACGAGGAAGCCGACGGAGAGATCACCGGGTTCCACGGCTCGCACGTCCGTAGGTTCCGTCTCGGCTCCGAGCCGATTCGAATCGGTTGCGGGGGGCAAGTGGTCGCCCACCCTCGCGTCCGGCACAAGGCCGTCGGCGCACTGCTGATGCGCCGCTATCTCATGGGGCCACAGGACCTCACGATCACGGATACCGCCTCGGTCCCCACTCACGCGATGTGGGGCGGGCTCCATGGCGAGGAGCTCTCTCTCAGCTGCGTCAACTGGACGCGGCTCTTCCGACCATGGCGATTCACGGGAGATCGACTGCTTCCTGACCGGGGGGCGCGGGTTACGCGGCCGCTCTGGTCGATGCTCGATCCGGTGACTACTCGATTCCCTTTGGTTGGATCTCGAGTCCCTCGGTCTGAGTTGAATGCCGAACAGCTGACCTCGAAGGACCTCGTCGAGAATGTCGAGCGGCTTGCCTCGAGTGTCACACTCAGGCCCGACTACGACGTCTCATTCCTCGATTGGCTCTTCGCCGAACTCTCCGAGGTCCGCTCCCACGGCACGCTCGTCAGGACGCAGCTACGTGATGAGGAAGGGACGGCAGTCGGTTGGTACGTGTATTACGCGATCTCCGGAGGGACGAGTCACGTCCTGCAGGTAATGGCTGCCGATCCGCGGGTCGGGGACGTGCTCGATCATCTGTTCGCCGACGCCCAGGCTCGCGGAAGTGCTGCGCTCCGCGGACGCCTGGAACCGAGGCTGCTCGAGCCGCTAGGTAGGAGACGGTCCATCCTCCGCTACGAGGGCGGCGCGCTCGTCAGCTCGCGTCACCAGTCTCTGTTGAATGCGATCGGCTACGGCCATGCGCTACTGACTCGTATGGACAGCGAATGGTGGATGGGCCACCACCTCGAGCTCGCTGCTTCGGGCTCCGCCTCAGCACCGCACTAGTCAGTCGATGTCAGAGCGACCCGGCGGCCAACTGCCGATCTGAACGCACGCGCTGCAGCGGGTTCCGAGATGACGATCCCGGCGAGGATCAGCGCGCAACCTCCCCAGCCGAGCGCTCCAAGCCGATCGCCCGCAAGGAGGAAGCCGAACAGCCCCGCGAAGACCGGTTCCGCCGCGAACACGAGCGCGGTGCGGGTCGCGCTCAGTTCCCGCTGCGCCCACGTCTGCACGAGGAAGGCGAACGCGCTCGCGAAGATCCCGGTCACGAGCAGCGCGCCCCAGACCGTCCAGCCGTGCGGCACGTTCAGGTCACCGCGCGCGAGTGCGATCGCCGTGAAGCCGAAACAGGCGGCGAGCATCTCGACGAGCGTGAAGGCGACCGGGTCGTAGTCCGGCGCGAAGCGCTCGAGAAGCACGATCTGGAGCGCGTAGGCGGCCGCACCGCCGAGGACGAGAATATCCCCAGCCGTCGAGCCCGCCTCGATCCCGAAGAGCATCGCCAGCCCGAATGTGGACAGTCCGACTCCGACCCACACGGCGCCCGGGATGTGGTCGCGGAAGAGCAGGTAGGCCGTGATCGGCGTCAGGACGACGCAGAGACCCGTGATGAATCCGGTGCTCGAGACGGTCGTGCGCTCGAGCCCGGCCGTCTGCAGCGCGTAGCCGAGCGCGAGCAGCCCGCCGAGACAGACGCCTGCCACGAGCCCGCGCCGGTCGAACCCCCGGAATCGCCCTGCGGCGAACGGCGCAAGCGTCACGCTCGCGATCGCGAACCGGACGGCGAGGAACGCGAACAGCGGATAGATCGCAACCGCGTCCTTGACCTGGACGAACGTGACACCCCAGATCGCCGTCACGAGCAGCAGGGCGAGGAGCGCGATCACGTGCCTTCCTCGTTGGACGCCGAGGCTGTGTTTCTCGGCGGAGCCGGGCTTTGCCCGGCGGGAGCCGACGAGGGCGCTGGACGCAGGATGGCGTGGAGGAGGGGGCCAACGGGGGAACCAGGGGTTCCCCCGTTTTGCACCGCGTCCTTGACCTGGACGAACGTGACACCCCAGATCGCCGTCACGACCACAAGCGCGAGCAGCGGCATCACCTGCGCGCGGCCTCCTGCGCCTCCCGCAGCCAGTGGCGCCGGATGAGCCCCGAGAATTCGCCGATCGCCAGCCAGTAGAGGCGGAATCGCCGACTCGTACGCTCGTCGAGCGCCTTGACGCGGGTCTCGGTAGCGAGCCGCGAGCCGCCCGGGATCGGCTGGGCTTCGAACGCGATCGCGATCTTCAGCCGCCTGCCGTCGTGAGCGGCCGCCCATTCGTTCGTCGTACGTCCCAGGTGCTCGAAGTCCAGCGCGCGCAGATACTCCTCGACCGTCCGACCGTGGGCGGGCATCCCGCGCAGCGCGAGGAGCGATCCGACCACCCGGTCGGGCGCCACGGGCGCGGCCAGAACGAGGTCGAGCGCGCGCTCAGGAGCCGCGGCGACCGCAGCGTCGTACCGCTTCCCGACCTCGAACTCGGGCAGCCAGTCGTCGATCAGCGACACCGGGCGAGCCTAACGAGTCCCCCGGTAACCTCCGGAGCGTGGAGCCACTCACCGACTCCTGGGGACGGGAGATCCGCAGTCTGCGGATCTCGGTCACGGACAAGTGCAACTTCAGGTGCCGCTACTGCATGCCCGCGGAGGGGCTCGAGTGGCTCCCGCGCGAGGAGATCCTCAGCTTCGAGGAGATCCAGCGGCTGGTCGGCGTGCTCGCCTCGATGGGCGTAGACGAGGTCCGGCTGACCGGCGGCGAGCCGCTCGTCAGGCGTGACCTGCCCGTGCTCGTCGAGCTGCTCGCGAGCACCGCCGGCGTCCGCGACCTCTCGCTGACGACCAACGGCGTGCTGCTCGACCGCCTCGCCGGCCCGCTCGTCGGGGCGGGTTTGACGCGCCTCAACGTCTCCCTCGACTCCCTCTCACACGTCCGGTTCGCGGAGATCACGCGCCGGGACGCGCTCGACAAGGTGCTCGCAGGCCTGGCCGAGGCCGAGCGGTACCCGGAGCTCCGCCCGATCAAGGTCAACTGCGTCGCGATCCGCGGCTTCACCGAGCAGGAGGTACCGGCCCTGGCCGAGCTGGCCAGGCGCAAGCCGTACGTCGTCCGCTTCATCGAGTTCATGCCGCTCGACGCGGACGAGGTGTGGAGCGAGGACGAGGTGCTGACAGGCGGCGAGATTCGCGCGCTGATCGAGGAGCACTGGCCACTAGTCGAGATCCCGGCGAAGGCGTCGTCGACCGCCCGCCGCTTCCGCTTCGCCGACGGCGCGGGCGAGATCGGATTCGTCAATCCGGTCTCGGAGCCGTTCTGCTCGAGCTGCGACCGGATCCGCCTGACTGCCGACGGCCAGCTCCGCACGTGCCTCTTCTCGCGCCGCGAGTGGGATCTGAAGGCCCCGCTCCGCGACGGCGCGAGCGACGACGATCTGCGCGACCTGCTCCGCTTCGCCGTCCGCCACAAGGAGCTGAAGCACAAGATCAACGAGCCCGGCTTCGTGCGGGCGTCGCGATCGATGTCGCAGATCGGCGGCTAGCAGACGCCGAGCCTGATGCGGTAGCCGAGGAAGATCTCGGCCTCACGCTCGCCGAGTGTCCGCTCGGCTGCTTCACGCAGCGCGGCGAGTCCCAGCTCTTCCTCGCTCTTGCCGTCGTTCAGGAGCACGGTCAGCGGGCCGAGGCTGAGCGCCATCCCGACGATCCGGTCCGCGTCGGCCCGGTCGCGGGAGTGGAACACGACCTCGCGCGCGTACCGGAAGTGCCCGCTCGCCTTGATCCGCTCCAGGTGCCCCTCCTTCGCGTAGCGCATCCCTCTTCCGTCCGGCGCGCGGCCGGCCCGGACGCGCCGCAAGAGCTCCTCGAACGCCGCCTCGACTTCCCAGCCCACGATCGGCGGCCAGTCGTAGTCGTACGCGGCGAAGACGCCGCCCGGCCGGAGAATCCGCGCCGCCTCGGCGAGCGTCGGCTCCGGCTCCATCCAGTGGAGCGCCTGAGAGCAGGTGACGATGTCCGCCTCGCCGTCCGGGAGCCCCGTCGCCTGGGCGTACGCCTGAACGAAACGTACGTTGTCCGCCGAGGTCGCAGCCTCGGCCTGCTCGCGCATCTCGGGGCTCGCCTCGACCCCCACGATTTCGTCCGCGCGACCGGCCCAGACCCTCGTCGAGAGGCCCGTCCCACTCCCGAGATCGACGACGAGCCGCGGTCTGTCAACTTGTGCTTCCAGGCACAGGATGTCGACGAGAACGTCCGGCGGCGCGGGTCGATTCGCGTCGAAACCCGCCGCAAAACCGCTTCGTTCGTACCCCGACGTGCGCAGGAGCTTCTCGCTCCAGTGATCGATCAGTTGACGCGAAAACTCCGTCACACCCGTGCCGGAGTCTAAAATGAACCCTCGTGTCCAGTGCTGCCACGGCTACTCGGGCCCGAATCCTTCCGCACGGGCCCCTCGACCTGATCCGCCAGCTGGCGATCTGGTTCGGTTTCCTGTTCGCATATCGCTACACGCGCGGAGTCGCGGATCGCGACGCGTTCCAGGCTTTCCAGAACGGTTTGCGCGTGGCCGACTTCGAGCACCGCATCACGGGGCTCTGGGAACTGTCACTCCAGAGCTTCGTCGCATCGTCCAACGTGCTGCGCGAGGCGACCTCGCTGACGTACTGGCACTCGCAGTTCACCGTCCTCGGGCTCGTCCTGCTCTGGGTGTACCTCCGGCGCAACGATCACTTCGTCCCGCTGCGCAACACGATCCTGCTCGCGAACGTGATCGGGCTCGTCGGCTTCGTGCTGATGCCGACGGCGCCGCCGCGCATGTTCCCGGAGCTCGGCTTCGTCGACACGCTCGCCAACTTCGGCATCAACCACAACAGCGCGATCGTCCGGGCCGACGCGAACCCGTATGCGGCGATGCCCAGCCTTCACGCTGCGGACTCGCTGATCATCGGCGTCGGGCTCTTCTTCATCGTCCGCTCGAAGTGGGCGAAGGCGCTCTGGCTGCTCTGGCCACTCTGGGTCTGGTTCTCTGTGATGGCGACCGGCAACCACTTCTGGCTCGACATCGTGGCCGGGATCCTCGTCGCGACCGTCGCGGCCGCGGTCGTCAACCACAAGCACCTGCGGCGCTTCGTCGCGCGGGTGCGGCCGGCACCCGCCTGACCGCTGGAGGCCTGAAGGAGGCGTACACGGCGGGTGTGCGCCGTGCTGCCGCGCGCTGGATGGGGCACCTCGCGCGCACGCCGATCTCGCCTGACGCCCTTACGTTCGCCGGCGTCACGATCTGCGCGATCGCGAGCGTCGTCGTCTACTTCGAGTACCGCAACGAGATCCTGTGCTTCTGGGTCGGGGCCGCGCTCTTCGTCATCGGGTCGGTGCTCGACATCCTCGACGGGGCGCTCGCGCGCTCGAGCGGCAAGGGGACGACGTTCGGCGCGTTCCTCGACTCGACCACGGACCGCATCGGCGAGGCGTTCATGCTCGGGGCGATCGCGCTCGTCTTCTCACGCGACGGGAACGACGTCGCGCTCGCGTTCGCCTTCGCAGCGGTCGCGGGCTCGTTCCTGGTCAGTTACACACGCGCGCGCGCGGAGGCGCTCGGACTGAAGGGCGACGTGGGGATCGGAAGCCGGGCCGAGCGGGTGGTCGTGATCGTGACGGGCCTCGTCCTGGCTCCGTGGGGCGTGCTGCCCTGGGCGATCTACCTGCTGACCGCGACGGCGTGGATCACCGTCGTCCAACGCGTGCTAGCAGTTCGGTCGCAGCTCCGACAGCAGTGATACTCTGCTAGCAGCAGCTCGCTGCTAGCAGAATGGCGAAGAGAGAGCAGACCAGCATCCTCGTACGGATGCCCAAGTCCCTGAAGCGCCGACTCGGCCGCGAAGTCTCGCGCCGGGACAGCACTCTCAACGACGTCGCCGTCGCGATCCTCGCCGACGAGTTCGACGTCGAGTTCACGCCGAGCGGCCGGCGCGGCCCTGTGCCCGGCGAGAGCGGCGACGTGCTCCTGCGCGTCCCGCCCGCCCTCAAGCGCAGGCTCGACGACGCCGCACGCGAGCGCCGAAGCAGCACGAACACCGTCGTCGTCGATTCGCTCACCGAGCGGCTCGGCGCAGTCACCCCCAGAAAGGAACCAATGCCTCGAAAGAACGGCAGCCAGAACGGCAGGGCACGCGGGAACGGCAAGGTCCGCGTCGCGATCATCGGCGTCGGCAACTGCGCCAACTCACTGCTCCAGGGAGTCGAGTACTACAAGGACGCCTCGCCGGACGAGTTCGTGCCCGGGCTCATGCACGTCGATCTCGGCGGCTACCACGTCCGCGACGTGGAGTTCACGGCCGCGTTCGACGTCACGACGACGAAGGTCGGGAAGGACCTCGCCGACGCGATCTGGGCCAAGCCAAACAACACGATCAAGTTCGCAGACGTCCCGAAGACGGGCATCACCGTCTCACGCGGCATGACGCACGACGGGCTCGGCAAATACCTGTCCGAGATCGTCGAGAAGGCGCCCGGCGACACCGACGACGTCGTGAACATCCTTCAGGAGACGGGCACGGACGTCGTCGTCAACTACCTCCCGGTCGGCTCCGAGGAGGCGACCAAGTGGTACACGGAGCAGATCCTGAACGCGGGCTGCGCGATGGTGAACTGCATGCCCGTCTTCATCGCCAAGGGCGGCTACTTCGGGCGCCAGTTCGAGGAGCGCGGACTTCCGATCGTCGGCGACGACATCAAGTCGCAGGTCGGCGCGACGATCACGCACCGCGTCCTGACCACGCTCTTCCGCGAGCGCGGCGTCAAGCTCGACAAGACGATGCAGCTCAACGTCGGCGGAAACTCGGACTTCCTGAACATGCTCGAGCGTGAGCGCCTCGAGTCGAAGAAGATCTCGAAGACGAACGCGGTCACGTCGATGCTCGACTACGACCTCGGTGCGGAGAACGTGCACGTCGGCCC
>Ga0307299_10000424_pt1 | contig 14100 bp, 14 predicted proteins | sample ER_DNA_159_FD_194466 | JGI IMG/M metagenome (GOLD analysis project Ga0307299, IMG submission 194466) | Bulk soil microbial communities from the East River watershed near Crested Butte, Colorado, United States - ER_DNA_159 | ecosystem: Environmental > Terrestrial > Soil > Floodplain | place... | reverse complement strand
TCAGGAAAGTTCTGGACGTTGGTGGCGATGTATGTCGCCATCGACACGCCGCCCGCCGTGACGTACTCGACGAGCGTGAACCTGTTGCCGACGGGCGTGAAGGTGGCATCAGTCAAGACATCGGTGACCGAATCGATGATGTTCGTCGAGCCGAGCCAGTAGAACGTCGCGATGATCGCGTCGCCGCGGTGGGGGTTCGTGGGGTTGAACCCCTTGCGTATCAGCGTGCCGCTGTACCCCAGCGACCCGTTGTCCTTGTTGAGCGTGATCCCATTCTGTTGGGCGGCGACGGCGAACGCCGGTCCCATCATGACCGCAGTGTCGGCATTGCGCGGTCCGGTGGCCTCACTGCAGCCTGCCACGACGAGCAATCCGGTTATAAGACCCGGAAGGCCGGCGATCGATGTCCGCGTGCTCATGAGGTCCAGCCTCCCGTTATGAAAGCGTGCGCGAATCCGCGTGTTCACGTCCCTTTTGCGCAAGGCCCGCGCCAGAGCGTCGCACGCCGCAGGCCTCCCTCGAGTGTGCGGCTCCGCGCCACACCCTGCCGCGCCGCCGCTGCAGCCCACGTGCCCTGCCGCACCCGCGCGGCGCCCGACGCGCTGGCACCGGCTATGCGCCAGCAGAGCGCGAAATGCTCCTCGCCATCATCTCCGACGTCCACGCCAACGTGCATGCCTTGGGCGCCGTGCTCGCCGACATTCACAGCAGCGGCGCGGACCAGGTGCTGTGCCTCGGCGATCTCGTGGGCTACAACTCGTTCCCCCGGGAAACGCTGGCCCTGCTCCGCGAGCACGACGTCCGGTCGGTTCACGGGAACCACGACCTCATGGCCCTGGACCGCCTTCCCGACGACGGCTGCAGTTCCCTCGGCCGTAAGGCGATTCGTTGGACGCGTGGGATTCTGACCGGTGAGGATTGGTGGTACCTGGGAGGCCTCCCCGCCGAGCTGCGCGATCAGGACGCGTTACTCTGCGTCCACTCCGCCCCCGGCGATCCCCTGATTCGGCTCGAACGTAGCGAGCAGTTTCACGCGGAGGCTGAGGGCCTGATGGAAGCGTACCCGGGCGTACGCGTGTGCTTCACCGGGCACACACACCGCCAGCGCATCGTCGTCGTGACGCCCGATGGGGAGATCCGGCGCAGCGGTGTCGACGCCGAGCTGCCGCGCGACGCGATCTGCTTCGTCAACCCCGGCACCGTCGGTCAACCTCGCGACCGCGATACCAGAGCGGCGTATGCCCTCTTCGACTGCGACGCGTGGCGCGTCTCGTTCCGCCGGGTGCCCTACGACCGCGAGCCGCTGCTGCGGCAGAACCGAAGGGTGGGGCTACTCGCGCCGTCGCAGCTGCAGCGAATGGCCGCTCGTGTGCTGGGTTACCCGCGGCCCTGACATCGGGGCAGGGAGCGGCAACGCGCCGATGAACACCTCCACGCACCGCTCGATCCGCCCATAACTCTCCTCGAAGGCTTCCAGCGGCTGATCCACGGGGTCGTGAATCGCCCGCGTAGCGATCGGCTCCGGATCCAGGTCGCCCAGCACGATCACGTCGCTTGGCGCACGCCCAAACCGCTCGCACACCATCCGCTGCTGGCGCGCGTCCATCACCACGATCACCTGCGCCTCGGCCGCGAGGACCGGAGTCAGCAATTGTGAACGGTGGCCCGACAGGTCCATGCCGCGGCGCGCCGCGGCGATGCTGCCCTCCGCCGGCGCCGCCCTCCCGGGGCCGACGAACCCGGCGGACGCGACCAGCGTGCCCCTGGGGCCCAGCGCGCGGGACAGCAGCCCCGCGGCGAACGGGCTGCGGCAGATGTTGCCGTGACACACCACCAGGATCGTGCGCGGCCAGGGCCGTTCGCGCAGGGCGCGCTTCGCCGCCCGCCGCCGCAGCCGATGCAGCAGCCGATCGGGCGCATGGCGCAGCCCACGCGCCGGCACCATCAGCAAATCATCCACCATTGAGACCTCCACGGAGCTGCGAAACACGTGTTGTCGCGGTGCCACAACGATTTGCCGGAAACCGGCGGCAAGAATCGGGCCGACCGTTGGCCCGGTTCGTGCTTAGAGGACCGGCATGCGCTATCTCGTGACCGGCGGCGCCGGATTCATCGGCTCCCACCTCGCGGAGCGACTCGTGGCTGAGCACCACGAGGTTGTCGTGCTCGACGATCTCTCGACGGGGCGCCGCGAGTACCTCGCGCCCGTGCGTCACCGTATCCGCTTCATCCGCGGGAGCGTCTTGAGCGCCGAGGTGTGCCGCCGCGCCGTGCAGGGCTGCGACTACGTGCTGCATCATGCGGCCATCACGTCTGTGCCCCTCTCCACGAACGACCCCGTGACGGCCCATGCCGTCAACACCACCGGCACGGTCAACATCCTGTTCGCGGCGCATCGCGCCAACGTGCGTCGTGTGGTGTTCGCTGGCTCGACCTCCGCGTACGGCGACACCGCCGAGCTGCCCAACCACGAGGAGCAAATCCCGCGTCCCCTCTCGCCCTATGCCGCGTCCAAGCTGGCGGCCGAGGCGTACGCGCGTGTGTTCTACCACACGTACGGCCTCGAGACGGTGACGCTCCGCTACTTCAACATCTTCGGACCGCGTCAGGACCCGGCGTCGCAGTACGGCGCCGTCATCCCCCGGTTCATCGCGGCAGCCATGGCGGGCGAGGCGCCGGTCATCTTCGGCGACGGCCAGCAAACTCGAGATTTCACCTTCGTGGCGAACGTGGTGCAGGCCAATCTGCTGGCGTGTGGAGCCCCGAGCACCCGCGTTGCCGGAGGCGTGTTCAACATCGGCTCGGGTAAGGCGCTCACCGTGTCCGAGCTGTGGACTCGCATCTGTGCGGCCGCCGATGTCGAGCTGGCGCCGACGTATGCGGCCCCGCGCGCCGGCGACGTGCGCGATTCGCTAGCCTGCATCGACCGCGCCCGCGATGCCTTGGGTTATGAGCCGCTGGTGGATTTCGACGAAGGCCTCGCGCGAGCCGTAGCCTGGTACCGGCGCGCCATGCCGCGCAGCCGCACCCGCTTGAGAGAAGCCGCCTCCGCGCTATCTTAGGCGGCATGACACGTGCCGTCCTGTTGATCCCGATCGTCGCCCTCCTCGCGCTCGCGGCCTGCGGCAAGAGCCGCGACAAGCGCAGCGAGGTGATCGAGTGCAGCTCGATCTCGCTCGACGTCAAGGGCACGACACAGTGCCTCGTCCAGCTGTACCACTGGGACGTTGCGGTCGCGACGCGTACCGCCACGGACCGCCACCGCGAGCTCGACAGCCTCAAGACGTGGCAGGCGGATTCCGTCTGGAACCTGGGCGCCGCGCAGCACCGCACCCAGCTGGCCGCGTGCCGCCGCGGCGCCGATCCGCTCGATCGCTGCTTGCTCGTCGCCGGGTGGCCGCTGACGCGCGTCAACGCCGTCGGGGACTCGTTGTGGCAGGCTGAAGCCGCGCAGCACCTGTACGAGCTCCATAACTGCCAACGGCGTAAGGACGTGAACCTCGCGTCCTGTCTCACCCTCTATTACAAGTGGGATTCCGACCGCGCCCTCCGCATCGCCGACTCCCTCACCCGCGAGCGGCTCGGCGGCAGACGCTGACCCGTAGACCCTTTCCCGTCCAGGAGGTCGCCGTGCCGTCGCTGATCGCGCTCGTGCTCGCGGTGCAGGCCGCCGCCCAAGCCCCTGCCCCACCCGCTCGTCTCACCACGCTCAAGCAGGAAGCCGTCCAGGACGTCGCGAATCGCGCCCAATTCACGCAGCAGATGGTCGATCAGATCTTCAGCTACGGCGAGCTCGGCTTCCAGGAGACCGAGACGTCGCGCTACCTCGTGGACGTGCTGCGCAAGAACGGCTTCACAGTGCGGGAAGGCATCTTCGGCATCCCCACCGCGTGGGTGGCGACGTGGGGCTCGGGGAAGCCGGTGATCTCCCTCGGATCGGACATCGACGACATTCCCCAGGCGTCGCAGAAGCCGGGCGTGGCGTGCCACCTGCCGCTGATCGAGGGAGCGCCGGGACACGGCGAAGGCCACAACTCGGGACAAGCCGTCAACATCACCGCCGCCCTCGCCGTGAAGACACTCCTGGTGCGCGAGCACCTGCCCGGCACGCTGCAGATCTGGCCCGGCGTGGCAGAGGAGCTGGTCGGGACCAAGGCGTACTTCGTGCGCGAAGGCCTCTTCAAAGACGTGGACATCGTCCTCTTCTCCCACGTCGACGACAACCTGGCGACGTCGTGGGGCGATATCTCGGGGAATGGCCTCGTCTCAGCGCTGTTCACGTTTCAGGGGCGGAGCGCGCACGCCGCCGGCGCGCCGTGGCGCGGCCGCAGCGCGCTCGATGCCGTCGAGCTGATGGACATCGGCTGGAACTACCGGCGCGAGCATCTGCGCCTCCAGCAACGCTCGCATTACGTGATTCGCGACGGGGGCGACCAGCCCAACGTCGTCCCGCCGACGGCGTCGGTGTGGTACTACTTCCGCGAGCTCGACTACCCGCACATCCAGGAGATGTTTGCCATCGGCGACACCATCGCGCGCGCCGCCGCGATGATGACCAGCACGACGCTGGCGTCCGTCCGCATCCTCGGCTCCGCCTGGCCCGGGCATTTCAATAAGGTCATCGCCGAGGCGATGTACGAGAACATCAAGCAGGTCGGCCTGCCCCCGTGGACGGAGGCGGACCAGCGGTTGGCTCACGCCCTGCAGCGCGACATCGGCGCCCCGGATTCGGGGCTCGCGACTCGGCTCGACACGCTGCGGCCCGCCCTCCGGCCCGACGAGCGGCGCGGCGGCGGCTCGGACGACATCGGCGACGTCTCCTGGAACGTGCCGACCGTGACCCTGCGCTTCCCGTCGAACATTCCGGGACTCCCGGGTCACAACTGGGCGAACGCCATCTCGATGGCGACGCCCATCGCCCACAAGGGCGCGACCGCGGGAGCCAAGGTCATGGCGATGACCATCCTGGATCTCCTCGTCCGGCCGGAGGTCGTCACCCAGGCGTGGGACTACTTCCGCAACGTCCAGACGAAGGACATCCACTACCAGCCGCTGATCCGCCCGCAGGACCGCCCGGCGATCGATCTGAACCAGGACATCATGGCGCGCTACCGTCCGGCGATGCGCCGCCTCTACTACGACCCGACGAAGTACCGGACCTATCTCGACCAGCTCGGCATCGCCTATCCGACTGTCCGAGCGGCGGACGGCAGCTGCGCCAGCGGGGCGACGCCCTAACGATAGAAGAGCCGATAGGCGGCGCCGGCGTGCGTCACGCCGCGATCCACGAGCTCGGCCATATACGCAGCCATCGCGCCGACTTTCCCCTTCACCGCGGCTGCGCCGGCAGGACTGGCAGTGCTCGCGAGGCCCCGATACTGGTCCGTGAGCCCGGCGCGCAGCGCCTCCATGATCCACGGCTTCGTCTCGACGGTTGCTTTGGTCACCTCGACGCCGCGAATCGCCCCTGCTTTGTCGAACCCGACGGCAACTTCCATGGGACCGTGCGGGGAGTCGACGCGCATGAAGACCAGCACACCCTCCACCCGATCCGCGCGTTTGCCGAGGTAGAACGTGATCACGTCGTCGGGTGGCGTCCAACCTGCGGCGTCGTGCAGACGCCGTTCGTCGGCGGAGCTCAGATGCACCTCTCGTGCCGTGAACCGGTCGGCCCCGTCCAGCAGTCTCGACACGACCTCGGGCCGGTCCACGAGAATGACGGTCGGCGTGATATGCAGCAGCGCGGCCGCGGCCGCACCGAGAATCAGCGTTTTCATGTTTGTGCTCCCTTTGCAGGCCGCCACATCTGCCACAACGCCAGAGCGGCGACGATCGTGTATCCCAGCCCCATCGCCCACCCGCCCGCCAGTGTGACGACGGCGAAGTGAGGCGAGGCAAGTTTGGTGAGCCACATCCCCATGAAATCCAGCCACGGAGCCGCGAACAGCAGCGTGATGAGCGCGAAGCCCATCCACCGCGGGATCGCGAGCCCGAGCGCGACCACAGACAGAATGGCCGCGATGACGCCGTACATCGGGACGTGGACGTGGGTGTCTTGGACCAACAGTGCGCGGTCGACCTGATGCTGTTCTTCGTGCCCCATCTCGGCGGGCGTCACGTCGCGCTCCACGACCGTCGTAGTCTCGGCCGGCATCGCCATGTTCATTGTCGTAGGCTCGACGTAGGTGGCGGCCACCGACCGCGGCGTGAAGCCGGCGTACATCCCGACCATCCACGCCCCAAACACGTAGGCGACGCCTAGCGTGGCCAGGAGCAGCGTCACGAGCCACCGCACGCGCGCATCGCTGCGACGCAGATCGTAGAGCACGCGCCCCCCTAGAAGAGGTAGACCAGCTCGACGACGGCCGTGAGATTGGACCGCCGCAAGCCGCCGTTCCGGTCTTCGAAGAACGGCTGGTCGGAGTGATCGAATCGCAGTGCCGGTCGTAGCGAGAAGGCGGGGAGGCGGAACGTCGTGAACTCCACGTTCGAGAACACACCCTCCTGCGCCTCACGATAGAAGTACCACGGGGAGATCGTCAGCGACTTGAGCGTCTGCGGCGTCCCCGTCGTCACGCCGTCGGCGTCATCCAACACTTCCCCGCGCACGCTGAACCCGACCGAACGCGTGGCGCGCCAGAAGGCGGTCCCCACGGCCCCCGTCCACGTCAGGCTGGCTCCCGCGTCGCGCTGCGAGCCGCGGTTGCCCTCGAACTGGAGCACGAGCTTCGCGGTCGGCTGCAGTGTGGCGTCGGCCGCGAGCAGCGTTCGCTGGGCGCCGTTGGTCCCGTCTTCCTCCGGACCGTACAACGCCCCGGCGCCAATCGCGACGCCCGATGCGGGGAACACCAAGACCCGGAGCCCGCCGGTCTTGCCCGAGTTGTTGTCCACCTCGGCGTTCCAGCCGTTCGCGACGAGGCCGATCAGCTGGACGTGCGGGCTGACGGTGTAGCGCGCCATGAGCCCCGTGAACTTGACGGGCCGGGCCAGCTCGAAGTTGAACGACGTCGTGGGAATGAGCGTCAGCGGCTCGTCGTCGCGCTCGTAGCCGATGGGAGCGTCGAACCGCCCGAACGAGAGCGTGAGCGCCGACGCGCCCGGCGGCGTCCAGTTCACGATGAGATTGTCGATCTCGACGTGCGTCTGTGCCTCGCCGCTGTCCTCTTGTTCGAGGTGGGTCGTCAGCTGACCGAACAAATACAGATGATCCGACCACGGGCGAAACAGGCTCAGGGCGACTTTCGACCCACTCGCCGAGTTGCGGCCCATGTTTCGGTCATAGGTCCCGGCACCGACGGCGAAGCCCGATATGACGAGGGCCGGCCGCTCCTCCAGGGTGACGTCCCTCTCCTGCGCCGCGGCGTCGTGCAACGCGAGCGGCGCGGCTGCGAGCAACCCGCAGCAGCACAGCAGTCTGCAAATGGTCATATGTCCCCCTCCGCGAGGGTGATGACGGCGTTCGAGTTGTGTTACAGAGCGCCCAGATCAGGCGAACTACGCGAGCGCTTGCGGAGGGGCGAGAGCGAAGGGAAGAAGGTGGGGTGTGGCGCCGCGCAGGACCTCGCGATGCACGGCAGGTGCCGTTGGCGCGACTGGTGCCACGGCCGGCGTCCAGCGCGGCGACACCGCGTGAAGGGCGACTCCGACACCGGTCGGACAGCACGCCTGCGGGCAGGTGCAGTGCTCATGACTCTTGGGAGTATCGTGCGACGCGTGCCCGGTCGTATGCGCGGCAGCGGCAGGTGCGGTCGGAACGTCGTGCAGAGGGCACTGGTGCACCTCCGGCCCGACCATCGCGAGGCCGAACCAGAGCGCCAGGGAAGCGCCGAACAGGCGAGCTGACCAGTGCCGCTTCATGCGACGCGCAATCTATAATCTTTCCGCTATTCCTGCTCGTGACGGTGTTCGGTCGCCCCGGCCATCGCTCCGCCTCGGCTCTTGATCCGCGCCATCCACGCGGCGTCCGCGCGGTAGTCCGGGTTGTCGGGATCGAGCTTAGGCAGCTGCCGGAGGTCGTCCGGGACGAACAGCCCTGCGATCGAGCCCATCACGTGAGGCGCCGGCGCCCCCGAAGGATTGTCGTACTCGACCTCCAGACGATAGATGCGATCGGTGCGCAGCTTCGGCCCCCGGCCGCGCGTGCCGAACAGCGCACGCGACATGCTGAGCACACGTCCGTCAGGTGCCCGCTTGGGACGGATCCGCACCAACGTCTTCCCCGACTTGGTGTCCACGAGCCGCAGCCCGGCGCCGTAATCGTGCAGGTGCCCGCCGGCAGCGAGCAGCCGGCCCGCGAGCGGCACGGAGAATTCGTAGGTACGCGTTGAGCGTCCCGGCGGGACGCCGTACGAGTTCCCACCGCCAAAGTTGAAGTTCACATCGACGAGGAAGGGCAGTGCTTCGACCGGCTTCGGCACCTGGCGCGGAGAGATCCATGGGAGTGTGAGGCGGAGATAGGCGTCCGGCACCTCCGTCCCCGTCTGATTGTCCCACATGATGTACAAGACCAAGCGGTGGCCGGCATTGAGCGGGATCCCGACCGTGCTCGGGAACACGACGTCTTCGGTCTCGCGGCCCGCGCCGAGCAGGCGCTCGACGATGGGATAGACCACCTCGCGCCGGTCGACGTTCATCATGCTCATGTGATGCATCAGGCCGCGGGGCAGCTGACGGCCCGCGCTATCCACGATCGCCAGCCGGAATCCGCGAACCCACGTCGTCAGCGGCCAGGCAAATTCCTGGACGAGGACGTCCTCCGGCTCGTCCTCCATCCCCTCCATGTCCTCATGCATGCCCGGCGGATTGGCCGGCAACCGGTAGGGACCCGCGGTGATCACCACCTCGCGGCGCGCGGAATCGACGCGGACCTGGACGGCCACCGGCGCCTGGGCGGAGGCCAAGGCGACAGCGAGTGACACAGAACACGCTAGGGACATGGGCCAAATGTATACTAGGCCGACGCGGTCGACACGGTGGAGGTCTCGCTCGCCAACTACGATCGCGGCACCTAGTCATCGTCTTGACGGACGAGGCGTTCCACCGGTCATACGCTCCGTAGCTTCCACCGCCCGCGGCGAAACAGCAGCGCGCTGGCGACCGCCAGGGTCGAGAAAGCCACCGTCATCGCGAGGAACACGCCCTGCGGGCCCAGCCCGAAGTGCACGGCGAGCACCCACGCGACCGGGATCTCCCACAGCCAGAAGCAGCACAGGTTGAGCCACGTGGGCGTCCACGTATCACCGGCGCCGTTGAACGACTGCGTCAACACCATTCCCCACGCATAGAAGACGTACCCATAGCTGACGATCCGGAGGCCCGTCTCGGCGACGGGCGCAACCGCCTGGTCGGTGGTGAACAGCCGTACTATTTGGCCGGCGAAAAGCACGAATATGAGACCCACGCCGCCCAAGAAGCACATGTTGTAGATCCCGGCGATCCACACGGCCCGCTCAGCACGCTCCGGCTTCCCGGCGCCGAGGGACTGCCCGACCATCGTGGCGGCGGCGTTCGCCAGCCCCCACGATGGAAGCAGCGCGAAGATGATGATCCGGAAAGCGATCGTGTACCCCGCGATGGCTGTCGCGCCGAACCGGGAGATGATCTTCACGAGGAAGATCCAGCTTGCCGAGCCGACGAGCACCTGGAACGTGCCGCTGCCGGAGAGTCGCAGCAGTGTCCGCATTACAGCAGGTTGCAAGCGCAGCTGGTCGCCGTGGATCGCGATGCGCCCGTCGCGTCGCAGCAGGCGGTAGATTTGGTACAACACGCCCGTGCCGCGCCCGATCGTCGTCGCGATCGCGGCGCCCTTGACGCCGAGCTCCGGGAAGGGCCCGAGCCCGAAGATCAGGCACGGCCCGAGCACGATGTTGATCCAGTTAGCGAGCCACAGCACGCGCATCGCGATCGCCGCGTCGCCGGCGCCGCGGAACGTGGCATTGATCAGGAACAGCAGCACGATCACCACGTTGCCGCCCAACATGACACGCGTGTAGCCCGATCCCATCGCGACGACGTCCGGGGATCCTCCCATCACCTGCAGCAAGCGCGGCGCGAACACCGCACCGATCGTGCCGGTCACCGCCGCGACGATCAAGCCGAGCGCTATGCCCTGCACGGCGGCGTCGGCGGCTCCGGCGGGATTCTTCTCGCCGATGCGGCGCGAGACCATCGCCATTACACCGATCGACAGCCCCATCGCCGCTGTATAGATGAGGATCAGCATCGACTCCGTCAGGCCCACCGTCGCGACGGCGTTCGGCCCGAGGTGCGCGACCCAGAACACGTCCACCACGGCGAAGACCGACTCCATCACCATCTCCATCACCATCGGGATGGCGAGGAGGATGATCGCGCGGCCGATCGGGCCGGCCGTGTAGTCGTGATGCTGCGAACCCCGCAGGGCTTCTGCCACCGTCGCCCAGAAGCCGGGAGCTGGCGCCGTGTGCTGCTCGTGTTGGGTGTCGGTCATGGCTGGCCAACAATCTCGCCACGGCTGGACCGTTGGCCAAGGTGTTCGTACCCCCCAGCGTTGCGCGTTCGCGCCACACTATAGACCGTAGTCCGCCACAGTAGTCGCCGGCTGCGACGATGGTGCCGTGGGGATGCCCATCACCGCGGCAACAATCCACGCGTCACGTTTTGGCTTGAGGTTTGCAAGCGACCCGGACCGCCGTTGAACGGCTCGCTGAACGAGAGCGGCTCGGTGCTGGCCCAGGGGTTCCATCGCACGAACCCCCGCCAGGGCGACGCGATCCTCGCGACGTTCATGTGGCTCGGCTCCACACCGTGGATCCCGGCGAAATCGCGGTGCGACCAGGGGCGATGGTGTATGCGGTCACACTTTCGAACGGGGTAGTGGGACTCGAAGGGGCCGCCTGACCTCACCAACATCACCACGATGTCCGACGCCTTCTTGAAGCTTGACGGCGCCTACGTGGTGCGTCCCAACGGAAGCGCGAGCACGGCGCGGCCGCAGTGGACCTGGTCCTTCGACGCGCCCAGCACGTGGGTGGCGAGCGTCCTCTCGCTGAACCCACGCTAGCGCCGGGCTGACCCACGAAGCACGACCGAACGCTGGACCCTTAACGCGCGTCAAGGCGTACGCGGTGGGTGGCCGAGCGTGGGCAGCACCTTATCGAGAAAGTCCTCCACCGGTTGGCGTCCGTTCTGCCCCATGCGGTGGTCGTCCATGAGATTGATCGCCCGCGCGTTGGCGAGAGCCGAATCGACCGGGAGGCCGCGCTCCTGGATCAGGTAGGCGGCCCACAGGTGACTCGCCCGCCACGCTATCGTACAGTGGAGCAGCACCTTGCCGTTCGCGGTGCTCACCGCCTCCGCGAACTGCGTGAGCGTTGCGGGAGAGTACGCGTACTCGGCGGTCCCGCGCACGGGCAGAAATACGTACCGCATGCCGAGCGCTGCAACGAACGCCCGCTCGTCGAACGAGACGTTCCTCGTCATTTCCTCCGGTGTCCGCAGGTTCACGACGGTCGTCACGCCCTGCGCCCGCAGCTCGCGCAATGCGCGCTCGGTGGGTTGCCCAGTCACGAAGATGTCCTCGCCCACGCGTGCGGCCCGATCCTGGTACAACCCGGTCGTATCGAGAATGACCGGCGCGGACACTGCGGTGATGGGCGCCCGTCGCGTGAACTGCTGCGACTCACCGGCCTGCGGTGTGACTGCAAGAGCGCCCGAGACCGTTGCAGTGATAAGTGCTCGACACGTGATCATACGAATTCCTCCAGAGGGGACACGTCCCACGCTCATTCCCGAATCTACTCCCTATGCGCTACCGGGTTGTGCCAGCCGCCGTCCGCCGCGATGAGCGCGTCAGCTTCTTTGGGGCCCCACGTACCGGGCTGGTACGGACGAACCCGGGAATGGGTCTTGAGGACTTGATCGACCGCGGCCCAGGCGGCCTCCACGGCGTCCTCGCGCGTGAACAGTGAGCTGTCGCCCGCCATCGCATCGCCGAGCAGCCGCTCGTAGGGCGCTTCCTCTCCCGGCTGCTCTTCTATTAAATAGAGCTCGCCCTGATCACCGATGAACTCCTTCCCGGCACGCTTGACACGGGCGGCGAGGGCGACCGCGGAGTTGGGCGAGAGGCGAAAGCGGAGGTAGTTGGCGCGACCTGTCGTTGGCGCGGAGTCCGCAAAGAGACGCTGCGGCGGCGGCTTGAGCTGGACGAGGACCTCGACGGCCGTCTCGGCCAGCAACTTGCCGGAGCGGAGATACCAGGGCACGCCGTCCCAGCGCCGGGAGTCGATGAACAACCGCAGGGCGCAGAATGTCTCGACGTCCGAGTTCCGCGCGACGTGCGGCTCCTTGCGGTAGCCGGCATACTGGCCCCGGACCACGTCAGCCGCTGTAAGTGGGCGCATAGCCCGGAACACCGCCGCCTTTTCGTTGTGTACCGCGTCGAATCCCCGATACGCCGGTGGCTCCATGGCCAGCAGCGCGACGATCTGGAACAGGTGGTTCTGGATCACGTCCCGCAGACAACCGGCAGTCTCGTAAAACGCCCCGCGCCCGTTCACCCCGAAGTTCTCGGCGAGAGTCACTTGGACACTGGCGACGTAGTTGCGGTTCCAGATCGGCTCCAGAAACGAATTCGCGAAGCGAAAGTACAGGATGTTCATGATCGCTTCCTTCCCGAGGAAGTGATCGATGCGGAAGATTGCTTTCTCCGGAAAGACCGATCGCGCAACGCGATCGAGCTCCCGCGCCGAGGCTAGGTCCCGGCCGAACGGCTTCTCGACGATGATGCGCGCATGCTCGGTCAACCCCGCGGCGCCGAGCCCCTCGATCACCGTCTCGAACAACGTGGGCGGGATGGCGAGATAGTGCGCCGGGCGCCGACACTTCTCCAGCGTTTGCTTGAGCGCCGTGAAGGTCGCCGGGTCGTTGTAGTCGCCGCTCACGTAGCGAAGCAGGGAGAGCAGATGGCGCAGGGCCCGCCGATCATCGATTCGGCCGGCGCTCCGTATCGCGTCCGTTGCTCGCGAGCGCAGCTGCGCCGGGCTCAACGGTCGAGACGCCACGCCAACCACCGGGACGTTGAGCACACCGCGCCGGGCCATCGCGTACAGCGCCGGGAAGATCATCTTGTGGGCGAGGTCGCCCGTGACACCGAACAGGACCAGCGCGTCCGACGCCTTCATCCGCGGGCCTCGAGGTCGTGCGCAGCCGCCGCGTCGAGTAGCCAGAGCACACGTCCGTCGGCCGGCGCGATCAGTTGTGCCGGCAGCTCCTGGGGTTGCCGCGGTCCGTCGAGCACTCGCTGAACGATCGCGGCCTTCGCTTCCCCAGAGACCAGAAACAGGATCTCGGCTGCAGCATTGATCAGGACCGGCGTGAGCGTCACTCGCCACTGCGACGCTGCCATGTGATGGCGCGCAACGGCCCACGGCTCCCCGTCCGGGACGTCGGCGGAACCCGGGAACAGCGACGCCGTATGCCCATCATCGCCCAGGCCGAGGAGCACGAGGTCTATGCGGGCTCCGGGTGCCTCGCGCGGCGGTCCGCTCGGCGTCCGGAGCACCGTACGGAGCGTCCGCTCGTACGCCGAAGCGGCTAGGGCAGGGACATCTTCGCCCCGAATCCTGTGCACGCTCTCGGCGGGAATCGGCACGTGATCGAGCAGCGCCTCGCGTACCATCCGATAGTTGCTCGCCGCCTGGTCCGGCGCGACACAGCGCTCGTCACCCCAGAGGACCTGGACCAGCGACCACGGCACCGTCGAGGCGTAGAGGGGCGCGGCCAAGCGCGCGTACAGGCCGCGCGGTGTCGCTCCGCCCGAAAGTGCCACCACGAACTCCCCGTGTGATTGCACCGCGTCGCTCGCCGCTCGGGCGAATCGTTGGGCGGCGTCCTCGGCCAGCGCCTCGGCTGTTGGGAGGACGATCCTTCGAGTTGAGACCATAGTGACGATGAAAAGACCCCCACCGGCGCGTCCCAGCGGGGGCCAAAACCTTGATGGGCCTGGGTAGAGTTGAACTACCGACCTCACGCTTATCAGGCGTGCGCTCTAACCACCTGAGCTACAGGCCCCGCCTGCTAGGCGCCTAGACGTCTAGGCGCCTAGGCACCTAGGAAAGTCAT
>Ga0307299_10000420_pt1 | contig 14246 bp, 8 predicted proteins | sample ER_DNA_159_FD_194466 | JGI IMG/M metagenome (GOLD analysis project Ga0307299, IMG submission 194466) | Bulk soil microbial communities from the East River watershed near Crested Butte, Colorado, United States - ER_DNA_159 | ecosystem: Environmental > Terrestrial > Soil > Floodplain | place: USA... | reverse complement strand
GCTGCTCGAGGCTACGTCGTTCGGTGGCGTCGCGATAGTTGTTGACGATGGCGCCCACGCTGGGATCGTCGAGCAGGTTGGTGAAGACGCCCTCGAGGTAGCGCCAGGAGCCGTCCTTGTGCCGGACCCGTGCTGCGACGTCGACCCGGCCGCGGGGGTTCGCCATCGATTCCGTCAGCCGGCCTACCACAGTGTCGCGGTCCTCCGGGTGGATCAACTCCAGGGCGTTGAGGCCGGTGAATTCGGCCAGGTCGTAGCCGAGAATGCGGGTCGTGGCGGGGCTGCCGTACAAGATGGCGCCGTCGGACCTGAACAGCGCGACGGCGTCCCAGCTATGCTCGACGAGGGCGCGAAACCGCTGTTCGTTGGCCTTTAACGCCGCTTCAGCGGCCGCCCGCTCGGCGCGGCTACGCCGCAACGCCAGCGCGCTGCTCACGGCTGGGCCCAGCCGCACCAGGTGGTTCTTGAGCACGTAGTCGGCGGCGCCGGCTTTGATGCACTCGGCCGCCGTTTCCTCGTCGAGACTGCCCGTCACGATGATCAGGGGGACGAGGGGTGCCTCGCGCCGCAGCATCTCCAGGGCGGCCATCCCGCCGAAGCCGGGAATCGAGTAGTCGGCCAGCACGATATCGGGAGCGAAATCGCGCAACTCGCGGCGCAATCCGTCCGCGGTGTCGACACGCAGGGTGCGGCAGCTGATCTCCGCCCGCTTCAACTCCCGCTTTATGAGCTGGGCGTCTTCGTCGCGGTCCTCGACGAGCAGGATATGGAGTGAGGCTGGGGGGTGCGCCTTCACCACGTCAGCGGGGCGGGTGATTCAAGAGCAGCCAGTAGAGACCCACGTCGGAGACCGCGCGCGCGAACGCCTCGAAATCGACCGGCTTGACGATGTAACTGTTGGCGCCCAGGCGGTACGCCCGAGCGATGTCCGGTTCCTCGCGCGACGACGTGAGCACGACGACGGGGATCTTCTTGGTCCGATCTTCCTCCTTGAGCCGCCGCAGGACTTCGAGGCCGTCCACCTTGGGAAGCTTCAGGTCGAGGAGGATCACCTTGGGAACCACGCCGATCTCGCGCAGCCCGTGCGACCCATCACCGAAGAAGAAGTCCAGGGCCTCGGCGCCGTCGTGGCACACGAATACCTGATTCGCGAGGTTCCGCTGCTTGAGCGCCCGCAGCGTCAGCTCCGCGTCGCTCGGGTTGTCTTCGACGAGCAGGATCTCGACTTCGTGCGGGTGCGTCATGCGTCCGATGCTCCTTGCAGCGTGAAGAAAAACGTGGCGCCTCCGTCGAGCTTGCCCTCGGCCCACACCCGCCCGCCGTGGCGCTGCACAATGCGTTGGACGATCGCCAGACCGACGCCGGTCCCTTCGAACTCTTCCGCCCGGTGCAGCCGTTGGAATACGCCGAACAGCTTGCCGGCGTATCGTGGGTCGAAGCCGGCGCCGTTGTCTTTCACATAATACACAGTCTCCGCACCGTCGGCGCGGTGGCCGACTTCGACTAGGCCGGGTGCGCGGCGGCGCGTGAATTTCGCGGCGTTGTCGAGCAGATTCGTGACCGCCTGGCGCAGCATGTCGCGGTCGCCCCGCGCCGGCGGCAGGGGCCCGATCTTGATTTCGAGGGGGCGGTCTCCTGCCGTCTTACGCACCTCATCGGCGACCATGCGGACCAGCTCCGTCATGTCCACGCGCGCCGTCTCGAGCCCTTTGCGTCCCAGCCGCGAGAACGAGAGCAGGTCGTCGATGAGCTGTCCCATCCGCCGCGTGTTCTCGTCGATGACGCCGAGTACGCGCTTGGCTTCGGGCTGGAGCTCGGTGCCGTGGTCCTCGAGCAGAATGCGGGCGAACCCATGGATCGCGCGCAGCGGCGCCCGCAGGTCGTGCGACACGGAATACGAGAAGGCTTCGAGCTCGGCGTTGGTCTCGCGTAGCGCTTGCGTGCGTTCCACGACCTGGTGCTCGAGGTCGCTCCGGGCTCGCTGCACTTCACTCGCCATGACGTTGAACGAGCGTCCCAACCGGCCCAGCTCGTCCGTACCGGGGACGTCCACCTGCTGTGTCAGGTCGCCGCTCGCGATCGCTGCCGCCGCGGTGGTGATGCGGCGCAGCGGATTGGTGATGCGCCGGCTCACCCACCACGCTCCGAGCGCGCCGACGAGCACGATCAGGGCCGCGATCAGAGACATGCGGCGCAGGTACACGTGCGAGGGTGCAAACACGTGTTGCCGCGACAACTCGGAAATGAACATGATCGGCGTGCCGGGGATTCGTGCGGCGGCGCCGATCTTCGCGTCGCCCCGCACATACGAGACCGCGATCACCGAATCGTGGGGGATGCGCGCTTCCGCGGGAGGGCCCGGGATGATCTTCTCGAGGTCGGTCCACGGATCCCCGTCGACGTTCCCGATCAGCAGGGACATGTCTCCGCCGGAGATCCCGGTGAGTGTCTGGCGCGCCAGCGCGGAGACGTTGAGCCGCCTGACCACCACCACGCGTCCGATCACGGCGCCCTCCGTCCCGCGCCGCACCACGGCCTGCATGTCGGACAAGATCAACGTGTCATCCTGCACGCGGTAAGGACTCACGACCCCGGAGTCCGACGCCGGTAGTGGCGCTGGGCCAGAGGCGAAGACAGAGTCTCCGCGCAGCAGCAGGCGGTGGCCGCCCGAATCCCACACTTCCATGGCGACGTTGGGCGTGTTGTCAGGCGCGATTCGGCGCAGGGCGGCCAGGGCCCAATCGCGGCCGCGCGTTCCCCCTGAGGCCACGAAGTCCCGGACGCCTTGGTCGCTGACCAGGGTCGCGAGTTGGCTGCGTTGTTGGGCGGTCGAGCGCAGCGACGCGTTCACCCACTCCTTGGTGGAGCGCTTCACGCGTTCCGAGGCGAACGACAGGGCTGCCGTCCGCACCTGCTGGTACGCCGCGCCGAGCATCACGAGCACGACGGCGAGGAGCAAGGTGCTGAAGAGCAACGGCAGCTTCCGTTCGATTGACCAGTTCCACGGTAATCGGGTCACGCGGGCGTTCTCCGCTGGGGGAGGGGGGAGGGCGCGTCGAGCACTTCGCGTACTCTACGCGCAATCGCTTCGGTCGTGAAGGGCTTGGGGAGGTAGGCGACGTGCGCGTCGAGGACCCCGTGGTGCACGATGGCCCGGTCGGCGTAGCCAGACATATAGAGGACGCGCAGTTCGGGCCGCTCGGCTTGAATCGCGCCCGCTAGGCTGCGTCCATCCATGTCAGGAATGGTGACGTCGGTGAGCAGCAGGTGGATCGGACCCACCTGGCGCCGCGCGAGCTCGAGCGCCGCGTCGCCCCGGCCTGCCGCGAGCACTGTGTAGCCGCGCGCCTCGAGCGCTCTGTGGGCTACGTGCAACAGTTGCTCGTCGTCTTCGACGACCAGGACCGTCTCGGTGCCCCCCAGCTCCTGCGTAACGGTGGCTTTGCTCAGGCGCTCGGGGGGCGCATCGAGCGCGGGCAGGTAGATCTTGAATGTCGTCCCCTGGCCCAGCTCGCTGTACACCCAGATGCTGCCGCCGCTTTGCTTGACGATGCCGTAGACGGTGGCGAGGCCAAGCCCCGTGCCGCGCCCGGGATCCTTGGTTGTGAAGAACGGCTCGAAGATGCGCGCCTGGGTTGCCGCGTCCATCCCGGTGCCGGTGTCGCTCACGGCGAGCATGACGTGGCGTCCTGGCACGACGGTCGCGTGACGCGCCGCGTAGTGCTCGTCCAGATCCACGTTCGCCGTCTCGATCGTCAGCTTGCCGCCCTTGGGCATCGCGTCGCGCGCGTTGATGGCCAGATTGAGGATCACCTGTTCGATCTGGTTCGGGTCGGCCCGCACGGCGTGCAAGTCGGCGGCCGGCACCGTGCGGAGCTCCACGTTCTCGCCCAGCAGCGGGCGCAACATCTTGTCCATGTTGTCCACGAGCACATTCACGTCGAGCGCCCGCGTTTCGAGCACCTGCTTGCGGCTGAACGCGAGCAGCTGCCGCGTCAGAGCCGCGGCGCGTTGGGCTGCCTTTTTGATCTCGTCCACGTCTTCGCGCCGCCGGTCTCCAGCAGGCAGGTCGGCGGTGAGCAGGTCGGCGTAGCCCAAGATCGCCGTGAGGATGTTGTTGAAGTCGTGGGCGACGCCGCCGGCGAGCTGTCCCACCGCCTCCATCTTGCCGGCCTGGCGCAGCTGATCTTCGAGCTCGCGGCGCTCAGTGACGTCGGTGGTGAGCACCAGGACGTGCGGCGCGCCGTCGAGGTCGATCAGCTCGGCGGAGTACAGCAGTGTCCGTCTCGTCCTCTCCTTGGTGCGGCCCTCGAGCTCGATGGTTTGCACGCGGCCAAGGGTCTGGGCTTCCTGAATGGCCCGGGCGCGCTCCTCAGCGGTGCGCCACAGTCCCAGCTCGACCGTCGTGCGACCGATGGCCTCTTCGCGCGTGTACCCGAGGGTTCGCAGGAACGCGTCGTTGAGGTCGACCACGCGCCCCTCGATAGTTGTGATCGCCATGCCGGAGGGGTTCGAATTGAACGCCTTGGCGAACTTCGCCTCCGAGCCGAGCAGGGCCTTGTGCGCAGCCTCCCTCGCCACGAGGGCCCGGCGCCGCTCGAGGGCGCCGACGAGGGCCGCGGGGAGGCGCGCGAGATGCGTCTTGAGGACGTAATCGGAGGCGCCTTCCTTGATGTAGTCGGCGGCAGTCTCTTCGTCGAGGCTGCCGGTGACGACGATCACCGGGGTTTGCGGCCGCGCCTCGCGCGCGATCTTGAGCGCGTCGCGCGCCGTGAACTGGGGCATCGAGTGGTCGGTGAGCACGATGTCTGGGTCGACTTCCTCGAGCGCCAGGCGGAATGCCGCGGCCGAGTCCACCCGACGGATCGTGACATCGACGCCCGACGTCCGCAGCTCGCGCTGGATCAGGACCGCATCATCGGGATTGTCCTCGGCCAGGAGGATCCGGATCGTCATCGCGCGGATTCCCGCGACCGCCGCGGCAGCGACGTGAGGATTTCGGGGACCCGCGTGAACTCCGTGCTCTTGTCGAGGAACCAATCGGCCCCTTCGGCGAGGCCCCGGGCCTGGAGCTGCGGGTAGGCGTAACTGGTGAGGACGACGACGACGGGGGCGGGGGTCAGGGCCTTCGCGGCGCGAATGACGTCGAAGCCATCGCCATCGGGGAGCCGCAGGTCGACGAGCACGGCGTCGGGGCGCCCGGCCGGGAGTCGCGCCAGGGCGTCCGATACGGTCGCCGCCTCGCCGGTGACCTCCACGCCGCGCGTTTCAGCGAGCATCGCCACAAGCCGGGTGCGAACGATTTCCGAGTCCTCGACCACGAAGACTCGAAGCCTGCGGGATCGCCTCACGCTCCAAGGTGTGGTGCGGAGACGCGAGTCGCCCTGTACGAATATGGTGACGGAGCTGTCAGTGCTGTCTGACAGATCAGCCGATCAGGGCGTGCTCCAATGCGTAGCGCACCAGGTCGGCATTGGTCCGGAGCCGGAGTTTGCGGAGGATGCGCGCGCGGTATGTGCTGATGGTCTTCGGGCTGACGCCGGCCATCGCGGCGACCTCTTTGTTGCTCTTGCCGGCGCCGAGCAGGCGGAGGACCTCGTGCTCGCGCACCGATAGGCCGTCGCGAAGACGGGGCACGCGGCCGGACGTGAGCTCGGTGGCGATGCGCTCGGCGAGCGACGGCGTCACGTACGTTCCACCGGCGTGCACTTTGCGAATGGCGGCGACCAGCTCGGCGCCGGTCCGGGTCTTGTTGACGTAGCCCGCCGCTCCTCCCTGGAGCGCGCCCAGTGCCATGTTGCCTTCGGGGTGGACGCTGACGACCAGAACCCGTACGGCAGCGTGCTCCTCCTTCAGTCGAGCCAGCAGCGGCAGGAACCCCGGGCCGGGCATGGTGACGTCGAGGATCACGATGTCGGCAGGTGTGGTGGGGAGGCGCGCGAGCAGGTCGTGGCCGTCCACGGCTTCGCCCACCACCCGAATGTCCGGCTCTTCGCTCACGAGCTGGCGGACCCCGGCGCGAACCAAGGGGTGGTCGTCGGCGATCAGGAGGCGGATCATCCGGCGCTCGCCGCTGCGGCGATCCGGTCCACGGGCATGAACACGCGCACGATTGTGCCGCGCCCCGGTTCGCCGTGAACGGTGACGCGCCCGTGCCAGGTCAGGGCGCGTTCGCGCATGCCGAGGATGCCCAGCGTCCCGGTGGCCCCCAGCTCGGCGGGGGTGATGCCGCGCCCGTCGTCGGTGACCACAAGCTCGAACGCGGTCGGCAGCACGTGGAGCCGGATCTCGACGTGCCCGGCCTGGGCGTGCCGCGCGACGTTGGTGAGGGCTTCCTGCAGGATGCGGAAGACGGCGGTCGCCTGGCCGCTGTCGAGGCCGGGTTCGCCGCCCGTCATGTGGACGGCGCAGGTGATCTCGGTGCGCCGCTTGAACTCTTCCGCGAGCCAGCGGATCGCCGCCGGCAGGCCCAGGTCGTCGAGCACGCCGGGGCGCAGCTCGGCGAGGATGCGGTGCAGCGCGTCCATGGTGGCGTCGATCACGCTCTCCATGCCGAGGAGCTTCTTGCGCACCGGTGCCCCGCGGGCCGGGACTTTCTTTCCCAACCAGGCGAGGTCCATCTTCAACGCGGTGAGCGCCTGGCCGACCTCGTCGTGAATCTCGCGCGCGATGCGCGTCCGCTCCTCCTCGCGGATCGCCTCGAGGCGGGCGGCGAGGCTGCGCAGCTGCGCCTCGGTGCGTTTCCGCTCCGAGACTTCCATCATTGAGCCCACCATCCGGATGGGACGGCGGTTGGCGTCGTGAATGACGTAACCGCGGTCGAAGATCTCGGCATATCCGCCGTCCTTGCGGCGGAAGCGGTACTCATCGGACCACGAGGTCTCGCCGCCGTCGATCGCCGCGCGGATCGCCGTGATCACTCGCTCCCGGTCCTCGAGGTGCAGGCGGTTGTACCACGATGCGGCGCCGGGCTCGATGTCGTCGAGGGTGTAGCCGAACATGTTTTGGAATCCGTCACCCCACCAAAGCTCATCGGTGACGAGATCCCAGTCCCACACCGCGTCGTTCGTGGCGCGCGCCACCAACTGCAAACGCTCCTGGGACTCGCGGAGGGCCTGCTCGGCGTGCTTTCGCTTGGTGACGTCGCGCGTGATGCCCAGCACCGAGTGGATCTCCCCGCGCGGTCCGCGCAGCGGCACCGCGTGGGTCTCGAGCCAGCGCCGCGTCCCCTTGAACCCGATGATCTCGAATTCGAGTGTCCCGGTGTCGCCGGCGGAGACGCGCCGCGAGAGCTCGGTGAACGCCTTGTGATACTCCGGCGCCACCACGCGGAGAACGTTTTGTCCGATGATCTGCTCCGGCGTGTCGGCTTCGACCATCGCCAGTCCCGCGGGGTTCATGGTCAGGACGTGTCCCGATCCATCGAGGACCTTCACGCACTCGGGTTCCGCGTCAATGATGGCACGCAGGCGGCTCTCGTTTTCCGCGAGGCGCTCCTGCTCGCCTTTCCGATCGGTGATGTCCAAGGCGACACCCATGCCGTACACCACCGCTCCGCTCGCGTCGCGTATGGGCAGGAGATGGACGGCGTGGATCCGGCCACCGAAACTTTCCTCGAACTCGACGATCTCCCCGGCCAAGGCGGCGCGCCGCAGAGGGGCCAGCCGCTCGCACATGTCCGCGGGAAGGACCTCGAAGATCGTCCGGCCTTCCAAAGCCTCCTTGGAGGTGCCGACGCCGGCGAGACTCGATCCATCTACGAGCACGTAGCGTAAGTCGTGGTCGTACAGGAACACGGATGTATTGGGAAGATTGGTGGCCAGCGCCCGATAGCGCGCCTCGCTGAGTCGCAGTGCGTCCACCGACAGGTGGCGTTCGGTGACGTCCTGCACGAAAGCTTCGAAGTACAGCGCGTGGCCGGCGTCGTCGGGCACGGCGTGCGCGCTGATCTGCACCCACAGGGGGGTGCCGTCCCGTTTCCGCCACTCGACCTCGACCGTCCACGGTTCAGCCGAGCCCTCGTAGCGGGCGATCAGCGCGGCCCGATCCTCGGGGCGCAGGTAGATGTCGCGGGCGAGATCCAGCTCGCGCAGATCGTCGGGACTGCCGTAGTCGAGCATCCTCGCGAGGGCCGGATTGGCGAGCAGGATGCGGCCCTCCGGCGTCGACCGGAAAATGCCGACCGATGCGAGCTCGAAGATCTCACGATACTGGCGCTGCGATTCGCGGAGGGCCCCTTCCGCGCGTTCCAGGGCCGCGCGGAGGTCGGCGGAGCCTCGAGCGGGATTGAGCGTCACGCGTCCAGCGTCTCGCGCACTTTGCGGGCGAGGCCGTCGGGGGAGAACGGCTTCTGCAGAAAGGCGCTGCCCCGCGCGAATGCCCCGTGATGCACCGCGGCGTCGCCGGGGTACCCCGACATATACAGGATGCGAATCCCGGCCCGGCGCGCGGCCATCTGCTCGGCCAGCTCACGCCCGCTCATGCCGGGCATCACCACGTCGGTGAGGAGGAGGTGGATCTCGCCGCCGTGGCGTTCGACGATGCGCAGGGCGTCGGTGCCGTCCGACGCGCACAGGATCGTGTAGCCTTCGGACTCGAGGGCGCGGCAGCTCAGCGACAGCACAGCGGGGTCATCCTCGACGACGAGCACCGTCTCGGAGCCCCGCGCGGCGGCGGAGCGGGGGGCGGTGGGCGGTGGGGCCACGGCGGGCCGGTCGACGCGCGGCAGGTACACCTTGAAGCTGCTCCCCTCGCCGACCTCCGTGTACACGGAGATGTAGCCACCGCTCTGTTTGACGATGCCGTACACCGTGGCGAGACCCAGTCCAGTGCCTTTGCCGACTTCTTTGGTGGTGAAGAACGGCTCGAACAAGTGGGCGCGCACGGTGGCGTCCATCCCCGTGCCCGTATCGGTCACCGCGAGCATCGTGTAGGCCCCGGGGGTGGCGCCGAGGTGGTCCTGGGCGTAGGTCTCGTCGAGGTCCACGTTCGCCGTCTCGATCGTGAGGCGCCCGCCTTCGGGCATCGCGTCGCGGGCGTTCACCACGAGATTCACGAGTACTTGCTCGATCTGGCTCGGGTCGGCCCGCACGCGCCCCAGGTCTGGGGCAGGGACGCTGACGAGCGCAATGTGCTCGCCGATCAAACGCCGCAGCATGCGGTCCATTTCGCCGACCACGACGTTGAGGTCCAAGATCTCCGGCTGCAGCATCTGGCGGCGGCTGTAGGCGAGCAGCTGGCGGGTGAGTCCGGCGGCACGCTCGGACGCCTTGCGGATCTCTTCCACGTCGCCGCGCATCGCGTCGCCGGGAGGCAGGTCGCGCAGCAGCAGCTGTGTGTTGCCGAGGATCGCCGTGAGCAGGTTGTTGAAGTCGTGGGCGATGCCGCCGGCGAGCTGTCCCACCGCCTCCATCTTCTGCGACTGGCGGAACTGCTCCTCGAGACGCCGTTGGTCGGAGACGTCGCGCTGCGTGCCCCAGACGCGCACCAGGTTCCCGTTTTCGACGAACCCCACGACGTTGTTCAAGAACACGTGCGGCTTGCCCTCGCGGTCCCGCTCCCGCGTCTCCGAGTCCGCGAGCCGGTAGCCCGCCCGGATGAAGCTGCGCATCTGCTCGCGGTTCGCCGGGTCGCCCTGATCGTGGAGATCGGCGAGACGCGCCCCCACGAGCTCGCGCGCCTCCGTGAACCCGTACATCCGCGCCATCGCGTCGTTGCACTCGGCCACGGTGGCGCTCGAGTACATCGCGTCCACCTGAGCGTCTTCCGTGAGAGTCAGCGGGACCGGCGGCTTGAACTCGAGACGTGACACGCCTTCCGAGCTTTGCGCGATGAACATGCGGTAGCGCTCCTCGCTCTGCCGCAGCGCGATCTCGGCCTGCTTGCGCTCCGTGATGTCCACACCGATCGCCAGCCATCCGCCTTGCGCCAGCGGCACGTTGGCCCACGTGGTGTCGAGCACGCGAGCGTCACGCGTGCGCGTCCGAAAATCGGTCCACAGTCCCGTCGGCTGTCCGATCGAGTCCTTCACGCGCTGGCGCTCGGCGGCGTCGGGATACAGCGCCGGGAAGATGTCGCTGGAGCGCGCATCGGCCGTCGTGAAGCCGAGTACCCGGGTCCACTCGCGGTTGCCCCACTCGATGAGGCCCACCGGGTCGAGGAAGACGAGCATGACGGGGATGTGCTCGACGATCTGCTGCAGCAGATCAGTCTGGCGGCGCAGGGCATCCTCGGCGCGCTTGCGCTCGACGGCCATCGCGATCTGGGAGGACACGAAGATCAGGATTTCCCGGTCCCCGGGGCCGTAGCGCACGCCTTCCGAATAACTCTGGGCGGCGACCACGCCGATGGTGCGATCCTTCACGACGAGCGGCGCGCCGACCCAGTCGATGGACGGGGCGCCGATCAGCTCCACCTCGCCCCGCGCCACCAGGTCGTCGTACACGTCCGGCGTCGCGAGCAGCGGGGCCCCGGTCCGCAGCACGTACTCCGTCATGCCGCGGCGCAGCGGGCGCGGCTGCGTGTCTTGCTCCGGATCGGCCTCGTCGACGAAGTACGGGAAACTCAGGCTCTCGTTCGCGTCGTCGTAGAGCGCGACGTAGAAGTTGTGCGCCGGCATCAGCTCGCCGACGACGCGGTGCACCTCGGCCAGGAGCGCGTGCAGGTTCTCCGTGGTGAGCGCCGCCTCGGAGATGCGGTAGGTCGCCCGTTGCACGCGCTCGGCGCGACGGCGCTCCGTGATGTCGTGGGTCAGGCCCAGCAGCGTATCGATCGTCCCCGCCGGTCGTCCGTCGCGCTGCAGCGGCACCATCTGGGTGTCGAGCCAGCGCCGAGCGCCCTTGAGCGTGGTGACCTCGAACTCCAGCCGCCCCGAGCTGCCGGCCGCCACGCGGGCCAGGAGCGCCTTGAACGCGGCCCGATGGGCCGGCACCACCAGGTCGACGGTCGCCCGCCCCACGACCTGGTCGGCGCGGTCGGCGTCCAGCATGGCGAGGCCGGCCTGGTTCATCTGGAGCAGGATGCCGTCGGACGACAGCAGCTTGACGCACTCGGGGGAGGCTTCGAAGATCGTGCGCAGCAGGGTCTCGCGCTCGGCAATCGTCGCTTCGGCTCGCGCGCGCGCGGTGACGTCCCGGAAGCTCCACACGCGGCCTACCGCCCGTCCGTCGAGTCGCTGGGGGATCGAGTAGCGCTCGAAGATGCGGCCGTCCTTGAACGCGAGGACGTCGAAGCTCTCCGCGTCGGGATGGGCGTAGAGATCGCGCACCTTGTTGACGAACTGCGCCGGGTCGACGAGCTGATCGAGCACGTGCGCGATGAGGCGCTCGTCGTCGCGTGTGTCGAGAAGCTCCTGGGGGATCCGCCACAGCTCCGCAAACCGCCGGTTCTGCGACACGACCCGTCCCTGGGGGTCCACGACCAGGATACCGTCGGCGGTCGACTCGAGGGTGGACTGGAGCAGCGAGACCGTGAGCGCGTCGCCCCCCGGGGCAGCGGCGGTAGGTTTGACGCGAGGTTTCGTTTTGGGGGGCTTCCGGCGCCGTTCGGCCATGAGCTACGAATCTATGGCTCGGGGCGCGTATTCGCTCAACTGGCCTTAGCGATCCAACACCTCGCGGACTTTGCGCGCCAGCCCGTCGACGGTGAACGGTTTCTGCAGGTAGGCGATGCCGGACTCGAGTACGCCGTGGCGCACCACAGCGTCGTCGGTGTAGCCCGACGTGTACAGGACCCTGGTATCGGGACGCACCGCCGCGAGCGCATCCGACAACTGCCGGCCGGAGAGCCCCGGCATCACCACGTCGGTCAGCAGCAGGTGGATCGGCCCCGGATGGCTGGCGGCGATTTGTAGTGCCTCGACGCCGTTGGGGGCGTCCAGCACCGTGTAGCCCTGCCGCGCCAGCGCCTCGTGGATCACCGAGCGCACGGCAGCGGCGTCCTCGACCAGCAGCACCGTCTCCGTGCCTCGTCGCGATGTACCGGTGGCGGCCGCGCCCGCGCCGGCCTCGGCGACCGCGTCCACTTGCGGCAGATAAATCTTGAACGTCGTCCCGAGCCCCGGCTCGGAGTAGACCCAGATAAAGCCGCCGCTCTGCCGCACGATCCCGTAGACGGTGGCGAGACCGAGCCCCGTCCCCTTGCCGAGCTCCTTGGTGGTGAAGAACGGCTCGAAGATCCGCGCCTTGGTCGCCTCATCCATGCCGGTGCCCGTATCGCTCACGGCGAGCATCACGAAGCGGCTGACCGGGGCGGCTTCCTGCTCGCGGGCGTAGTCCGGGTCGTGTTCGACGTTGGCGGTCTCGATCGTGAGTTTGCCGCCGGTCGGCATGGCGTCGCGCGCGTTCACGGCCAGGTTCATGAGGACCTGCTCGAGCTGCCCAACGTCGGCCTTGACCGCGCCCGCGTCGGGCCCGAGGACGGTGACGAGATCCACGTCCTCGCCAATCACGCGGCGCAGCATCTTTTCGACGCCGTACACCACGTCGCCGAGATTCACGATCTGCGGCGTCAGTACCTGTTGGCGGCTGAATGCCAGGAGCTGGCGGGTGAGCGCTGCGGCGCCGTCCGCCGCCTTTCGGACTTGATCCACGTCTTCGCGCTTGGGATCGCTCGCGGCCAGGTCCTCGAGCAGCAAGTCGCAGGAGGTCGTGATCACGGTGAGCAGATTGTTGAAATCGTGAGCGATGCCGCCTGCCAACCGGCCCACTGCTTCCATCTTCTGCGACTGCACGAGCTGCGTCTGCAGGCGCCGCTGCTCGGTGACGTCCCGCACGAAGGTCTCGTAGTACTCCACCTGCCCGGAACCACCCCGTACCGCCCGGACGCTCAGCTGGACGGTCAAGAGGCGACCGTCCTTGCGCTTCCAAGTCGCCTCCACCTCGTCATACTCGCGGTCGGTGTAGGTGTCGCGGTCGAGGAGCCGCTGCCGCTCGGCCGGATCGGCGTACACGTCGCGCCCCATGTTGACCTGGAGCACCTCGTCCGCGGAGCCGTAGCCGAGCAGGCGGACGAGGGCGGAGTTCACCGCCAGGAATTTGCCGTCGGGGGTCGAGCGGTAGATGCCGACGGGAGCGTGCTCGACCAAGGTGCCGTAGCTGGCTTCGGTCGCGCGCAACGTCGCGCGCCCTTTGGCCTCACGCAGCTCGCGATCGACGGCGGGGAGGAGGCGCTTCAACTGCCCCTTGTTCACCCAGTCGCTGGCGCCCGCTTTCATGGCTGCTACGGCCATGTCTTCGGTGATCGTGCCGGATACACAGATGAAGGGGACGTCGAGCCCGCGGCCCCGCACGAGCACGAGCGCCGCGATGCCGCTGAATCCCGGCATGCTGTGATCACCGATCACGAGGTCCCAACTCTGGCGATCGAGCGCGGCGGCCATGCCGGCCTCGGTCGCGACGCGCTCGTGCGCGGGCTCGTATCCCCCGCGCTTCAACTCGCGCAGCAGGAGCAGCGCGTCGTCTTCGGAGTCCTCGACCAGCAGCAGGCGGATTGGTACGCCCATGACGTCTCAGCGCGATAGAGAAGTCCACGCTAGCGACACGGGACAGGCCGAGCAATGTCAGTCGTGCCCTACAAGGTGAGGGATATCACAAAAGGTGGGAAGCTCCCGAGGCAGGACTCGAACCTGCGACCCGCCGGTTAACAGCCGGCTGCTCTACCAACTGAGCTACTCGGGAATGGGCGGGAAATATGGCCCGGCGAGGGGCTCAGTTCAACTGGCGGCGGGTCGCGGGGCGTCGAGCACCTCACGGACTTTGCGCGCCAACGTGGCGGGAGTGAACGGCTTCTGCAGGAACGTCGTGCCCGGGTCGAGCAGGCCGTGGCGCACGATCGCCTCGTCGCTGTACCCCGATATGTACAGCACGCGGAGGTTCGGCCGCACCTCGAGCAGACGGCGGGCAAGCTGCAGGCCGCTCTCACCGGGCATGACCACATCGGAAACGAGGAGATGGATGACGCCGCCGTGGGCCTGGGCGACGGCGACCGCGTCCGCCGGTGTACGGGCCTCGAGTACGGTATAGCCCAACCGTCTCAAGACGTCGCGCGCGAGGGGAAGGAGCATCGCGTCGTCTTCGGCGAGGAGCACGGTTTCGGTACCGGCCACTGTTCCCAGCTCCGGTGGCGTCGCGACCGTGTCCGTGGGTGCGTCCACCCGCGGCAGGTAGATCTTGAACGTGGCACCCTGGCCGACCTCGCTGTACACCCAGATGTAGCCGCCCGACTGTTTCACGATGCCGTACGCGGTC
>Ga0307299_10000417_pt1 | contig 14369 bp, 12 predicted proteins | sample ER_DNA_159_FD_194466 | JGI IMG/M metagenome (GOLD analysis project Ga0307299, IMG submission 194466) | Bulk soil microbial communities from the East River watershed near Crested Butte, Colorado, United States - ER_DNA_159 | ecosystem: Environmental > Terrestrial > Soil > Floodplain | place... | reverse complement strand
AAGCTTGCCCTCGCGCACGCGCGCGCCCGCGTGCTCGACCTGCAGCGTCGAGTGGCCGAGGCCGAAACGCTCGCGCAGCAGGTCGGCGAGCTGGAGCCGGATCGCGTGGCAATCGGCGCCCGGCTCAACGAGCACGTGCGCCGAGACCGCGGGGAAGCCGCTCCCGACGGTCCACACGTGCAGGTCGTGGACGTCCGCGACCTGCGGCACTGCCAGCATCGCGTCGGCGATCTCGCGCGGCTCTTCGGGAGCGACCTCGAGCAGGATCCGCGTCGAGTCGCGCAGGAGCAGGAAGCTCGACCAGAAGATCAGCGCCGCCACCACGAGGCTCGCAACCGGGTCGGCGCGGTTCCAGCCGGTGGCGAGCACGATCGCGCCCGCGACCGCGGTGCCCACGAAGGCGGCGAGGTCGGTGGCGACGTGCAGGAAGGCGCCGCGCACGTTCAGGCTGTGCCGGCTGGGCCCCGAGAGCAAGGCTGCCGCCACGAGGTTGACGACGATCCCGGCGAGCGCGACGACGAGCACGATGCCGCCCCGCACCTCGGGCGGGTCGATCAGGCGGCCAATCGCCACGTAGACGATCACGATGCCGACGACGACGAGCGTGATCCCGTTCACATGCGCGGCGAGGATCTCGAGCCGGCGGAACCCGAACGTCCAGCGGCCCCGGGCCGGGCGGCCGGCGAACGACGCGGCGGCGAGCGCGAGGCCCAGCGCGGCGGCGTCCGTGAGCATGTGCCCCGCGTCCGCCATCAGGGCCAGTGACCCGGCGACGACGCCGAAGACGACCTCGCCGATCATCAGCCCGAGGATCAGCCCGAGCGCGATCGCCAGCGGGCGGCGCGCCGAGGTGTGCACGTGCGAGTGGCTCATGCGCGCATTCTCGCGGCCGCGATCCGCTCCGGCGGCGTCGGGTGCGTGAACAGGAGCGCGTACACGAACGGTGGCGGGTCGAGGTCGGCGAGATTCGCGAGCGCGAGGCGGCGGTGCATCGACTCGAGGGCCCTGCCGTCGCCCGTGAGGTCGAGTGCAAAGCGGTCGGCGACCCGTTCCCACCTGCGCGAGAGCCACGTTTCCCAGGGCAGGGCCACGATCTCGAACATCCAGAGCGAGAGAAGCACGAGCGGAACGATCCGCGGGTCGCCGGGCCCATCCGAGCCCGCAGCCTGGACGAGCCCGTCCCAGGCGAAGACGACCCGCAGCGCCAGGACGGCCGCAGCCGCGCCGAGCATCGCGAGCAGCGTCCCGTAGGCGACGTGGCGGAAGCGGCGGTGGCCAAGCTCGTGCGCGACGACGCCGCGCAGCTCGCCGCGAGGCGCATCCTCGAGCAGGGTGTCGTAGAGCACGAGCCGCCGGGTGGGGCCGAGCCCCGAGACGTATGCGTTGTGCTTGGTCGTGCGGCGGCTCGCGTCGGCCACGAGCATCGTCCGCACGGGCACCTCGGCGCGCTCCGACAGCTCGTGCAGGTCGCGCGCGAGGTCCTCGTCCGGGAGCGGCCAGAAGCGGTTGAAGAGCCGCTCGAAGAGGAGCGGCGCGAACAGGCTGAGGACGAGCGCGAGCAAGGCCGCGCCCAGCGCGGCGAAGACCGGCCACCACGTCGGCCAGACCCGCGCCGACCAGACGAGCCCGACCATCGCGAACCCGGTCAGCAGCGCGCCGAGAACGAGCCCCTTGCCGACGTCGCCGAGCCACGCCCGGAGCGACTGCGTCGAGAACCCCCACTGTCGCTCGTGGGCCCAGCCGCGCCAGGCCGAGAGCGGGAGGCGGACGACCGTCGAGACGGCCACGACGAGCGCGGTCAGCTCGAGCGTCCGCACCCACCAGGGCCCGCCGGTTGCGGCCCAGAGCCAGTTTCCGGGCGGCCCGAAGGCGATCGCGGTCAGGATCACGAGCTGGAGCACCCAGTCCGCGAGCAGCGCAAAGTAGAGCGGCCGGTGGTAGCGGCGGGCCCGGCGAATCTCGTCGGCTGCAAACAGATCCGAAGCTTTCACGTCGAAGTAACTGAGCTTAGTGACCCCTACACTGCGTAAATGACGGCCGGGCCCGCCGCAGGCACGCTCTCAGGCGATCAATCTCGCGCGCTGAGCGATCAGTGGCGCGCCCTGCGCCGCGCCGCCACCGCGGTCGCGATCATCACGAGCCCGGCGCTCTTCGTCTGGCTCTACAAGATGCAGGAAATCGCGCTCGGGTGGTCGCTCGTCCTGACCGTCCTGGGCGTCGCGGCCTTCCGGGGCATGCTCGACCTGATCTTCCACCGCTTCATCGAGTGGCCGAGCCTGTTCGGGGTCGACAACCCGCGGCTGCGCGAAGAAGACGTCGTTGCGCGCCGGCGCGTCTGGTTCTGGCACTTCTGGGCCAAGGTCGCCTACGCGATCATCCTCCTGATCCTCGCGATCTACGCCGTGCGGGTGCTGACGCAAGGCGCGGACGCAGCCAGCATCGCCGGAACGGCCGGCGACCTCTGGAGCGCGATTCAGGACGGCGCGGCCAAGGCCCCGGGGCAGGCGCCGCTCTTCTTCACGTTCGTCATCTTCTTCATCTTCAACTTCGGGATCTTCTTCGGCCCGATGCTGATCATGGGCGTCTCCCAGATCCGCGGCTTCGAGCCCGGCGACGCGGACTGGGGCGTGCGCCTCGACGACGTCCGCGGCCAGGACGCGGCCAAGCAGGAGGTTCGGCGCGTCGTCAACCTCTGGCAGTCGGGCGAGGCCTTCGAGCGGGCGGGCGGAAGACGTGAGCGCGGGCTCCTCTTCCTCGGCGCGCCGGGCACGGGCAAGACGATGCTCGCGAAGGCGATCGCGACCGGGTTCAACTCGCCGATCGTGACCATTCCCGGCTCGGGCTTCGCGCAGACCTTCATGGGCATGGACGCGATCATCGTGCGCTGGATGGCCCGCAAGGCCAAGAAGCTCGCGCGCAAGTGGGGCGGCCAGTGCATCGTCTTCATCGACGAGATCGACGCCGTCGGGATGAGGCGGCAGGCGCTCGGCCCGGGCTCGCCGGGAATGAGCCCGAGGCCACAGAGCTTTCACGACCTCTGCTTCTTCGGCCCGAACGGTGCGCTCAACTCGAGCGAGGACCTCGTGCTCGAGTCACGCGTCTGGCGCGAGCGGATCTTCGCCGCGCGTGAGCCTCGCGCCGCTGCGACGACACCCTTCCTGGGGCGGATCGTCAACCAGGCCTTCCCGGGGATGATGGGCGGCGGCCAGGGCCAGCTCGCGCTGAACCAGCTGCTGATCGTGATGGACGGGATTGACAACCCGCCCTTCATGCGCCGCGCGACCACGAACGTGGTGAACAAGCTGCTGGACGCGCTCTACGTCGTTCCGCGTCGCGTCGGCCGCGTGGAGCTGCGCCTCCCGCATGCGCGCCCGATCGGGAACCAGATCTACTTCGTCGGCGCGACCAACGTGCCCGTTGAGATGCTCGACCCCGCGCTCACGCGCCCCGGCCGGATGGGACGCCACGTCTGGTTCCGCACCCCGACCAAGCGCGACCGGCTCGACATCTTCGACCTCTACCTGGCCAAGGTCTCGCACGACGAGGACCTCGACACCGACAAGCGCCGCGACGAGCTCGCGCGGGTGACGAACGGCTACTCGCCGGCGATGATCGAGCAGGTCTGCTCGATGGCGCTCACACTGGCGCATCACGACCAGCGGCTCGCCTTCAGCTGGCCGGACATCGTCGAGGCCATGACGACCGTCGAGTCGGGCACTGCGATCGGGACCGAGTACATCCCGGACGAGACACGTGCCGTAGCGATCCACGAGGCAGGCCACGCGGCCGCCGCGCACGTCTACATGAAGGGCGCCGAGTCGACGCGCCTCTCGATCCGCCGCCGCGGAGCGGCGCTCGGCCACCACCAGGCACGCGAGAAGGAGGAGCGCTTCAGCTCCTGGCAGTCGGACGAGGCCGCGCAGCTCGTCTGGGCCCTCGGCGCGATGGCCGCCGAGCACGTCTTCTACGGTGAGAACTCGACCGGCGTCGGAGGCGACGTCCAGAGTGCGACGGCCCGGGCGGCCTGGATGGTCGGCGCGTGCGGCATGGCGCCCGAGCAGCCGGCGCTGAACGGCCGCTCGAACGGAAAGGTGGTCGCCAAGCGCACGAAGGCCACCGACACCAAGCGGGACGAGGTCATGAAGCGCTTCGAGGACATCGGTATCCAGATCATGAACCGCACGGGCGACGCGGGCCCGCTCGGCCACGATCCGCTCGCAGGCGTGCTCGGCGACAGGGACAAGCGCGCCATGGCGGCGCAGCTGCTCGGCCAGGCCTACGTCGCGGCGCACGCCCTCGTCGAGCACAACAAGGAGGCGGTCGAGAAGATCGCGGAGGCGCTGATCGAGAAGCAAGAGCTCTTCGGCGACGAGCTCGTCGAGATCCTCGAGGCGGCGAAGCTCGAGCTCCCGAAGATCGACCTCACGAAGGAGAAGGCATGGCCGGCCGTCTAGGCACTCGCGGGCGCTTCGCGCTCGCATACCTGGTGCTCGGCGCCACCGTGGGAGTGGGCGTCGGCTTCTTCATAGTCCTGGTGCAGCGCCCAGGGCCGCTTCCCCCACCCCCCTGGTCGAGCTGGACGCCGGCCGCGTCGTCGACCTCACAGCGGGTGCTCGAGATCGCACAGCACGTGGGCAACGGCTACAAGCTGCGGACCGGCGACCCGCTCGTCGGGGTCAAGGTCAGCGGCGCGACGGGGTCGAACTTCCAGGGCGTCGTCGTGCTGGACAAGGGCCAGACGAGCGGCCAGCAGTACACCAAGAACGACACCGCCATGTTCATCCTCTGCGGCACCAGCAAGAACTGCGCGCTCTCGGAGGGCGACCCCTCCACTGCGCGCGGCACCGTGCTTCGGCGCGAGGCGCTCGAGCTCGCGCTCTATACGCTCGAGTACGCGCACCCGATCGACAACGTCCTGATCTTCTACCCGCCGGCGCCCGGCGACAAGACGCTCTCCTCGACGCTCTTCTTCCGCCGCGACGACCTCTCTGGCAGCTTGAAGAGCCCGCTCCGCAAGACGCTCCCGCAGGCGCAGCCTCCGCTGCCGGGCAGAATCGTCCCGCGCGAGAAGCAAACGGTGAACGACCTCACCGGCAAACAGCTCTACGACTACCTAGGCGTCTCCCAGAACCTGGTCGTCATCCAGCCTCCCGCCTAGCGGCGGCGAGTCTCAGGCGAGCGGCAGCAGGAACGCGCAGGGCCTCGGCTCGGCCGGGAACGGCGCCGCGCCGACCTTGGCGACCAAAAAACGATCCTCCGCCTCCGGCACCTCGAGCTCCGAGCCCGGCTCGGGCGAGGGGCCTTCGCGCTCGACCAGCAGGTAGCGCGCGGGCGTCGGGACGAACAGCAGGTGCGAGGCGGCCGGCTCCGGGGTCTCGACGAGCTTCAGCTTGCTGAACTCGCCGTGCAGGCGCTCGACCTCATCCTGCAGCCGTCGGTTCTCCGACTCGAGCCGCTCGAGCGCCGGGTCCAGGTCGGGGACGACCTCGACGGGGCTCAGCTTGACCGGCTCCAGCTTGACGACGTTATCTTCGCCGTTGTCGGTCTCGGGAAGATCGCGGCCCCTACGGTGCCGGCGGTCGATCTCGGCCCACAGGCCGGTGCCGAAGCCGCGCTCGGTCGAGAGCTCGACGCCGTACTGCTCGGCGAGCGCCACGGCCAGCGCGGGACCGGAGACGTAGCCTCGCTCGACGAGGATCGCGCCGAGCAACCGGCCGCTTTCGGACTGCTCCGCAAGCGCAAGCTCGAGCTCGTCGGGCAGGACGAGACCCTTCTCGACGAGCAACTCGCCGAGCGGGCGCCAGATGGACTCCGCAGGCTCCACGGCCCTCTTATCGGCGCGAAGGCGCGATTTCAAGAGATCTAAAGTCGTTGTGGCACAGTAGGTACGAGTCGAATGCCGATTTCCCGTCCACGACGGTTGACCATGGCGCTCGTTGGAGCGGCTGTTCTCGGCGGAATCGCGCTCGGCTTCGCGCTCACCCGCGGCGGCACCGAGAGCGCCCTCGCCCAGGGGCCGCCCGGGGTCCTCGCGCGCGGGACCTTCAAGACGGTCTCCTGGGGCACGACCGGAAGCGCGACGATCGAGCGCGACGCCTCGGGCCACCTGATCCTGCGGCTGAGCCCGGACTTCCGCACGCAGAAGGCGCCGGAGCTCTTCATCCACATGGGCAAGAAGCGCATGGCGCTGCAGCGCGCCTCGGGTAGCCAGACGTACGTCCTGAGTCACGTCGGCGACCCAACGCTGCGCGCGACGGTGCAGGTGTTCTGCGAGAAGTGCAACAAGGCCTGGGGAGAGGCGAAGCTCAGACCGACGCACGCGGCCTGATCGCAATGGGCGGTGCCGGGCTCGAACCAGCGACCTCCTGGGTGTAAACCAGGCGCTCTCCCAACTGAGCTAACCGCCCGAGGTGCCCCCGACGGGATTCGAACCCGTGCTACGGCCTTGAAAGGGCCGTGACCTAGGCCGCTAGTCGACGGGGGCGGCTCGCGAAGGATAGCCCTCAGCTCTCGAGGATCTCCTTCAGCCGGTCGAAATCCTTCCGCAGCTCCTCTTCCGCCTTGCGCGCGATCATCGGCTCGGCGAGCTTCATCATCATCCCGGCCTGGCCCTCCGCCAGCACCTCGAGCCGCGTCGAGCCCCCGTTTTCGGAGAGACGGTGGTCGACGGTGAAGCGGATGGGGCCGCCGAGGGCCTTCAGCGTCAGCCGCCGCGGCCGCTCGAACTCCGTTACCTCGAGCTCGTTCTCGAGCTCCCGTCCCATCACCAGCCGGCGCTCGGCGATCCGCATCCCCTTGGCCAGCGGCCCGTCGGCGCGCGCCTCGATCGCCGTCGACTGCCATTCCGGCAGCCGCTCGAGGTCGACCATCAGCTCGAAAACGTCTTCCGCGGGCCGCTCGATCTCCAGCGCCAGCTCGATCCTGACCACCGCGGCAGGGTACCCTCGCGCCGGGGCCGGTAGCTCAGCTGGTAGAGCAGGGGACTTTTAATCCCAAGGTCGCAGGTTCGAGACCTGCCCGGCCCATTCGGGGCTCTTCGCGTGATCTGATCCAGCTGTGTTTGCGCGAGTTCTTCGCGGTCTGAGGAGGGCCCTCGCTCCCGCACGGTCGATCCCGACCATGCCGTGGAGCGCGCAGGGGCCTAGGTGGTCCACGCCGCGCCCGCTCACGCTCGTCGTGCTGGTGTTCGGCCTCTGGTTGTTCGGGGTCGGGGAGGCGGGCCTCATCAATGCGAGGCTCGGAAACACTCCCTGGACCGTCTTTGCCGAAGGTATTGCCGACCACAGTCGTCTCGACATCGGGGGCGCGACCATTCTGGTGAGCGTGCTCGTGCTCGTCGGCTGGATTCCGCTCCGCCAGCAGCCGGGCCTCGGCACAATCGCAAACGTGATCGTGATCGGCCTCTCTCTCGATCTGATGCGGCCCGTGCTGCCCCATCCGGGCTCGATTCCCGGTCGCACGCTCGAGGCGGCGGCCGGAATCGTCACGATCGGCGTCGGCAGCGCCTTCTACTTGACTGCGAATCTCGGGCCGGGACCTCGCGACGGTTGGATGACCGGCATCCATCGCCGACTTGGCTACCCGATCGCGTCGGTTCGTGCGGCGATCGAGGTGACGGTGCTCGTCCTCGGTGTCGCGCTCGGCGGGACGGTCGGAGTGGCCACCTTCGCGTTCGCGCTCCTCGTCGGCTACTGCCTCGCGCTGACGCTTCAACTCTTCTCGGCCCGCGGAGAGGCGGGCCTCAGACTCGGCGTCGCCAGCGCGCGAAGACATCCTCCAGTTCGCCCCGGTTCTTGCGCGGCGCGAGGACGAACAGGTGGTCGCCGGCGTGGATGACGGTGCTCCCACGCGGGGCGACCGTCTCACGCTTCCGGTTGATCACGGCGATGAGCGCGTCTCTCGGAAGTCCGAGCTCCCTGACCGCCGCTCCGTCTACCGCATCGTCCGCGGAGACTGTGAACGGCACGAGGACGAGCTCGCTCGTCGGGTCGACCTCGAGTGGGGCCTCGGGTGCTGGCGGTCTCGACGACACGAGGCCCAGCCGGCCTGCCACCCACTCGAGGGTCGTTCCCTGCGCGATTGTCGAGACGAGGACGACGAAGAAGACGGCGTTGAAGATCGTCTCGTTGTTGGGAACGTGGGACGACAGCGCGAACGTCGCCAGGACGATCGGCACGGCGCCGCGGAGGCCCGCCCAACCCAGTAGCAGGCGCTCGCGCTGGGTGTAAGCGCTCAGCGCCAACGAGGCCAGGACGGCGATCGGCCTCGCCACGAAGACGAGCAGAACCGCGAGCGCCAGTCCCGACAGCGCAACGCCCGGCAGATCGTGCGGGAAGACGAGCAGGCCGAGCACGATGAAGAGCACGACCTGGGCGACGAAGGCAACGCCTTCGTGGAAGCCCACGAGCTGCCGGCGATACCGCGAAGGCGTGCTTCCCACCGCAAGGCCCACGAGGTAGACGGCGAGGAAGCCGCTCCCGCCGATCGAGTCGGCAGCGCCGAAGGCGAGGGCCGCGGCCGCGACGGAGGCGACTGGCGCGAAGTGGCCGATCGCCTGCGGGATCCGCGCGAAGACCCAGGTTGCGGCCGCTCCCAGTAGGAGACCGGCCGCAAGGCCGATGCCGATCTGGCGAAGCACGAGCAAGGTGAGATCGCCGAGACCGTGCGTCTGTGGGTGTTCGATCCATGCGATGAGGCCGAGCGTCAAGGCGATGGCCATCGGATCGTTCCCGCCCGATTCGGCCTCCAGCGTGCGCGCGAGACGGCGTGGAATTCGCGTCGAGCGCAGCGTCGCGAACACCGCCGCCGCGTCGGTAGATGCGACGATCGCCCCCAGCAGCATCGCCTCGAGCCAGGAGAGGTCGAACAGCAGCCTGGCCGCCGCGCCCGTCACGAGCGTGCTCACGATCACGCCCACGGTGCTCAGGAGCGAGGCGGGGACGGCAACCTCACGAAGCCGGCGCCACGAAGTCTGCAGGCCGCCCTCGTAGAGGATCAGGCCGAGGCCGACGGTCCCGACTTGCCGGGCGAGCTCCGCGTCGTCGAAGTCGATCCCGCCGGGGCCGTCGGAGCCGAGCAGCATCCCCAGGCCGAGGAACGCCACGAGCACGGGCAGGCCGGTGCGCGCTGCGCCGAGTGCGACGACCACGCTCGCGGCGAGGATCGAGCCTGCGAGCAGCAGAAGGGGACCGTCGTGCATGCCTCTATCTTCCGCGTCGGCAATCCAAGACCGCAACAGCCCCTAGCGGAGAGAGGCCCTGGTTTCTTTCAGGCGGCGGGCTGGAGCGAGCGGTCGACGGCGTCCGGTGCCAGGACGTGCTCGATCGCCATGATCGCGGCGCCGATCACGCCCGCTTCAACTCTTCACGCGGCAAGTCCGCTGCGAGCCGCGGCCACATGCGCCGGTGATTCGATGGCCAAGTGAGCCGCGGCTGCCGTGAAGTGGCGCGGGGAGTACCAATGAGCGTTCGCGCAGCTATGACCGCTTGACACCCCACCGTGCCTGGGATAGACCCGGACGACCGACGAGAGGGATCAGGTGCCGGAGTCGAAAGCCGCCGAGATCAGCCCGGCCGAGGGGGAGCGAGATTTCGCGTTGGCGCGGCTCGAGGATCAGATCGCCTGGTACGACCAGAAGAGCCGGCTCAACCAGCACTGGTTCAAGGGCCTGAAGCTTCTGCAGATCGTCACCGCCGCGGCAATTCCCGTCGTCGCCGCGCTGTCGGGGCCAGCGTGGCTGATGGGCGGCGGCGGTGCGCTGATCGTCGTCCTCGAGGGGGTCCAGCAGCTCCAGCAGTACCAGCAGAACTGGACGACGTACCGCTCGACGTGCGAGCGGCTCAAGCACGAGAAGTTCCTCTTCCTCGCACGCGCGGGTCCCTACAGCTCGGCGCCCAGGCCCGAGGCCGTCCTGGCCGAGCGCGTGGAAGGGCTCGTCTCGCAAGAGCATGCCGCGTGGGTTTCGCATCGCGAGGAGGCCGACCGGCAAGTCGGACGCGGCGGCCAGTGAGCACGACCGCGCCGAGGGTGTTCATCAGCTACCGCCGCGAAGAGACGGCGGGGCACGCCGGGCGTCTGTACGACGCGATGGTCGCGCGCTTCGGCGAGGGCAGCGTCTTCATGGACATAGCGCTCGAGGCCGGCATCGACTTCGTCGAGCGCATCAGGCAGGCCGTCGGCGCCTGCGACGTCATCCTCGTGATGATGGGGCCGAGGTGGGCGACGCTCGCGGACGACGACGTGCGGCCGCGCCTCGCAGACCCGGAGGACTTCGTGCGGCTCGAGGTCGGAACCGCCCTACGCCGCAGCGACGTGACGGTGATCCCGTTGCTCGTCGCCGGAGCTCGCGTGCCCGACCCTGACGAGCTGCCGGGTGAGCTGCGCGCACTCACACGTCGCAACGCGTTCGAGCTCAGCGACCAGCGTTGGCGCTACGACGTCGACCGGCTCATGAGCAGGCTCGAGGAGTTGCTCGGCCCTGCGGCGGAGACGGAGGGTGCGGCGTCTGCAGCCTCGCAGGCACCTCCTCGGGTTCGGCCGCAGAGCGTCGGCGCACGCCAAAGGCGTTGGCGACTGGTGATCGCCATCGCCGTGGGCTGCCTCGCACTGGCCGGGATCGCAGCAGCCATCATCGCGATCCTCGGCGGAGGCGGTAGCCCCGGCACGCCGACTCCGATCGCGAACCTCGCGTGTCCGAGCGGGAACTGCTCGCAGCCGAGCGTGACCCCAGACGGGACGACGCTTGCGTTCATCGGAAGCAACAGCGGCCCCGTGTATGTGGCCGCGCTCGACGGGCCCCGTGCCTCGGGCTCGAGCCCGGTGGACGGTGCCGAGCTTGCGATCCGACCCAACCTGGCGACGACTGGCCGGCTCGCCTACCGAAACCAGCGGGCACGAGCCATCTGGTACACGGATCCCGCGCGTGAGCACCCGACCCGGCTAGCCACCGGCTTCGACCCCTCGTGGTCGCCGGACGGGTCGAGGGTGGTTTTCACCGCGCCGCGTAGCGGTAGCAACGCCCTCTTCACCATCCCTGTTCCGCCGCACGGCGAGGCCGTCCCCCTGATGCCCTACGTAGCCGGCTCGGACTCCGTGCCGGCCTGGTCGCCCGACGGGACGCACATCGCCTTCGTCCGAGCGCCGTCCGGCGGCTGCGGCGTCCGAGGCGAGGTCTGGGTGGTGAACGTCGACGGCACCGGCGCTCGCCCCCTCGTCGCGCTCTCGGGTGACGAGCGCCATCCCACGTGGTCGCCGGACAGCCAGAGCATCGGATTCAGCTCCGACGTGGCTGACCCCGGGAACTACGACCTCTACACGGTTCGAGCCGACGGCACCCAACGCGTCCGGCGCACTTCCGACGCCGAGGACGATGTCGGATCGAGCTGGGGCGCCGACGGCATCGTCTACACCCGAGGCACGTTCAACTGCGGCGGCGGCTCGAACCAGCGCCTCTGGTTCCTTCCGCTCAGCGATTAGCTTCTCTCAGGCGGCGGGCTGGAGGGACCGGTCGACCGCATCCGGCGCCAGCACGTGCTCGATCGCCATGATCGCGGCGCCGATCACACCCGCCCGGTCGCCCAGGCGGCACGGGACGATGCGCAGGTCACGCGTCGCGAGTGGCAGCGAGCGGCTGAAGATTCCCTCGCGCACACCGGCCAGGAGCTGAGCGTGCGCCTCGGCGATGTCGCCGCCGATCACGATCACTGCGGGGTTGAAGAAGTTGACCGTGCCGGCCAGCACTTCGCCCAGCGTTCGGCCCGCATCCCGGACCATGCGGATCGCGCCTGGATGGCCGGCCTGGACGAGCCGGACGACATCGCGGCTGTGGGTCGCGTCCTCCCCTGCGGCGGCCAGCCTCTCCGCGAGGGCCTGGCCGCCGGCGACGGCTTCCAGGCAGCCGATGTTTCCGCAGCGGCAGATCACGTCCTCGCTGCTCGTGGCGCGAATGTGGCCGATGTCGCCGGCTGCTCCCCGGGCGCCGCGGTGGATGTGGCCGTCGGCCACGATCCCGCAACCGATCCCGGTGCCCACCTTGATCAGCAGCAGATGCTCGGTGTCGGGCCACTGCATTCGGTGCTCGCCTCGGGCCATGATGTTGACGTCGTTGTCCACCAGCACGGGCGCGCTGTAGTGGCTCGCGAACCAGTCGGGGATCGGGAAGTCGTCCCAGCCCGGCATGATCGGCGGGTTGACCGGCCGGCCGCTGTCGAACTCGACGGGCCCTGGCACGCCGATCCCGATTCCGCGCACGTCGTCGCGTGAGCGGCCGGTTTCATCCAACAGCTCGGCGAAGCGCTCGGTCACCCAGGTCAGGGCGTGCTCCGGTCCGCGCCCGATGTCGAGGTCGGACGCCCGCTCGGCCAGCGGCGTGCCGGCGAGATCGCTCAGCGCCACCCGGGCGTGCGTCGCGCCGAGGTCAGCGACGAGGACGACCCCGGCGTCCCGGTTAAAGGCGAGCACGGTCGGCGGGCGGCCCCCGGTGGAGGCGCTGCCGCCGGCCTCGTAGACCAGCCCGTGCGCGAGCAGTGCGTCGACACGCTGCGCCACGGTCGAGCGGGCGAGCCCGGTCACTCTGGCGAGGTCGGCGCGCGTGACCGCGACCTCCTCGCGGATCAGACGCAAGAGCGCCCCCGCGCTCGTGGGCGACGACTGAGCGAGCGAAGAGTTCGTCGCCATGCCGGTGAAAGTAAAGCACGGATTGGACGAAGATCCGCGGCTTTTGCTTGACTCTTGGACTAAGTCTCGTTTAGGTTCCCCGTTCGTGGCTCTCCAGGCAGCGATCGCGGGCACGGGATTCATCGGGCGGGTTCATGCCCGCTCGGCACGCCTGGCGGGGGCCGAGCTGGCGGGCGTCGCCGCCTCGTCGCCGCAATCCGCGCAGGCCGCCGCCGCCGAGCTCGGCGCGGAACGGGCTTTCGACTCCGCCGAGCACCTGGTTGTCGATCCGGCCGTCGACGTCGTCCACATCTGCACGCCGAACCACCTGCACCTTCCGCTCGCCGAGGCTGCCCTCGCCGCGGGGAAGCACGTGATCTGCGAGAAGCCGCTCGCGCTCGACGCCGCTGGGGCGCAGGGGCTGGTCGACGCCGCGGCCGAGTCCGGGCGCCAGGCCGGCGTGCCGTTCGTCTACCGGTACTACCCGACCGTGCGCGAGGCGCGGGAACGGGTCGGCAGCGGGCAGACCGGCCCGGTACGGCTGCTGCACGGGACCTACCTGCAGGACTGGCTCCTGCGCCCCGGTGACGGCAACTGGCGCGTGGACGAGCGCCTCGGCGGTCCCTCGCGCGCGTTTGCAGACATCGGCTCGCACTGGTGCGACCTCGCCGAGTTCGTCTCAGGCCAGCGCATCGCTCGCGTCTCCGCGCGGCTGCTCACCGCGGTGCCCGAGCGGTCGAGCGCGGAGGGACGCCCGGCGTTCGCAGCCGCTGGAGACGAGGGAGACGCGCGCCCGGTGACGACCGAGGACGCTGCTGTCGTCCAGTTCGAGACCGACGCGGGCGCCATCGGGTCGGTCGTGATCAGCCAGATCTCGGCCGGTCGCAAGAACCGGCTCTGGATCGAGCTCGACGGCGCCGAGGAGGCGCTCGCCTTCGACCAGGAACACCCGGAAGAACTGTGGTCAGGCCGACGCGAGTCCCTGACGATCCTGCGCCGCGATCCCGCGACGCTGTCGCCGCCCGCCGCGCGCTTTGCCTTCCTTCCCGGCGGCCATCCGCAGGGGTACGCGGACTGCTTCGACGCGTTCGTGGGCGACTTCTACGAGAGCATCGGCAGCAACTCGCCCGTCGCAGGAATGCCGACGTTCTCCGACGGCCTGCGCGCCGCGCTGATCACGGACGCGGTCCTGACGTCGGCCCGCGAAGAGCGCTGGGTCGACGTGGCGGCGAGCCGGGAGCCGGCGGTCACGTGAAGCTCGGCTTCCTGACGTCCTGCATGCCCGAGCGGAGCCTCGAGGACGTCGCCGCGTGGGCCGGAGCCAACGGCTACGAAGCCCTCGAGCTCGCTGCGTGGCCGCACCTCGGCGACCGGCCGTTCACGGCGAGCCACGTCAAGGCCGACGCCTTCGACGAGGCCGAGGCCGAGCGCGTTCGAGGCGCGCTCGACGAGCACGGGATCGTCCTGTCCGCGCTCGCGTACTACGACAACAATCTCTCCCCCGACGCCGCCGAGCGCGAGGCCTACCACGCGCATCTGCGTGCCTGCATTGACACTGCAGCCGCGCTCGGCGGCGTCCCCGTTGGCACGTTTATCGGCCGCGACCCCGGACGCAACGTCGCCGAGAACCTGCGCGAGGCCGAGCGCGTCTTCCCGCCGCTCGTCGAGTACGCGGGCGAGCGCGGCGTGCGCCTGATGATCGAGAACTGCGTCAT
>Ga0307299_10000414_pt1 | contig 14391 bp, 12 predicted proteins | sample ER_DNA_159_FD_194466 | JGI IMG/M metagenome (GOLD analysis project Ga0307299, IMG submission 194466) | Bulk soil microbial communities from the East River watershed near Crested Butte, Colorado, United States - ER_DNA_159 | ecosystem: Environmental > Terrestrial > Soil > Floodplain | place... | reverse complement strand
GGCGAGACTCTGGAGACGCTTCTCGAGCTGGATTTCCTCGGGGAGCCGCGACGCCTGCGCGCGGTGCGACATCTCCGTCGGACTCTCGGAGAACTCGATGAAGAGCCGCGGGTCCTTGGCGTTGCGAAACACCCAGATCCGCTGGCCGCGGGCGTCGGCGAACTGACAGAGCTCCCGCAGGGTGCTCAGGTACTCCGTCTCGTTCGGCGCCGGGACGCGTACGCGCGCGGCGGTGAGGACTTTGGGCATTTTCAAACCGCTCCCTCGGGGAACTCCTGCAACATCTTCTTGACGTCGGCCAGGAACCGGTCGGCATCGGCGCCGTCCACGATGCGGTGATCGTAGGACATCGTGAGCATGCCCATCGTGCGCACGGCGATCGTGTCGCTGCCATCGGGCAGGGTGACGACTTTGGGGCGCTTCTCGATCGCCCCGACGCCGAGGATCGCCACCTGCGGCTGGTTGATGATCGGGATGCCCGCGAACGGACCGAAACCGCCGGGGTTGGTGATCGTGAAAGTGCCCCGCTGAATGTCGTCGGGCAGCAGCTTCTTGGTGCGGGCGCGCTCGCCGAGATCGGCGATCGCTCGAGCCAGCCCGGAGAGCGACAGCTCATCGGCGTGCTTGATGACCGGCACGATCAGGCCCCAGTCGAGCGCCACGGCGATGCCGATGTTGATCTCGGCGCGATAGATCGTGCTGTCGCCCGATACGGCGGCGTTCACCACCGGATGCTTGCGCAGGTTCACGGCGCAGGCCTTCACGATGTACGACAGGAACGTCGGCTTCTCAGTGGCCTTGGCGCGCAGCTGCGCGACGCGGGTGAAGTCGACTTCGAAGAAACTGGCCACGTGCGCCGATGCGCGGCGCGACATGATCATGTGGTCGGCCGTGATCTTGCGGATCTTGGACCACGGCTCGACGCGGTCGCCGGGCCACGGCTCGACGCTGGGAGCCGGGAGCTGGGGGCTCGGAGCCGAGGCGACGCTTACCGGACCACGCTCGATAAACCCCAGGATGTCCTGTTTCGTGACCCTGCCGGCGAAGCCGGAGCCCGGGATCGTCGAGATGTCGACGCGATGCTCGGCCGCGATCTTGCGGACGAGGGGCGTGGATTTCTTGCGCAGGCGCTCTTCGGCGGTCTCCTGCCCGTCCCCGCTCTTCCCCGCCGGGACGGCGGAGGGCGAAACAGTCGCTACGACAGGCTTCGGCTGTTCGGCCTTGGGTTCGGGTTTGGGCTCCGCCTTGGGGGCCGCTGGCGCAGCGGCGGGAGCTGCCGTCGCCGTCGCGCCCTTCTCGGTCTCGATCACGGCCACCAGCGTCTGCACCGGGACCGTCTGGCCCTCTTGCACCTTGATCTCCGCCAGCACGCCGGCCGTGGGCGCCGGAATCTCGGCGTCCACCTTGTCGGTCGAGATCTCGAACAGGGGCTCGTCGCGCTTCACCTCGTCGCCGATCTTCTTGAGCCACTTGCTCAAGGTCCCTTCGGCGATCGACTCCCCCATCTGCGGCATCAGCACGTCTACGCGAGCCATTGTCTCTCCGTCAGTATGCGGCAAGCCACCGCGAAGCCTTTACGATGTCTTCGGTTTGAGGCAGCACGAAATCTTCGAGCGTCGGAGCGTACGGAATCGGCACGTCGTGCGCGGTCACGCGCATAATCGGGCCGTCGAGCCACTCGAACGCCCGCTCGTTGATGCGAGCCGCGATTTCGCCGGCGATCCCGCCGGTGCGCGTATCCTCGTGGACGATCAGCACCTTGTTCGTCTTTCGCACGGTCTGCATGATCGCGTCATCGTCCATCGGTAACAGCGTGCGCAGGTCGAGCACCTCGACCGACAGTCCATCCTCTTTTTCGACCTGATCAGCGGCTTCGAGCGACTTCCACACCGTCGCGCCGTACGTGATGATGGACAAGTGCTTCCCTTCGCGCGCGATCCGCGCCTTGCCGATCGGCGTGAGGATCTCTTCGCCCTCGGGCAGCTGCTCCTTGATGCGGCGGTACAGCCACTTGTGCTCGAGGTAGAGGACTGGATCCTCGTCGCGGATCGAGCTCTTGATCAGCCCTTTCGCGTCCCGCGCCGTCGCCGGGTAGACGATCTTGAGCCCGGGGGTGTGGAGGAACGCGGCCTCCGGGTTCTGCGAATGGAACGGGCCACCGCGTACGTAACCGCCGCAGGGGCCGCGTACCACCATCGGCGTCGAGAGGCCCGCCCGGTAGCGCGCCGTCGCGACGTAGTTCGTCAGCATGTCGTAGGCGCAGGAGATGAAGTCAATGAACTGCATCTCGGCTACGGGCCGCATCCCCATGTGCGCCGCGCCCGCCGCCGCGCCGACGATCGCCGCTTCGGAAATCGGCGTGTCGATCACCCGCGCCTCACCGAAGCGTTTGGCGAAACCGTCGGTGACCTTGAACGCGCCGCCGTAGGCACCCACGTCTTCGCCCAGGATGAACACACGCTCATCGCGCTCCATCTCCTCCCACATCCCCTGGCGCAACGCTTCGAGAAACGTGATTTCGGGCATCAAGAACCCCTCGGCGCGACCTTCAAGCCCATGCGCACGAGGACCCGCACCGCTCGTCCGCGGACGCGCCCCGGACGGTAACGGGCCCCCTGCAGCATTTCCTTCGCAGGCGCGACGAGGAGGGGATGCGCGGTCTCGAGGACGCGGACCCCCGGCTCAACCCGCCCCAGCGTGTCGACCACGAACTCCAGCACGACCCTCCCGCTGATCCCCCTGCGCCGCAGGCTGTCCGGATACACGAGCCGCACGCCGCCGCGCAGCACCGGCGCTTCCCTCAGGACGCTGGCGAGCCAGACAAACTGGGGGTCGCCCGGTCTGACACTCGTGTCCGCGACGATGACACGCGGTAGCTCGTCCTGCGCCACCGCGGCACCGCGCACGACGGCACACCATGCCAGGACCGCCAGGAAGGCTTTGATGATCAAACAGCCTTGAACCAAAGTTTGTCCGCCGCGGGCGGGTCGACATACACGCCCGGCAACGCACTCTCCGCCTCAGGGAGCGGCTCGTCCACGCACGCGTCGGTGGCCTGATCGACCTCGAGACGCGCCCGGTCGTCGATCTCCTTCAGGTCCGCCTCGCTCACCCAGTCGGTCCCGAGGATGCGCGCGACGTAGCGATCCACGGGATCGTTCTCGCGCGCCCAGCGCTCCAGCTCCTCCTTCGGCTGGTAAGACTGGTCGTCGTGCTCGGCGTGACCCTTGCGACGATACGTCTTTACCTCGATGAAGTGCGTACCCTTGCCGCGGCGCGCCCGATCGACGGCGAACTTGGTCGCCTCGTACACGGCGAAGACGTCGTTGCCGTCCACCGTCACCGCAGGAATTCCGTAGCCTTTGGCCTTGTCGGCGAGATCGCGAACCGCGAACTGTTTTTCGGGAGGCGTCGAGTACGCCCAGTGGTTGTACTCACCGATGACGACCAGCGGCAGGCGCTGCACCGCCGCGAAGTTCAGGCCCTCGTGGAAGGTGCCGGTGGACGTTCCGCCGTCGCCGATGTACACGAGTCCCACGCGGCCCTCGCCGCGCAGCTTGAACGTCAGGGCGATCCCGGCCATCACGGGGATCATGTCCCCCAGGTGGGAGATCTGGCCGAGGTAGCCTGTTTCGAGGTCGTTGAAGTGCACGTTCAGCTCGCGCCCGTGCGTTGGGCTCTCGGCCTTGGCCATGTATTGCCGCAGGATCGCGACGGGCTTGGCGCCCATCACGAGCAGCGAGCCGAGGTTCCGGATCAGGGGCGAGAGGATGTCCCGGTGGCGGCCCCGCTCCAGCGCGTACGCCGACGCGACCGATTCGCCTTCCTGCCCCAATGACCGAAACAAGCCCCCGATCACCTTGCTCTGGCGGTACAGCGCCACCAGGCGCTCCTCGAGGGTGCGCGTGAGCCGCAGGTAGTAATAGATCTCGAGCAGCTGATCGCGGGTCAGCACCGCGGGCAAAGCCGTCGGTTGCGTGGCCGGAATGCCCTTGGCGGCGGGCGGGGCGGGCGCGGCGCGCGATCTCATGAGGTAAATTATAGCCGGAGGAGAGAGTGAATGGCCAACGTCAAACTCAGGATCACCGGAATGACCTGCGGCCACTGTGTGGCCAAGGTCGAAACGGCGCTCAAGGGCGTGAGCGGCGTCTACTCGGCGATCGTGGACCTGCCGGACGGCGAGGCCGAAGTGGACTTCGACGACGACGCCGTCACGACCGTGGAGCTGATCGGGGCAGTGCAGAAAGTTGGATACGGGGCCAAGCTCGGCGGCTAGTAGGCGCCGCGCACCTCGTGCGCCGGCTCGACGAGCCGGTGCACCTCCGCGAGAAACCGCTTGGCCAGCTTATCGAGCTCCGACTCGCCCACCTGGTCGGTGCCGACTTCGACGAACGTGTAGTGCCCCGCCTCGGGGCGGGCCGTGATCGTGACCCGGCCGAGCGACCCGTGATACGCCCGGCGCCGCGGCGACTCCTCGGCCGGCGTCAGCCGCCCACTGAAGAAGTTCTTCGCCGCCTCGAGCACGCGTTCGGGACTCGCCGTCGTCCGATGGAAGTAGCGCATCAGGTAGCCCCCCCCCACGCCGGTTTGAATCGCCGCAGCGACAGGCTGTTGAGCACCACGGAGAGGCTGGACCACGCCATCGCCGCGCTCGCGAGCACGGGCGACAGCAGCCAACCGGTGAACGGATACAGGGCGCCCGCGGCCACGGGAATGAGCAGCACGTTGTAGCCGAACGCCCAGAACAGATTGACGCGGATCGTGCGCATCGTGCGGCGCGCGAGGGCGACCGCGGTCACGACGCCGCGCAGGTCGCCGCGGATCAACGTGACGTCGGACGCCTCCATCGCGATGTCGGTGCCGGTGCCGATCGCCACGCCGACGTCTGCCTGCGCGAGCGCCGGCGCATCGTTGATCCCGTCTCCCACCATCACGACGTGCTTGCCCTGGCGCTGCAGTTTCTTGACGATGTCCGCCTTCTGCGACGGCAAGACCTCGGCGAGCACCTCGTCGATACCGACCTCTTTGGCCACGGCCTCCGCGCCCTTGCGCGAATCGCCCGACACCATCACCACGGGGAGACCCAGGCGCTTGAGGTGCGCGATCGCGTCCTTGGAAGTCGGCTTGATGGGATCGGAAATCGCGATCACCGCGTAGACGGTGTTGTTGACGACGCAAATCACGGGGGAGCGGCCCTGCGCCGCGAGCCGGTCGGCGTCGGCGCCGAGGGAGCCGAGCTCCAGGCTCCGCTCACGGGCGTGCCGCAACGAGATGACTTCAATGATGCGCCGGTCCACGGTGCCGCGCACACCGCGGCCTTCCATCGCGGCGAACTTCTCCACGGGCAGGATCCCGACCTGCTTGTCCTTGGCCGCTTTGAGAATCGCCTGCGCGAGAGGATGCTCGGAGCGCTGCTCGACCGCCGCAGCCCACTTGAGGACATCGGCGTGACTGATCGGCGTCCCATCGGGGCGCCGGCCGGTCATGATGTGCGTGACCGTCGGCTTCCCCTCCGTGATCGTGCCCGTCTTGTCGAGCAGGACCGTCTTGGCCTTGGCGAGGCGCTCGAGCGCTTCACCGCTCCGGATCAGGATGCCGTTCTCCGCCGCCTTCCCCGTACCGACCAGGATCGCCGTGGGCGTGGCGAGGCCGAGCGCGCAGGGACAGGCGATGATCAACACGGTGACGAGCGCGATCGTCGCAAAGAGAATCGCGGGCGGCGGCCCGAAGTCGAACCACACGACGAACGCCGCGATGGCGAGCGCGATCACGATCGGCACGAACACGCCGGCGACGCGGTCGGCGAGCTTTTGGATCGGCGCCTTGGTGGCCTGGGCGTCTTCGACGAGCTGGACGATCTGGCCCAGGGCCGTCTCCTTGCCCACGCGCGTCGCCCGAAACGTGATGCTCCCCGTCGTGTTGATCGTGCCGCCGATGACTTCGTCTCCCGGCTTCTTGGCGACGGGGATCGGCTCGCCGGTCAACATCGACTCGTTCACGGCTGAGGCGCCTTCGGTGACGACGCCGTCCACGGGGACCTTCTCGCCCGGCTTCACGATCACGAGGTCGCCCACCACCACCGCTTCGACCGCGATGTCGGTTTCCTTGCCCTCGCGGACGACGTGCGCCGTCTTGGCGCGCAGCGCGGCCAGCCCGCGGATCGCCTCGGAGGTCTGCCCCTTGGCGCGCGCCTCGAGCAGGCGGCCGAGCAGAATCAGCGCGATGATCGCGGCGACCGCCTCGTAGTAGACGTCGGCGGGGAGGCCGGCGCGGGTGAAGACCCCCGGCACGGCGGTGGTGACGACCGAGTAGAGGAATGCCGCGCCCGTGCCCACGGCGATCAGCGTATTCATGTCCGCGGTGCGGTGGCGCAGGCCGCTCCACGCACCCTTGTAGAACTGCCGGCCGGACCAGGCGACGACGGGGAGCGTGAGCAGACCGAGGCCGCGCTTGACCCACTCCAAGTCGATCACGTAGCCCTGCCCCGAGACCCAGTCGCGCATCGCGACCGCGAGGGGCATCAGCAGACGCCCCAGTAGATCGAACTGCTTGAACGTGCCGTGATCGCCGGAGGGCCGGTCGGCCATCAAGAGCATCGAGCCGGCCATCGCGACCACCGCGACCACCGCGGCGAGCGCGAACTTGCCCGTCAGACTGCGGATCTCCCGCTGGCGCGCGATGCGCTCGCGCTCCACCGGGTCCTCGGCGGCGATTGGCTCCGCGACCTCGAACCCCGCGGACGCCACGGCCTGCTCGAGGTCTAGAGCGGTGGTGACGCCGGGGACGTAGTCCACCGTGACCGTTTCGGTCGCCTGGTTCGCCACCGCCCGGATGACGCCCTTCACACCGGCCAGCGCCCGCTCGAGCGGCGCGACGCTCGGGGCATAGTGCAGATCCGTGACGTTGAACGTCACGGTCGCCTGGCCGCAGTCATAGCCGGCCTCGCGCACGGTCTTGATGAGCTGTCCGACGTTCGTCTGACCGTCATCGTAGTCGATGGCCGCCTTGGCGGTCGCGTAGTTCACCGCCGCGGACGACACGCCGGGCGACGAGCCCAGGGCTTCCTGCACCGTGGCCGCGCAGCTCGCGCAGCTCATGCCCTCGATCGGCAGGACGATGCGCGCCTTACTCATGGAACTTGTGGGGTGAGCTTGCGGACCGGCGGTCGCCGGGCGGCTCCACGACGAGCAGGCCCTTCAGCATGTTCATGCCGCAGCGGAACGGATATTCGCCCGGCTCGGTGGGCGTGAACTCGACGGCGGTCGTCTGGAACGCCGGGAGCATCTGGTCGATCTTGAATCGCTCGAACACGACTCGTTCCGAGCAGTCGGCCGTCTCGTCGCGGTAGAACTGCAATCGCACGGGCTTTCCGGCCTGCACGACGATCGTGTCGGGGGTGTACCCGCCCTTCACCAGCACCCGCACTTCCTGCACGCCCCCCGCCATGGCCGCCGCGACCGCGGTCCCGCGCGACAGCAGGAAGTACCACAGCACCCAGGCGATGGCCGCGCCGCCGGCGGCCGTGACGGCGATCTGGGCGGGCGTCATCAGGCGGACGTCACCGCGTTGCGACCCGGCCTGTCTCGATCCGCATGCGGTAGAACGAGCGCCACACGAACACGAGCGCCACGAGGAAGAACGCACCGGCCAGCACGTGACTGAGCGTCGCACCGCGCTCCGCGGTGAGCGATACGGCGAGCTCCACGGCGAGCAGGCCGAACAGCGTGGTGAACTTGATGATCGGATTCATCGCGACCGACGACGTGTCCTTGAAGGGGTCGCCGACGGTGTCGCCCACCACGGTGGCGTCGTGCAGCGGCGTGCCTTTCTGTTTCAGCTCGGTCTCGACGATCTTTTTCGCGTTGTCCCACGCGCCGCCGGCGTTGGCCATGAAGATCGCCTGGTACAGCCCGAACAGCGCGATGGAGATGAGGTAGCCGACAAAGAAGTACGGCTCCAAGAACGCGAACGCGAGCGTCGCGAAGAACACCGTGAGGAAGATGTTGAGCATTCCCTTCTGGGCGTACTGCGTGCAGATCTCCACCACCTTCTTGCTGTCGGCCACCGAGGCCCTGGTCGTGCCCTCGAGCTTGATGTGCGCCTTGATGAACTCCACGGCCCGGTAGGCGCCCGTGGTCACGGCCTGGGTCGACGCGCCGGTGAACCAGTAAATCACGGCGCCACCCGCCATCAGCCCGAGCAGGAAGGGCGGGTAGAGGATGGACAGGTTGGTCACGAGCTCCGGCCGCAACCCTTCCGTCAAACCCAGGATGATCGAGAAGATCATCGTGGTGGCGCCCACGACGGCGGTGCCGATCAGCACGGGCTTGGCGGTCGCCTTGAACGTGTTCCCCGCCCCGTCGTTCTCCTCGAGATTCTGCTTCGCCCGCGTGAAGTCGACGTCGAAACCGAAGTCCTTCTTGATCTCGGCCTTGATGTTGGGGAGCTGCTCGATGGTCGAGAGCTCATAGACCGATTGCGCATTGTCGGTCACCGGACCGTAGGAATCCACGGCGATCGTCACCGGGCCCATGCCGAGGAACCCGAACGCCACGAGACCGAACGCGAACACCGCCGGCGCGAGCATGAGCGCGCCGAGGCCGGTCGTACTCAAGAGGAAGGCGATCCCCATCAACGCCAGCATCGCCATCCCCAGCCAGAAGGCGCTGAAATTCCCCGCGACGAATCCCGACAGGATGTTGAGCGAGGCCCCGCCCTCGCGCGACGACGTCACCACCTCGCGCACGTGCGCCGACTTGAGCGAGGTGAACACCGTCACGAGCTCTGGAATGATCGCGCCCGCGAGGGTGCCGCAGGTGATCACGAGCGACAGCTTCCACCACATCGAGGCGTCGCCGCCGATGTCGGGAATCATGAGGGCCGAGACGACGAACGTCAGCGCCACCGACACGAGCGACGTCAGCCACACGAGCTGCGTCAGCGGCGCTTCGTAGTTCATGTGGGTGGCGTTGCGATACCGCGCCTTCGTGATCGCGGCGTTGACGAAGTACGACAGGCCGGAGGCGACGATCATCGTGACGCGCATCACGAAGATCCAGACGAGCAGCTGGATCTTGACCATCGGCTCGTGCACCGCGAGCAAAATGAACGAGATGAGCGCGACGCCGGTGACGCCGTACGTCTCGAAACCGTCGGCGCTTGGCCCGACCGAGTCGCCGGCGTTGTCGCCGGTGCAGTCGGCGATGACGCCCGGATTGCGCGCGTCATCTTCCTTGATCTTGAACACGATCTTCATCAGGTCGGCGCCGATGTCGGCGATCTTGGTGAAGATGCCTCCGGCCACCCGCAGCGCCGCCGCCCCGAGCGATTCGCCGATGGCGAAGCCGATGAAGCAGGGGCCCGCGTAGTCGCCCGGCACGAACAACAGGATGCCGAGCATCAGCAGCAGCTCCACGCTGATGAGCAGCATCCCGATGCTCATCCCCGCCTTGAGGGGAATCTCATGGCCCGGGAACGGCTTGCCGCTGAGGCTCGCGAAGGCGGTGCGGGAATTGGCGAAGGTGTTCACCCGGATCCCGAACCACGCCACGCCGTAGCTGCCCGCGATCCCGATGAGGCTGAAGAGCAGGATCACGATCACCTTGATCGCGGGGAACCCGCGCACGGCGTTGCCGGCGGCGTCCACCGTCTGGGCGAGCGCGCCGAAGTACAGCGCCACGATCGCCCCGATGAAGAGCCACAGAATAAGGAGGAAACGGCCCTGCGTGAACAGGTAGGTCTTGCAGGTCTCGTAGATCAGCTCGGAGATCTCCCGCATCGACTTGTGCACGGGGAGGTTCCGCAGCTGCGTGTAGATCGCCAGGCCGAAGAGCAGGCCCAGCGCGCACACCACCAGGCCCCACATCAGCAACGCGCGGCCACCGATGCCGCCGAGGAAGATCCCCTGCGATAGGTCGGGCAGCACGAGGGATGCCTCACCGCCGGCGTGTTGCGCCGGAGCGGGCGGGGGCACCACGGCCTGGGCGGCGGCGGCGGATCCGAAGATCATGAGGCCCGCGAGGGCGAGCGCAGCGGTCAACGTCGGCTTCGTCAAGGGCGACGGTCTCCTAGAACAGCGGTGTGGAATGAGGCTACTTGTCGGCGTACTCGTAGTACTCGACGCCCAAGTGCGTGATCTGGTCTTCCCCCATCATCCAGCGCAGTGTGTTCTTGAGCTTGGTCTGCTGGATGAAGAGGTCGTGCTCGGGGTACAGGCCGGGGGCGCACTGCGGGCTCTTGAAGTAAAAGGAGAGCCACTCCTGGATGCCGAAGAGGCCGGCCCGATGCGCCAGGTCGAAGAACAGCGCCAGGTCGAGGACGATCGGCGCCGCGAGAATTGAGTCGCGGCACAGAAAATCGACCTTGATCTGCATCGGGTAGCCGAGCCACCCGAAGATGTCGATGTTGTCCCAGCCTTCTTTATTGTCGCCGCGGGGCGGATAGTAGTTGATCCGCACCTTGTGGTACATCTTGCCGTACAGCTCGGGATACATCTCGGGCTGCAGGATGTGCTCGAGGAGGCCGAGCTTCGACTCCTCTTTGGTCTTGAAGGACTCGGGGTCGTCGAGGACCTCACCGTCCCGATTGCCCAGGATGTTCGTGGAGTACCAGCCGGCGAGCCCGAGCATCCGCGCCTTGAACGCCGGTGCCAGCACGCTCTTCATCATCGTCTGGCCGGTCTTGAAATCCTTGCCGCCGATCGGGACCTTGCGCTCCTCGGCGAGCCGCTCGAGAGCCGGAAAGTCCACGGTGAGATTCGGCGCGCCGTTGGCGAAGGGGACGTTCTCCATCAGGGCCGCGTAGCCGTACAGCATCGACGGGGCGATCGACGGATCGTTTTGTTCCATGGCCTTCTCGAACGCCGCGATCGACTGGTGCGTAGGTCCCGCGGTGAGAAAGATCTCCGTCGACGCGCACCAGACGACCACCACGCGCGCCACCCCCGCGGTCTTCTTGAACGTCCGGATATCCTCGCGCAGCTGCTCGGCGAGCTCGCGCTTGGTCTTCCCCTGCTTCACGTTCGTGCCCTGCAACCGCTTGACGTAGTACTGATCGAACGCGGCGGGAATCGGCCTGATGCCCTGCAGGAAATCCTTGATCGGGTCCAGGTGCTCGTGCCGGTCGAGCACGCCCGCTTTCACGGCCGCGGCGTAGGCGTCGTCGGGAATCGGGTCCCAGGCCGCGAAGACGAGGTCTTTCAGGTCCGCGAGCGGCACGAAGTCCTTCATCTTGGGAGCGCGCTTGTCGGTACGCTTGCCGAGGCGGATCGTCGCCATCTGGCTGAGCGATCCGATCGGCGTGGCGCGCCCGCGGCGCACGTTTTCGACGCCGGCGATGAACGTGGTGGACACGGCACCGAGCCCTACCAGCATGACGCCCAGCTTCCCGGTGGCGGGCGCGATGTCCCGCCCGGAGGGGCGGGGGGTCTTCTGCGGCACGATCAATGTCCTTTCCGGCGAGTAGCGACGCCGGGCTGCGTGTCGCGTTTCACCGATTGGCGCGGCGCGGTGTCGGCGATGCGCGCCACGTAGAGCACGCGCTGGACCACGGTGACGGTGGCCGCGAGCGCGAGAACCACGACGATCCAAAAGAGCAACATGCCGTCCCGGCCCGGTCCGAACAGCAGGGCCGGCGCGCCGAGCAGCACAATCCGCTCGGCCCGCGGGGCGATCCCCACCTTGCACTCGAGTCCGAGCCCTTCAGCCCGGGCGCGCGCGTACGAGACGAGCATCGACATCGCCAGCGCGGAGAGCGAGATGGCCAGGGCCAGCGTCTGGCGCTCCGCCGGCACGCCGCCCCGCTCGAAATAGATGGCCAGGCCCGCGAACACGGCCGACTCCCCTACTCGATCGAGGGTCGAGTCGTAGAAAGCCCCGAATGTCGTCATCATCCCGCCCTGGCGGGCGACTTGTCCATCCAGGATGTCGAACACCCCGCTGGCCAACAGCAGCGCTCCGCCGAGCCGGATCTCCCCGAATCCGAAGGCGACGCCCGCGCTGATGACGATCAGCGTGCCGAAGGTAGTGATGACGTTGGGCCGGATTCCCGCGCGGATGAGGGCACGGGCCAGCGGCGCCACGAGCCGCACGAACCCGTCCTTCACGCTTTGGGGGATGACGTTCATAGGCCCGGGGAAAGTAATAGACCCGGGAAGAGGCGGAAAGGTCAAAACTCCTAGTAGAGCAAGTACTTGGCGCGCACCGACCGGAATCGGTTCAAGCCGTCCTCCCACGTCACCCAAATCTCCGGCGCCGACTGCCCGGCTTCGAGCGCGCGCCGCAGGTCGGGGCCCGCCGCCAGACCATCGAAGCTCTCGGCCCGGAACTGAAACACCGCGGGGTGAGCCGCCCGGATCGCCGCAAGCAACGCCACCGCCAGTCGCGTCGGATCGTACCGCTCGACATCGGTGACGCGCAGACGCAGCCCGTTCAGCTCGACGCCATCGTACTTGCGGTCCGTGGGCGTGCGCGGCGTGAACACGGTGGACGTCACCTCGACCCCCGCGAGGGCCGCAGCCGGGAGCCGGCGCCGCACGCTGTCCGCATCGAGCCACGGCGCCCCGATCACCTGGAACGCGAAGCTCGTGCCCCGCCCCACCGACAGGTTGGTGCCCTCGAAGAGACAGATCCCCGGGTAGTGCAGCGCGCTCTCCAAGTCCGGCATGTTGGGCGACGGCTTCACCCACGGCAGCCCCGTCTTGTCGAACCGCATGCCCCGGTCCCAACCGGCTGCCGGCACAACGATCAGGTCGGCGCCGATGCCGCGCACGTCGTTCGCCATTCGCGCCAGCTCGCCGAACGTCATCCCGTGCCGCATTGGAACCGGCAGGAATCCGACCAACACCGAGTCGGGATTCGCAGCCTGCGCCCGGACATTGCCCTGGACCTCGCGTCCGCCGATCGGGTCGGGGCGGTCGAGCACGATGACGCGCTTGCCCGCGCGCGCGGCGTCACGCATCATCGAGGCCGCGGTCGCGATGTAGGTGTAATACCGGGCGCCGATGTCCTGCAGGTCGATGACGAGGACGTCCACGGAATCGAGGGCGGCGCGCGCCGCGGCGCGCGATCCGCCGTACAGACTATAGATTGGGAGGCCGGTGGCGGAGTCCACGCCGTCGGGCAAGCCGGGGCGGTCTTCGGTGCCGCGGAAACCGTGCTCGGGGGAGAAGAGGGCTCTTGGCCGCTGGCCGTTGGTCAAGAGCACGTCGACGTCGCGGCGCCCCTGGCGATCGATGCCGGTGTGATTCGTGAGCAAGCCGAGGCGCTTGCCGGCGATCAGATGGGCCGAGTCGGAGACCAGAACTTCGATGCCGGGACGGACTTGACCCCTGGCCGCGGGCGCGGCGCAGGCGATCGAACCCAACAACCACACGAGATGATGCGCGCGCATAAACTCCTTGTCGTCGCGTTGCTGGCCGGATGTGCCGGAGGCGTCGGCCGCACCACAGGGCCCGCTCCGGCCTCGGTCGACCCGATCCTCGCCTCGCTGTCCACCCGCCAGAAGGTGGCGCAGCTCGTCGTCCCCTGGCTCACCGGAAGTTACGCGGCGCTCGACGACTCTGCTTTCCAGATCGCCACCCGGTGGGTGGATTCGCTCCAGGTCGGTGGGATCATCATCTCGGTCGGCTCCCCGTTCGACATCGCGGCGAAGCTCAACACGCTGCAGCGCCGCTCGCGCCTTCCCCTCCTCATCTCCGCCGATCTCGAGTGGGGCGCCGCGATGCGCGTGGTCGGGGCCACCGGCTTTCCAGCGATCATGGCGGCAGGCGCCACCGGCGACGAGCGGGACGCCTACACCATCGGACGGATCGCGGCCCTCGAAGGGCGCGCGGTGGGCATCCACGTCAACTTCGCCCCCGACGCCGACGTCAACAACAATCCGCTGAACCCGATCATCAACACCCGCTCGTTCGGCGAGGACCCGCGCGCCGTCGCGCGCCTCGTCCGCGCCTACGTCCGCGGCCTGCAGGACAACGGGATGCTGGCGACGCTGAAGCATTTTCCCGGACACGGCGACACCGAGACCGACTCACACATCGGGTTGCCCGTGATCCGCGCGACGTACGGCCGGCTCGACACGCTCGAGCTCATCCCGTTCCGCGCCGGGATCGACGCGGGGGCCGAGATCGTCATGAGCTCGCATATCTCGTTCCCGGCCCTGACCGGCGGCGACGACCCCGGCACCCTGTCGGCCGCGGTGCTCACCGGCCTGCTGCGCGACTCGCTCAAGTTCCACGGCCTCGTCGTCACCGACGCCCTCGAAATGGGTGCCATCGTGACGAAGTATGGTGCCGGGGAGGCAACCGTCCGGGCATTTCTCGCCGGCTCGGATCTGCTGCTCATCCCCGCGGACGCCGACTCCGCCATCGTCGCCATGGTGGCCGCGGTCGCG
>Ga0307299_10000410_pt1 | contig 14416 bp, 12 predicted proteins | sample ER_DNA_159_FD_194466 | JGI IMG/M metagenome (GOLD analysis project Ga0307299, IMG submission 194466) | Bulk soil microbial communities from the East River watershed near Crested Butte, Colorado, United States - ER_DNA_159 | ecosystem: Environmental > Terrestrial > Soil > Floodplain | place... | reverse complement strand
GCCACGTGATGTTGGAGTTGCGGCTAGCGTAGGAGACGGCGGGGAGCGACCGAGTCGAGAGTCGGTTGAGCGCGTCGTACGTCATCGTGAGAATGTGCCCCCGACGCGTCGAGTCGGTCACGACGCTTCCCGCGGGGTCGTACGTCCACCGCTCTTGGCGCCCGTCGGGTGCGATCTCGAGCAGGGGTCGACCGGCGAGATCGTAAGTCCATCTTGTCTTTATCGTCCCAATGCTGGCGATGTCGGAGCGCGCCCAGCGAAGGAGGCTGTCGGTCTGCCCGGTCGCATTGTAGGACTTGCGTACGAACACCGTCTCAGCCGGGGCCGCGCCCAACGGCGAACCGATCATTGTTTGCAGCGTGTCGCGGTCGAAGACGTCAAACTTAATGATCGTCGTTTGGTAGATCGCCGATAGTGTGTCGATGCGCGCTTGAATCATCGTGTCGCGGCCGATCGCATCAGCCGTGTAGCGCGTGTCGAAGCCCTTTGGGGTCCGCACCGCCGAGACGTTCCCCATCGCGTTGTATTCGATGGAGTCGGGCGGCATCCCGGGAAGGATCGTCGACGAGAGCAAGCCGAGTGAATTCCCGTATCGGAAGTTGACGCGACGAGCGGGGTCGGTCCCGACCTGCTGCCACAGCCTGTTCCCATTCGTCGCGTCGTACGTCATCGTGGTGACTCGGCCGGTTGGCGTCACGACGCTATCCGCGAAGTCCCACGTCTGGTCAAAATGATACTGCGTGACGGCGTCCTGCCCGGTGGCAAACGGATTTACGGACACGCTCGCAATGATGTTGCCGCGACGGTCGTAGCGCGCACGGCTCAGGAACCCGTTCGGCGCCTGCAACTCCGTCGCCACGGCCTGCCATTGGCCATCCTCGCGGCGGACGATCGTCTCCTGCCCGAGCGGGTTGACGAGCCTGCGGGGGGCCCCGAATCGATCGAGCCAGAACTTGGTCTCTTGGGCGATATAGTTCGCGCCTGTGGTGAATTGACGTGCGCCGAACAGAGTCGTGTACGCGTTCGCCGTGTCGATCGCCGCCTTAGGCGTCGCCGTGGCGAGCCCGAGCACATCCCGCGCCCGGAACCCCACGTGGATTGAGTCGGGTTGTAGGTTAACGTGGGCGCGCCACACCTTCTCCGCGGCGTCGTAGCTGTAGGTCGTGACCGTCCCGCGACGGTCCGTGCGCGTGCCGATGCGGCGGCTCGACGGACTCTCGTAGGTGAATTTGACGACACGATCATCGGGGTCCCGAATCGAGTCGACCCGCAGGGCGTTCACCCACCATGTCGTCACACGGCTCCCGGGTGCGGTGACGCTGCTCAGTTGATTATTGCCGTCGTAGGCGAGCGTATACGTCTGACCGCCGCCTTGGCTCGGCAACGTGATCGTCGTGAGCCGCCCGCTCGTGTAGGCAAAACCCGTTTGATGCCCGAGTCGGTTCACGGTGAGGACGTGCTGGCCGCTGGCGTTGAACTTCACCTGCCCGCCGCCGCGCACCTTATGGACGAAGTACGCGCCATCCCACGCGAGCGTGTCGGGGCGGTACAGCGTCGCCGCCACCCAGAGGTTCGCACCCGCGGCAGTATACAGACGAGCGCTTCCCCCCCCTCCCACCCACAACTTGCTGCCATCCGGCAGTAACTCGAGGCGCTCGAGTCCTGACAACCACCAACCCGCGCCGAACCCGCCGCCACGACGGTTCACCACGATGAGTTTCCCCGCGACGGTCGTGCCGTTCCGCCCGGAGGGCAAGTAGATCGTGGCGGCTTCGAACGTGTAGTCGTACACGTTCGTCGTATCAGCGCCCGCCGAGTACGCAAGGGCGATCCGCCGGGTCGCGCCGGCGGTCCAGTCGGTCCCCGCCCAGCGCGCCCGTCCTTTCTCCACCCCGCCCACCGTCAGCACCGCTTCGACCGAGTCCGGCAGCGGCTGCCCGCTGGCGAGTGTGACGGTCGCGGCCACGACAGGATAGGGATCCGCTACGGCGCTGTTGTAGAGCAGCGTCGGGACGCGCCCCTTATTCAAGGTTCGGATCGCCGGGGTCTGGTGGATGATACGGAGATCACCACACTCGAGCGCCGCGGCCGCGCCTGCCGCAATGGTGAGACATGCGTCACGATCGACCGCGGTGCCGGGGTTGACCTCCACGGTCGACACGACCGGCGCCGGTGCGCCGATCGCCTTCACGAGAACCGAGGCGGAGTCGCGCAAGGTGTTGTTGTCGAACGTGTCGAAGACCGTCACCACGCCCGTGCCGGTCGTGCCCGCCGCGCCGACGTTGTACGTGAGGGTAGCGACGCGGCTCTCGCCTGGCTGGATGTCCGACAAGGTCGTCGGCGTGAGGGCGCAGTTGGTGAGGCCCGTGCAACTGAACGCCAACGTGAGGTCCCCTTCCACCTCACCACGGTTCTTGACGAAGAAGCGCTGCGACCCGCTCGCCGCGGCGAAGCCCCCGCGTTCGGAGAGCTCCGCGCGAACGGCCACGCCGCGGACGATATGCGTCGAGTACGTGACGCCGTTGTAGGTCTCGGGGTTCGAGCCGACCCCGTCCCCTCCGCGGATGGCAAACGAGCCCCCAGCTCCGTTGCTCGTCGTAAACGATTTCGCCTTGAGGCGGATGCTATCGTTGATCCCAAGCCCCGCGACCGTAATTGCCTGCTGCACGTGACTCCAGTCCGTGCAGGTCCTGGCCGGATACGGCGGCGGACCGGACAGATAGCTGCAGTTGTAGGCGGGCGCGGCCCGCTCGATCCAACCGCTTCCCGTGCCATCGTTCGTTTCAATCGCGACCGTCAACGTGGCGCCGCCGTAGGTGGAAGGGTGGGCGTTGATCGAGACGGTGACGAAGTAGTGCACCGTGTAGACGTTATCGAGCGCCCCGCCTGGATCGAGGTTTAAGCCGGCCGTCCCGCCCACCGCGCCGATCCCGTTGCCGCTGGCGAAGTCGTCGGACTGCGCCCACGAGACGGGGACGACGTCCGTGGTGTAGGTGACGCCGTTGTACGTCTCAGGATTCGAGCCGCTGGCGTCGCCCCCGCGGATCCCGAACGAGCCCCCGGCTCCGTTGCTCGTCGAGAATGACTTCGCCGTCAGCCGGATGTTGTCGTTGAGGCCGAGCCCGGCGACTGAAATCGCCTTCTGTTCGTGAGGCCAGTTCGAGCAGGTCCGGGGCTGGTAGGGCGGTGGTCCCGATGGGTAGCCGCAATTGTAGCTGTTCGTCGTGCGCTCGACCCAGCCACTGCCGTCGTTCGTTTCGATCGCGACCACCAGGGTGGCGCTGCCGAACTGCGAGGGGTGACCGTTGATCGAGACGGTCACGAAGTAGTGCACCGTGTAGACGTTGTCGTACGCGTTCGCGGGGTCCAAAGTGAGCTGGACTGTCCCGCCCACCGTGCCGATTCCGTTACCGCTCGCGAAGTCGTCCGACTCCGTAGTCAGGATAACGGGTGCTCGGACCGGGTCACGCGACGCGGAGCTGTTGGCCGTCACCTTGAGGGGGTCGGGCCACACGGTGACCGTCGCTGGGATGTCGCCATCGGGCGGAACGCGGCCCCGCTCGGCCCCGGAACCGACGGCGCGAGGAGTCAACGTGAATGGGAGCACGAGCGCGAGCGCGATCAGTGACGGACGGGCCACGGGAGACTCCGGGCTAGGGGTTCGCCCGGTCTCAAAGCACGCGCCGTGCCACCTCTCGTGGCGCGTGACCTGAGTCAGGACACCGACTTACGGGATCGCACTCCCACTAACGTCCGGTCTGTCCGCCGGACGTCCACCGGACAAACCGGACTTCCGCAACTCCTTCAGCGACGTCCCCGCCGCCCTCAACCGCGCGTAGAGCTGCGACCGACGTACGCCGACGGCCTTGGCGATCCGCTCGACGTCCCACCCGTTCGATTCGCACACCGAGATCCACGCCCGCCGGTCCCCCGCGCCGGTCGCCGAGCCCGCCGAGCCGGCGCCGGGACGCGCACCAATGTGAATCGCCTCAGCCAGCGCGGCTGGCGGAAGTGTCCCATTCTCGACGAGCTGTCCGGCTCGCTCGATCACCTGACGCAGCTCTCGCACGTTCCCCGGCCACGAATGGCGCTCGAGGACGCGATCCGCCCCCCGCTCGAGCGATCGACCGACCAGCTCCGTGAAGTACTGCGCAATCGGAAGAATGTCCTCGGCGCGCTCAGCTAAGGGTGGAAGCACAACCACAATTCCAGCGATGCGTTGATACAAGTCGCTGCGGAACGTCCCATCGTCGAGGTCGGTCCACACCGACCCCTGGGCAGCCGCGACCACGTGCAGATCTACGAAGCGCTCACCCTCTTCACCCAGCGGTTGGATCTCACCGGTGTCGAGCGCGCGGAGGACCTTCGTCTGACCCTCGGGAGCAAGACACAGCACCTCGTCCAGGAATAGCGTGCCGCGATCGGCACGCTCGAAGTGCCCCCGCCGCGACTCGACGGCGCCTGAGAATGCTCCGCGGCGATGGCCGAATAGCAGGCTCTCTGTCATCTCGCGCGGGAGCGCACCGCAATTCACTGGAACGAAGGGGCCGGCGCGCCGGCTCCGGGCGTGGACGTGGCGGGCTACAAGCTCCTTCCCCGTCCCGGTGGGGCCTACGACCAACATCGAGAGCGTCGTGGGCGCGTAACGATCGATCAACTCAAGCGCTCGCCGAATGGCCGGCGAGGTTCCCAGGAGCGGCGGGAGAGGCGTGCTCACCACCCGCCTCCGGCCTTAAGCCTCGGCGCCGTCACGCTGTCCGCATCCGCATCGGTCCGCAGAATCCGCGGTGTCAGGAACAGGTACAACTCCGTTTCGTTCGTTCGCCGCCTCGAACTCCCGAAGAGGCCGCCGATCAGCGGAATACCTGACAGGATCGGCACCCCTCCCGAATTCACGTCCCGCTGTTGGTCGCGCAGCCCGCCGAGCACGATCGTCTGGCCGTCCTTGACGAGCACGCGCGTGACGGCCTCGCGGGTCGAAATCACGGGCGCGTCGAACGCAACTTCGCTCGTCGCTTGATTGATCTCTTGTTGGATAAGCAGGGATACGTAGCCGTCTTGGTTGATAGTCGGCCGCACCGTGAGTTTGGTCCCCACGTCACGGTACTGAATCACTTGGTCGCGGCTTGCCGCATCGGTGGGCAGAGATCGACTGAGTTGGACGAACGGGCGCTGCGAGCCGACGAGAAACCGTGCCTCCTGGTTGTTCGAGGCCAGGAGCACCGGCTGCGATACGATCTTGACGTCGCCGCGAGTCGCCGCGGCGCGGATCGTCGCGTCCACTTCCGCGCGGCCCAAGTTCAAGAGCTTGATGACGAGGTCCCCTAGACCCCCGCCTAACAGGCTGGCCTCGCCCGCCCCGTTCCCCTTGTCCACGGACTGCGGGGGGACGAACCAATCGGCGCCGAGAGAGAGTGACCGGTCGTGCCGCGTCTCCACGATAAGTACTTCGATCAGTACCTGCAGCGGGCGGATGTCGAGCTGGTCCACAGCCTCCTTCATGACGTCGAAGTCGGCCTGCGACGCGCGGAGCAGCAGCGAGTTCGTCAACTCGTCGGGGACGATGGTGACGGCACCACTCAGCGCGGACTGTCGGGCAGGCGGACTGGCTGACGGTTGGCCGGTCGGGGCGGGGCCGCCCGCCGGCACCATGTTGCGCCGTAGCTCGTCGGACAACGTGCCGGTCGAGAGACCCGCGCGACCCGAGAACTCCCCACCACCGCCGAACAACAGATTCACGGTCGCCGCGACATCGGCGGCTCGGGCGTGGCGCAGCCGGATGACGAAGAGCTGTACGGGCCCAGAGTCGGACCGAGCTGCCCCACCGCCGGGGGGAGGGCGAGCGACGTCGGTCGGGCGGGGCGCGATCCGGAAAAACGCGGAGTCTTCCTTGAACTCGAGGTTCTGCGATTCGACGAGCCCCTTGAGCAGTGCCAGGAGCGTCGGCCGATCGACCGGCCCCGGTGTCTCGAGCGATACGCGCACGGACTGCACATTGCCGACGAGGACGGGCTTGGGGAGGTACCGCCCCAGCGCCTGAATCACCGCCCGGATGTCGGTCTCGACGAACCGTACGGTGACGCTGTCGTTAATGAACCGAACCGCGGCGGTGTCCTGGGCGGAGAGCGGAGCAAAGGCCAACCCTGTGGCCGCGAGCACTGCCTTTATGGCTTCCATGGTTCCCTCACTCGGAGGACCCAAACCGTATCCATCCCCACCAGGCGCACGTGATCGCCCGCGATGAGCTGCACTTTGATTCCCGCGACGGCATCCCCAACCCTCACCACCCGGGCCCCCTCGACGCCTGGAAGTCCCTCGATCACGGCCGTTGGCTCGGCGCCCGCGACCAGCCCGAGTAATGCGAGAACGGGCTTCGGCGGTTGCGATGCTAGGGCCGGAGCGGCAGCCCGCTGTGGGTCGTACGCGACGGCCGGCGCACGGCGCCCGAACCGGAACACGTCGCGGGATACGGCGACGCGGGCGAAGGAGTCGGCAGCATCAGGGCGTGGAGAGGCGTGAGAAGACGTGGAAAGGCGTGACGGACCAACCCTCGGCACCGCAATCGCCGGCGCGACGGCGGCCCACAACACCGCCCCAGCACCCGTCACCACGCAGGTCCACGCCGTCATACGCTTCACCGCGCATTCGTTCATTGCGTTCCCCTGGGTAGATAGAGCCCCGCGATCGTGGCCTCGATCTTCAGCTGCTCGGGCGCGTTGGGACGGCCGACTGGATCCGTCGACTGTACGGATAGCGCCGGGAGCGTCAGCAAGGGATCGCCCCTCTCGACCGCGCCGAGGAATCGCGTGAGCCCCGCGACGTCGCCTTCCAGCTCGACGTGGACCGCGACGCGATTGAACACCCCATCGCCCGCCGAGTCGGGGAGCGGATCGAGACGCACGACCCGTAAGGCATGGCGACTGGCGGCGAGCGAGACGAGCCCGGACAGCGACGCCTGCGCGTCGGCCGCGGTTCGCCCGTCCACGAGCCTTGGAGCGAGCGCGACGACCGCGCCGAGCGTCTGCGCGAGCGAGTCTCGTGTGGCGGAGGCGCCCGCAAGGACCTCGTTGGCCCGCGTGACCGTCAGGATGCGATCCGCCGCCTCGACTCGTAGCGCTAGCACGCCCCGAATGGTCCACGGAACGATCCGCAGTACGACCACCGCGCCCAGCACCGCGGCCCCGCCCCAGATCAGCGCCCGCCGGTCACGCGGCGTCACCGCTGTACCTCGAGTCGCGCCACGATTGCGAAGCGATCGCGGTCCCCGCCGTCCGCCCCCCGCTCCCGCGTGACCGGGCCCTCCAGCCGCACGTCCCGTAACATGGCGAGGCGCTCGAGTTGCGCCACGACACGAGCCGCCACCGGCGCATAACCTGCGACGCGCACCACCCCGTCCGGCATCACTAGAAATGCTGCGAGGTAGGTGGAATCGCCGAGCGCCTGCGTGATGCCGGCGAGCAACGCGAGGTGGCGGGATCGCCCTTCGTCGGCGCGGGCGACCGTCGCCAGCGTCGCGCGGGCCAGATCCAAGTCGCGACGCGCGGCGAGCGCTGAATCGAGGGCCGGCGCTGCGACGCCAATCGATCGCGTTGCGGCCACACGAATCCACGCCAGCCGGCCGACGTGGACGCCCGCCGCGACGACCCAAAGCGCCGCGCCAACGCCGAGTAACCGCATCATCCGGCGTCGGCCGCGCCGCTCGTCTGCTGCCCGTGCTTCCGCGGGGAGCAAGGTCAGTCGCGGCACGACGATCGCAGCAGCGTACGCCGCCGCGAAGTGGTGAGCCTCGTCCCCCAGCGTCGCCAGCGGTGCCGCGAGAGCCGCCACCTCCCCATCCCCCATTCCCCGTATCAAGCGGCTTTGCCACGTCCCGCCCGGACCCACGTCCAGCACCTCGCACGTCCCGCGGTTCGCGAAGACGAGCGAGCCCTGCGGGTGCGATGTGGCCCGGGGCAGGACGTCGGCCGCGGGGCCGAGGGCCTCGAGCGCAAGCCCGGCCTGGGCGCACCCCGCGAGCACCGCCGAGACGAGCGGCTCCGGTGCGGCCCCTGCCCAGAGCGCCGCAGTCTCCTTTGTCACCGCGACGCGGACGCCGTCGGTGACGAGCGGCGCACCATTGTGCCGAAACAGCCGCGGCGCCTCGAGCGCAACGTAACGGCGCAGTGCGCCGGACTTGAGGGGTGGCGCCGGCACGATGGATCGGAGCTGAACGACGTCCCGCTCGAGCACGACGCGCGCGCGGCGGACGGGTGCTCCGGCTTCCCCCGCGAGCCGTGCGATCGCCTCTGCCAGCGCGCCAAGACCCTCGTAGGGCGCGGCCCCCGCCCACTGGATTGTGTCGCGCCACCAGAGGACGGCCCGGATGTGCGTGGCGCCGACCGATACACCGAGCAACGGACGGCGGCTCGCTACCACATCAGCCTCCGGATCACCGCGAGCCGTTCGGGAAGTGGCACGACGACAACCGCGATCGTCGCGCGCGGCAGCTCGGCGCCAATCCCGCCCTCGGCCGTGATCTTGAGCTGTGGTGCCGTGAACGTCGCGAGCCGCGCGAGATCGGCGTAACGCGCCAGCAGCACGTCGCGGGCGCCGGGCGAGAGCAGTCCCGCCAGATCGTCGAGACTCGCGACCGGTCGACCAACTTCCCGCCGTGCGAGCAATCGATCCACGGCCTCCGCCGACAGACCCGGGAGAGCCATCAGCACCTGCCTCGATGCAGCAGAGAGGTTCACCGTGCCGGGCCCGTCGATTGTGAGGAGCCCCGGATCGAGATCGGGCATCTCATTCAAGTCCCCGAGCGGACGGACGTGGCGTCGAGCGACAATCGAGTCGGCGCTGCGCGTGACCTGATCCAGGACCTCTCGCTCCGCGGTGTTGACGTTCACGCGCGCTGTCGGGTCCTCGATGCGCCAGTCGCACCGCGTCCCACGCCCGAGGTCGATCGTGGCTGTGTCGGTCAGCCGATGCTGCGTCCACCGCGCTTGGACGATTGCCAAGCACGCCTCTGCGGCCCAACGCCCCCGCGTAAGGGCAACGCGGTTCAGCGTGGTGCGTTGGCCGAGTCTCGTCGTGGCGAGCGCGACGCCGACCACCGCGGAGAGGGCGGTGATCAGCCAGAGCACGGTGAGAAGAGCAAAGCCCCGCTCGTGAACCGTGCCCTGAAGGGCCGGCTCGGCCACGACACGCGCCCTGAAGGGCGTCATCCCCTTGGCCCCACGACGAAAAGGAGCGTATCGGTGGCTCTCTCGCGTATGATCCGAACACGCACCGCGATGGGTGCCGAGACTGGTGAGACCCACTCTCGTACCCACGCCGCGTTCGCTCCGGGATCGAGCAAGTAGTCGAACTCGACGTCGCGTACGCTGTCCTCGAGTGCGATCGACATGTCGCTCCGCGCGACGAACACGCCATCCTCCACACCGAGAATCACACGACGACGCTCGAGCCAACCCGAGGGCACGTGCTGCCAGGTCGTGAACTCCAATCGGTCTGGTCGTCCCGAGAATCCACCCGTGCCCTCGGTCCCGACGTCGAGCGAGCCGAGCATCTCGGTGAGCCACCGGCGCGCGTTGGCCTCGCGGTCGAGGTTCGTTCGCGCCGCCTGGAGGCTTTGCGCCCCCTCGACGACGCCGGTGAAAACCCGGTGCGCGAGGAGGACGACAAGCGCTGAGAGCGCGAGCGCGATCATGACTTCGATCAGCGTGAATCCCCTCGGGCGGCTCACGGTGCCCCCGCTCGATAGACCACGGTCACCAGGTCCTCCACCTCCGGCGCCACGCTCCGCCCGACGGCGAGTCGATAGAGGCCACGCTCCGGCCGTTGGACGCGCACCACGTACGGCCCGACGAGGCGCTCGCCGATCCGCTGGTCCAGCTCTTCACGCTTGAGCAGGCTCCACGCCGTGAGCAGCCGCTCCTCGTCGGCCAGCTCCCGTTGGCGATCCCGCGCCACCGCGACCGCCCGGATGCCGCCCGCGACCAGCTCGACGAGCGCGAGCCCCGCGACGCCGAGGATGACGACGGCGGCGAGCACTTCGAGCAGAGCGACTCCGCGGTCACGGCGCACGGGGCGCTCCCGTCAGGGGATCGATGTTGGGCCCAATCGCCCGGCCGTCGGGGAGAAACAGAACGCCGTGCGCAATCCGCGGTACGCCGGACCGCACTGCCGCCGCTCGCGCCAATCGTAGCTCGCGCAGTCCGTCGGATTCTCGCGGCTCGCGTAGGCTGGCCAGTGCCAGCCCGCTCACACCCAACACAAGGCCCAGCAGCGCCAGCACCACCAGCAGCTCGACGAGCGTAACGCCGCCACTACGGACGCAGCGCATAGACCGCCTGTAGCAACGCCGCCGCGACGAACGCCACGAGACCGGCGAACAGGAGGATCATGCCGGGCTCGAGCAACGACACGAGTGTCTTGAGCCGCCGCTCCGCCTCGGCGTCGTCCAACTCTGCCGCCTTGGCCAGGAGCGTCGGCAATCGCCCCGAGCCCTCGCCGATCGCTGCCAACTGGAGCGCGCTCGAGGTCAGCGCGCTCGTGGCCTCGAGCGCCGCGGTGAGTCCCTGTCCTTCGGCGACGCGGCTCCGTGCCGCCGCGATCCGGGTCGCCACCGCGGCGTCCCCCGCCGCCTCCCGCGCGATCTCGAGGGCCGCCAGCGCTGGCGTCCCCGAGCCCAGCAACGCGCCGAGCGTTCGCGAGGCGCGGGCACTCGCCAGCGCGAGCCGCAGCGCGCCGACGACCGGCAACCGCAGCAACCAGGCGTGCCATGCCGCCCGGTGCTCACCCATTGCTCGGGCGGCGATCGCCACTAATGCGACGCCGACCGCGCCAAGGACCAGACCATAAGTGCGTGCTCCGGCCGAAAGTGCGAGGAGAACGCGTGTCGCGGTCGGCAGCGTTTGCCCCAGGTCGCTTAAGAGCGCGGCAAACCGCGGAATCACGAACAGTACGATCAGCGCGATCGCGCCCGAACCGACGACGGCGAGGAGCGTGGGATACGTGAGCGCCGCGCGAACCCGGGCGTCGGTCTCCGCCTCGCGCTCGAGCTGCGCGGCCGCTTGCGCGAGCGACGCACCGAGCCCCACTCCTCGCTCTCCCGAGCGCACCAAGCCAATGGTCACCGCCGAAAACACGCCCTGCGCCGCAAGCGCGGCTCCCAACGACGAGCCTTCGCGCACGCGCTGCGCCACGCGGCCCAGACCCTCGCGCAGGGAAGCGGACGCGACCCGCTGCGTAGCCAGCAGAGCCCTTTCAAGCGGCACCCCCGCCTCGACGAACGCGGCGAGGCTCTGGAATACGGTGGCTTGGGAGCGACGCGACGGGCGTCCGAAACCGAATGGGTACCGGGTATCGGGTAGCGGCGATGATTCGACGAGTATTGGATACAGGCCGCGGGCCGAAAGCACAGCGGCGGCTGCAGGCTCGGATGTAGCTTCGAGCAAGCCTCGCACCAACCCACCGTCGGAACGCGCGGCCTCGTACCGGAACGCCGTCACAGATCGCGCCCGATGTCGTGGTCCTCACCCTCGCCGCCCTCCTTGCCGTCGCGGCCGAGCGAGAAGAGCGCATACCCGGACGCGGTGATCGCGTACGAGTACGCCCGGCCCCACGGATCGAGCGGGACCGGTTTCTTGAGGTAGGGCCCGCGCCAGTTGCGCGCCGCCGGCTCTCCCTGCGGCGCCGACCACAGCGCCTCGAGCCCCTGCGCGGTACTCGGGTAGTAGTCGTTGTCGAGCCGGTACTGGTCGAGCGCGAGGCCGAACAACTCGAGCTGCGCCTTGGCCGCCGTGACCTTCGCGTCACCGACGTTGCGGAACACCATTGGCCCCACGAGCCCCGCCAGCACCGCGATCACCGCGATGACGACGAGCAGCTCGATGAGAGTGAACCCTCTACTGTTCCGTGACACGGAGCACCTCCTCGACCGTCGTGATGCCAGCCTGCACCTTGGCCCAGCCGTCCTCACGCAGCGTGTGCATTTCGTCCCCGCGCGCCATCTCACGGAGGCGCGTGAGCGCGGTGTCATGCGCGATCGCGTCCTTCAATTCCTCCGTGATGGCAAGCAGCTCGAAGATTCCCGTTCGACCGCGGTAGCCGGTCTCGCGGCAGGCGGGGCAGCCTTTGCCTCGATGCAGCGTGATCGCGCCGACGGGCTCCTGCGCGAGCAGCGCCGCCGCCTGCGGATCGGGGCGATAGCGCTCGCAGCAGTCGGGGCAAATCCGCCGGACTAGGCGCTGTGCCAACACTCCGACCAATGAGGCTGCGATCTCGTAGCGCGGCACCTTGAGATCGGTGAGGCGCGGCACGGCACTGACGGCATCGTTGGTATGCACGGTCGAGAACACGAGGTGCCCGGTCATGGCGGCCTCGACCGCGATGGCCGCGGTCTCGGGGTCGCGCATCTCGCCGACCATCATCACGTTCGGGTCTTGCCGCAGGATGCTGCGCAGCGCGTTCGCAAACGTCACACCGGCCTTGCGGGTGACGGGCATCTGCGTGACACCCTCGAGGTGATACTCGACGGGGTCTTCGACCGTGATCACCTTCTCGCTCTTCACGTCGCGTAGGCCGAGGGCGGCGTAGAGCGTGGTCGTCTTGCCGCTCCCCGTTGGTCCGGTGGCGAGGAGCAGCCCGTTCGGCTTGAGCGCGAGGTGCCGGAACTGCTCGAGCAGCTCGGGTGCCATGCCCAGACCGTCGAGCCCCACGGGCCGGCCGCCGCGATCGAGCAGTCGCAGCACGACCGATTCGCCGTACAGCGTCGGCACGGTGGACACTCGAAGGTCCAGCTCGCGTTCTTCGAGCCGAGCCCGGATGCGGCCGTCTTGCGGCACGCGCCGCTCGGCGATGTCCAAATCCGCGATCACCTTCACACGGCTGACGACGGCACCTTGCAAGCCCTTGGGAGGACTCGGCACGTCGGTGAGGACGCCGTCTACCCGGAACCGCGTGCGCAGTCCGTCGCGGGTGGATTCGAGATGGATGTCGGAGGCCCGAGCCTGATGCGCCTCCCGGATCAACAGGTTCACGAACTTGATCACCGGGGCCTGGTTGATCAGGTCGCGGGCGTCGGCGAATGGGGCATCGCCTTCATCGCCCCCGGGCCGCACCTCCGCGTCCAGGTCTCGGATCAGCTCCACCACTGACTCGGCTGCCGCATAGGTGCGGCGGATCGCGTCTACCAGCTCCTCTCGGGGAACCGGCACGAGGTCCACTGAAGCGTCGTAGGTACGCTCGATTTCATCGAGGACCTCGACCGCGGGCGCGCCAACGACGGCGACGCGTACGCGATCGCCTAGGATTTCGAGCGGGAAAACGCCGTTGGCTTCGAGGTAGATGGCCTCGAAGGCGTCGGGCAGGTCGAGTTTGGAAAGCAGGGCCGTGGGCACGGCGGTCCTCCATGCTGAATTGACTCTGAGGACCTAGGCAGGGGTCGTGCCCGGCGGGGGTGTTTCGTCTAAGACGTTGGCGTCAGCCCGCTTCGGACATCGGGGTCGGCGTGGGGGCGGGGCGAATATCACAAGGCATGACCCCTGCCGCGCGTGCTCGTGACGGGATGGTGTGCTGACGTTTGTGTCTGTGGTTTCGGCGGTTAGCCCCCGTCACAACGGGGCCGACACCGGCCAAGGCGGAATCTGGTGTCGTTTGTGACGACGCGTGGGCCGCTAAGTGCTTGCGGTAGTTGTCGATAGTGTTCGCGTGCACGCCAAGCATCTTCGCCGCACTGCTGCGTCTTCCCCGGACTCGCTCCAGCGCCCACGCGACCAGGGCGTCGCGGTCGTCCGCGGTCAGCGTAGGCCACAAAGCAAGTCTCTTAGGTGTGGTCACACGAGCCGGAAGATCGAGCACTCGGACGCGTTCCTGGCCTGCTGCGCGCACGATGGCGTACTGCACCACGCGCTGCAGCTCGCGCACATTCCCCGGCCACTTGTAGACCAGCATGCGTTCCAATGCGATTGGATCAAACACGGCGGGTACCATCGAGCCTCCCGCCTCCCGCTCGAGATCGAGGAAGTGGTAGGCGAGGACCGCGACGTCCACACGTCGCCGCGACAGAGGGGGGAGTTCGATGACCAGATCCCCAATGCGGTACTGGAGGTCGGGGAGCAGCCGGTCGTTCTTGACGAGCCGCTCCAGCGGAATGGTCGAGGCCAGGACGACGCGACACGTCGTGGGGAGCGCTCGACGCCCGCCGACGCGCGTCACGCGGGCATCCTGTAGTGGCGCGAGGATGGCGGCCTGCTTGTCGCGCGCCCAATGCTGCAGCTCGTCGAGCAGCAGCGTGCCACCGGCGGCGCGCTCGAATACGCCGGGCGCCTGATCCGTCGCGCCCGTGTACGAGCCTTTCTCGTGGCCGAAGAGCTGGTTGTGGAATAGCGAATCGACCAGCTCGCCACCCGTCACCGCGACGAAATCGCCGGCG
>Ga0307299_10000404_pt1 | contig 14521 bp, 14 predicted proteins | sample ER_DNA_159_FD_194466 | JGI IMG/M metagenome (GOLD analysis project Ga0307299, IMG submission 194466) | Bulk soil microbial communities from the East River watershed near Crested Butte, Colorado, United States - ER_DNA_159 | ecosystem: Environmental > Terrestrial > Soil > Floodplain | place... | reverse complement strand
GACGCAGCCGATCCTGCTTCTGCTCGACGAGCCGACGACCGGCCTCGACCCGCGCTCGAAGCTCGAGGTGCAGGACTTCATCCGCGAGATCCGCTCGACCCACGACGCGACGATCCTGCTCTGCACGCACGACCTCGACGAGGCCGAGGCGCTCGCGGACCGGATCGGAATCCTCGACGACGGCCGCCTGCTCTGCCTCGAGCCCGTCGACCAGCTCAAGCGCCGCTACGGGGCCGAGAAGCTCGAGGAGGCGTTCTTCGCCGCAACCGGCAAGTCGTTCGAGGACGAGAAGCGCGAGGAGGACGAAAAGTAATGCCGGGCGCAGCCGCAGCCCTCCGCCACGAGCTGATCGGCCTCGCCGGAGTCGTCGAGCGGAACATCTACCTCGTCAAGCGCTACATCTGGTGGGACGTCGCGTTCTTCATCTGGACGGTCGCGAACACGCTCACGATCGTGTTCATCGCCAAGGGCATCGAGGCCGGCGGCGGGAAGATCGACGTCAACGAGGTGACGACGATCCTGCTCGTAGGCGCCGTCGTCTGGGCCTACCTCGGGATCATCTTCGAGATCCTCACGGAGACGGTCGCCTGGGAGCGCTGGGAGGGGACGATCGAGTACACGTTCATGGCGCCGCTCTCGCGCCCGATCCATCTGTTCGGTATGGGCCTCTTCGCGATCGTCTACGGCGTCATCCGGGCGATCATGCTGTTCGCGGTCGTCGCGCTGTTCTTCCATCTCGAGCTCGCGCACGCCAACTTCGCCGCCGCGCTCATCGTGCTCGTCGTCGCGTCGATCTCGTTCATCGGGATCGGGATGATGACCGCCGTCCTGCCCCTGATCTCGCCCGAGAAGGGCACGCAGCTCGGATTCGTCGCGCAGGGAGTCCTGCTCGTCGTCTCCGGCGTCTACTACCCGGTCAGCGTGTTGCCGGAGTGGATGCAGTGGCTCGCCAAGATCTCGCCGGCCACCTATGCGCTCGACGGGATTCGGGACGCGATCATCAACGGGGCCGGCATCAGCGCGATGTGGCCGGACATCTGGCCGCTGATCCTGATCGGGATCGTCTCGGTGCCGCTCGGGCTCGAGGTTTTCCGCCGCGGCGAGCGCTATGCAAAACGTCATGGAAAGCTAAAGCGGTCGGGATGATCGAGGTCCGGCGCGCCGAGAGCGACGCGGATCTCGAGGGCTGGATCCGGGTCAAGCGCGCCGTGCTCCCGAACGAGTCCGCGTGGACGGTCGAGGAGTTCCGCACGCGGCTGACGCCCGATCGAACGGTCCTCGTCGCGGCGCTCGACGGCGAGATCGTCGGCGCAGGGCTCGGCGGTCGCTCGGACGATCCTCAGCGCGGCTACGTCGCGCCGCGCGTGCACCCTGAGGCCCGTCGCCGCGGGGTCGGCACCGCGTTGCTCGAGCCTCTCGTCGAGTTCGTCGAGTCGCTCGGCCTGACGAGGCTCAGTGGCCAGGTCACGGATCCTGGCTCAAAGGTCTTTGCGGAGCGCTACGGGTTTGGGGAATCGGACCGCCAGGTCGAGCAGGTGCGGCATCTGCACGGCGAGATCCCGGTCGACCCGCTTCCGGCCGGCGTCGAGGTCGCGAGGATCGCCGAACGGCCCGAGCTGCTAGAGGCCGCGTACCCGCTCGCCCGCGACGAGGGCTATCCCGACCTCGCGCTCGCGGGCTCGATCTCGGTGCGGATCGAGGACTGGCTCCAGGACGAGGCCTCGCTGCCCGAAGGGTCGTTCGTCGCGCTCGCCGACGGCGAGATCGTGGGCTATTCGGGGCTGATGGCACACGACAACGACGGCGTTGCCGAGGATGGACTGACCGTCGTGCGGCGCGAGTGGCGCAGGCGTGGGCTCGCGAAGGCGCTCAAGCAACGTGAGCTCGCCTGGGCGAGGAGGGCCGGCTTCGCCGAGGTCGTCACCTGGACCCAGAGCGGGAACGAGTCGATGCGCGCCGTCAACGAGCGCCTCGGCTATGCGTACCGCGACGTCGCGATCACGATGGCCGCCACGCTCCCGCTGGAGCCCGGGCCGTGAGGCGCGCGGACGCGACGCGGCTCTACTACGCGCTCCAGATCCTCGTCTCGATGTCGACGTGGGTCGTCATGGCCGTCTACCTCGTGCAGGAGCTGCACCTGTCGCCGCTCCAGCTCGTGCTCATGGGGACGGCGATGGAGGCTGCCGTGTTCCTGTTCGAGATTCCGACGGGCGTCGTCGCCGACACGTACAGCCGCCGGCTGTCGCTGATCGTCGGCTACGTGGGCATGGGCGTGTCCTGGATGCTCGTCGGCATCGTCTCGGCGCCGTGGATCATCATCGCCCTCTGGGGTCTCTGGGGGCTCTCGTACACGTTCACGAGCGGCGCGGAAGAGGCCTGGATCGCTGACGAGGTCGGCGCCGACAAGGTCGGTCGCGTCTTCCTGCGAGGTGCCCGTGTCGCCTACATCGGTTCCGTTCTAGGGCTCGTCCTGCAGGTCGCGATCGGGATCCTGTCTCTGCGCGCGGGCGTGATCGTCGGCGGCGCGATCACCGTCGCGGCCGGGCTCCTCTGCCTCCTGTTCATGCCCGAGACGGGCTTCCAGAGGCGCCCTCGCGCCGAGCGCGGCTCCGCGCTGGCCGAGATGCGAACGACCGCCGTGAGCGGCGCGCGCTACGCCTGGGCGGCCCCGGTGATCCTGCTCCTCGTCGGCGTCCAGCTCTTCATGGGCATGTCCGCGGAAGCCTTCGACCGGCTGAAGGAGGCGCACTTCCTGCGCAACGTCGGCCTGCCAGCGGTCGGGCATCTCGACCCGGTCGTCTGGTTCGGGATCTTCTGGCTCGTCGGCTTGCTGCTCGGGTTCGTCGCGACCGGCTGGCTGATCAAGCGCTTCGAGCGTGGCGGCCGTCGCGTGGTCACGAGCACGCTGTTCACGCTGACGGCGATGGAGATGGTGGCGATGCTCGTGTTCGCGCTGACCGGCTCGACGTGGCTTGCGATCGCAGCGCTCCTCGGCGTCTTCTTCGCCCGTGACCTCGCCGGGCCGCTCTACACGATCTGGTTGAACGAGCAGATAAGGGACTCGAGCGTGCGTGCGACCGTGCTCTCGATCTCGGGCCAGGCGAACGCGATCGGCCAGGCGGGAGGCGGCCCGGTGCTCGGCGCGATCGGCAACGTGTGGGGCATCCGCGCCGCGCTCGCGGTCGGTGCCGTCGTGATCGCCCCCGCGCTCGCGCTCTACGGCCGTGCGATCGCCCACGAGGGCGGCGAGCCGGAACTGGAGGAGTTGCCGGCCACCGCCCCGTGACCGTGTTACAGTGCGATCGGTATGAGGCAACGAGGCCTCGGGCGAAGTTCAGCGCCCGGGGCTTTTCGCGTTCTTAGGACGGTCGCGCCGGCAAAAGCCAGCACGACCTCCATGGTCGGCGCCGCCGAGCCGGCGCCTTAGGAGGCTTCTCACATGGCGCAGCAGGTCGAGTCGAAGAACCGGGCCACCTCCACCGAGGAGGCCCGCAAGGACGCTCTGAAGCAGATCAAGGACGACGGGGTCGAGTTCCTGCTCCTCTGGTTCACCGACCTCGAGGGGCACCTGAAGTCGTTCGCGGTCACCCCGAGCGAGATCCCGGGCGCCCTCGACGACGGCATGGGGTTCGACGGCTCGTCGATCACCGGTTTCAACGCGATCGAGGAGTCGGACATGATCGCGATCCCGGATCCCGGCACGTACCGGCTGATGCCGTGGAAGGAGGGCGAGACGAAGGTCGGCCGCATGATCTGCGACGTCGTCACGCCCGACGGGAACCCGTACGAGGGCGATCCGCGCCACGTCCTGCGCCGCGCGCTCGAGCGCATGCAGTCGATGGGCTTCGACACGTTCAACGTCGGCCCCGAGCTCGAGTACTTCCTGTTCAAGGACGACCGCGGGACCGAGACGCTCGACGAGGGCGGCTACTTCGCGATGACCACGATGGACGCGGCGAGCGAGCTGCGCCAGGAGACCGTCCGCGCGCTCGAGCACATGGGGATTCCGGTCGAGTACGTGCACCACGAGGTCGGGCCGTCGCAGCACGAGATCGACATGCGCTTCGCGCCTGCGCTCGAGATGGCCGACCACACGCTCACGTACCGGCTGATCGTGAAGGAGATCGCGAAGAAGGCCGGCTACCACGCGACGTTCATGCCGAAGCCGATCTTCGGCGAGAACGGCTCGGGGATGCACACGCACCAGTCGCTCTTCACCGACGGGCGGAACAGCTTCTTCGAGGAGGGCGACAAGTGGAACCTGTCCGAAGCCGGCAAGGCGTTTATCGCCGGCCAGCTGCGTCACGCCCGCGAGATCTCAGCGGTCTTCGCGCAGTGGGTGAACTCGTACAAGCGGCTCGTCCCCGGCTACGAGGCGCCGGTCTACGTCGCCTGGTCGCGGCGGAACCGCTCGGCGCTGATCCGGATCCCGCTCTACAAGCCCGGCAACGAGCAGGCGACGCGCGCCGAGATCCGCTGTCCCGATCCGGCCTGTAACCCGTACCTGACGTTCGCCACTCTGCTCCACGCGGGGCTCGAAGGGATCGAGAAGGGCTACGAGCTGCCCGACCCGATGGAGACGAACCTGTACCACCTGACCGCGGAGCAGCGGAAGGAGCGCGGGATCGTGTCGCTCCCGGAGACGCTCGGGGAGGCGATCGATGCGCTCGCCGACTCGGAGCTGGCAAAGAAGGCCATGGGGCCGCACATCTTCGACCGCTACATCGAGCTCAAGCGCAAGGAGTGGGACGACTACCGAGTCCAGCTCACGGACTGGGAGCAGGAGCGCTACCTGTCGGTGCTCTAGCGGCTAGTGGGGCGGTCTGCCTTCGTCGTTCGACGGGTTCGGCAGGCTCTTGTCGTACACCGTGTCGGTGGCGCGAAAGGTCTTGCCAACCGTCTTCCAATCCTTGCTCGAGTCCACATCCGTGGCTGGTGCCGCCCGCCTCAGCCGCCACGCTCTGATCCGTTCGAGAATCTTTGGCATGGACCGATTATGCGCCTCTAAGCACTTGTCTGCGAGCGCCGGAAAGAGCAGAATCGAGATCTCACCGGTCCTTGCCGCTTTGGCGGGTGGCAAGGGCCGCTGACGGCCGACTGCGAGCTGCTTCTTTGAAGCGGCTCGTGGTCGTTCTAGAGAAAGCTGAGGACCGCGTCGCGGTCGACGCTGAGGCCGATCACGCCGCTGCGGCTGTCGATCTCGGAGATCGCGTCGGCCGGGACGAGGCTCCGGCGGCGCGAGAGAAAGCCCGAGCGGACCGAGATCGCATCCGGCACATCGGGTGCGGTGCCGTACATGGGCGCCTCCACGGTGCCGACGATCTTGCCCTTCGCGTCCGCGACGAGAAAGCCGATCGTGCGGAGCAACTCTGGTCGGGCGACGCTCATGGCCTTGACGCTACCCCTGGCGTGTGACGGAAAACCACGCGCCTCGTAAGGGTTTTGTTAAGGCAGAATCGAGGGCTGTGGATGTGTCCGCGCGCCACCTGCGACTGCTGACCGAGACGAGCGCCGCCGTCAACTCGACGCTCGACCTCGAGGAGGTGCTCGGCCTGGTCGCGAGCAAGGTCGCCGACGCGCTCGAGGCGGACGCCTGCTTCGTCTACCTCTACGACGAGCACGCGGACGAGCTGATCCTGCGGGCGACGCACGGCACGCGCGTCGAGGAGATGACGAGGACGCCACGGATGAAGCCTGGAGACGGCATCACCGGCACTGCGGCGGCGGAGCGCTCGCCGATCATGATCCCCGCTCAGGCGCACCTGGACGAGCGCTTCAAGGCGTTCACGAACCTGCCCGAGGACGAGTACGAGTCCATCCTCGCGGTGCCGATCCTGGCCCGCGAGAAGCTCGCCGGAGCGCTCAACGTCCGCACGATCGAGCCGCATCAGTTCTCGGACGGCGAGATCGACCTGCTCGTCGCGATCGCGGCCCAGGTCGCGCAGACGATCGAGCACGCGAAGCTCTACGCCGACGCCCAGGCGCGCGTGTCCGAGCTAGAGGCGCTCGCGAAGATCTCGGAGGCGGTCTCCGAGTCGCTCTACCTCGAGGAGTCGCTCGAAGCGATCGTGGAGACGACGATGGAGGCCGTCGGGGCGACCGGTGCTGCGCTCGTCCTCGAGGACGGGAACATCGCCTGGCCGGAGGGGCGGGCGGGCAAGCACGCGATCCGCCTCCCTCTGCGGTGGAAGCAACGCACGATCGGTGAGCTCGTCTGCGACCGCGACACGCCGTTCACGGAGCAGGAGCGCGCGCTGCTCGCGTCGATCGCCCACCACGCGGCGGTTGCTCTCGAGCACGGGCGGGCCGTCATGCGCGGCGTCCTGGCTCAGGAGATCCACCATCGCGTGAAGAACAACCTGCAGACAGTGGCCTCGCTGCTGCGGCTTCAGGCGCGCTCAGACGACGTCGACCCGCGTAAGGCGCTCGACGACTCGGTCAACCGGATCCTCGCGATCGCGGCGGTGCACGAGGTGCTGACCGAGCGCCGCGACGAGGTGGTCGACCTCGACGAGCTGCTCGACCGGCTGCGCGCGATGCTCGTCCAGGGGCTGGGCGCGGAGAAGCACGTCGAGGCGCAGCTCGCACACGTCTCGATCGCGGGCGGGCGCGCGACCGCTCTGGCGCTCGTCTTCAGCGAGCTGCTCCAGAACGCGCTCGAGCACGGCGGCGACTCGGTTCGGGTCGAGCTCGGGCAGCGCGACGGCGAGGTCGTGCTCGCGATCGCCGACGACGGGAGCGGCATCGACGAGGACGTGACCGGCACGGGCCTCTCGATCGTGCGCGCGCTCGTGCGCGACGAGCTGCGCGGGACGCTCGATCTGCACTCGAACGGCGGCCTGCGCGCAGAGGTCGTCTTCCCAGCCTGATGGAGCTCGACGGCTACAGCTTCGTCCTCCTCAAGCGCGGGCCGCGGGCGCTCGAGTTCTCGGACGAAGAGCTCGACCGGCTCCAGGAGCAGCACCTCGCCCATCTCGGCGCGATGCGCGAGCAGGGACACCTCCTCATTGCCGGGCCCTTCTCCGAGCAGCCCGATGAGGCGTTGCGTGGCTTCTGTCTCTACCGGACGGGCGTCGAGGAGACGCGCCGGCTGGCCCAGTCGGATCCGTCGGTTCGGGCCGGCCGGATGGCCGTCGACGTCATGGGCTGGTGGACGGCAAGCGGCGCGCTGGAGGCCCTAGGTCGCGAGCTTGCCGACGAGTGACGCGAGCGGCTGCGCATCGGCAGCAAGTCGATAGCTGGTCGCCGGCGGGTAATCGTTCGTGACGCGCCGCTCGACCACGCCCGCGGCCTCGAGCTCCTTGAGCGCGAGGGTCAGCGCCCGCGGCGAGATGCCTTCGAGACGGTCGCGAAGCTCGGAGAAGCGAAGTGGCCCTTCCGCGAGGGCGTGCACGACCGGCATCGACCACTTCTTGAGCCCGACCTCCTCGAGGCCACGCTCCCGGAGCAACTCGACGAGCGGCCTCCCACGCGAGGCGACCCGCTCTCCACGCCTGGTCAGCACGTACTCCGGCCGCAGTGGGTGGCCGTATCCGGGGTTCCTGCCGACGAGCCCGCTTTCGGTCAGAGCGGCCAGGGTGCGGCGCAGCGACTCGCGGCTCATGCCGAGCGTGCGCGCCAGCGTCACGAAGCGGCTACCACGCTGTCGGTGCAACTCGGCGAGGATCGGAACCGACCATCTGTTGTGGAAGAGGGCGACGAGGGTTGACATGGAAGTAGTCGTAGTATAAAAACAGGACAGGACAGAGCAAGGAAACGAGAGGAGGAAGCGGTGAGTCAGGAAACCCAGGTCGCTCCGGTGGCCACGAACACCCCCTTCGAGTACAACGAGAACCTCACCCTCTCGGTCGGCGTCTCCGACATGGAGAAGGCGATCGAGTGGTACGGAGACGTGCTCGGCCTCGAGCTCGTCTACAAGCTCGAGCAGCACGGGTGGTGCGAGATGTCGACCGCCACGAAGCACGTGACGATCGGGCTCGGCCAGACCGAAGAGGTGAAGCCGGGAAGCACGACTCCGACCTTTGGTGTCGTCGACATCGAGGAGTCCCGGAAGCACCTCGAGTCGAAGGACGTGCGCTTCGACGGCGACACGTACGAGATCGAAGGCATGGTCAAGCTCTGCATGTTCTACGACCCCGACGGCAACTCGTACATGCTCGCGCAGAGCCTCACGACGGAGATCCCTTCATGAGGAGGGCCTGGCGAAGCATGGTCTGAGCCGCCGGGCCGCGCTGCTCGCCCCGAGGCCGGGTCCTCAGTCGCCCCGGTAATGGCGATTACCGGGGCTCCCTGCGTCCGCGGCCTCAGAACGACCATCGCAGCCCGGCGACGAGCAATGCTCCGCCAGACCCTCCTAGACTCTCTCGCGTGAGAGTCCTCATCGCCGAGGACGAGACGATCATCAGGCTCGACCTGCGGACCCTGCTCGAACGAGCGGGGTTCGAGGTCTGTGCGGAGGCCCGCGACGGCGAGGAGGCCGTGGCCCTCGCTCGCGAGACCCAGCCCGAGGTGGCGGTGCTCGACGTGAAGATGCCGCGACTGGACGGGATCGAGGCTGCGCGGCGCATCCTCGACGAGCGGCCGATCCCGATCGTGATGCTGACGGCCTACGGTCAGGACGAGCTCGTCTCCCGCGCCGTCGAGGCCGGGGTGTTCGGTTATCTGGTCAAGCCGTTCCGCGAGCAGGATCTGCTGCCGGCTATCCACGCGGCCAGGGCGCGGCACGAGGAGCTGACGGCCTTGCGCGAAGAGGCGGAGTCGCTCTCGGAAGCGCTCGAGGCGCGCAAGGTCATTGAGCGCGCGAAGGGCCTGCTCATGACGAAGGAGAACCTGTCCGAGGAGGAGGCGTTCGCCAGGTTGCGCAAGGCGAGCCAGGTGTCGGGCCGGCCGCTCAGGGTTGTGGCCGAGGCAGTGCTCGCGACGTTCGGTTCCCAGTCTTGAGCGCTTGACGTTTTGGGCACACTGAACGGGGGTGAAAATTCTCAATTCACCGCGCCGGCGTCGCCGGCTGATCAAGATCGCCGTGGTCGTGGCCATCTTTCCGCTGGCCTACCTGGGCATCCACTACTCGACCGGCGGGAGCACTGAGAGCGCGAACGGGCCCGAGGTTCCGAACTACGTTCAGCCGAAGCATTCGCCGTTCACCGAGGCCGAGCGCCGCGCCGTGCACCCCGTGCTCGCGCAGTTCATCAGGTACGCGGTCGCACGCGAGGACCCGGCGAAGGCATGGGACGTCGCCGGGCCCGATCTCCGCTCCGGGCTGACACGCAAGAAGTGGGACACCGGAGCGATCCCGGTCGTGAACTATCCGGCCGCCCACAAGGGCCTCGGGAGCTGGAGCTACGTCAAGTACTCCTACGCGAACACGGTCGGGCTGGAGGTCTTCGTCTTTCCGAAGCCCGGCTCCGGCTACTCGGCCATGACGGCGGACGCCGAGGTGGTCAAAGACAGTGACGGCCGCTGGCAGGTCAACTACTGGATGCCGGAACGCTTCCACGGGCCCGCCGCGGCCTCGGCGAAGCAAGTGAAGGCGGCCAAGAAGGCCGCGCGCGCCAACACGAAGAAATCGACGCACAAGACCGCTGCGGCGGCGCCCTCTTCGGCCGGCCAGCCGGCGCGGACTACCGGCCTCTGGCTTGCGCTGCCGATCGGGATCCTCTCCCTGATCATCCTGGCGCCGCTGGCGCTCCTGCTCGTCGGGTGGCTTCGCAACCGTCGAGCCGCCGCCCGCGACGCGTTAGGCACCTGAGCGCTCGAACAGCTGCTCCCAGCGCGTGAGCAGCGTCTGCAGCTCGTTCCGCGCGCGGCGATGCGCGGCGACGACGTCGACGTTCGACCAGTCGTCGGCGAGCTGCCGCTCGAGGACGGCGATCTCGGCCTCGCGGTCGGCGATGTCCGATTCGAGGCGTTCGAGCTCGCTCGGGCGAGGTCTCTTCGGTGGTTGCGGCTTCGCCTTCTTCGGCTTCTCGGTCGCAGGCTCGGGCTCGGACGCCTTGGCGCGCTCGTCTCTCGCCGCCACGTACTCGGCCCAGCCGCCGTCGTAGGAGCGGATCGTGCCGTCCTCGAGGGCGAGCGTCCGGTCGGCGATTGCGTCCAGGAGCGCCCGGTCGTGGGAAACGAGGAGCACGGTTCCCGGGAACGCGTCGAGCGCCGCCTCGAGCGCCTCGCGGCTTTCGAGGTCGAGGTGGTTCGTCGGCTCGTCCAGCAGCAGCAGGTTGGCGCCGGAGGCCACGACGAGCGCGAGTGCGAGCCTGCGCCGCTCGCCGCCCGAGAGCGCAGACACCGGTCGCTCGTGCATGTCCCAGCCGGTGAAGAGGAACCGTCCGAGCAGGTTCTGCGCCTGCGGCCGCTGGAGACCGGTCTCGTTCTGCGTCAGCGAGAGCACGGTCCGGCTCTCGTCGAGCTCGACCTCGTGCTGAGAGAAGTACGCGGGCTCGACGCCGTGGCCGAGCCGGAGCTTGCCGTTCTTCGGCTCGCGGCGCCCGAGGAGCGTTTCGAGCAGCGTCGTCTTGCCCGACCCGTTGGGGCCGACGAGCGCGACGTGCTCGCCGCGCTCGACCGCGAAGTTCACGGCTGAGAGCAGCTCCTTGTCGCCGGCCGCGAGCTCGACGCCGTCGGCCTCGACGACCGTCCGGCCGCTTCGCTTCGGCTGCAGGAAGTCGAAGCCGAGGCTCTTCGCGCGCCTGGTCAAAAGGCTGATCTCGCCGCCGAGCTCGGCGCGCTCCTTCTGGAGCCGGCCGATGTGGGTCAGCTTGGCCTGGGCGCGCTTGGCGAGGCTCTTCTTGTAGCGGAAACGCTCGACGAAGCGCTCGAGCCTCGCGATGTCGACGTCGATCCGGCCGGCAGTGGTCGTAGCCGCGGCGAGACGAGCGGCTTTCTCGCGGCGCCAGTTGTGCCAGGGCCCGGCGAAGTAGGTCGACCGGCCGGCCTCGAGCTCGAGGACTGCATTCGTGACTGCTTCGAGGAACCAGCGGTCGTGTGCGACCAGGACGACTGCGGCGTCGATGGACAGCAGCTCGCGCTCCAGCCACTCGAGGCTGGCGACGTCGAGGTGGTTCGTCGGCTCGTCGAGGAGCAGGAGATCGGGGTCGCCGCCGAGTGAGCGTGCGAGCGAGGCGCGGGTCAGCTCTCCGCCGGAGAAGCTGTAGAGGGGCCGGTCGAGGTCGTTCGTCGAGAAACCGAGGTTGCGCGTGACCGAGTCGAGCCGCTCGCGCCACGCGTAGCCGCCCGCGTGCTCGAGGCGCGCCTGGGTCTCGGCGTAGCTGCGGAGCGTCGCGGGCTCGTGGTCGCCCCGCGCCATGGCGTCTTCGAGTCGGCGGAGCTCTTGCTCGGCGGCGCTTAGGTCAGCGGCGCCGGAGAGGACGTAGTCGCGCAGGGTGGCGGCGCTCTCGGCGGGCGGGCGCTGGTCGTGGAGCGCGATCCGCGTGCCCTTCGCCATCGAGATCGTGCCGCCGTGGAGCTCGGTCTCCCCGTTCAGGAGCCGGAGGAGCGTCGTCTTGCCGGCCCCGTTTGGGCCGGAGAGCGAGACACGGTCGCGGCGCTCGACTTTGAACGAGACGCCGTCGAAGAGCGGCTCGCCGGAGAGCTCCTTGCGCAGGTTCGTTGCCGTGACGACGACCATGGGCACAGCGTAGAGATCGCGGGCGGTTCAGATTCGGCGCGAAATCGGCTCAGACACGTGCGCCCTCGGCCGATACGCTCGTCGCGGGTGGCGGGTGGAACTCTTCCTCCCCACCCGGGTGGGGATGTACCTGGGTCAGCGCCGCTTGGTCAGGTCGTTGCGCCGACGGTGCTCGCGACGAGCTCACGCGCGGCTGCAGCGATGTGGTCGGCGTCGATCCCGGCTGCCGCGAGCAGCTCGGCCGGAGTGCCAGACCCGGGCAGCTCGCGCACAGCGAGGTGAACGACCCTGGGACGCTCGTCCGAATCGGCGAACGCAGACAGAACCGCCTCCGCAATCCCGCCTTCGGGCCAGTGATCCTCCGCGACCACGAACCGACCGCCCGTCGCCTCGGCGGCGGCGCGGAGCGTTTCCACGTCGACCGGCTTGACCGAATAGAGATCGATCACACGCGCGCCGACGCCCGCCTCTGCGAGCGCATCCGCGGCCTTCAGCGCCTCGTGCAGCGTGATCCCGGCACCGATCAGCGCGACGTCGTCGCTCTCCGAGGAGCGCACGACCTTCGCTCCACCGACCGGGAAGTCCTCGCCCGCTTCGTAGACCACCGGCGTGTTCGCCCGGGTGGTGCGCAGGAAGACGATCCCGTCCAGGTCGGCCATGGCCTCGACGAGCTTCGCCGTCTGGTTCGCGTCGCTGGGGTACAGCACGGTCGAGCCGTGCACCGCCCGGAACTCGGCGAGATCCTCGAGCGCCATCTGGGACGGCCCGTCCTCGCCGATCGAGACTCCCGCATGCGAGCCGACCAGCTTCAGATTCGCGCGGCTGATCGCCGCCATTCGGACGAAGTCGTACGCCCGGGACAGAAACGCCGCGAACGTCGATGCGTACGGCTTCCACCCGCGCACCTGGATCCCGACCGCGGCCGCGACCATCTGCTGCTCGGCGATGTACATCTCGAAGTACCTGTCCGGATGCGCGTCGCGGAAGATCTCGGCAAACGTCGAGTTCGAGACCTCGCCGTCGAGCGCGACCACGTCCCCACGCCCGTCGCCGAGCGCCTTGAGCGTCTCGCCGTACGCCTTGCGCGTCGCGACCTCGTCGCCGACCTCGTACGACGGAAGCTCGAGCGTCCCGTGCTCGAAGCGATGCGGCTCGCCGAGCTCGGGCTTGGCGACGTCGATCGTGATGTTGCGGATCCCGCCGAGCTCCTCGATCGCGGCTTCCGGATCGTCTAGTGCCTTGCCGTGGAAGCCGTCCTTGTTCTCGACCGCCTTTACGCCCTTGCCCTTGATCGTCTTCGCCACGATCACGGTCGGCGTGCCCGACGTCTCGAGGGCCTCGGCGTACGCGGCGTCGATCGCCTCCACGTCGTGGCCGTCGATCTCGATCGCATGCCAGCCGAAGGCCTCCGCTCGCTTCGCGTACGAGTCGAGATCCCAGCCGTGCATCGTCTCGCCGCGCTGGCCGAGCCGGTTCACGTCGATGATCGCGATCAGGTTGTCGAGCTTTTCGTGCCAGGCATGCTCGAACGCCTCCCACATCGAGCCCTCGGCCATCTCGCTGTCACCGCACAGCACCCAGATCCGGTAGGGGAGCCTGTCGAGCCGCTTGCCCGCGAGCGCGATCCCGACGCCGTACGGAAGGCCCTGGCCCAACGACCCCGTGGCCACGTCGACCCAGGGCAGCACCGGAGTCGGGTGCCCCTCGAGCCGGCTTCCGAACTTCCGGAACGTGAGCAGCTCCTCGTCCGTGATCGCGCCCGCGGCCTTGTACATCGAATACAGGAGCGGCGACGCGTGTCCTTTGGAGAAGACGAGGTGGTCGTTGCGTGGATCGTCCGGCGCGTCGAAGTCGTACCTGAGGTACTTCGCGAGCAGGACCGACATGAGGTCGGCGGCGGACATCGACGAGGTCGGATGCCCCGACTTCGTGACGGCGGCCGCGCGGACGGAGTCGACGCGCAGCTGCTGGCCGAGCTCACGCCAGAGTTCGGAGCCTTCCATCCAGGTAACGTAACCGCTCGATGCGGGTCGCGGTCGCCTTCGACCATCGCGGCGTCAAGCTCCGCGAGCGCGTGCTCGAGGAGGTCGTGCGCGCCGGGCACGAGCCGGTCGATCTCGGGACCGACGCGCCCGAGCCGCGAATCGACTATCCCGACAAGGCGCGGGAGATCGGCGGCGCGATCCGGAACGGCGACGCCGAGCGCGGAATCTTCGTGTGCGGCTCGGGAGTCGGCGCGTCGATCGCCGCCAGCAAGCTCGCGGGCATCCGCGCGGCGATCTGTCACGACACGTACTCGGCGCACCAGGGCGTCGAGCACGACGACATGAACGTGCTCTGCCTCGGCTCGGAGGTCGTCGGCGCGGAGCTGGCCGGAGAGCTCGTGCGCACGTTCCTGGGTGCCAAATTCGACGGCGGGGAACGCTACGTGCGTAGGCTGGAGAAGATCGAGGAGATGGAGAAGACACATGGCTAAGTCACGACTTCACGGGCTCGCCGAGCTCGGGCAATCGGTCTGGATCGACTCGCTGTCGCGCGGTTGGCTCAAGAGCGGCGACCTCGCCCGCTGGATGGACGAGGACGCGCTCACCGGGGTCACGTCGAACCCGACGATCTTCCAGAAGGCGATGTCCGAGGGCGATTGGTACGACGACCAGCTCCGCGAGGTGCTTGCGGAGGAAAACGACCTGAAGGAGATCTTCCTGCAGCTCGCGATAACGGACATCGAGGAGGCCTGCGATCTCTTCCGCTCGGTCTGGGACGAGGGCGATGGCAAGGACGGCTACATCTCGATGGAGGTCGATCCCAACCTTGCCTACGACACGTCGGCGACGATCGAGGAGGCCGCACGCTTCCATGACTGGGTCGAGCGGCCGAACCTATACGTGAAGATCCCGGCGA
>Ga0307299_10000403_pt1 | contig 14531 bp, 16 predicted proteins | sample ER_DNA_159_FD_194466 | JGI IMG/M metagenome (GOLD analysis project Ga0307299, IMG submission 194466) | Bulk soil microbial communities from the East River watershed near Crested Butte, Colorado, United States - ER_DNA_159 | ecosystem: Environmental > Terrestrial > Soil > Floodplain | place... | reverse complement strand
CCCAGCGCGGGCCAGCGAGAGCGACGGCGGCCAGGGCGGCGGCGAGCCCGAGGGTGCCCGACCCGAGCCGGCCCGCGGCCCGCGCCGTCCGGGCAGTCTGCTCCGACCACGCCGCTGCACGCCGGATGCGCGCGCGCCGCGCCCACGCCGCGGCGAACCACACCGTGGCGGCGACGAGCGGGGACAACGCGGCGACAATCGGGGCGTCGAAGGTCATCTATGGCATCGTCATTTATGGGACGCGCACGGCGAACGTCGCAGAGACCACCAACTCGAGCGCCAGGGCGAGGAGCCCGAGCCCGAGCGGCCAGCGGTACGCCTCGTCGTAGCGCCGGTACACGAGATGCTGCACCGGCGTTTTCTCGAGGCGATTGATCTCTGCGAAGATGTTGGCGAGCGAGGCGGCGTCGGTGGCCCGGAAGTAGCGGGCCCCCGTGGTGCGCGACACCTCGCCGAGCAGCTGCTCGTCGATCTTGACCGGCATCGTCTGATAGCGCAGCCCGAGCGGGCCCTGCCCCGTCGGCACGGGCGCCTCACCCACGGTGCCGACCCCGATCGTATAGATGCGGATCCCGAACGCGGCCGCGGCGTGCGCCGCGGTGCGCGGATCCACCGTGCCCGCATTGTTCTCGCCATCGGTCAGCAAGATGATCACTTTGCTCTTCCCCGGCGCGCGCCGCAGCCGGTTGGCAGCGGTCGCAATCCCGGTCCCGATGGCCGTGCCGTCCTCGAGGATGCCGATCCGCAAATGCCGGATCGCCTCCTCCAACACCGGATAGTCGGTGGTAATCGGCACCTGTGTCAGGGCCTGACCGGCGAACGCCACGAGCCCGATGCGGTCGGATTTGCGGGCGCGCACGAAGTCGATCGCGGTGCGACGCGCCACGTCGAGCCGGTTCGCCGGCGCGAAATCCTCCGCCAGCATGCTGCTCGAGAGGTCGAGCGCGAGGACGATCGAGATGCCCTCGCTGTGAAGCTCGGCCCGCGCCGAGCCGACGCGCGGGCCCGCCGCGGCGATGATCCAGGCCCCGAGGCACACCGATCTGAGGGTCAGCGGCAGCCGCGCCACCCACAGCCGCTCCACGGGCCCGGCGGCGGGGCGCACATCGCTCATCGGCGCCCCCGGGGTGCGCGCCAGCCGCCGCGCGCGCCACCACCACCACAGCGGGAGCGCCGCAAGCAGCATGAGGAACGCCGGCCGCGCGAAGCTCATGGCTCGAGCTCGTCGGCGAGCGCGCGAGCGCGGGCAGCGATCGGCCCGACGTCCACACCGTGGGTCGTCGCGAACGCCACCTGGTCGAGCGCGCCGAGCAGCTCGCGCAGCTGTCGGAGCGGCGCGTCCGGCTTGGCGCGTTCCACCACCGCCAGGCACTCGGACGTGCTGAGCGCGCCGTGCGCTTCCGGCACGGCGCGCGCCAGCGCCCCTCGCAACAGATGCGCGGCGCGCGCAGCCACCGCCCGTGGCTCGCCGGCAGCGACCCAACGCGTGTCGCCGACCTCCGGATCAAGCTCCAGGTCGGCTCCTCGGCGCGCGGTCCGCGGGGGCCGGCGTCGCCACGCGACGATCGCCACGAGCACCCCGGCTGACAAGAGAACGCCGGCGAGCGCCGGGAGCGGCGTGTGGCGCGACAGGCGCAGGGGCGCCAACGCGGGCTGTGGGGCGGGAGTCAGCACGCTGTCGGGGATGACACTGGCGACGCGGAAGGTGGCCGTGCCGCCCGGGAGCGAATCGGCGCTGCCGTCGGGGCCGAGACGCCAGAGCACGGGCATTTCCGCCGACACCACGCCCGGCGCCCACGCCACGACCGGGTAGCGCACGGTCCAGCCACCCTCCGCCGCCACGACCACGGGGTCGCCGAGCGGCTCCGTCAGCGGACCGGACCCTAGCTTCGCGACCCGCACGCGCCAGCCGGGCGCCGTCGTCACCGTGCGCTCCAGCCAGATGGTGTCGCCTACGGTCGGCCGCGGGCTGACGGCGACCCAGCCACTTCCCCCCTGCAGCAACAACGCCAGCAGTGCCGCGGTCATCGTCACCGGGACAAGCGTCGCGCCCGCTCGGCGAAGGCCCGCCGCAGCGGGAGGCCGTAGGGCACGGTGGTGTGCAGCGCCACGCGGTCCACCCCAGCCTGCACCAGTTTCCGGGTGCGCTCCTGCTGCAAGCGCTCGGCGGCGACGCGGATGCGCGTTCGGGTCGCGCTGTGGCTCGTGTCCACCAGGAGCCGCTGCCCCGTCTCCAGGTCCTCGAGCTCGACCCAGCCCGCGTCCGGGAGCTCATACTCGCGCGGATCGTCCACCGTGATGGCAACGACCTCGTGCCGGGCGGCCACCTGGGCCAATGCCTCCTCCCACCCCTCGGCGCGGAAGTCCGACAAGACCACGACGATCGCCCGGTGCCGCAGCAGCTTGGCCGCGTAGCGCAGCGCGCCGCCCAGGTTCGTCCCGCGGCCCCGCGGCGCGAAGGCGACCAAGTCGCGGATCACCCGCAAGGCGTGAGCGCGTCCCTTGGCGGGCCGCACCACGTATTCCGGCGTGTCGGCGAACAGCAGCGCGCCCACGCGATCGTTGTGTCGCGCGGCCGCGAGGGCCAGGACGGCGGCGACCTCGACGGCGAGGCCTGCCTTGGTGTAGGGCCGGCCGAAGTGCAGCGACCCCGACTGGTCCACGATGAGGAGCAGCGTGAGCTCGCGCTCCTCCATGAACGTCTTTACAAAGGGATGGCCCATGCGGGCCGAGACGTTCCAGTCGATGGCGCGGAAGTCGTCGCCTTGCTGATACTCGCGCACTTCGGCGAACTCGATGCCCTGGCCGCGGAACACGGAGCGGTACTCGCCGGTGAACAGGGTGTTGACGAGGTTGCGGGCCCGGAGCTCGATCCCCTTCACCTGCTTCAGCACTTCCGCAGTTACCGCCCGCCGGCGCGCCCGCACCGGCGACGTCACCTCCCGCCGGCGCTCTCCTCCCGTGTACGTCACGGCACGCCCACCGCCTCCAAGATCTTGGTGATGACGCGGTCGGTATCCACGTCTTCGGCCTCCGCTTCGAACGTCAGCAGCACACGGTGCCGCAGCACGTCGGGCGCCATGGCCTTCACGTCCTCGGGCACGACATAGGCGCGCCCGCGGAGGTACGCGTGCGCGCGCGCGGCCTGTGCGAGATAGATCGACGCGCGCGGCGATGCGCCGAAGGCGATCAAGGGCTTCAGCTCGGGGAGTCCGACCGCCGCCGGCTCGCGAGTCGCGCGCACCACGTCCACGATGTAGTCCACCACCTTCTGATCCATGAACAGCTCGGCGATGGCGCTGCGCGCCGCGAGGATGTCGTCCGCCTCGGCCACGCGCTGCACCTCGATCGGGCGACCCGACGCCATGCGGCCCACGATCTCCTTCTCGGCGTCGCGCGAGGGGTACCCGACCCGGATCTTGAGCATGAAGCGGTCGAGCTGCGCCTCCGGCAGCGGGTAGGTGCCCTCGTGCTCGATCGGATTCTGGGTGGCGAGGACGAGGAAGGGCTCACCCAGATAGAACGTCTCGCCGCCGAGCGTCACCTGCTTCTCTTGCATCGCCTCGAGCAACGCCGCCTGCACCTTGGCGGGGGCGCGGTTGATTTCGTCGGCCAGGACGAGATTGGCGAAGAGCGGGCCCTTCTTCGGATAGAACTCCTGCGACTTCTGATCGAACACCATCGTCCCGATCACGTCGGCCGGCAGCAGATCGGGGGTGAACTGGATGCGCGAGAAGCTGATGCGCAAACACTCCGCGACCGTCTTCACCGCGAGCGTTTTCGCAAGTCCCGGCACGCCCTCGAGCAGCACGTGCCCGCCGGTGAGCAAGCCGATCAGCAGCCGCTCCACCATCAGCTCCTGCCCCACGACGCGCTTCGCGACCTCGCGCGTGATCGTCTGGGTCAGGACGGCATCGCTGGTCTTCGCTGCGCGCGTCGTCATCGCAGCACCGCCTCCGCCGCCCGCTTCACCGTCGGCTCCTTGTCACGCGCATACAGCTCCAAGAGGGCCCGGGCTTCGGGCCGGTCGAGCCGTGCCAGACCTTCGACCGCCGCCGCGCGCACGTAGGGCGTGCGCCGCGGCCGGCCGCCCGGCTCGGCGTGTTTGGCCAGGACCTCGAGCGCTTCCTTCGCCCCGAGCTGGCCGATGGCTTTCAGCAACGCAGCCAATACCCCTTCGTCGCCCTCCTGCTCCAACCGCCGGATGAGCACGGTGGTCGCCCCGGCGTCGCCGGCCGCCGCGATCGCCCGGGCGGCCGCCGTTCGCACCAGCACAGATTCATCCTTGAGCGCCGGCATTGCGGGCCGCGACACCTCCCGCCCGCCCAGCTCCGCGAGACCCAGCAGCGCCGCCTCGCGCACCCGCTCGTCGGCGTGGCGGCTGATGCCGATCAAGAGCTGGATGGCCTGGGGGCTCCCCGTCAGCCCGAGAAACTCGGCGGCCGCCGCGGCCACCTCAGGTACCTTACTCGCGAGCCGGTCTTGGAGCGTCTCGAGCGCCCGCTCGCCCGCGGCCCGCATCGACGCGCGATACGCCTCCCGCAGCTCCGCCGGCGCGTTGATGTAGGCATCCAGCACCGGCCCGGCGGCCACTGCCGCGAGCGCGCCGACGGCGTCCACCAGGTGCTCCCGCTCGACCGGAGGGACACGCGCTTCGCCCAGACGGGCCACCATCCGTTCGACGATCGTATCGTCGGTCAAGGCGGCCGCGATATCGCCGATCCCCTCTTGAGCCACCGGGTCCTGCACCTCGATCAGGGCGCGATCGAGAGCCGCGATGATCTCCGCGATCGCGCCGATGTCGCGCAGGGCAAGTAACGCACCGGTGAGGGGCCGCAGCTGCTCGACCCTGGAGCGTTGCTCTTCAATGGTTCGTGCGGCAAGGAGCCCGGCGACGGCGCGCTTGGCTTCGAGATCCGCTGGCAGCGCGTCGGGCCGAAATACCGCGCTCGCCCGCCCGGGCGCCACCGTGTCGGGTGCGGGAGGCGGTGGCGGCGGCGGTGGGGGGGGTGGCGGCGGCGCGGCCGCGGGCGGCGACGCTTGGGGCTGCTCCGCGAGCGGCGGTGGTGGAGGCGATGGCGCGGGAGCCGGAGGGGGCGCCACCGCGGCTGCACGAACCGTCGACATACGTTGGCTCGCGCGCCGGCCGAGTAGCAGCGTGATGCGCCCCAGGGCCGCGTCGTCGGGGCCGATCGTGCCGATCGCGACGGCGAACAACGCGAGGCACTGCTCGGGCGTCACGCCGGGATTGACCTGGATCGCCCGCACGCCGCGCGCGTACAACAAGCCCGCCAGCTCAGCCACCTGTGTGTTACGCGCCAGGAGGTGCTGGCCGTGCCAGTGCAATCCCGTTGCGCCGATCTTCCATTCCACTGTGCCGAGCGCGGCAAGCCCGGGGAGGCCGACCGCGATCTGGCGCAGGCCCTCCTGTACCGCCGGGTGGGTCGGTGGATACAGCCGGGTCAATCGGAACGTGGTCCCGATCGCGCCGAGCGCTTTGTCCAGTCCTGCTGTGTCGATGGCCATCACCTATTTTTTCATGTGCCCGATCGCCTCGATCTCTCGCGCCGTGAGCGCGCGCCAGCGACCCTCCGCCAGTTTCCCGAGGTGCACGGGGCCGTAGGACACGCGGTGCAACCACTCCACCTTCCAGTCCAGCTGCTCCGCGATGCGTCGCACGATGCGCTGCCGCCCTTCCGCGAGCGTCATCTCGACCTCGAGCGCCTTTTTCACCGACCGCACGCGACTCTCGACCACGCGGACGGGGCGGCCGTCGATCACGATGCGCTTGGCCAAGGCCGCCCGCACCTCGGCGGCGGCCGTCCCGTGCACGCCGAGCCAGTACGTCCGTGGCACCGCGTAGCGGGGATGCATGAGGCGGTGCGCGGCCTCCCCGTCCGTCGTGAGGAGCAGGAGACCCGAGGTCATCAGGTCCAGTCTTCCAACGTACGTGAGACCGGGCACCTTGGGGAGGAGGTCGAAGACGGTGCGCCGTCCCTCGGGATCGGAGCGGCTCACCACGTAGCCAATCGGTTTGTTGAGCGCGATCCACGTGGTGCGCGCGGCGGTCTTGACCGCCTGTCCATCCACGGTAATGCGCTGGGAATCGGGATCGACGCTCGAGCCGATGGTAGCGACCTGCCCGTCGACGCGCACACGCCCCGCGCGGATCAAGTCCTCTGCCTTGCGGCGGGACGCGACGCCCGCGCGCGCCATGGCGCGCTGCAGGCGCATCAATCTCATTCGGGTTCTTCGGCTGGCGTGGGCGGACGGAGCGCGACCGACAGCTCTTCGAGGCGCGGCAGCTCCTCCAAGTCCTTGAGTCCGAGGATCTCCAGAAATTGCGGCGTGGTGCCGTACAAGAGCGGGCGCCCCAGGCCTTCGCCGCGCGTGACGACCTCGACGAGCCCGCGCTCGAGCAGCTTGTCGATCACCGCACCCGAGTCGACGCCGCGGATCTCGTCCACCTCGACGCGCCCCACCGGCTGGCGGTAGGCGATGATCGCGAGCGTCTCGAGCGCCGCCGGCGACAGGCGTCGCGGGCGCAGCGCAAACTGCGCGCGGTCGATCGCTTCGGCGTACTCACGGCGCGTGAGGAACTGCCACCCCTCCGCGATCTCCGCCAGCTCCACGCCGTGATCGTCGCTGTAGGCGGACCGCAGCTCGGTGAGGGCCGCGCGCAGCGCGGCGTCCCCACTCTCGGGCTCGAGCGACCCCAGCTCTTCGAGAGTCAGGGGGCGCGAAGCGGCGAACAGCGCCGCTTCAAGCAGCTTCGCGAGGGGACTCACGCCGGATCACCATGGGGGCAAAGGGCTCGGGCTGCGCCAGCGACAACGTGCCGCGCTTGGCCAGCTCCAGCAACGCGATGAACGCCGACAGCACGTCGACGATCGTCGCTCCCGGACCGACTACATCGCTCCAGGCGAAGGTGTCGCGCTCGGCCAGGAGGGCGTGGATCTTGGCCGTCGCCCCTTCGACATCGAGGGGCCGCGGCACCACGCGGTGCACCATCGGCTCGGGAATCAGCGCGATGACGCGTTCCGCCGCTGCCAACAAATCGTTCAGGTCGATCTGCAACGGCGCGGGCGGCGCGTCGGGGGGCGGCGCCTCGTACCCGCGGCCGAAGCGCTCGGCGCGGGCGGCGGCCGCGCGCGCCAGCCAGTCGACCAGCTCGCGAATCTGTTGGTACTCGAGCAGCCGCCGCACCAGCTCGGCGCGCGGATCTTCCCACTCGTCGTCGCCGAGGCGCCGCGGCAAAAGCATCTGCGCCTTGATCCGCAGCAGCCGCGCCGCCATCTCGAGGTAGTCAGCCGCCTGATTGAGCCCGAGATCGCCGATCACCGCCAGGAACTGGTCGGCGATCTTCGAAATGGGGAGGTCGGTGATGTCGACCTCTTCCTCGTGAATCAGGTGGAGCAATAGATCGAGCGGGCCGGAGAACTGCTCCAGCTCGATGACGAAGGCGTTGGCGTCTTGCCTCACGTCGCTGGTCGGGTTCACAAGAAGAACGGTGCCATCCACACCGGGTACGCGTCCGCCGACACGGCCAACGGTCCCACCAGTCCGCCGCCGGCGCGCATCAGCCAGACCGCCGGCCACAGGAAAAAGCGCACGACCCCGGGCAGAAAGACAATGATCAGCATGATGGGGATGAAGCCGAGCACGTATAGTTGCCGGTATCTCAGTCCCGCGCCGGGCGGTAACAGGTGATAGAAGACGTGGCTCCCATCGAGGGGCGGGACCGGCATCAAGTTGAAGAACGCCAGCACCAGGTTGAGGTACATCCCCCAGGCGAGCATGCGCTGCAGGATGCCCAGGCTCACGGAGAGACTCGGGACCCCATCCCCAAGCAATCCAACCAGCGCGAACAGGCCGGCGAAAACCACGAACAACACCAGGTTCACCGCGATCCCCGCTAGGGAGACGATGATGTCCCCGGACACGAAGCGCCGGTACTTCCGCGGGTTCACGGGCACCGGCTTCGCGCCGCCGAACGCCATTCGATAGCCGGACCCCACCCACGTCATGAGCGGGAGCAGGATCGTCATGAACACATCAATGTGCTTCAGCGGATTGAGGGTCAGCCGACCGAGCATGTACGCGGTGTCGTCACCCTGGCGGTAGGCCGCCTCGGCGTGGGCGTACTCGTGGGCCACCATCGAGAAGAGCAAAACCGGGGCCCAGACGAGGAATTCGAGCGAGATAGCGGAGCTCGGGGGTCGGTGACCGCCAAAGATAATGAATCGCGCGCGTCCGGGTCAACGGCGTAGTGCCTTGACCCCCCTCGACTTACCCCCTATTTTCCGCGCCTCACTCGAGGAGCCCCTAGTGCCGAAGATCAAGTCCGCCAAGAAGGCGATGCGTCAGGCGCGGTCCCGCACCATCCGCAACAAGGCGCAGCGTTCCGAGTTGCGCACGGCCGTGAAACGTGTGCGCGTCGCCACCACCGCCGCCGCCGCGACCGCGGCGTACGCCATGGCCGCCAAGCTGCTCGATCGCGCCGCCCGGAAAGGCCTGATCCACAAGAACAACGCCGCCCGGCACAAGTCGCGTCTGGCGGCGATGCTGAAGAAACTGGCGGCGAAGTAAGGGGCTACAAGGCCGCCAGCTCCGCCCCGCAGCTCTCGCAGTACCACTCGGTCGCCAGGTTCATCGTCCCGCATTCCTTGCACTTGAGGGTCTTCACGACCTCCGCGTCGTCGTTCATGCTGGCGGCGGGCGTGATCGACGGAGACGGAGACATCGGCGTGCTGCGCGGCGGATCCCCCGGAATCGCCGGCTGAAACTGCGCCCCGCTCGCCCGTTTGGGCGACGGCGCGGTCTTTTCGTCCTCGGTCACCGATTTCAGGAACGCCAGCTCGTCCACGGGGGCCGGGGAGACTTTCCGGCGGTCGTCGGGTCTCGGCTGCGGCTTGGGGGGCGGGCCGACGCGCGCGGTGGGCTTCGCGCGCACCATAGAATCGAGCTCCTCGAGTTTTTCGATGTCCTGCGAGACTTCCTGCAGCTCTTCCCGTACCGCCAGCAGCTCGGCGAGAGCGTCCTTGTGCACCTGCGTCCATTGGCTCTCGTCGTACTCGCCGACCGCGTGGCGCAGCTCCGTCTCGGCGAGACGCTCGGCGGCGGCCTTTTCCTTCCGCTGCAACTCGAGGAAGAACTCTTTGCGCTGGGCAACCAGCTGGCGACCGGCGTCCGCGTGTGCCTTCAACTCCTCGGTCACGGCCTGGAGCCGCGCCTCGTAGTCCGCGCGCACGCGCACGCGCACGTGCTCCGGCGCCGCGTCCCCCGCGGCGTTGATGCGCGCGAGCCACGCCTCGTATTGGCGGCGCTCTTCCAGCAAGCGCTGAATGGCAGCGGTACTCTTCGACGACCCCTTAGGCATCCTTCTCCCGTCGCGCCTGGGCGCGGAGCGCTTCGAGCTTTCCTACCGCCCGAGCGTCGAGCGGTCGCGGCTGCCCGATCGTGCGCGCGGCGACGACGATCCGCGCGGCCTGCTCTAGACTCTCCATGCGAATCCACGCCTGGTCGAGTGTTTTACCCATCGTCACGGCGCCGTGATTCGCGAGCAACAACGCGTCGTGCTCGGCGAGATACGGCTCCACCCGGTCGCCCAGCTCGGGCGTCCCAGGCGTGCCGTACGGGACAATCGGCACCCGTCCCACCAGGAAGATAAGCTCGGGCAACAGATTAGCGGGAATCTCCTCACCCGCAACGGCGAACCCCGTGGCCGCGGGAGGATGCGCGTGCACGACCGCCCCTACGTCGGGGCGCTTGGTCAAGATCCGTAGGTGTAAGTCCAATTCGCTGGTAGGGTTGCGGCGGCCGCGCCGCTTGCGACCGGCCAGTCCGACTTCGACCATGTCCCCGGCGGAGAGCAGGGACTTGATCAGGCCACTCGGCGTCACGAGCACCCGGTCGGGACCGAGCCGGACCGAGAGGTTGCCGTCGCGACCGGCGATCAATCCACCCGCCGCCAGCTGGCGGCAGCACAGCGCCATGCGCCGGGCCACCGCGCTCGCCGTCACGGAGCCGCGGACGCAGCCACGTCGTGGACGGTCTTCCCCGCCACGAGCGTCACCAGCGCGCGCCCGGTGAGCGCGCGCCCGGCGAAGGGCGTGTTACGGCTCTTCGAGCGAAACGTCGCGGGATCAACGGTCCACTGCGCCGCCGGATCGAGCACGACGACGTCGGCCGGCACGCCCAGCGCGAGCGTGCCACCGGGCAGGTGGAAGATCTTGGCCGGCTCGGAGCTCATCCGTGCAATGAGCTCGGGGAGCGTCAGCACGCCGCCTTGGACCAGCTCCGTGTGCGCCACCGCGAACGCGGTCTCGAGCCCCACGATGCCGAAGGGGGCATCGTCGAACGCGGCCTCTTTCTCGTCGTACGCGTGAGGTGCGTGATCCGACGCGATGCAGTCGATCACCCCTTCTTTAAGGGCCGCGCGGAGCGCGGCGACGTCCGCGGCCTCGCGGAGCGGCGGATTCATCTTCGCGTGCGTGTCGTAGCCCTCGCACGCGTGGTCGGTCAACGTGAGATGATGCGGCGTGACCTCGGCGGTGACCCGGATCCCCTGCGCCTTCGCCCGGCGGATCAACTCGACCGATCCGCGCGTGGACATGTGACATAGGTGCACGTGACCGCCCGTCAGACCGGCGAGGAGACAGTCGCGCCCCACCATGATCTCTTCGGCGGCAGCGGGAATGCCTTTCAATCCGAGCCGGCTCGCGACCAACCCCTCGTGCATGACGCCACCGGCGGCGAGGGTCGGATCCTCGCAATGATCGGCGACCGGGATGCCGAAGGTCCGGGCGTACTCGAGCGCCGTGCGCATCAGGTGGCTCGAGGCGACGGGCCGGCCGTCATCCGACACCGCGACCGCGCCGGCCCCAACCATTTCGCCGAATTCGGCGAGCTTCTCGCCGCGCTGACCCACCGAAACCGCGCCGATCGGATACACGCGGGCGAGTCCCGCCCGCACCGACTGACGCACGATGAACCCGACGGCCGCCTGGTTGTCGGTGACCGGGTCGGTGTTGGGCATGGCGCACACGGCGGTGAATCCGCCGGCCGCGGCGGCGCGCGCGCCGCTCGCCACGGTTTCTTCATCTTCATTTCCCGGCTCGCGCATGTGCACGTGCACGTCCACGAGTCCGGGCGCGACGATCTTTCCGGCGACGCTGCGCACTTCGGCACCGGCGGGCGCCGCGAGCCCTGGACCTACGCCAGCGATCTTTCCATCCACGACGAGCAGATCGGCCACCTGATCGATCCCCCGGCTGGGATCGATCACGCGGCCACCCTGCAGCAGCAAGGGTCGCGTCATTCCGCGCTGCCTCCCCCCCCTGCCCCGGTCCCCCGCTTGGCCGCATCCGCCAGCTCCGGCCGGCCGCCCGCCAGCAAATACAGGACCGCCATGCGGACCGCCACGCCGTTCGTGACCTGGTCGAGGATCACGCTGTGCGGCCCATCGGCCACGCGTGAGTCGATTTCCACGCCGCGATTCATCGGGCCCGGGTGCATGATCGTGATCGGACGCGGGGAGCGCTCGAGCCGTTCCGGGGTCACGCCCCACACGCGGTAGTACTCGCGCAGACTGGGGATGAATCCCTTCTCCATCCGCTCCAGCTGGAGCCGAAGGATGTTGAGCACGTCCGCCCACTCGATCGCTTCTTCGATCCGCGGGAAGAACTTCACGCCAAGCTCCTCGATACCGCGCGGCATCAGCGTGTGGGGGCCGCACACGCCGACGTGGGCGCCGAGCTTCGTCAGACCCCAGATGTTGGACCGGGCGACGCGAGAGTGCAGCACGTCGCCGACGAGGCACACGTTCAAGCCTTCGATCTTGCCGTGCTTGTCCCGGATGGTCAGCAGGTCGAGGAGCGCCTGGGTGGGATGCTCGTGTTTGCCGTCGCCGGCGTTGATCACGTTGGAGCGGATGCGCTGGCCCAGAAAGCCCGCTGCGCCTGAGGAGGGATGGCGGATCACGACCATATCGATCCGCATCGCCTCGAGGTTCTTCGCCGTATCCACCAGGGTTTCGCCCTTCGAGACGGACGAGCCCGTGGCGGCGACGTTGACGGTGTCCGCCGACAGCCGCTTTTCGGCGAACTCGAAGGAGATGCGGGTGCGGGTGGACGCTTCGAAGAAGAGGTTGACGATCGTCTTGCCGCGCAGCGCGGGGACTTTCTTGATGGGCCGTTCCGAAACCTCCTTGAACGGCTCGGCCGTGTCGAGAATCAGGCGGATCTGCTCGGGCGTCAGGTGCTCGAGGCCCGTGAGGTCCTTCCCCAGATTCGGGAGATTCACGGTCATCGGACCAAGTCCACCTGGTCGCGACCGTCGAGCTCTTCGACCTGCACCTCGACCCGGTCGCCGGGGCCGGTCTTGACCGCCTTGCCGACCACGTCGGCCTGGATCGGCAACTCGCGGCCGCCGCGATCGACGAGCACGCACAGCGAGATGCGCTTGGGGCGGCCGAAGTCGGCGAGCTCGTCGAGCGCCGCCCGTACGGTGCGCCCGGTGTAGAGCACGTCATCCACGATCACGGCGTGCTTGCCGGTCAAGTCCACCGGCAATCGCGTTTCCCCGATCACGGGGTTCGGCCCCACGGTTTCCAGGTCGTCGCGGTACAACGTGATGTCGAGCGCGCCGCGCGGGACCGCCACGCCTTCGTCCTTTTCGATGACCTTCGCGATCCGCTCGGCCAGCTCGACGCCGCGCCGCTGGATCCCGATCAGGACCAGGTCCGCCGTGCCGTGCGCCAGCTCGGCCACTTCTACGGCCATACGCTGCAACGCCCGCGACATCGCGCGGGCGTCTAGGAGGATCGTGCGTTCTGACTTGGGGGGCATCTCGAACGAGAAAGGTACCTACCGAAACACCGGGGTCAAAGGGGGCTCCCCTTTGAGGACGGCCTGGACGTTCGCCACGGCGATCGCGGCCATCTTGCGGCGCGTGTCGTGAGTGGCGCTGCCGATGTGCGGCAGGAGCACAGTGCGCGGGGCGGCGCGCAGGCGGGGGTGAATCGCGGGCTCGTCGGCGTAGACGTCCAACCCGGCGGCGCCGAGCCGGCCCTCTTCCAGCGCGATGGCCAGGGCCTCCTCCCGGATCAGATCCCCGCGCGCGGTGTTCACGAGGATCGCGCCCGCCTTTAAGCACCGCAGGGCGTCGCCGTTGACGATGCCCTTGGTCTCCGGCGTGGACGGCGCGTGGAGGCTCAGAATGTCGCTCTCGGCCAGGAGGCGGGTCCAGTCCACACGGACGGCCCCGGTGTCGCGCTCGAAGTCGGGCTTGGCGGTGCGCGCGGCATAGATGATGCGGAGTCCGAAGGGCACTGCGCGGCGACCGACGGCTTGGCCGATGCGCCCCGCTCCGAAAAGTCCCAGCGTGCGTCCGCGCAGCTCGACGCCGAGCAGCAGCTCGGGGTGCCACCCGTCCCACCGGCCGCTGCGCACCAGGTCGATCGCTTCGACGAGGCGCCGAGCGCACGCGAGGATCAGCGTCCACGTGAGGTCGGCCGTAGCGTCGGTGAGGACGTCGGGGGTGTTGGTGACGATCACCTTGCGCATCTCGGCCGCCACGACGTCCACGTTATCGTAGCCGACGGCGCAGTTGGCGACGATGCGGAGGTTGGGAAGGTGTTTGAGCTGGGTCCCCCCCACCCAGCGTGAGAGCAGGGGAACAATGGCGACCCAATCGCCCTTGGGGATCTCTTGGTCGGCCGGGAGCCACGTGACGTCCAGCGTCGCGAGTTGGTCTGCCTCGAGGAGGCCCTTGAGCTCGGCAGCGATGAGGACGGGGTAGCTCACGGCGAGGAAAGTACGACGAAGGAGGCTGTCATGCATCGGATACGATTGACAGGACTCGTGGTGCTCGCGCTCGTCACCGCGTGCGACCCCACCGCCAAGGTGATCACCGGGATCTAGAGTGAGGGAGGCTCGACCAACCACGTGCTCGCCTTCTCATCCCAGCCGTCGGGCGCCAGGGCCGGAGACATCATGACGCCGGCGATCACCGTTGTCGCACGCGATACGCTCGGCAGCACCGATGTGACCTTCTCGGGGTCGGTGACCGTCGTGCTGGCCGGCAACACGGGCGGCGCATTCCTCGCTGGGACGAAGACCGTAGCGCTCTTCTCAGGGGTCGCGAGCTTCGGCAACCTGAGCGTCGACAAGGTCGGGACTGGTTTCATCCTGGTCGCGACCGCTCCCGGAGCGACGCCGGCGACGAGTGCGGCGTTTGAGATCGTCGCGCCCGCCAGATAGCGATCCGGCGTCAGGGGCGGTACTGCACGACGCAGGTGAACGCTAGGGTCGGATCCCGGTACGCGCTCATGCTGAACGTGTACGTGCCGGCTTCCGCGAAGACCGGCTCATCGGACGGAGCATGACGCCGGCGGCCGGCGAAAGCTTCCGTCGGGAGGGCCAGCAGACGTTGATTCTCGAAGCGCTCGGCCTGCGGCACTGAGCCGGCGGCGACCGGTGATCGGAGAATGAGGTAACCGTGGCGCGGCGTGAAGACGCCGAGGTCGCCTC
>Ga0307299_10000397_pt1 | contig 14610 bp, 13 predicted proteins | sample ER_DNA_159_FD_194466 | JGI IMG/M metagenome (GOLD analysis project Ga0307299, IMG submission 194466) | Bulk soil microbial communities from the East River watershed near Crested Butte, Colorado, United States - ER_DNA_159 | ecosystem: Environmental > Terrestrial > Soil > Floodplain | place... | reverse complement strand
TCCCCGAGCCGGTGACGTTCCGGCACGTCGAGAGCGCGCGGTACTTCCAGACGCGCGGGATCTGGATGGCGTCGCGCAGGCGCGTGGCGCCCCTCACGAGACCTCCAGCGCACGGCGCAGGCGAATACGGCCCGGCATGGAGGGCACCACGCGGCGCGCCACCGCGACGACGTCCGCCCACGAGGACGGGAAGCACAGCCGCAGCGCCGCCGCGTAGGCGCCGAGGGCGGCGACGGTGACGAGGGCGATCTGCACCAGCGCGGGCGCGCCGGCGGCCGATAGGCCCAGGGCGACCGGCACCGCCACGGCCACGAGGCCGGCGCAGGCGCCGATGGCCGGGCCGATCTCGGCCCACATCGTGCGCAGCGGAGGCTGGCCCGTGCCGCGCAGCAAGATCGTGTAGGCGACGCCGAGGAAGGCGGTGTGCACGATCGACGCCGCGGCGGCGACGCCGGCCAGGCCGAAGCGCGAGGCGACGAGCACCGCGAGGGCGTAGGCGACGAAGTGCCCCACGCCGAAGCCCAGGAGGGCCCGCGGGCGCCCCGAGGCCATGAGCGCGACGCCGATTGCATCGATCACGATGGTCGAGGCTCCGCCAGCGGCCAGGATCTGCATCGGCAGGACCGCGGGCGTCCACTCGGCGCCGAACAGCCAGGGCACGAGCGCGGGCGCGGTGATGGTGAGCACCGCGAGCATCGGGAAGGTGAGGATGGCCAGCATGCGCACCATCTGCCCGCGCAGCACGGACATCTCGTCGCCCGCGCGCGCGAGCACCGGCAGCCCGACCTGGCCCATGACGATGCTGATCTTCTTCACGTACTCGACGGCGAGCATGTAGGCGCGAAAGTAGTAGCCGGCCTGAAGGGCTCCGAGGCGCGCGCTGACGATCGCGTAGTCGCAGTTGCGAAAGCCTACCCAGCTCATCGAGGCGATCGAGGCGGGCAGCCCGTAGCTCATGAGCTCGCGCGCCGCCGCGAGCCGCAGCCGCGGCATCGGCGCGGGCGCGTAGATCCAGGCCATCACCGTCGTCGTCAGGCCAGCGGCGATCCCGCCCAGGACGAGCGCCTCGCCCTGCAGCCCGACGACGGCCAGCGCCAGCGAGCCGACGGCGCGCACGGCCGAGGTGGCGACGTCGATCGTGCTCAACCGGCGGAACTCGAGCCGCCGGCGCAGGAGCGCCATCGGCACCGTCCCGGCGGCGGAGATGAGGAAGAGCGGCGTGGCCAGCCGGACGAGCTCGGCGGTCCGCGCGCCGAAGAGCGGGACGACGACGAGGCTCGCGGCGACGAGGGTCAGCAGCCCGAGCACGAGCCCAACCACGAGCCCGAGCCAGAGGCCGGCCTGGAGGTGCTCGCGATCGACCGTGGCGCGCTGCACGAGCGCGGTGCCCACGCCCTCGGCGGTGATGACGAGGGCCAGCTCCTGGACGATGATGGCGACCGCGAAGTAGCCGAACTCCGCGGGCGAGATGATCCGCGCGAGCAGGACCATCGAGGCCAGGAGCACGACCTCGACCGCCATGCGCGCCATGGCGGTCCATCGCAGGCCGTGCAGGCCGGCCTCGCGCAGGTCCGCGCCCGTCGGGTCGCCCGTGGCGCTCATGGCTGCTCAGCGGCCCTCGCGCCGTGGCCGGGACGCCATCGATCAGCGCCCGGGCTCGGCGCCGTCGTTCGCTATGGCCAGGATGCCGACGCCGTAGCCCTCTTCGGGATCGAGGATCCGCGCGGCCGCCTCGGAGCGCGAGTGGGCGTCGAGCTTGGCGAAGGACGACGAGAGGTGGGTCTTCACCGTGCTCTCGGCCAGGTAGAGCTTGTCCGCGATCTCGCGATTGGTGAAGCCGAGGACCACGAGGCCGAGGATCTGCTTCTCGCGATAGGAGAGCGGGCGCGGAGCGATCTGGCGCACGAGCGCGCTGGGCACCGCGAGCTGACCGGAGAGCACCGCGTTGGCCGTGGCCACGAGCGCGCGGTCGATGTCGTCGTCCAGCACCAGGCCGGCCGCGCCGGCGAGCAGCGCCCGGCGCAACGCCACGTTGGGAGCGTCGCTGGGCATCGTGGCCACGATGAGAGCGGGCGCGTTGGCGTCGGCGACGGCGCGCACGGCGCGAATGCGGGCCGACGCCTTGGCCCGGCACAGCAGCACGATGAGCGTCCCGGGCTTCACGTCGGCCGCGATGTGGACGTCGTCGACCGCGCGTACGGCAGACAGCTCGAAGCCGGCGACGCCGAGGAGCTCGGCGGCGTGCCGGCGATCGGCCGGATCGTCACCGAGAATCGTTGCCGCCACCGCGGCCCATGAGGGAACGGCTGGGCCGACGGCTGCTGCGCTCATGACCCAACAACGCTCCTGCGGGCCGTCTGCTTGCGCCGGGCTCAGGCGGCGCCGGCGGCGCGCACGTCGAGCAGGCCGCGCTCGGCGAGGCTGAGGCACAGCGCGCACAGCTCGGCCTCCACCGCTGCGACGGCCTGGCCGGTGCGCGCCGCGAAGCGGCGTGCGGCGAGCGCGGGGCCGCCGGCCTGGGTCAGCGCCTCGAGCAGCTCCCCGGTGCGCGGCTCGAAGTGGTGATAGCGCCCAGTGCGCAGATCGAGCATCACCGTCTCCGCGGCCAGCGCCCGGAAGACCACCGAGGCGGGAAGGCTCACCGTCGCGCCGCGCAGGGCGGCGGGATCGGTCTGGCCGGCGGCGGACATGGGGACACAACGGCGCCGCCCCCCTACTTCTCGCGCGTCTACCCACGAACCGGCTCGTCCGTTTTTCCTCCCATCGGGCGCGCGGACCGCGTGCGTACAGGCGCGCGTCAGACGTTGTGTGGGCATGCAGATCGCCAAGGCACTGGTCCTCGCCGGGCGCGGCCCCCAGGATCGGCCGTGGCCGAGCGTGCGAGCGATGCCCAAGGCGCTCGTGCCCGTGGCCAACCGGCCGATCCTGTTCCACAACCTCGAGGCGCTGCGGCGCGCGGGGCTGCTGGAGGCCACCATCGCGGTCGATCCCGAGACGGCGTCCGCCATCCGCGGCGCGGTCGGCGACGGCTCGGACTGGGACCTGACGATCCGCTACCTCGACTGCGCGACCGACATGGGCCTCGGCACGGCGCTGGCCACGGCACGCGATTTCATCAGCGACGAGCCGGTGCTCGTCCAGCACGCCGGGGCGTTGATGCGCGAGCGCATCCAGCCCCACATCGCGGCGTTCGCCGACGAGCGCCTCGACGCGCTCGCCCTGCGCCTGCGTCCCTATCCACGCGCGGGTAACGAAGGGCTGGCCGTCGACGGCGGCTGGATGCTGAGCGAGCGCGCGGTCTCGATGCTGAGCAACGGGGACGGCGACGGCGCAGCGCCCGACCCGATCGCGTACGTCCGCGAGCACGGCGGCCAGGCCCGAGTGCAGGACGTCGACGGCTGCCTCTCCTGCCACGGCGACCAGGACACGCTGCTCGAGGCCAACCGCCGGATGCTCGAGGACATCGTCCCCGACTTCGATCCCGAGTCGGTGCAGGGCTCCGAGCTGCAGGGCCCGGTGATCGTGCATCCGACCGCCCGCGTGGAGAGCAGCCTCATTCGCGGTCCGGTGATCATCGGCCCGCGTGCGCACGTGCGCGACGCCTACATCGGTCCCTACACGGCGGTGGGCGCTGACGTCGTCGTCGAGGGCACCGAGATCGAGCACTCGATCGTCTTCCCGAGCGCCGAGCTGCGCTTCGTCGGCACGCGCCTGGAGACGAGCATCATCGGCAAGGGGGCGCGCGTCGTGCGCTCCTTCGGCGTTCCGAACGCCTTGCGACTGTCCATCGGCGATGGCGCGGAGGTAGCGCTCTAATGACACCCACTCAGGGCACTTCACGGATGCAGACCTCGAGCACGGGCGGCAAGGTGGAGCGAACGCCGCGCTGCGAGCACACGATGCTCACCAAGCCCGAGTGCCATTGCCAGGCCTGTCTGCTGGCGCAGATCGCCGCCCACGGTCCGCTCTCCGCCGCGGCCTGACCGGTCGCGCGCCGGCCGGAAGTTCCCGGCGGCCGGCCCCGTTGGTCGGAAGAAGGTCGTAGACCCAACGCGGGCCGGAGCGAAAGCGCATGCAACTTGGAAGGCACCTACGAGAGCTGTGGAGACTGCGCATCGGGGTGGGGATCGTCTTCCTGCTCGCGCTGTTCGTCGCGCTTTCGAGCATCGATCGCGTCAGTCTCTTCCCGCCGGGCGTGAAGGGTCGCCAGCTGGAGATCGCGGCGGCCTCGACGCGCGTGCTCATCGACAGCCCGCGGTCGCAGATCATCGATCTGCGGACCGATACCTACGACCTGACCTCGCTGACCTCGCGCGCCGATCTCATCGGCAACGTCATGGCCAGCGCCCCGGTGCGCGAGTACATCGCCCGCCGCGCGGCCGTCGACCCGCTGCGCATCCAGGCCGTCTCGCCCATCACGGCCAACGTCCCGCGCTCGCTCGTCGAGCCCGGCAGCGAGAAGCGCGCGAGCGACATCCTGCGCTCGACCGACCAGTACCGCCTCGACATCCAGGCCAGCCCGTCGGTCCCGATCCTCAGCATCTCGTCGCAGGCCCCGAACAAGGAGGCGGCCGAGCGCCTGGCCAACGGCGCGGTCGACGGACTGCGCGACTATCTGCGCGCGCTCGCCGTCCGCCAGGGGACCGACCCGAACAAGCTCGTGCGCCTCGAGCAGCTCGGCCGTGCCCGCGGCGGCGTGATCAACCAAGGCATCGGGCTGCAGATCGCGTTGCTGGCCTTCATCTTCGTCTTCGCCCTCGGCTGCTGCGCCGTGCTCTTCCTCGCCCGCGTGCACCGCGGGTGGTCGACCGCGGCCGACACCGAGCACGAGGATGGTGGCGACGCGCCCCCGCCCGCCGGGCCCGCGCGGCGCGGTGAGCACGCGGTCCTCGCGCCCGCCAGCGGGCGCGACCTGGCATGACCCCGACCGACCTGCTGCCGCCGCCGCCCGCGCCGGCGCGCCGGGCGGTGCCCGAGCTCCCGACGCTGCCCTTCGAGCGGCTCACGGCGCGGCTGCGCTCCGACGGCCTGTCGCGCCCCCAGTCGCTGGCCGAGGGCGACTGGCCGCGGACCACGCGCCTGCTGCCCTGGTCGCTGGCGGTGATGATGGCGATCGTCTGGCTGGTCCCGTTCAACGTGATCCAGCTCTCGGCGTCGCTGCCGATCGACCTGAAGTTCGACCGCCTCTACCTGCCCTTCGTCGTCGTGCTGTGGGCGCTCATGATCGCCATCGGCGGCCCGATGGCGCCGCGCATCCGCATGACCTGGATCCACGGCGCGGTCGGCGCCGTGGTGGCGTGCGCCGGCCTCAGCCTCGTGTTCGACGCGTCCTACCTCAACCAGACCCTCGAGTTCCTGACCTCGACCAAGAAGCTGACGCTGCTGCTCTCCTACGCGCTGCTCTTCGTCATCGTCGCGAGCACGGTCCGCAAGCGCGAGGTCCCCGCCTTCCTCAAGTACACCCTGATCCTCGCCGTGCTCTGCGCCCTGGGCACGATCTGGGAGTACCGCTTCCACTACAACGTCTTCTACGCCTGGTCGGGCAAGCTGCTGCCGGGGATGTTCACGGTGGGCGCGACCGAGTCCTCGGCGGTCGACGAGATCGGCCGGCGCATCGTCCTGGGGCCCGGAGAGATCTCGCTCGAGGCGGCCGCGATGATGTCGATGGGCCTCCCGATCGCCCTGGTCGGGATCATGCAGTCGGCGAAGTGGCGCGGGCGACTGCTCTACGGCCTCGCGGCGAGCATCCTCATGGCGGGCGCGATCTCGACCTACCGCAAGACCGCCCTCATCGCCCCGGTCGGCGTCATCCTCACCCTGGCCTACTACCGACGCCGCGAGCTCGTGCGCCTGGCACCGCTGGCGCTCGTGGTGCTGGTCTGCATCCACCTGCTGTCCCCGGGCGCGTTCGGTGCGATCGTGGCGCAGCTGCACCCGCACCGGCTCGGCGCCGTCTCGACGGTCTCCGATCGCACCGCGGACTACGACGCCGTGCGCCCGGACGTCTGGACCCACCTGGCCTTCGGGCGCGGCTACGGCAGCTACGAGCACCAGAGCTACCGCGTCCTCGACATGGAGCTGCTGCGCCAGCTCATCGAGGTCGGCGTCGTCGGCCTGGCCGCCTTCATCCTGATGGTCCTCTCGGTCGTGTGGACGGCGCGCGCGTCCATCAGGGCGCGAGGACCCGACAGCCGCGTGGCGCTGGCCGCAGCGGCCACGGCGGTCGGCTTCCTGATCGTCTCCACGCTCTTCGACGTGATGTCCTTCCCGCACTGCCCATATATCCTGTTCTGGATGGCCGGCCTCCTGGCCGTGTCCGTGAGCACTTCGTCCGAGGAGGACGGCGAATCCATCGCCTAGGCAGGATGCCGAGGGGGCACGTGCGGCGGCCGATCGGGCTGGTGGTCCTGCTCGCCCTGTGCACCGCCGGGGCCGCCGCGGCGGCGGGCGCGGTCGGAAAGGGCCATGACAGCGAGCGTCGCGCGACCCCCGCCAGCTTCGCCGAGGCGTTCTCCGACGCCCGGGGCGGGGACACGATCGTGCTCGCGTCCGGCGACTACGGGACGTTCAAGGGCGGGCGCAAGAGCTCGACGGTGACCATCCGGTCCGCGCCGGGGGCGCGAGTGCGGATGGAGCTCCAGCTGCACGGCGCCTCGCACCTGCGCCTGCAGGGCCTGACGATCGCCGGCGCGGACATCAGCGGGGACACGCACGACGTGACGGTCGCCCGCAGCCGCTTCACGGGCTCGGCCGACGTCGACGCGACCGAGATGGCCGGCGCCGACATCCTCTTCGACCGCGACGTGTTCTCCGGCATCAACGTGTGCTCGACTTGCCACGAGGGCCGCCTGACCGTCCATGCGCGGCGCGAGGGCAACCGGCCGGTCGGCGTCACGGTCCAGAACTCGCTCTTCAACGGCGGGGGCAACTCCGACGGCATCCAGGTCGGGGGCTACGGCGTCCGCATCCTGCACAACGAGTTCACGGGCATCCACCAGATCGATGACACGCACACCGACGCCATCCAGCTCTACGGCCAGAGCCACACGGTGGTCCGCGGCAACTACATCCACGACGCGGCTAGCGGCATCATGGCCCCGGACGGCACCAACCACGAGATCATCGAGAACAACGTCATCCGCACCGACGGCTCGCCGCGCTCGATCACCATGGGGTCGGACGTGGGCTCGATCGTCCGCCGCAACACGTTGCCGACCGGGAGCTGCTGGTACCACCAGCGCTGCGGGACGCTTTTCGTCGGCTCGGGCAACTCCGGCGCGCCGAGCCGCGACACGATCGTCGAGGACAACCTCCTCGGCGGGCTCTCCATCGGCGAGGGCTCGCGCTTGGCGGTCAAGCGCGGCAACCTCATCGGGTCCGCTGCGAAGGGCCGGCACTCCGGGGTCGGCGCGCCGCTCGGCGTCGGTCGCGCGAAGGGCTAGATCCCGGGCTAGACGCCGCGGGCGCGCCAGCGCAGCTGGCTGACGTGGCCGCGCAGGCGATGGGCCGCGCCCGTGGCCACGAAGGGGAGGAAGAGCATCGAGCGCCCGGCGCCGAGGCGCCGGCGGACCTGCAGGCCGCGCCACTCGCGCAGGCGCCGCGCGTCGGGGCAGACCTCGAGCGCGAAGGCGACGAGCTCGTCGACGGGCAGGGCGTCTGGGCCGCTCACGAGGCCGCGGTCGTAGGCGCGGCTCGCGCGCCACAGGGCCTGGCGGGCGAGGGTCCGGCCGGCCATCGCGCGCAGCGCGTCGGCGTCGACGAGATGCTCCGCGCCGGCCTCGAAGAAGCTGTCGAAGGCGGCCCGGCGCTCGCGCAGGTCGCCCAGGGCCGAGTGTGCGCTGCGCAGCATCCCGTTCGGGTCGACGCGGTAGATCGCCTGCGCGATCCCGCGCACGCGGGCGACGTCGGCCACGGCCGCGATGCGCAGCCACATGTTCAGGTCGCTGCAGTGCGTGCAGCGCGCGTCGTAGCCGCCCACGGCGCGCTGCACGACGGTGCGCACGACGACCTCGGGCGACGAGATGCAGTTGTGACCCGAGCGGCAGCGCAGCCGCACCCAGTCGGGGCCGCGCCAGCGCTGTGTCGCCTTCCAGCGCCCCTTGAGCTGCGGGCGCTCGGTCCCGACGTGCCAGTAGGGCGCGTGGCCGTAGACCATGCCGACCGACGGCTCGGCCTCCATGATCACGGTCGCGCGTTGCAGGGCGCCCGGCACCAGGAGGTCGTCGGCGGAGATGAGGACCGTGTAGTCCTTGTCGTCGGCCCAGGCGAGGCCGACGTTCGCGGTGCCGATGAGGCCCAGGTTCTCGGGGTTGCGGCGGTACTCGACGCGCGGGTCCTGCGCTGCCAGTCGCGTGGCCACGGCCGGGGTGTCGTCGGGCGAGCAGTCGTCGACGATGAGGACGCGGACGTCGACGCCCTCCTGCTCGAGCACGCTCGCGACGCAGCCCTCGAGCACGTGCGCGTAGCGGTAGCAGGGGACGATGACCCCGACCGTGGGCGCGCTCACGCCGCGAGCTCCTGGGCGCTGCGGGCCATGACCTCGCGGCGGATGATGCGCTCGAGCGTCGCGCCCGCGTCGTCCCACGTCGCGCCGGTCACGCTGCCCGCTGCGGTCTCGACGCGCTCGGCGGAGTGCTCCTCGACGACGGCGCTCAGCGCCGCGGCGAGCTCGAACGGCGTGGCCTGGGCGTAGCGGACCTCGTCGTTGTCGAGCACGATGCGCGCGTGCTCGGCATCGTTGGCCACCGGGATGCAGCCGCAGGCGAGCATCTCGTGAGGCACGAGCGAGGCGTTCGTGGCCGACAGCGCGAGGCCCCCGATGCAGCGGTTGTAGAGCGCGTTGAGCTCGCGGGGCTTGAGGAAGCCGTGGCTCGTGGCGCGGAAGGGCAGGCGCCCGGCAGGCTCGCCGTAGAGATGGATGTCGACCTCGGGGTGGCGGCCGGCGAAGAGGTCGAGCGCCGCGATCGCGAGCTCGTGCGCGCGGCGCGGCGTGGACGGGCGGCAGTAGTAGCAGACACCGGTGCGGCGCTCGGCCGCGCCGGGCGAGCGATCGAGCTGGTAGGTCTCGAGGTCGGCGCCGAAGTCGAAGTGGTCGGCCTGCATGCCGTAGTCGCGGCGCAGGAGCTGGGCCAGCCACGCCCCCAGGGTCACGCCGTAGAAGCCGAAGCGATAGGTCGCCTCGGCCAGCAGGTAGTCGCTCCCGGCGGGGTAGAAGGAAGGCTCGAAGTCTGCGACGCAGTAGAAGCGCACGCCCTTGGCCCGCGACGCCAGCACGGGATAGGCCGTCTGCCAGCTCGTGGCCACGAGCGCGTGCCCGTCGGCGACCCCGGCGCGCACGTCGCGAACCTCGGCCCGCACCGACGGCAGCCACGCGCGGATGTTGCGGCGGTGCTGCTCGATGTCCCAGCCGTGCTGGTCGTCGAGGTAGAGGACGCAGGTGTGGCCTGCCCGCTCGAGCGCCGTGATCATGCGGAACATCGTGGCGTGGCCGCCAGAGGACTCGGCCGGAGGCACGCTGACCCACCCGATGGTGAGCGGCTCGCCGGGACGCACCGGCGCGGGACCGGGGAGCATCCAGCCGCCGCTCGCGACCTCGGCCGCGGCCAGCAGGTCCTCGCGGGTGACGCGCAGCCGCGTGTCGCCCTGGGGCGCGATGGCGGCGGCGGCGCGCGTGCGCAGCCGCACGGTCACGCCCGTGGCGCCCTCGGAGCTCAGCAGCCTGCGGGCTTGGCGCAGGCGCTCGGTCATGGTCGGATGGCTCGGCATGGTCGAGAAAGGAACGTCTGCGCCGCGCGGCGGCTTCCGCGCGCGCGCAAGACGGGCTACCGGATAGCGTTGGTTTCGGACATGGCTGAGCAGCAGGCGAACGTGCTCGTGCGCCCGGTAGCGGCCCTTGCCGCGCGCCCGCGGCTGTTCGCTGCGCTCGAAGCCGCCTTCCCGGTCCACTTCCGGGCCGAGCCCACCGCCGACGGCGCCGTCGCGGGCGTGCTCGCCGTCGGGCACACCGACCTGCCGTCGTCGGCCGACCTCGCCGCCGTCGGCCTGCCGACCCTGGCCATGTACGGCGAGCCCGCGGCGGCCGTGGAGCACGAGGAGCTGCGCCTGGCCAGCGCGCCGGGCGTCGATCGGCGCCTGCGCGGCGTCGCCCTCGGCGGCCGGCTCGCCGCGCCGCCGCTCGATCCGGCGCCCGGCGATGAGGTCTTGGCCGAGGCCGACAGCGGGCCGGCCTGGACGCTGGCGGCGGGCCCGGCGCCGGTCCACCGGGTCCGCGCCGCGCTGCCCGAGCTCCGGGCCGACGAGCCCCTCTACGCGCTGCTCTCCCAGCACACCCTGGCCTCGGTGGCGCTCATCCACTTCCTGCGCGCGCTCTGCGAGGGCGCCGGCCACCGCCCGCCCCCGCTGCGCGCGACGATCCACTTCGACGATCCCAACCTGCGCGGGCGCTCTTACGGCTTCATCGACTACCGGCGCCTGCTCGCGCACGCCGACGCCCACGGCTACCACGTGGCGATGGCGATGATCCCCCTCGACGCGGGCCGCGCCGACCGCGCCACCGCCGCGCTCTTCGCCGGGCGCCCCGATCGCCTCTCGCTGGTCTTCCACGGCAACGACCACGTCAAGGGCGAGCTCATGGCCCCGCGCGATGCCGCCACCGCGCGTGCCGTGGCGGCCCAGGCCGTGCGTCGCATGGAGCGCTTCGAGTCCCGCTCCGGGCTGCACGTCGATCGGGTCATGACGCCCCCGCACGGCATGTGCTCGGAGGCGATGGCCCGTGCGCTCGGCGAGGTGGGCTTCGATGCGCTGGCGGCGATCTACCCGGTGCCGTGGACCGATCGCTACCCGGCCGATCCGGTGCTCACCGGTTGGTGGCCGGCGGAGTGGGTGTCGGGCTGCGCGGTCATCCCGAGGATCCCGATGCAGTCGTCGGTGGCGGACATCGCCATGCGCGCCTTCCTCGACCATCCGATCGTCCTCTACGGCCACCACGAGGACCTCGCGAGCGGGCTCGAGCCCCTGGCGCGCGCGGCGGAGGCCGTCAACCGCCTCGGCGACGTGCACTGGACGTCGATGGGCGAGATCGCCCGCACCAACTGCGAGCTGCGCACGAGCGGCGAGCGCATCGTCGTGCGCCCGTTCGCGCGGCGGCTGGCGCTGCCCGTCGACGGCGGTCGCGCGGTCTGCGTCGAGGCGCCCTCCGAGGCGCACGGCGACGGCTCGCTGGTCGGCTGGACGTGCAACGGGGGCCCGGTGCGCCCCTTCGGCTCGGAGCTAGCGCCGCTCGGCGGCGCCGACGCCGACGTGCGCCTCATCGGCGCGCGTGACCTCGACGGCCGCGCCGTGTCGGCGCCGGCCTGGCGCCCGTGGCCGAAGCTGCGGCGCCTGGCGACCGAGGCGCGCGATCGCCTCATGCCCCTGCGGGCCTAGGCTGCGCCGCTCTCGCGCACCGCTGCCACTGCGCAGGGGCCCGGCGCCTCGACCCGCGCGGCCTGCGGGCGTGCGCCCTAGAGCTTGTTGCCGGTGGGCCGGCCGCTGCCGTGCTCGCCGTCGGAGCGCTCGCCGGTGGTCCGCTCGCTCTCGCCCCCGGGGCGCTCGCCGCTCGAGCGCTGATCGCTCGTGCGCTTGCTCGCCGCGCGGCCGCCGGAGGAGCGCCCGTTCGAGCGCTCGGCGGTCGCCGTCTTGGGGGCGTTTCCGTTCACGCCGGTGGGGCCGTCGTCGCTGCGTGCCGCCTCGCGCCTCTGGCGTCGCGGCGCCCGCGCGGGCCTCGACGGGGCGACCGCGGCGGCGCCGCCGGCCCCGACGTCCACGAAGGAGCGCACGAGCAACGTGCGCTCGAGTGCGGCGGCGCGGCGCCAGCCGCGGGCGATGCCCGAGATCATGATGATGGCGAAGCAGGCGAAGCCGAAGACGAAGACGAACGCGGCGATCGCGAAGAGCTTGCGCGGGCCGCGGACCTGGTCGGCGGCCTGTGCCCCGCCGAGCCCGGAGACGACGATCTGGCGCGTCGCCGGCAGGTTCTGGGCACCGGCGACCGACCGCAGGTAGTCGCGCAAACCCGTGGTGGCCGCGTTGGCGAGCCGCGCGGCCGCGGCGGCGGTCGGCGCCTGCGCGTCGATCGAGACGATCGGTAGCGTCTCGTCGGACTGCAGGGTCAGCAGGTAGGCGCCCGGCGTCTTGGACGCCTCGGAGGCCTTCTGCGAAAGCGTGGTCGGGACGGTTGGCCCACCGGAGCCGGGCGCGGTCGGCGCGATCGCGATGAGGCGATCCGCCGGCACGCCCGCGTCGCGGGCGATGATCGACTTCACCGGGGCGCTGACCATGAGGTTGGCGAGCAGGCTCGCGCGCGCGTTGAGCGTGTCGGCGCCCTTCGGGTTGAGGTCCACGACCTGCGAGGCGGGCGTGTCGATGAGCATGCGCGCCGAGGCGATGCCGACGTGGTACTGCCGGCTCTCGAGCTTCAGCGACGGCAGCGAGACGCGGTAGGAGACCAGCACCGCGCACATCACCGCCAGCAGGGCGCCGAGGATCACGAGGAGGCGCAGTCGCCAGAGCTCGCGCAGGATGATGATCGATTCCATGAGGTCGCAGTCGGTCGGGGCCGGAAGGGTCCTACCTTTCCCCACCCAACGCAGACACTCCGGTTCTTCTTCCGCGCGGTTTCCTGAACAGCTGCGCCGTCAGACGAGCCGCCGACGCCGCGCGGAAGAAGACCGCTCCTACAGGCGTTTGTCGAAGCGAATGGACTTCAAGCGGCGGAGGATCAAGAACTCATGAGGACACTCGTCACCGGCGGCGCCGGCTTCATCGGCACACACCTGGTGCGCGCGCTCGTCGAGCGCGGCGATGAGGTGGTCGTACTCGACAGCCTCGAGCCCCAGGTTCACGGCGACACGCAGCCCGATCTCCCCGCGGGCGTCGAGCTCATCGTGGGCAACGTCGGCGATCGCGACCTCGCGATGCGCGCCCTGGAGGGCGCCGAGCGCGTCGTGCATCTCGCCGCCGCCGTCGGCGTCGGCCAGTCCATGTACGAGATCGCCCGCTACACCGAGCTCAACACGATGGCCACCGCGCGCTTCCTCGAGTACGTCGTGGCCCAGCGCCCGATGCCCGTCCGCATGGTGGTGGCCTCGTCGATGTCGATCTACGGCGAGGGCGAGTACCTGTGCGAGGAGCACGGCCGCGTCGCGCCGGGCCCCCGCCCCGAGGAGCAGCTCCTCGCGCGTGCGTGGGAGACGGCCTGCCCGACCTGCGGTCGCGAGCTCAAGCCGCTCGGCACCAGCGAGGCCAAGCCGCTGATCCCGACCTCGATCTACGCGATCAACAAGCGTGACCACGAGGAGATGGTCCTCGTCACCGGCGCGGCCTACGGCATCCCCGCGGTCGCCCTGCGCTTCTTCAACGTCTACGGGCCGGGCCAGGCGCTCTCCAACCCGTACACGGGGGTCGCCGCGATCTTCGCGTCGCGCCTGCTCAACGGCCGCCCGCCGGTGATCTTCGAGGACGGCGAGCAGTCGCGCGACTTCACGCACGTCTCGGACATCGTCCAGGGCATCCTGCTCGCGCTCGAGTCCGACAGCGCGGTGGGCCACGCGGTCAACCTCGGCACCGGCCGCCCGACGTCGGTCGCGCAGGTCGCGCAGGTCATCTCGGCCGGCATGGGCCTCGAGATCGAGCCGATCCTCAACCAGCAGTACCGCGCAGGCGACATCCGCCACTGCTTCGCCGACCCCACCCAGGCCCGCGAGCTGCTCGGCTTCGAGGCCGCCACGACGTTCGAGGACGGCATGAGCGAACTCGTCGAGTGGCTGCAGGACCAGGAGGCCGAGGACAAGGTCGACGACGCCACCCAGGAGCTGGCCGCCCGCGGCCTGGCCCGCTAGCGAGCACCCGAGCAAGACCGTGACCGGACCCACCACAGACCAGGCCGACGTCGCCATCATCATCGTCTCGACCAACGAGGCGAAGTGGCTGGAGCCGGCGCTGAGCACCGTCTTCGCCCACGCGGGCGACGCCGAGCTCGACGTCGTCGTCGTCGACAACGAGTCGACCGACGGCACGCGCGAGCTCGTCGAGTCGAAGTTCCCGGCCGCGCGCGTGGTCGACTCCCAGAACAAGGGCTTCGCCCACGCCAACAACCGCGGCGCGGAGACGTGCTCGGCGCGCTACGTCCTCTTCCTCAATCCCGACACGGAGATCGTCGACGGGACCTTCGGGGAGCTGGCCGCGGCGCTCGACGCGCGGCCGGACGTGGGGATGGCGGGAGTCAGGCAGCTCACCGGCGACGGCACCCTGTGGCCGACGATCCGCTACTTCCCGAGCGTGCGGCGCGCGCTGGGCGAGGCCTTCGGCTCCGAGCGCTGGACGCACCGGTCGCGGTGGGCCGGCGAGCGCGAGCTCGATCTCTCCATCTACGACACCGAGGTCGCGTGCGACTGGACCTCGGGGTCGTTCATGTTCTGCCGGCGCGAGGCGCTGCTGAGCGCCGGCCTGCTCGACGAGCGCTTCTTCATCTACTCCGAGGAGCCCGACCTCTGCCTGCGCATGAAGCGCGCGGGCTGGGCCACCCGTCACCTGCCGACGATGACCATCGTCCATCACGCGGGCAAGGGCGGC
>Ga0307299_10000396_pt1 | contig 14613 bp, 10 predicted proteins | sample ER_DNA_159_FD_194466 | JGI IMG/M metagenome (GOLD analysis project Ga0307299, IMG submission 194466) | Bulk soil microbial communities from the East River watershed near Crested Butte, Colorado, United States - ER_DNA_159 | ecosystem: Environmental > Terrestrial > Soil > Floodplain | place... | reverse complement strand
GGGTCTCGACGTGAAGGCGATCCGGCGGCGCCGGTTTCGGGTTGCGCTCGACACCGTGCGTGGGGCAGGGGGCGTCGTCATGCCCGAGCTGCTCGAGCGCCTGGGATGCCGCGTTGCCGCCATCAACCTGCAGACCGACGGCTACTTCCCACGCCCCCCGGAGCCCCTCCCCGAACATTTGAAGCCCCTCGGCGCCCTGGTGCGCAAGCACAAGGCCGACGTGGGAATCGCCGTGGATCCCGACGTGGATCGCCTCGCGGTCGTGGACGAGCGAGGGAGGCCGATCGGCGAGGACTATACGTTGGCGTTTGCGGTGCGAGCTGTGTTGGGAGGACGGGCGGTAGGGCGGAAGGGCGGTAAACAGACTGTCGTTTGTAACTTGTCGACGTCGTTGGTGGTTGAGGATGCTGCGCGGGCGTACGGAGCTCACGTCGTTCGCTCCCCCGTCGGGGAGGCCCACGTGGCGCGCAAGATCATCGCGGTGAAGGCGGCGATCGGCGGAGAAGGGAACGGCGGCGTGATGTATCCGCCGTTGCATGTGGGGCGCGACGCGCCCGTGGCCGCGGCATTGGTCCTCGCCCTGCTGGCGCGCGAGGGGAAAACCGTGAGTCAACTCGTCGCGAGCGCGCCGCAATACGCGATCGTCAAGGCGAAAGTGGCGCGCGGCGCACGCCTCGAACCGGTGTACGAGGCGCTGCGTCGCGACTTCGCCGAGGCCACCGTCGATACGCAGGACGGGCTCCGCCTGGCGTGGCCCGACCGCTGGTTGCACGTGCGGCCGTCGAACACGGAACCGATCATCCGATTCATTGCGGAGGCTCCGACCGTCGCCGACGCGGAGCGATTGATCGACGAGGCGAAGAAGAACCTTTAGGGCGACGTACAGGTAGGCCAGCCCTGAACGCTCACCGTATCGTCCGCGATCAGAACGGTCCCGTCCTTCCAAACCATCCACCGCAGCCCGGTCATCTCGACCGGTGCCCGGCGCTCCCCTCCGGTCCATTGGACATCCGTGTAACCGTGGAAGGTCCGTTGATAGACGTTGGGGCCGAGCGGCACGAGGATGGGGACGCTATCGGAATACAGCTCGAAGAGCGTCACGTCGGCGCGGATCCCTGAATCCGAGACGAATCCCTGCCACCGGAACTGACAGGCATAGGCCTGGACCGTGGGTGACACGGTGACGACCGCGCGAACGGAAAAACCTGGCCCATTCTCGCCGCACGCCGCCACAGCCAGGAGACAGGCGGTGATACCGTAGAAGCGCAACATTCTTAGCCGAAGATGCATCATCCCGCGCCGCTCGCCAAGGTTGCGATTCCGATGAGCGCCCGCTAGGCTGGTGACCATGTGCGGCATCGTGGGTTACACGGGGAAACGGGCGGCGGCCGGCTTGGTGCTCGACGGATTGAAGCGCCTCGAGTACCGCGGCTACGATTCCGCGGGCCTCGCGGTCGTGCACGAAGGACGGGTCGAGATCTTCAAGGCGGCGGGGAAGATCGCGGCATTGGAGCGGGAGCTGGGGTCCACGCTGCCGCCCGGCCACACGGCGATCGCCCATACGCGCTGGGCCACGCACGGCGCGCCCACCACGATCAACGCTCACCCCCATTCCGATTGCGGCGGTACCCTGGCGTTGGTTCACAACGGCATCATCGAGAACGCCGGCGTGCTGCGCACCGCGCTCACCAAGCGCGGCCACGTGTTCCGCTCCGAGACCGACACCGAGGTGCTGGTCCATCTGGTGGAAGAGCTACACACGCAAGACCGGCCGCTCGTCGACGCCGTGGCCGGCGCGTTGCGGCAGGTCGAGGGCACCTATGGCATCGCGGTCGTCTCGAGCCGGGAGCCGGATACGATCGTGGCGGCGCGGCGCGGTTCTCCGCTGCTCGTCGCCATCGGCGACGGAGAGAACTTCGTGGCCTCCGACGCGTCGGCGGTGCTGGCCCACACGCGGTCGGTCGTGTACCTGGACGAGGGCGAAATCGCCGAGGTAGGTCCCCGCGACTACCGCATCATGGACCTCGCGGCCGTCGAGCAAGAAAAGGCCGTGACGCAGGTGGACTGGGACCTCGCCACGATCGAGCGCGGTGGCTACGCGCACTTCATGCTCAAGGAGATCATGGAGCAGCCGGAGAGCGTCCGGAACACGTTGCGTGGCCGTCTCCTCGAGGAGGAAGGCACCGTCAAGCTGGGGGGGCTCAACATCACCGACGAGGACCTGCTCAAGGTCCAGCGGATCGTCATCACCGCCTGTGGGACGTCGTGGCACTCGGGGCTGATCGGCGAATACATGATGGAGGAGCTCGCACGAATCCCGACCGAGGTCGAGTACGCGTCCGAGTTCCGCTACCGCAATCCGATCGTGGACGAGCACACCCTGGTCGTGGGAATCTCGCAGTCGGGCGAGACGGCGGACACGCTCGCGGCGCTGCGCGAGGCGAAGCGGCGCGGCGCCCGCACGCTCGGCCTGGTCAACGTCGTGGGGAGCACGATCGCGCGCGAGGTGGACGGCGGCATCTACCTGCACGCCGGACCCGAAATCGGCGTCGCGAGCACCAAGGCGTTCACGAGCCAAATCGCGGCCCTGGCGCTGCTCACCCTCAAGATGGGCCGGCTGCGCGCGCTCTCGATCCTCCAGGGGCGCGAAGTGGTCCGCGCCCTCGCCCGCCTTCCCGACCTTGTGACGCAGGTGCTGGCCAAGGCGCCGCAGGTGGAGCAGATCGCCGAGCGTCTGCAACGGGCGACGAACGTGCTGTACTTGGGGCGCGGCTACAACTTCCCGGTGGCCCTCGAAGGGGCGCTGAAGCTCAAGGAGATCTCCTACATCCACGCCGAGGGGTACCCGGCGGCTGAGATGAAGCACGGTCCGATCGCCCTGATCGACGACCTGATGCCGGTGGTGTTCATCGCGCCGAAGGATGCCGTACACCAGAAGGTCGTGAGCAACGTCGAGGAGGTGAAGGCGCGGGGCGGGCGCGTGATCGCGATCGTCACCGAGGGCGACACCGCGCTCGCCAAGCTCGCCGATCACCGCATCGAGATCCCCGAGACCCTGGATTTGTTGACGCCGATACTGAGCGTGGTGCCGCTACAATTGGTAGCCTACTATATCGCCGTACGTCGGGGCTGCAATGTCGACCAACCGAGGAACCTGGCCAAGAGTGTGACCGTCGAGTGAGAGTCGTGCTGCAGCGGGTCAAGCGCGCGGAGGTTCGGGTGGAAGACCGGGTTACCGGGAAGGTCGGGCCCGGCTTTCTCGTCCTCGCGGGCTTCGTATCCACCGACAACGACGCGGTCCTCGAGTGGATGGCCGAGAAGATTCTCGGCTTGCGTCTGTTCGGCGACGACGAGGGGAAGATGAATCGCGATCTGGCCGAGGTGGGGGGCGGGGTGCTCGTTGTCTCGCAGTTCACGCTGTACGGTGACGCCCGGAAGGGGCGGCGCCCGAGCTTCATCGACGCGGCGCCGCCCGAGATCGCGATTCCCCTGTACGAGCGCTTCGTGGCTTTGCTGCGCGAGAAGGCGGGCGGGATCCCCATCGCGACGGGCGAGTTCGGCGCGATGATGGAGGTCGAGCTGGTCAACGACGGTCCCGTGACGTTGCTGCTCGAGAAGTGACGCTCTCACCCATCGTCCTGGCCTCGGGCTCGCCGCGCCGCAAGCAGCTGCTCGAGATGCTGCACATTCCCTTCCGCGTGATGCCTCCGGATGTCGACGAGCACGTGCTCCCCGGCGAGGAGCCGGGGCACTACGTAACGCGTCTGTCGCGCGCGAAAGCCGAGGCGGTGGTCTTGCGCGCACCGGGAGATGTGGTCTTGGCGGCCGACACAACGGTCGTGTTGGGCGGCGCCATCTTCGAGAAGCCGACGTCGCCGGCGCACGCCGTGGACATGTTGTCGCGTCTGCAGGGACAAACGCACGAGGTGATGACGGCCGTGGCGGTCGCCCGCGACCAGGAGGTCGAGCAAGCGCTCGACGTGTCGCGCGTGACCTTCCGGCCGGCGGACCGCGCCACGCTCGAGGCGTACGTCGCCACGGGGGAGCCGATGGACAAGGCCGGGGCCTACGCCATCCAGGGGCTCGGCGCGCCGCTCATCGAGCGGGTGGAGGGAGACTTTTTCGGGGTGATGGGGCTGCCGCTGCGGCTCGCGCTCGATCTGCTGGCGCGGTTCGGCCGGCCTTACCGCTTCACGCGGTAGACCGGAACCTTCTTCGCCTTTCCTTTGACTTGGATCGGCTCGAGTGCCTCGACCTTCGGGGGGTTCTTGAGCGCCTTGTAGAACGGCTCCGAGATCAGGATCTCGTTCAGCCCCGCCGAGGAGCAGAGGCGGCTCGCGGTGTTCACCGCGTCGCCGATCACGGTGTACTCGAGCCGGCGGTCCGAGCCGATGTTTCCCGCGAACACTTCGCCGAAGTTGATGCCGATGCCGATCGCGACCGGCGGGCGGCCCTGCTCTTTCCACTTGGCGTTCATCTTCTCGAGGACGGCGAGCTGATCGAGCGCGCACTGCATGGCGCGGTCGGCGTCGTCGGCATGGACGATCGGCGCGCCCCACAGCGCCATGATCGCATCGCCCATGAATTTGTCGAGCGTGCCCGAGTGCTCGAACACGATCTCCACCATCTCGGTGAAGTACTCGGTGAGCAGCGTCGCGATGTCGTCCGGACTCATGTCCTCCGACATCGGTGTGAACCCGCGGATGTCGGAGAAAAAGATGACGACGGGCTGCTTCTGGCTCGGCAGCTTGCCGGCGTTCTGTTGCTCGGCGATGACCGATGCGATGTTCGGGGAGAAGTACCGCTCGAAGTTCGAGCGCACCAGCGCCTCGCGACGGATGCGCTCGGACAGCTGCGAGTTCTCGATGGCCACCGCCGTCAGCCCGCCGAACGCGATCAGGAACTCGAGATCCTCGTCGGCGAACGAATGCGTGGCGGTGAGGTTATCCACGTACAGGATGCCCAGGACCTTCTGGTCGGAGCCCATCAGCGGCGTGCACATCGCGCTGCGCACGCTCTGGATGAGGATCGACTTTCCCTTGAAGCGCTCGTCGGCGGCGGCATTGTCCGAGAGGATCGCGACCCGCTCCTCCACTGCCTTGCGGGCGATGGACTGCGGCACGTGCTTGGCGGCGCTCGCGTCGCCGGTCCGGCTCTTCGAGATCCGCGGCACCAGCTCATTCGTTTTCCCGTCGAGCAGCAGGATCGACACGCGGTCCACGTTCATGATCTGGAACGTGAAGTCCACGACCTTGTCGAGCAGGCGGTCGAGCTCCTGTTGTTTCGACAACTCCTTCGACACCTCGAGCAGCAGCGACAGCTTCTTCTCGCGGCGCTCCTCCAGGGTTTGGGCCTTGACCTTGAGGTGCGACGCGCCCCCGGCCTGGGGCTGATCGATGACGATCGCCGGCACGCCCCCGCTCACGGGGAGCTGGCGGACGATCGTGCCCCCCGGCACCGGTGCCCTGGGGTTCGTGAAATCCGCCGGAGTCGGCACCACCTGGGGTCGCGGGGCCGGCGCGGTGACTTCCTTGACGCGGAACGCGACCTTGCCGAAGGTGACGACGTCGTTCGGCCCGGCCTCCGCCTCGGCGATCTTGGCGCCGTTCAGGAACGTGCCGTTGGAGGAGCCGAGGTCCTTCACGAGCACGCCGTTCTCCGTGAGGGAGACCTCGGCGTGACGCCGGGAGATGGTGGGATCGTAGATGGGAATGTCGCTGGTGACCGCGCGCCCCACGACCACAGTGCGCCCGAGCTGGAGATCGATCGACTGTTCGCCGGCGGTGCTGATCAGCTTGAACACAGGCGAAAATATAGACGCCAAGACGCCAAGACGCTAAGACGCCAAGTCAGTCACCAGACTTGGCCAGGGCGAGGGCGCGGAGCACCGCCCGCGCTTTCGCTTCCGATTCCTCGTACTCCCGTGCCGGATCGGAGTCCGCGACAATCCCGGCTCCGGCCTGGATCACCACGCGGTCCTTCAACACGAGCGCCGTACGAATCGTGATGGCCGTGTCGAGACTCGCCGCGCCCCAGCCGACGTACCCCACCGCTCCCGCGTACGGCCCGCGCCGCTCCGGCTCGAGCTCGTCGATGATCTCCATCGCGCGGACCTTGGGCGCGCCCGTCACGGTGCCCGCCGGGAAGCAGGCGCGGAACACGTCGAGTGCGTCGTAGCCGGGCCGCAGCCGTCCACGCACTTCACTCACCAGGTGCTGCACGTGCGAGTAGCGCTCGATCGCGAGCGCGTCGGTCACGCGCACCGATCCGTACTGCGCCACGCGGCCGACGTCGTTGCGGCCCAGATCCACCAGCATCCGGTGCTCGGCCAGCTCCTTGGCGTCACTTCGCAGCGCGGCGGCGAGCGCCTCGTCCTCCTCCGGCGTGGCGCCGCGCGGACGCGTGCCGGCGATCGGCCGGACCGTCACTTCATCTCCTTCGACGCGCACCAAGACCTCGGGGGAGCTGCCGACGACGCCCAAGTCGTCGAGCGCCAGATAGAAGAGGTAGGGGGCAGGGTTCAGCGCGCGGAGATAGCGGTACAGGCGCAGCGGATCGACGGCGCCCGGCACCTCCTGGCGGCGCGACAGCACCGTCTGAAACGTGTCGCCCGCCGCGATGTAGTGGCCGATCTTCGCCACGTCACGCTCGAACGCGGCCCGCGGGTAGCGGGACTCCGTGCGCAGCGGCGCGCCGCCGCCGTCGAGGCTGAGTGGAGCGAGGGAGTGGGTCTCGCCCAGCCGTGCCACGAGCGTGTCGAGCCGTGCCTCCGCTGCGTCGTAGAGACGCACGCGCTGCGCGGCGGAGCTGTTCGCCGGGACCTCGACGTTGGCGAGCACGATCGCGCGACCGAACAGATTGTCGAGAATCACGAGCGAGTCCGCGATCATCAGTACGGCGTCGGGCACGCCGAGGGTGTCGGGGGGCGGGGCAGGGAGGCGCTCGATCGAGCGGACCAGATCGTAGCCCCAGTACCCCACGGCCCCGCCGGTGAAGCGCGGCAGCCCCGGGATCTGGAGCGTGGGCAGCGCGCGCAGCCGCGTCGCGAGGTGGCCGATCGGATCCGCCGATTCACCCGCGCCTTCCCAACCGGTCGCGGGCGTCCACCGCTCGACCTGCGTGCCACGATAGCGCCACACTTCGCGCGGCTCCGTGCCCATGAACGTGTAGCGAGCCCAGCGCTCGCCCCCCACCAGCGATTCAAGCAGGAACGCGAACGGCGGGCGCGCGATCTTGGCGAACGCGGCCACGGGCGTATCGGCGTCGAGCACGACCTCGCGCACGACGGGGACGATGCCGCCCCCCCCACGCTCGGCGCGGGCGAGGAATTCGGCGCGGGGATCGGACACGCTCATTAGATTTCGCGCCGATGCGTCTGGTGCTCGCCGTCGCCGTGCTCGTGGCACCGCTCGGGGCTGTTGCGGCCCAGGAGTGGAATAGCGATGCCGCGCTCGCGCTGGCGCGCCGCGCCATCGAGCGGCGCGACCGCACGGTGAACGACACGGTGCTGCGCGACTACAAAGCCCAGGCTCACGGGTTTCTCTTCTTCCTCGGGCAGTTCGGGGAAGGGCTGAGCGAGCCGCCCCGGCTCGTGAAAGCCGATCAACTCGAGCTGGAAGTGTACTGGAAGGCGACGCAGCTCAGCAAGCAGCGCATCATCGGCTGGCGCGACCGCGCCGAGCTGCCCACCGACATCAACTACCACCGCGACCACCTCGGCATCGTGCAGAACAATTTCGGGCGCGTCGTGCGGCTTGGCGAGGGCGATGAGGTGCGGGACGTGCCGCACCCCCTCGCTCCCGGCGGGACCGAGCTCTACGACTTCGCGCTCGGTGACACCGTCACGCTGACCCTGCCGCAGCGCGCCGTGCGGGTCGTGGCGCTGCGCGTGCGTCCCAAGGACTTCGGTCAGGCGCGGCTCGTCGGCACGCTGTTCCTCGACGTGGAGACCGCCGATCTGGTGCGCCTGGCGTTCAACTTCACGCCCCACGCCTACCTCGATCCCCAGCTCGAGGACGTGAGCATCGTCCTCGAGAATGCGCTGTGGGAGGGGCGGTTCTGGCTCCCCAACCGGCAGGAGATCGAAATCCGCCGCCGCGCCACCTGGCTCGACATCCCCGCGCGCGGCATCATCCGCGGCCGCTGGGAGATCGACGGCTACGTGTTCAACCTCGGCCTCGCCGACAGTTGGTTCAGTGGGGAAGAAATCGTGGCGGTGCCCAAGCCGCAGCGCGACTCGTTTCCGTGGACCGGGCCGCTGGCCGCCGCGATCCAGGACATCGCGGAGCCGGTGCGGCAGGGCGATCTCCAGGCGGTGCGCGCCGAGGTGGCGCGCATCGCGGGCCGGCGGGCCCTGTCGGGGCTGCGCGCCCAGCGGCTGGGCGTCCGTGGATTGAGCGACGTAGTGCGGGCCAACCGCGTGGAAGGGCTCGCCGCCGGCGCCGGGATCGTGTGGCGGGTTCCCGGCGATCAGCTCGAGGTACGCGCGCTCGCGAGCTACGGCTTTGCGGACCGGCGCTTGAACGGCGCCGTCGCGTTCGCCGTTGGAGGGGGCGGGGGGGGAGGGCCCGGGATCGAACTGGCCGGCTACCGCCAGGTACGGGACGTTGCCGACGTCCCGGTCATTGCCCCGCTCCTCAATTCGATTGCCTCGCAGGAGTTTGGGGACGATTACGGCGACTACTACCTCGCGACCGGCGCGCGCGCGGCCCTGCGCCGCAGCGTCGGCGTCCGCAGCGAGTGGCGCGTCACCGCCGCCCGCGAGCGCGTGGCGTCAGTCCCGGTGCGCACGACACCCGCGACCGGCCGCTTCCGCCCCAACCCCGCCGTGCGAGCCGGAGACTTCTCGGTGGCGTCCCTCACGCTGCGGCGCCGCAGCGAAGGGTTCGCCGTGCGGCGCGATCTCGCCGCCGAGTTGTCCGTCGAGGGAGGCCGCATGGATGGTGGGCCGGCGTACGTCCGCGTCGCGGCCGTGGGGCACGTGCTCGTGCCCGTCGGCGCCAGCCGCGTGCTCGTGCGACTGCAGGGCGGCGCCGCGGGCGACGGGCTCCCACCGCACCGCGCCTTCGTGCTCGGCGGTCGCGGCACCCTGCTGGGTGACGAGTTCCGTGAATGGGGCGGCCGTCGTGCCGCCCTCGCGCACGTCGAGTGGCGCGCCCCCGTACCGTTCGTGCGCATGGCGGCAGGGCCGTACGCGCGCACGCCCGGAACGATCACGCTGGCGCCGTACGTGGCCGCGGGCTGGAGCGATCGACCCATCCCGGGAACGCCGTGGCGCGCGACGCCGCAGGCGGGTGCGCGCGTGACGCTCGGTGTCGGTCTCGAGTGGCTGGGCGTGTTCCGGCTCGACGCGGGCTACGGGGTGCAGAGCCGGCGCGCCCGTATCGCGTTCGACGTGACTCGCGATTTTTGGGATATCCTGTGAAGAACTAGGCGTCTAGGCGCCTAAGCGCCTCGGGGCTAGGTTTCGAGACACCCGATGCCGGTAACCTCCTTTCCCGACGAGTGGCTGGCCCAATCGCTGGAGGGCCTGATCACCCCCGAGCTCCTGACCGACCTCCGCGCCAAGGCGGAGTCCGGCCGGACCCTCTGGGAGATGCTCGTCGCGCAGAAGGTCTCGTCGGACGAGAAGATCCTCGAGAAGCTCTCCGCGCGCTTCCGCCTCAAGATCGCCGACGTGACACTCATCGACCTCAAGGTCCGTGAGGGTGTGCCGGAGCAGCTCGCGCGCCGCTATCGCGTGCTGCCGCTCCGGCTCACCGATTCGTTCTTGGAGCTGGCGACCGCCAATCCATTCGACCTGGACGCGGAGAAAGCGCTGGCGTTCGCCACCGCGCGCGAGATTCGCATGTTGCTGCTCGCGCCGTCGAAGATCGCCGAGAAGCTGGACGAGATGTATCGGCCCGAGAAGGCGCTGGACAAGCTGCTCGAGGGCATGGGCGATGCCGAGGTGCTGACGACGCTCAAAGATGCCCCTCCCGAAGAGTTGAACATCTCGGAGGAAGAAGCCAGCCAACGCCCCGTGGTGCGGCTCGTCGATCTGATCATCTCCGAGGGCATCCTCTCCCGCTCGAGCGACATCCACATCGAGCCGGAAGAGGGCGGCGTGGCGGTTCGCTACCGCATCGACGGCGTGCTGCGTCAGGTCATGAAGATCCCGCGCAATGCCGGGCTGCCGCTGATCTCGCGCATCAAGATCATGTCGTCGCTCGACATCGCCGACCGCATGCGGCCGCAGGACGGCCGCGCGCGCGTGGCGGTCAACGGACAGCCGATCGACCTGCGCGTCTCGACCCTCCCCGCGGCCCAGGGCGAAAAGGTCGTCATCCGTATCCTCGATTCCCGCGCGACGGTCAAGTCGCTCGAGTCGCTCGGATTCAACCCGGGGGAAACCGAAGCGATCAACCAGCTGCTGCAGAACCACGAGGGCGTGATCCTCGTGACCGGCCCCACCGGCTCCGGCAAGACCACCACCCTCTACTCGATGATCAACCAGATCAAGACCGAGGGCGTGAACATCGTGACGGTCGAGGATCCGGTGGAGTACCGGATGCAGGGGATCGTGCAGGTGCAAGTCCAGGAAAAGGCGGGGCTGACATTCGGATCGGCGTTGCGCTCCATCCTGCGCCAGGACCCAAACGTGATCCTCGTGGGCGAGATCCGAGACAAGGAGACTGCGCAGATCGCCGTCCAGGCATCGCTCACCGGCCACTTGGTGCTCTCCACCCTGCACACCAATGACGCGGCCAACGCGGTCACGCGGCTCGTGGACATCGGCGTCGAGGCGTATAAGATCGCGGCCGCGCTGCGCGGCGTGATCGCGCAGCGGCTGATGCGCAAGCTGTGTCCCACCTGCAAAGAAGTGTGGATGGAGGCGCCCCCCGAGAAGCTGCGGAAATGGGTTGCCAAGGGCACGCCGCTGTACCGCGCGGCGGGGTGCCCCGACTGCGCCATGACGGGATACCGCGGCCGTTTCTCGATCATCGAAGTGCTCACGGTGTCGCCGGAAGTCGAGCGCCGCATCGCGGGTGGTGAGCCGGCGTCCCGCATCGCCCAAGCGGCGCGCCTCGCGGGCATGAAGTCGTTGTGGGATTCGGGGCTGGCGCACGTGATCCGCGGCGAATCCACGCTCGACGAGCTGATGCGGGTAGTGGACGTGCCGGACGAAGACGAGGCTCCGCCCGCGCCCCCGCCGCCGGCCGCCGGTGGGCGCCGGTCGAGCACCGGCCAAGGGGTCCGCGTCACGCCTGCGGCGGGCACCCTGACCGCTCCGCCCGAGCCCGTCTCCACCCACTTCGACCTGCTCGAGGAGCCGGCGAAGGCGCGCGCGTCCGGCGCCCACGGGCAACCGGCTTGCAAAGTGCTGCTCGTGGACGACGAGGACAGCCTCCGCAAAGTGATGAAAGACCTGCTCGAGCGGGATGGCTACATCGTGACCGAGGCGCGCGACGGCGTGCAGGCCCTCGATCAGGTCGATCGGGTCGGGCCCGACATCATCGTCCTCGACTTGAACCTGCCGGGGCTCGACGGCTACGGCGTGCTGTCACATCTGCGGTCGCGGCCGGCCACCGCGAGCATTCCCGTCATCGTGCTCACGGCCAAGGGCGATGAGGACAACGAAGTTCGCGTGTTCGAGCTCGGCGCCGATGATTTCCTCACCAAGCCGTTCCGCGCCCGCGCCCTCTCGGCGCGGCTCGAAGCCGTACTCGGCCGCCGCCGCTAAACCCGCCCTCCCTGTGACCGGCGTGCGGGTGTGCTTCGTGGACAGTTACGCGCTGCGCGGCGGGGGAAGCGATCCGCTCGAGGTGTTGGTGCTGCGGCGCGGCCCGCACGGCCGCTGCCCCGGATCGTGGGAGACGGTGCACGGCACGATCGAGCCGGGAGAGACGCCGGTACAGGCGTCGCTGCGCGAGCTGCGCGAGGAGACCGGCTTCGTGCCCGAGCGATTCTACAACCTGAGCCGCACGGAAGCGTTTTACCAACACGCGAGCGACGAAGTCGCGCTGATTCCCGTGTTCGCGGCGTTTGTCGCGAAGAATTCTGCGCCGCGACTTTCGTCCGAGCACGACCGCGCGGAGTGGCTCGCGCCCGCCGACGCCGCGCGGCGCTTCGCCTGGCCCCGGGAGCGGAGAGCACTGGATGACATTTTGTCAATACTGGGGGGTGGGAGCGCGGGCTTGCTCGAAGACGTGTTGCGGGTATCCTAAGTCCTCGTGAACCCCTTCTATCACCGCATCTATCGCGTCGTGCGGCACATCCCGAAGGGGCGAGTAGCGACGTACGGGATCGTGGCGCGCCTGGCCGGCCGGCCCGGTGCCGCGCGCACCGTCGGCTGGGCGCTCTCGGCGCTCCCCGAAGAGAACGACGTCCCCTGGTGGCGCGTCATCAACGCGGCGGGCCGGATCTCTCTCTCGAGTCACGATCACGCCGCCGTGCTGCAACGCGCGCTGTTGCTGCGCGAGGGCGTGCGGTTCGCGCCGGGTGGTGCGGTGAGTCTTGGAACCTACGGGTGGCCCGCTGAGGCCTATGACAGCGCCGTCGCCGCCCACAAGCGCGCGGCTTCGTCCCGCAGATCGCGGAGGTTGAAAGGCTTGCGCACGTAGCGCAGGCCCAGGCGCGTCAGCGTTTCCTCCGTCGCCGCACCGATGTCGCCCGTCGCCACGATGGTCCGATCCCGCAACGCCGGCAGTCGCGCCACCAGCTCCTCAACGAACAGCTTGCCGCCGCCTCGCGTCGCGGCGCGCGCGTCCGCGATGATGAGGTCGAAGCCGCCCCGCTGCGCCAGCTCGAGCGCGTGCTGAGGATTGCGCGCCACCTCCACGGCGTGTCCGTCGCGCCCGAACAACGCCTTCACCATCCGTCGCACCGCCAGGTCGTCGTCCACCAGGAGGATCGTCCGTTTGGCGGACGGCGGTGTCGGGGCCGGAGGCGGGGCGCTCGGCGCGGCGAGGACGGCGCCGGGCGGGACCGGCGGTAGGTCCACCCGGAACGCCGCGCCCCCGTTCGAGGGGCGCTCCACGGTGATGCGGCCGCCGTGGTTCTCCACGATCGTGTGCGCGATCGAGAGGCCGAGTCCCGTACCTTTGCCCGGCTCCTTGGTCGTGAAGAACGGCGTGAAGACGTTCTGCGCCACCACATCGTTGATGCCGGGACCGGTGTCCGACACCCGCAAGTGCACGTGGTCGTCGAACCACGTGGACACGGTGATCGCGCGCGGCTGGCCGGCGACGTTCTCGGCGACCGCCTGCGCCGCGTTCGTGAGCAGGTTCAGCACGACCTGCAGCAGGCTGTGGCCGTCCCCCAGCACCTGGGGCAGGGCGGCGCGCAGGTCGCGATGCACCTCGACGCCCTTCACTTTCAGGTCGTATTCCATGAGCTGCAGCGTCCGCTGGACCACGTCGTTCAGGTCCACGGGCGTACGCTCCGCCGGCTCCTTCCGGGCGAACGTGAGCAGGTTCCGCACGATGCGGCCGGCACGCTCCGCCTGCTCGTGGATCACCTTGAGGTGGCCGCGGTCCTTCTTCGAAATCTCCTCTTGCTCGAGCAGGAACTCCGAGAGGCCCGCGATGGACGTGAGCGGGTTGTTCAGCTCGTGCGCCACGCCCGACACGAGCTGTCCCACGGCGGCGAGCTTCTCGCTCTGAATCAACTGGGTCTCCATCACCTGCTGGTCAGTCACGTCCTCGACCAGCACGACGACGCTTTGGTCGCGCGTCGCGGTCGGGATGCGGGCCGCGTTCACGCGCAGCGTGATGCCCAGGCGCTCGGAGTAAGCGACCAGCGCCGGCGGGTGATCGCCGCGGCGGGTCGCCTCGAGCAGGTCCATCAGCGCGTGGGACTTGCCCAACAAGGTGTTGCCGAGGTGTGTACCGACGACGCTCGGCAACGAGCTGTCGAGCAGCGCCGCCAGGGCGCGGTTCGCCCGGCGCACCCGCCCCTCATCGTCCACCACGGCGATCCCCTCGCTCAGCGCGTCGAACGCCGTTTCCCACTGCTCCTTGGCGCGGCGCACCATCTCGAAGAAGCGCGCGTTAGCGATGACGACCGCCGCGTGCGTCGCGAGCGTCGATAAGAGCCTCAGGTCGTCCGCGACGAAGACGCCCTCGCGGGGGTCCGCGATCACGAGCGTGCCGACGACCACGCCGTGGGCGCGCATCGGGACCGCTGCGGCAGAGGCCGCCTGCACGTCACTCACCAGACGCATTGGTTCGCCGCCCGAGTTGCCCACCATCTCGAGGTGCTCTCGGCTGATGGAGCGCGCCACGAGACCGGGATCGTCGGGGGCGATCGCCCGGCCGCGCAGCTCGGCGAGGGTCCCCTCCGCCGCGGCGATGCGCAGCGGGTCCGCGGGAGTGTCCCCCGCCAGAGCCAGCAGGGCGCCCTGGGCGTCGAGGAAGCGCACAGCGTAGCGCACCACCTGCTCGACGATCCGGTCGAGCTCGAGCGAATCGGACAGCACGTACGACAGCTCCTGGAGGGAAAAGAGCTCCGAGAGTCTGCGGTTCAGCTCGTCGGCCGCGCGGCGGCGCTCGCGTTCCGACCGCACCAGCCGCACCCACAGGCGCCACAAGGCCGCCGCCAGTGCGAGCGTGACGAGACCGACGGCCGCCAGGA
>Ga0307299_10000395_pt1 | contig 14621 bp, 13 predicted proteins | sample ER_DNA_159_FD_194466 | JGI IMG/M metagenome (GOLD analysis project Ga0307299, IMG submission 194466) | Bulk soil microbial communities from the East River watershed near Crested Butte, Colorado, United States - ER_DNA_159 | ecosystem: Environmental > Terrestrial > Soil > Floodplain | place... | reverse complement strand
CGACTTCATGAACATGCTGGAGCGAGACCGGCTCGAGTCGAAGAAGATCTCGAAGACCTACGCGGTCACTTCGACGCTTCCCTACGACATGGGTGAGAAGAACGTCCACGTCGGCCCTTCGGACTACGTGCCGTGGCTCGAGGACCGCAAATGGGCCTACATCCGGCTCGAGGGCACCTCGTTCGGCGACGTGCCGCTGAACGCCGAGCTGAAGATCGAGGTCTGGGACTCCCCGAATTCGGCCGGTGTCGTGATCGACGCGGTGCGGCTCGCCAAGCTCGCGCTGAACAACGGCATCTCGGGCACGCTCGCCGCTCCGAGCTCGTACCTGATGAAGTCGCCACCGGTTCAGCATCCGGACGAGGAGGCGCGCGACCTGACGGAGGAGTTCATCCGCAAGCACGAGCGCAAGCAGGCGAAGAAGGCCGCAGCGAAGGCCTGAGCCCGCTGCGCGGGACTAGACTCGGCGCGTGGGTTTGCGCGTCTGTCTGGTCACGCCGTTCGCCTGGTCGAGGCCACACGACGTCAAGGCGCACGTGGCGGGGATCGCGCACGAGCTGCGCGAGCTCGGCCACGACGTCACCGTCCTGGCTCCCTCGACGCGGGCTGCCGACCTGATCGAAGGCCGGCGAGCGCTGCTGGACGGCGCGGACGCGCAGGTGATCGCCCTCGGCCCGGCCGTGCCGATCTCGCGGCGCAGCCGGATGGGCGTTCCCGTAGGAGTGCGGGCGAACCTGGCTCTCGCGCTCGGGCGCGGCGGCTACGACGTCGTGCACGGGTTCGAGCCGGGCTTGCCTAGCCTCTCGTACCTCGCGCTGCGCGACGCGCACGCGTTCGCGGTCGCGACCTTCCTCTCGCCCGAGCGGCTCGGCTACCCGCCCGGCCGCGCCCAGCGCGAGCGGCTGCTCGGGCGGATCGACGCTCTCGTCGCGGCTTCGGAGGAGACAGCCGAGGCGGCGGCGGAGCGCCTCCCCGGCGACTACCGCGTCGTCTCGCCCGGGGTCGATCTCGAGCTGTTCAGACCCGGGCGGAAACGCAACCTGGTCGTGCTCGAGTGGCGGCCGGGCGAACGCGCGCTGACCCGGGCCGTCGTCCGCGCCGTGGCGCAGCTGCCGGGTTGGGAGCTCGTCTTCCTGCGGACGAAGCCGCTCGCGGGCCGGCCGACGCTGCCGCGCTCGCTGCGCGGGCGCGCCGCCGTGCGCACGCTGCGCGACGGCCAGACGCGGGCTCCGTTGCTGAACGAGACCTCGATCTTCGTGCCGGCCCCCGAGGGCCTCGGCCGGGTCGCGCTCGAGGCAGCCGCTTCGGCCGCGGCGATCGTCGCAATGCCCGGTCTCACCGAACAGCCGGAGCTGGCCGCAGCGGCGATCCTGCGACTGGCCGAGGACGACGCGTACCAGGAGCGCGAAGCCGCCGCGGCTCGAGCAGGCGCCGAGGGCCAGAGCTTCGCCGCGGTCGCACGCGAGCTCGACGAGGTCTACCGCGGCCTCGCCCGCCGCAGGCGCGCTCGAGTCGACGAGCCCCTGTCCGACCGCGACTGGATCCTGGCCGACCTCCACCTCCACACCTCGTGGTCGCACGACTGTCAGATTCCAGTCGAGGAGCTGCTCGACCACGCGGGGGCCCAGGGACTCGGCGCGATCGCCGTCACCGACCACAACGTCTTCGGCGGCGCGCAGGAGGCCGTCGAGCTTGCCAAGACCCGCGACCTCGTCGTGATCCCGGGCGAGGAAGTCAAGACCGAGGACCAGGGCGAGGTGATCGGCCTCTTCCTCTCGGAGGAGATCCCGCGCGGGCAGTCGTTCGGCGAGACCGTCGACGCGATCCGCGCGCAGGGCGGCGTCGTCTACCTCCCCCACCCCTTCGACCGCCTGCACGCGATCCCCGAGCCCGCCACGCTCCACCGCCACCTCGCCCAGGTGGACGTGCTCGAGGTCTACAACGCGCGTTTGCTGTTCGAGGCGTACAACGACGAGGCGCTGCGCTTCGCGCGCAAGTACGACCTGACGATGGGCGCCGGCTCCGACGCGCACGTCCTCCAGGGCGTCGGCACCGGTGCGGTGCGGATGCGCGCCTTCGAGGGCCCTGAGGAGTTCCTCGTCAGCCTGCGCACGGCACAGGTCATGAGGCGGCCGCGCTCGCTCCTCTACCTGCAGTCCCTCAAGTGGGCGGCGCAGGCCAAGGAAAGGGTTCGCTAGCCGAGAACAGGGGTTGTGCCCAGTGCCTGCCGTGTCTGACGAGATCTTCGAGAAGTACCTGCAAAAAGCGATCGCCGAGACGAACGAGCTCGGCGATGAGATCGCGCACGCCGCACACGAGGGCCAGGTGCCCGTGCTGGGCTCGGGCCATCCGCTCGCAGACGTCTTCCTGCTGAAGCACGACCCGAAGCCGGCCGAGGTGCAGGAGGGGGTCGCGTTCTACGGCCGCACCGGCCAGGCGCTGCTGAAGTCGCTGCAGCGGCTGCACGTCGACCCGCTGGCGATCTACGGGACGAACTGCCTCAAGCTCGTGGGCGGCGACGAGGAAGAGGCGCGCCCGTGGCTCGCGCGCGAGCTCCACATCGTCCAGCCGAAGCTCGTGGTCGTGATGGGCGACGAGGCGCTCGCCTTCCTCAACTCGCTCGAGTTCCCGCTCGCCGACCCTCTGGAGCCGAAAACCGGTGAGCTGCAGCGCTTCACGCCCACCATCCAGGCGCTCTTCGTGCCCGACATCGACGAGTCGCTCGACGAGGCCCCGGCGAAGACCCGCTTCTGGAACGCCTTCAAGACCCTCGGTCCGTGGTGGGCCGAGCTGCCTCCCTACTGAGCCGGCGGGCGGCGGAGTTCGCGGCGCTCGCCGCGCTCGTCGCCGTCTACTACGGCACCCACCAGTGGTGGTTCGAGCTCACCCTCTGGGGCGATCTCGCGTGGCTCTGCTTCCTGCTGATCCCAGCGGTGTTCGGGCTCGTCTGGTTCATCCTGCCGCTGTGGCGCGCTCCGGTGCAGCAGCTGCTCGGCCTCGCAGTCGCCTGCGGCGTCGCCGCGATCGTCCTCCAGTGGACGGGCGCGGGCGTGATCGCGAATTTCGCCAAGCTCGCGACGATGACCTTTGCGGGGTGGTGCTTCCTGCGCTTCTTCGAGGAGCTCAGCTGGGTCGTGCTCGTCGCACTGATCGTGCCGTGGGTCGACTCGTACTCGGTCTGGCGGGGACCGACGAAGACGATCGTTACGGAGAAGCCGGAGGTGTTCTCTGCCCTCTCGTTCACCTTCCCCGTTCCCGGCCAGGACGGGGGCGCGAAGCTCGGGCTGCCCGACCTGCTGTTCTTCTCGCTCTACCTCGGCGCCAGCGCGCGGTGGAACCTGCGAACCGGCTGGACCTGGGTGTGCCTGACCGCCTCGCTCGGCGGGACGATGGCGCTGGCGACCTGGCTCGACGTCGACGGCCTTCCCGCGCTGCCGCTGCTCTCGGTGGGCTTCCTGCTGCCCAACGCGGATCTGCTCTGGCGGGCGGTCAGGGATCGAGGCGCCAGAGATCCCCGTCGAAGTCCGACGTGACCCAGGCCGAGCCGGCCGCTTCGGCGACGGCCAGCGGGCTGCCGCCGACGTGGATCGTGCGCGTGACCGAATTGGTCGCCGTGTCGACGACCGAGACGGTGCTGTCGTCGATGTTCGGCACCCAGAGCTTGCCGCCGATCAACGTGGTCGCAAGCGGGTTCGCGCCGACGGTCACGGTCGCCTCGATCGCGAGCGTCGCGGGATCGACCCGGTAGATCTTGCCCGTCTCGCTGGAGACCCAGAGCGCGTCCGAGGACGCGGTGGTCCAGTCCGCCTTCGGAATCGTGATGCGCCGCTCGACCCGATTGCGCCTGGGGTTGATGCGGATCAGGCGGCCACGCCCGTAGTCGGCGACCCAGACTTTGCCGAAGGCGACGAGGATGCCGTTCGGGCCGCCTCCGACGCGGATCGTCTTGATCACCTTGTTGCGCTTCGGGCCGATGCGACTGACGGTTCCCGAGCCCTCGTTCGAGACCCACACCGAGCCGCCGCCGAAGGCGAGCGCATACGGGCTGCTGCCGACCGAGATCCGTGCCTGCCTGCGCTTGGTCACCGCGTTCAGGCGCGTTACCCGGCCCGCGTTGCGCGAGCCGACCCAGACGCTCCCGGCCCCGTAGGCGAGGCCGAACGGGCTGCCCGGCACGGCCACGCGCCACTTCACGGTGCCGGCGACTGGGTCGACGCGGATGACGTGGTTGTCCAGGCGGTCGGTGACCCAGAGCGCGCCGGCGGCGGAGCGGACGAACGACGCCGAGATGCCGACGTGCACCTTTGCCGGCCCCGCGGCCCCCGCGGCAGCGCCGCAGGTCATCCCGACCAACGCTAGACCCAAGACCGTTCGACGGAGTAGAGTTACCACAACCTTGAACTACATTACCACAAGGTTGTTCTAGTGGCCGAGACGGGTCCCGACACGATTCTGCTCGACCTGTTCCGGACGAACCAGGTGCGCGAGCGCATGATCGAGTCCGCCCTGGAGGGGCTCAAGCTGCCGCCGGAGGATTACCCCTTCTACGTGATCGTCGGGGCCGAGGGCCCTTGGACGCCGACGGCGCTCGCCGCCCGTCTGGTGATGCCGCTCTCGACCGTGCTCTTCCGCGTCGGCCGGCTCGAGCAGCGAGGTCACATCGAGCGGCTGCCCAACGCGAACGACCGGCGCTCCTACCTGATCCGCCTGACCAAGGACGGCGAGCGGCTGCTCGGCCAGGCGCGGCCAAGGTTCCGTGCGCTCGCCGAGGCCGTGGAAGAACGGCTCGGCGCCGAACGCGTCGACGGCCTCCGCGACGGGCTCACCGAGCTCCGCGGCGCGATCGAGGCGGAGCTCAGCTCCGAGTGAGCAGCGCGACCGCCTCGACGTGCGGCGTGTGCGGGAACATGTCCACCGGCCGCACACGCTCCAGCCGGTAGCCCCACTCCTTCTGCAGCTCCTTGACGTTGGCCGCGAGCGTCGTCGGGTTGCACGAGACGTAGACGAGCCGCGAGGCCTCCAGCCGCGCGAGGCGCCGCAGCGCCTTTCCGGAGAGCCCTGCCCGCGGCGGGTCGACGACGGCCACGTCGGGCCGCCCCGCGCGGTCGGCCAGCTCCTCCAGCGACGCGCCGACCTCGCCTGCGAAGAACGCGGCGTTGGCGATCCCGTTCAGGTCGGCGTTCTCGAGCGCGCAGGCGACGGACTCCTCGGAGACCTCGACTCCCCACACGGTCAGCGCCTGCGAGGCCAGCGTCAGCCCGATCGTCCCGATCCCGCAGTAGAGGTCGTAGACCGTCTCGCTGCCGGTCAGCGCGGCGTACTCGCCGGCAAGCTCGTACAGGCGCTCAGCCATGCGAGTGTTCGTCTGCAGGAACGCGTTCGGTCGGACGCGGAAGCGCAGGCCGCAGAGCTCTTCCTCGATCGCGTCCTCGCCCCAGAGCAGGGTCGTGGGCAGGTTCGTCACCTCCGCCTGCGACTCGTTCACGGCCCAGTGGATCGAGCGCACCTCCGGGAAGCGGCGCAGCACCTCGACCAGCTCGTCGCGGTCGAACTTCTCGCCGCCCGCGGTCACGAGCTGCACCAGCAGCTGGCCGGTGTTGCGGCCCTCGCGCAGCACGAGATGGCGCAGGTAGCCAGTGTGCTCGCCCTGGTCGTAGGCCTCGAGTCGCTCCGCCCGCGCCCAGTCGCGCACGGCGTCGCGGACCGCATTGCCGAGGTCGGTCGTGAGCCAGCACTTCGAGATGTCGAGCACCTCGTCCCAGCGGCCGGCCTTGTGAAAGCCGAGGGCGGGTCCGTCAGGTGTCTGCGTGAACGAGTACTCGAGCTTGTTGCGGTAGTGGAAGACCTCCTCGGCCGGGACGATCGGCTCGAGCGGAGGCTCGGCCACGCCGCCCAGGCGCCGCAGGGCGTCGGCGACCTGCGCCTCCTTCGCCGCCACCTGGGCCCCGTAGTCGAGATCCTGGAAGCGGCAACCGCCACACGCGGGGTAGTGCCGGCACGGAGCCTCGACGCGCTGAGCGCTCGGCTCGAGCACCTCGACCGCGAGCGCCTCGGCGTGGTTGCGCTTCACCTTCGTCACGCGCGCGCGCACGCGGTCGCCCGGGAGCCCACGCCGCACGAAGACGACGAAGCCGTTCAGGCGCGCGACGCCGTTCCCACCGTAGGCGAGCGTGTCGATCGAGAGCTCGAGCTCCTGGTCTCGCGCAACGGGGGCGGCCATGCCGTCCAGCCTAGGAGAAGCGCGGGTGCAGCGGGAGGATCAGAGGCGGGCGCGGCTTCTGGCGGAAGTTGAAGTCCGAGGCGAGGTTCCCAAGCACCGGCACGTTCTCGCGCACGGTCGGGCGAGGATCGGGCCGCCCGTCGCTGCGTGGGTCGAGCCGGGCTGAGCGCAGGAAGTCGTCCTCGATGAACTTCGCGTAGGCGTCGAAGCTCAGCACCTGGTGGTCGACAAAGCCACGCCGTGCGTAAGGCGAGATCACGAGCCCGGGCACACGCAGCCCGTAGCCGTTCACATCGACCTTCGGCGGCTCGACGTGGTCGTAGAAGCCACCCCAGTCGTCCCAGGCGAGGAAGATCGCCGTAGAGCGCCAGTCGCGGCTGCGCATGATCGCGTTCACAACGCTCGTGACGAAGCTTTGGCCCCTGCTGACGAGACTCGGCGGGTGCTCGCTCACGCGGTTGCTGGGGATCACCCAAGAGACCGCGGGCAATGCCCCTCGGCGCGCGAGGCCGAAGAGCCGCCGCATCGGCGTCACATTGCGGAGCTGATGGTCGGCCCTGAGGGTGTCGAACCAGGGCAGCGGGTTCCAGATCCCGGGCGTGCCGGCGCTCTGCTTCGGGGGCCGGCAGACCATCCCGTCGTCGTCGCAGTCGGGCTGCGCTCCCTTGACGATGAAGTAGCGCCAGGAGACGCGGTTCCTGTGCAGGAGGTAGGTGAGGTCGGTCCAGGCGTAGTCGGGCTTTCTGCCAGTGGGGTTCTGCGGCTCGTGCGGCGGCGCGAGCGGGTTCTCGAGGGCGTTGACGCAGCTCGCCGGGTCGGCGCGGCGGCTGCACCTCGCCGACCACTCCGAGACCATGAACAGGTGGGCCGGCAGGCTCCAGGAGGTGTCCGGCTGGAACATGTGGTCCTGGAGGACGAAGTTGCGCGCGTAGGCCCAGTAGTTCGGGATCTCGCGGCGATCGTGGTAGCCCATCACGTCCGGGTTCGAGGCGCCGAGCGAGCAGAGCGGCGCATCCGGGCTGACCGAGCAGCCGGCGGTGAGCCCGCGCCGAGCCTGGCGGATGAAGCCGTCCATCTTCCCGCCGTTGATGTCGCGCATCGCGTCGAGATGCTCGTGCGGCCCGCCGCTGTTCCGGTTGCGCGAGTCGTGGAACGGATACACGCAGACACCGATTTTCGGGTCGTGCACACAGACGGTGAACCGGCCGTTTCGACGCGGGAGGCCGTCAGCGCCGGGATACGTACCGAAGTAGGAGTCGAACGAGCGGTTCTCCTGCATGATCACGACAACGTGCCGGATCTTGTGAATGCCCGCGAGCGGATGGGCATCCGGCCGTTCGGTGCGCGAGAAGAAGACCGTTCCCGCCACGGCCGCGACGGAGAGCGCGAACACGATCGGCAGCCGGCCGGGCACGGCCGAAACCTAGGAGCCGTGCGTTGAGATCAGATGAAGCGCGGGTTGTGCTTCAGCGAAGCGCAGTCACGTAGACCTTGCGCTCGCGCGGCCCGTCGAACTCGCAGAAGAAGATGCCCTGGTAGCGGCCGAGGGCGAGCTTGCCCTCCTGCAGCGGCACCAGCACCTCCGGGCTCATGAGCGAGGCGCGCATGTGCGAGGGCGCGTTCGGGCCGTCGGCGTCGTCGTGCCGCCAGCTCCAGCCGTCCTCGACGATCTTCTCCATCGCCTCCTCGAGGTCGTTGGCGAGCACCGGGTCGATGTCCTCGTTGATCGTGACGCCGGCCGTCGTGTGCGGCACGTAGACGAGGGCGGCGGCAGCGCCGTTCGCGCCGTTCAGCGCTTCCTCGACCTGCGGCGTAATGTCGAGCAGCTGCGTCCGCCGCTCGGTCCGGAGGCTGATCTCTCGCACCCCGATATCCTACGGCCTATGCCGAGCGCCTCGCCGCCGCCGCCCGACCTCGACGCCTACCGCGCGGGCGCCGACCGCTTCATCGCCGAGCTCGACGAGGAGTACTACCTCCATTACGCGGGCCTCAAGGACCGGCTCGAGCTCGAGGAGATCTACGAGCGGCACTCCGCGCTGACGCAGCTGGAGCAGGTGCAGGCGATCGGAGCAGCGGTGGACGGCGACCGCGGCGTCCGCGAGCTGTGGCATTTCGGCTGCGAGGGCTACCTCGGCAACCTCACGCGCGAGCACGCGGAGAAGCTGGCCGGGATCGAGGCCGAGCTCGAGGTGACCGTCGACCGCGAGCAGATCCCGTTCCGGATGCTGCGCCCGGAGATGGCGAACGAGCCCGACCGCGGCCGGCGCGAGAAGCTCGACCGGGCGATGTGGGAGGCGACCGAGGAGCACCTCAACCCGATCTACCTCGACGGTGTCGAGATCGTCAGGAGAGAGCTCCCCGCGCTCGGCGCAGCGAGCTATGTGGAGCTCTACGAGCGCTTCGGCTTCCGGCTGAGGGAGCTCGCGGCGCAGTGCGAGGCGTTCCTCGCCGACACCGAGCGGCTGTACGAGGACACCCTCGGCCGTGCGTCACGCGAGCTGCTCGGGCTCTCGCTGGACGAGATGGAGCGCTGGGACCTGCAACGCATGATCCGCTCGCCGCAGTGGGACGAAGGCTTCCCGGGCGACAAGATGGTGCCCGCGCTGAAGGCGACCCTCGCCGACCTCGGGATCGACCTCGACAGCCAGGAGAACATCAAGCTCGACATCGAGCAGCGGCCGCAGAAGACGCCACGCGCGTTCTGCTCGCCGATCGAGGTCCCCGACAAGGTGATGCTCGTGATCCAGCCGATCGGCGGCGCCGACGACTGGCGCGCGTTCTTCCACGAGGCCGGCCACGCCGAGCACTTCGGCAACACCTCGCGCGACCTCGCGATGGAGGAGAAGCGGCTCGGCGACGTCGCCGTCACCGAGGGCTGGGCGATGCTGATGCAGCACCTGACCGACGAGCCGGCCTGGCTGACCCGCAAGCTCGACTTCCCGCGGCCCGACGAGTACGCGGCCGAGGGGATGCTCTGGCTGCTGTTCTTCGTCCGCCGCTACTCGGCCAAGCTGCTCTACGAGCTCGAGTTCCACTCCGCCGACGACATCAGCGGCATGTCGAAGCGCTACGCGGAGCTGCTCGGGGACGCGCTCAAGTTCGAGATCGCCGAGGCAAACTACCTCGCCGACATGGACTCCGGCTTCTACGTCACCTCGTACCTGCGCTCGTGGGCATTCGAGTCACAGCTCCGCGACCACCTCCGCGAGCGCTTTGGCAACGACTGGTTCGCCAGGCGCGAGGCGGGGTCGCTCCTGCAGGAGCTGTGGGCCGAGGGCCAGCGGCCGACGGCGGACGAGCTGCTGAAGGACGTCTCCGGCTCGGAGATCGAGATGTCCGCGGTCGGCGACCGCGTGCGCGAGCGCCTGTCCTAGGCAGCAGCTCGGACAGCCGCTGCCGTCAGACGGATCGCCGCAGCCAGCTTCGTCGGGTCGAGCCGCCCGACGCGATCGCAGGCGCTGTGCCAGCACGGATCCCAGCGCCACTCGATCCAGGCGGCCGGGACGCCGCCGCGCGTCAGCTCCTCGTGGTCGGAGAGGCCGCGGTCGCGCAGGTAGGTGGCGTGAAGCGCGAGCCGGTGCGCGGCCGCCAGCGCTGCGCGGGCCGAGCGGTTGGGCGTGGCCTCGAGCCCGCGCACGTTCAGCTCCGGGCCGTTGCCGACCATGTCGAGCGAGAGCGCGACCCGGACGCTCCGGCGCTCGGCCGGGGAGAGGCTGCGCAGCAGGCGAGCGGAGCCGAGATGCAGGCTCGAGCGGGTCATGACCTGCTCCTCGGCCCCGAGCGCCGCGTAGAGCACCCCCGGGGTGTCGCCCAGCTCACGCGCGACCTCGATCAGCGCCCCGACACCTGAGCCGTTGTCATTCGCCGCCGGCCCGGCCGAGACGCCGTCGAGGTGCGCGACCACGATCGCGCTTAGCCGGCCGCCGGTGCGGAAGACGAGGTTGCGCGAGGCGCCGCCGGGCGGGAGCGGCACGGCCTGCACGACCGGCGTCAGGCCGAGCTTCGCGAACCGCGCGCGCACGCCCGAGCTGCGCGCCGCTCGGTCGTGGTGCCGGCAACCCGGGGGCCGAGGACGGCGATCGCCCGAACGTGCTGCTTTGCGCGCACCCCGGCGGGATCGACACGGGCCGCTGGGGCGGCGGCCAGGAGCGCCGCGGCGCAAGCGCAGGCGGCAAGGCGCGCGAGCACGTTAGTAGCGTATCCCCGCCGCCGTCCTGTGTAGCTGCATAAGCTTTATGCATGACCAGGACACGGGTGCTCATCGCGGGCGCGGCCGGCCGCGACTTCCACAACTTCAACCTCGTCTACCGGGGCCGCGACGAGTACGAGGTGGTCGCCTTCACGGCGACGCAGATCCCCGACATCGCCGGGCGCGTCTACCCCGCCGAGCTCGCGGGCGAGCTGTACCCGGACGGGATCCCGATCTGCCCCGAGGACGAGCTCGAGGAGCTGATCGCCAGGCACGAGGTCGACGAGGTCGTCTTCGCCTACTCGGACGTGACGCACGAGCACGTGATGCACATCGGCTCGCGCGCGCTGGCGGCGGACGCCTCGTTCCGCCTGATCGCGCCGGCCGACACGATGCTCACCTCGACGAAGCCGTCGGTGGCGATCTGCGCCGTCCGCACCGGCTCGGGCAAGAGCCAGACCACGCGCCACGTGGCCGCGCTGCTGCGCGAGTCGGGCAAGCGCGTCGCCGTGCTGCGGCACCCGATGCCCTACGGCGACCTGACCAAGCAGGCCGTGCAACGCTTCGAGCGCTACGAAGATCTCGACGCCGCCGAAGCGACGATCGAGGAGCGCGAGGAGTACGAGCCGCACATCGCGGAGGGCAACCTCGTCTTCGCCGGAATCGACTACGCCGCGATCCTCGACCGCGCCGAGCAGGAAGCGGACGTGATCCTCTGGGACGGCGGCAACAACGACACACCGTTCGTGAAGCCGAACGTGCACATCGTCGTCGTCGACCCGCACCGGCCCGGCCACGAGCTGCGCTACCACCCGGGCGAGACGAACCTGCGCATGGCCGACGTCTGCGTCGTGAACAAGGTCGACAGCGCGGCCCAGGAGGGCATCGACGCGGTGCTCGACTCGATCCGCGCCAACAACCCCGGCGCGAGGATCGTCCTCGCCGCCTCGCCGTTCGCGGTCGAGGGCGACGCCGCCGAGATCGCCGGCAAGCGTGTGCTCGCGATCGAGGACGGGCCGACCCTGACCCACGGCGAGATGACCTACGGCGCGGCAGTCCTGGCGGCGAAGGCCAACGGCGCCGCCGAGCTGATCGACCCGCGCTCCGCGGCTGTCGGCTCGATCGCGCAGACCTTCGAGGACTACCCGAACGTCGGCGCGCTCCTCCCGGCAATGGGTTATGGCCGCAAGCAGATGGACGACCTCAAGGCGACGATCGAGGCCAGCGGCGCGGAGCTCGTGCTGATCGGGACCCCGATCGACCTGCGCAAGCTGATCGACTTCGACGTGCCCGCCCTACGGGTCACGTACCGGCTGCAGGAGGTCGGCGAGCCGACGCTGGCCGACGTCCTCGAAGAGCACGGCCTGATCGGCGACAAAGCGCTCGTGTGACAGCAGTCGTGGCCCTCGGCGGGAACGCGCTGATGCGGCCCGGCGAGCGCGGCACCGCTGCCGAGCAGCGCGCCAACCTGCGTGAGGCCTGCGGTGCGTTGCGGCCGCTCCTCGATGAGCGAGAGCTGGTCGTCACCCACGGGAACGGGCCCCAGGTCGGCAATGTGCTGCTGCGCCAGGAGCGGGCCGCCGAGGAGGCGCCGCCTCTGCCGCTCTACCTCGCCGTCGCGCAGACACAGGCCGAGATCGGGGCGCTGATCGAGAGCGAGCTCGTGCCGGTGGCCGGGCGCGCGGTCGCCTGCCTGCTCACGCACGTGCTCGTCGCCGAGGACGACCCCGCGTTCGAGGAGCCGACGAAGCCGGTCGGGCCGTTCTACGACGAGGAGCGCGCCCGCGAGCTCGAGCGCGACCGCGGCTGGAAGGTCGTGCACGACGCTGGCCGCGGCTGGCGGCGGGTCGTGCCCTCCCCCACGCCGCTCGAGGTCGTGGAGCTGGACGCGATCCGCGCGCTGCTCGCCTCGGGCTCGATCGTCGTCGCCTGCGGCGGCGGCGGCATACCGGCCGCGCGTCGCGGGGCACACCTCGCGGGCCTCGACGCCGTGATCGACAAGGACCGCGCCTCGTCGCTGCTCGCGCGCAGCCTGGGCGCGGACAGACTGGTGATCCTCACCGAGGTGCCGGCGGTGTACTCCGGCTTCGGCACGAACGGTCAGGAAGAGCTGCACAAGCTCACCACGGCTGACGCCGAGGCCCTCCTGCCGGAGCTCGCCGCAGGGTCGATGCGCCCGAAGGTCGAGGCGGCAATCGAGTTCGCCAGAGCCACCGGCCACGAGGCGTTGATCACCTCGCCTGCGGCGCTGGGCGACGCGCTCGAGGGCCGCACGGGCACCCGAATCCGACCGTAGCCCGAACCGGTTCGCGGCCGCGGCCGAATCAGGTCGACCGAAACGACCTGAAAGGAGCCGCACCCGATGCGCAAAGCTGGACTCGCTCTCGGGCTCGCAGCCGGTGTGGCGGCGCTCGCCGCCGTCATCTTGCTGAGAGCCCCGAGCCCGCAGGCCGGGAACGCCTCGAGCCACCGAGAGGCGCCACTGATCTCAGAAGACCCGACCGCGGACAACACCGACCTCTACGCGTTCCGCTCTCCGGACGCGCCCGGGTTCCTGACCGTGATCTCGAACCTGATCCCAGGCGAAGATCCGGCCGCGGGCCCGAACTACTACCGGTTCTCCGCCGGAGCCCGCTACCTGATCTACGTCGACCGGAACGGCGACGGGCGCCCCGACGTCACCTACGCGTTCCGCTTCAAGAGCACCCCGGGGCCGCTCTTCCTCGGCAACACGGTGCAGTCGTACACCGTCACACGCACGATCGGAAAGCAGTCGCGCGTGATCGCCAAGGGCACGACCCCGCCGGACAACATCGGCCCGCGCACGCTGAAGCAGTTCTACGGGACGAGCGACTACCGCGCGATCGCAGCGCAGCACGTCGGCTCGCTCTCCGGAGGCGGCAAGGTGTTCGCCGGCCAGCGCGATGACGGCTTCTTCGCCGACATCGGCGCGATCTTCGACCTGGTCGCGATCCGCAAGGGCTTCGACACCGGCGGCAAGGACTTCTTCGCCGGCTACGCGGTCCACTCGCTCGCGCTCCAGATCCCGATCTCGGAGATCGACACGAAGAGCCACGTGGTGGGCGTCTGGACCGCGACGGAGCGGCGGGCCGCCTACGTCCGCAAGGGCAAGCTCCGCCGCGGCTGGGTGCAGGTCTCCCGGCTCGGCAACCCGCTGGTGAACGAGGTCGTGATCCCGACGAAGCTGAAGGACAAGTGGAACAGGCTCACGCCCGCGACCGAGAAGCGGTTCCAGACCTACTACCTGAACCCGGTGCTCGCGGCCGTCATCAACCAGCTGTACAGCGTCGGCGCACCGGAGCACGACCGCACCGACCTCGTGCAGGTGTTCCTGACCGGCGTGCCCGGTCTCAACAACACCGGCACGAAGCTCGTCGACGAGCTGCGGATCAACCTCGCGATCCCGCCGAAGGCGCGCGGGACCGAGAACCGGCTCGGCGTACTCGGGAACGACCTGGCCGGCTACCCGAACGGCCGCCGGCTCGGTGACGACGTGATCGACATCGCCGAGCGTGCAGTCGCCGGAGCCCTGAAGGGCAACAACGTCCCTCTCGGCGACGGCGTCAACGCGGACGATCGGGCGACGCTGCCGGTCTTCCCCTACCAGGCCGACCCCGACAGCGGGGCCGACAACACGAAGGGCCGCTAGTTGACCCGAGCGCGGGTAGCGGCAGCAGGGGCGGCGGTCGTCTTCACGACGGCCGCCCTCCTGCTCGGCGGCGCGTTCCGCAGCTCGACTGCGGCCGCGCCGCCGCCCGCGCCGGCCGGTGGTGCAAGCCGCCTCCAGGCCGGGTTCGCGCTCGGAGACACCGCCGCGCTGATCGGCAGCCTGCAGCAGCAGCTCCTGGCGAACCCGCGGAACGCGCACGCCTACGGCCTGCTCGGGCTCGCCTACCAGCAGCGGGCCCGCGAGATCGCAGATCCCGTCTACTACACGAAGTCGGAGGGAGCGCTGCACCAGGCCCTGCGCCTGGCCCCGAACGACCTCGTCGCCACCAGCGGCCTCGCGTCGCTCGCGCTCTCCCGCCACCGCTTCCGCGCCGCGCTCGCCCTCGCGCGACGCGTGCATTCGCTCTCCCCGTCGACCGCGCAGACGTACGGCCTCCTCGGCGACGCGGAGCTCGAGCTCGGGCGCTACGACCGGGCCTTCGCAGACTTCGATCGGTTGGCGCGCCTAAAGCCGAGCCTCGC
>Ga0307299_10000394_pt1 | contig 14631 bp, 12 predicted proteins | sample ER_DNA_159_FD_194466 | JGI IMG/M metagenome (GOLD analysis project Ga0307299, IMG submission 194466) | Bulk soil microbial communities from the East River watershed near Crested Butte, Colorado, United States - ER_DNA_159 | ecosystem: Environmental > Terrestrial > Soil > Floodplain | place... | reverse complement strand
CGTCTCGCGCCGCTGGCTCGAGGCGCTGCTCGGCCAAGGAGCTGGGCCTCGGCGCCGACCACGCCGGGATCCTGGAACTCGAGACCACGGCCGCGCCCGGGACCAAATTTCTCGACGCGCTCCCCATCGCCGACGATCAAATCGTCCTCGACGTCGGGGCGAATCGACCGGACCTGCTGTGTCATCGAGGAGTGGCCCGCGAGCTTGCCGCGGTGATGGGTGGGGTCGTGAAGCTGCCGGAGATTGGACGGGCGGATGCCCATCGGCCCATCCGCCCATCCGCCCGTCAAGGTATCGTCGACGGAGTTGAGGTGCGTCTCGAAGATCCCGAAGGTGCCCCCCGCTACATGATCGCCGTGATCCGCGGGGTGAAGGTGGGGCCCAGCCCAGCGTGGCTCGCCCACCGTTTGACCTCCATGGGCCACCGGCCCATCAACAACATCGTCGACGCGACGAACTACATCCTCTTCGAGATCAACCAACCGCTGCACGCGTTCGACCTAGCCAAGCTCCGTGGTCCCGCAGTCGTGGTGCGTCGCGCGAAGCCCGGCGAACAGATCGTGACGTTGGACGCTGTCAGCCGACGGCTGACGGCTGAGATGACCGCGATCTGTGACGCGGAACGACCGACGATCGTCGCGGGCGTCATGGGGAGCGCCGACTCCGAGGTCTCGGCAACCACGACCGACCTGGTGCTGGAGTGCGCCTACTTCCAGCCGACGCGTGTGCGCCGTACGCGGCGGGCGCTCGGTCTGTCGAGCGAGTCGAGCTACCGGTTCGAGCGCGGCATCGACATGCTCGCCATGCCCGATGCGCTGGGGCGCGCCATCGCCCTGATCCGCGCCGTCGCCGGCGGTGAGGTGCGCGAGGCGCCGATTGACCTTTGGCCGGAGCCGCAGCAGCCGCGCAGCGTCTTCCTCCGGCCTGAGCGCGTCGCGCACCTGCTCGGCGTGCCGGTGGCCCGTCCCGAGATCGAGCGGCTGCTTTCGGCGGTGGGCTTCGTCGCCGCGCCCAAGGACGGCCGGCTCGCGGTCCAGGTCCCGGGCTGGCGCCCCGACGTGACGCGCGAAGTGGACCTGATCGAGGAAGTCGCCCGGCTACGCGGCTACCAGACATTCCCCGATGAGCTGCGGCCCTACCGGCCAGGCACCGCCCCTGAGGCGCCGTCCGAGGTCACGCTCAGCAGGATCCGCGAGCGGCTGGCGCGGGGCGGATTGTTCGAGGCCCGGACGCTGCCGCTCGGCCCCGCCGACGATCCCGCGGCCGTCGCCATCAAGAACCCCCTCTCTGCCGAGGAGGCCCATCTGCGTAGCCGGCTGCTGCCGGGCCTGGTGCGACGGGTGGTGGCCAACTGGCGGATCGGGGAGCGGAACATACGGTTGTTTGAGGTTGGGACGGTCTTCAAGCCGGCAAAAGGGCCCCTCCCCGACGAGCAGCTGTGGCTAGGAATCGTCCTGACCGGGGCCCGGAGGCCCCCCCATTGGTCCGAAGGGGGGGGTGCGAAAGTACCTGATATGGACATATGGGACCTGAAGCGCCACTTTGAGTTAGCTGTGGCGGCGGCTGCCCCCCACTGTGCCGTACGGCCCTTGGCAGACGGGGTTGGTTGGGTGGCGGTAAGCGGGGCAGACGCCGTTGGCTCTTGGCCGTTGGCCAAGGGCCAAGGGCCAATGGCTAATGGCGCAGTGCAGGGTTGGGCGGGCCCGCTCGACGCCGATGCCCCGAAGTGGGCGGCGCCGCTATACGGTCTCGAAGTGCGGGTGACCGTCGCGCCGCCCCAGGTCGCGCGTTACGAGCCGTTGCCGACGCAACCGGCGGTCGAGCGCGACATCTCGCTGGTCGTGCGGGGGGGCGTCACCGCGGCCGCCATCGAGGCGGTGCTGCGGAAGGTAGGTGGGGCATTGCTCACCCGCCTGGATGTGCTGGACGAGTATCGAGGAGCCGGTCTGCCGCCGGGGGAAGGCACGCGCGGCGTCACGTGGCGTTGCACGTTCCGGGATCCGGCCCGGACGCTAACGGACAAGGAAGTTGACGCGCTGCTCGGGACGATGCTGGGCGCGCTGGAGGGTGAGCTTGACGTACGTCGGCGAGAGGCTTGAGGTTCGGGAGGCGATCGATCAGCTCGAGACGATCCTGCGCGACGTCGCGGAGGAGCTCGCGGGCTGGCGGGCGCGCGCCCTCAAGGCCGAGGGCGAGCTCAAGAGCGGCGGCAAAAGCGCCGCTCCCAAGCACCCCCCCGCTTCGTCCGACGCGGACGCAGAGAACAAGGTGTTGCGCCAACGCGTGGAAGCGGCGCGCGTCCGCGTGCACGAGCTGGTGCAGCGGCTCACGTTCCTCGAAGAGCAGGCGCGCGAGCCGGTGCGGGCCGGCGCTGCAGCCGCGGCGGCGGGAGGGACCAAGTGAGCACCAAGCTGCACGCCGTGCGGGTGATGATCGGCGGCGAGGAATATACAGTTCGCTCCGATCTGCCCCCCGAGTATACGCGGGAAGTCGCCGCGTACGTCGATCAGGCGCTCAAAAAGGTGTTGAGTCAGGGGCCGCTCGTGGAGACGCACAAGGCGGCCATTCTCGCGGCGCTCGACATCACGAACGAGTTGTTTCAAGCCAAGAAGGGTGAGCGCGAAGTCGCGGCGCGGCTCGCCGCGGTGGCGGACGATCTCGTGAAGATGCTGCCGCCGGGAAAACGGAAAGTCGCCTTAGGCCACTAGCCTATTCGCCTGAGCCGCGAGGCTTCAGGTGCGAAGGGATAGATCCATGTTCGCTATCATTGCGGCCGTTCTCGGCGGCGGTATCGTCGCGGGAACGGCTTTGTACATCCTGGATGGGCGGCTGCGGGTTCGGGCTGCTCGCGCGGCGGAAGAGGCGGCTCGCGCGCTCGAAGAGACGCGGCAGCGCATTGCACTCGCGGCCAAGGAAGAGGTGGTCGCGGCGCGGGAGCAGCTGCAGCAGCAGCTGACCCGGCGCGAGCAGACCCTCGATCAGAAACTCAGCGCCGTCGACCAGCGCGACCAGGACCTGAAGCGCCGCGACCAGCAGCTCGAGCAGCGCACGCGCGCCCTCGGCCAGCGTGAGCAGGAGATCGTCGTGCGGCTCGAGCAGGTGGCGGGTCTTTCCGCCGCCGACGCCAAGCAGGAGCTGGTGCGCCGGCTCGAGGACACGGCCCGCGACGACGCGGCGGCCCTGGTGCGCGACATCAAGGAACAGGCCAAGAAGAACGCCGACCGCGAGGCGAAGAAGATCGTCGCCCTCGCGATCGGCCGGATCGCCGCGGAGCAGACGGCGGAATCCAGCGTCTCGGCCATCCCACTTCCCTCGGACGAGCTCAAGGGCCGCATCATCGGGCGCGAGGGCCGCAACATCCGCGCTTTCGAGGCCGCCACGGGCGTGGATGTCATCATCGACGACACGCCCGATACCGTGGTCGTGTCGTGCTTCGATCCGGTGCGCCGCGAGGTCGGGCGCCTGGCGCTGGAGCGTCTCATCGCCGACGGGCGCATTCACCCCGGTCGGATCGAAGAGGTCGTCAAGAAGGCGCAGGCCGATGTGGACGCCGGCATCGTCGAAGCCGGCGAGCAGGCGGTCTATGAGACCGGCATCCACGGCCTCCACCCCGAACTGGTGAAGCTCGTCGGCCGGATGAAATACCGCACGTCCTATGGCCAGAACATTTTGGAGCACTCGAAGGAAGTCGCGTGGCTCGCCGGGATCATGGCTGCGGAGCTGAAGCTCGATACGCTGCTCGCCAAGCGGGGCGGTCTGCTGCACGACATCGGGAAGGTCCTCACGCACGAGCACGAGGGCACGCACGTGCAGCTCGGCGTCGAAGTGGCCACCAAGTACGGCGAGCAGCCGCCCGTGATCAACTGCATCGCCGCGCACCACGACGACGTACCGCACGAATCCTCGGTGAGCGTCATCGTACAAGCGGCCGACGCGGTGTCGGGCTCGCGGCCCGGCGCGCGCCGCGAGGCGTTCGAGACCTATGTGAAGCGGCTCACCCAGCTCGAAGAAATCGCCGCGGAGTTCAAGGGCGTCGAGAAGGTCTTCGCCATCCAGGCGGGGCGTGAGGTGCGCGTGGTCGTGACGCCCGACACGATCGACGACGCCGGTGCGCAGCAGCTCACCGAGCAGATCGCCCGCAAGATCGAGCGCGAGTTGCAGTATCCCGGGCAGATCCGGGTGGTCGTGATCCGGGAGACGCGGGCGGTGGATTTTGCCAGGTAGCGCCACGCTGATCGACGGCACCGCCGTCGCCAAGGCGATGCGCGCGGAGCTGGCCGGCGAGATCGAGGCCCTGAAGGGCCGCGGCGTCACGCCGGGCCTGGCCGCCGTCCTCGTGGGCGACAATCCCGCGTCGCAAGTGTACGTGCGCATGAAGGGTAAGGCCTGCGACGAAGCGGGGCTCTATCACGAGACGATCAAGCTCCCCAAGGACACGACGGAAGCCGACCTCCTCGCGCTCATCGAACGGCTGAATCTGGACCACAAGATCCACGGGATCCTGATACAGCTGCCGCTGCCGTCGCAGATCAGCGAGACGCGCGTGCTGCGTCGCATCGATCCCGCCAAGGACGTGGACGGCTTTCACCCGGAAAACGTGGGCAAGGTGTCCATCGGCGACCCGAGCGGGTTCCGGCCGGCGACGCCCTACGGCGTTCAGCAGCTGCTGATCAAGAGCGACGTGGACACCACGGGCCGCCACGCCGTCGTGGTGGGCCGCTCGAACCTGGTCGGTCGCCCGATGGCCGCCCTGCTGCTCCAGAACGGGCCGGGGGGCAACGCCACGGTCACGGTGTGCCATTCGCGCACGCGCGACATCGCCAGCGTCACGCGCCAGGCCGACATCTTGATCGTGGCGATCGGCAAGCCGGAGTTCGTGACCGGCGAGATGATCAAGCCGGGCGCCGTCGTGATCGACGTGGGTGTGAACCGCGTGGACGATCCCTCGCTCAAGCAAGGCTACCGGCTCGTCGGCGACGTGCAGTTCGCGGAAGCCAAGAAGGTCGCCGGCGCCATTACCCCCGTCCCGGGCGGTGTGGGTCCGATGACGATCACGATGCTCCTCTACAACACCGTTCAGGCGGCCAAGCAGTGGGCACACCCCTAGATCTGTTTGCTGCAGCCTCCAGTGAGGGAGCGTGGACCGTCAGCGAAGTCACGCGCCGCGCCCGCACCGTGATCGAGGCCGGGCTGCCGCCGCTGTGGGTGCGCGGCGAAGTCACCGGCTTCAAAGCCTGGCGCTCGGGTCACTGGTACTTCTCGTTGCGCGATAAGGCCGCCCAGATCCGCTGCGTGATGTTCCGCACCGACAATCGCGGGTTGCCGGCGCCTCCGGCCGAAGGCACACAGGTGTTTGCCTTCGCACGCCCCACGATCTACGACGAAAAGGGCGAGTTCCACCTCACGATCAAGGAGCTGCTCTCGACGGAGCAGGGTGGGCTGTGGAAGCTCGCCTTCGAGAAGGCGCGAGCGGCATTGCTCAAGGACGGCCTGCTCGATCCGGCGCGGAAGCGGCGCCTGCCGCCCTTCCCACGCCGCATCGCCGTGGTCACGAGTCCCGACGGCGCCGCCCTACGCGACATCGAGGCCGTGATCGCGCGCCGCTGGCCGATTGCCGAGCTGGTGCTCGTCGCGGCCAAGGTGCAGGGGGAGGGGGCCGAGGCGTCAGTCTGCGCCGCGCTCGCCCGCTTGGGGAAGGGGAGGCTCGAGGTGGACGTCGCGATCGTGGGACGCGGCGGCGGCTCCGCGGAGGACCTGTGGACCTTCAACAGTGAGCGCGTGGCGCGCGCGGTGGCCGCGGTGCCGGTCCCGGTGATCTCCGCCGTCGGCCACGAGACCGACGTGACGCTGTGCGACTTGGTCGCCGACCTGCGGGCGCCGACGCCTTCCGCCGCGGCCGAGGCCGCGACCCCCGATCGTGTCGACGTGTTGGTGCTGCTTGACCACCTCGCCGAGCGCCTGGCGCGCGGCCTGTCGCAGCGCTCGCAGCGCACCGTGGATCGGCTCGACCGCACCGGCGATCGCTTGACGGGCGCGATGCAGTTCCGGCTCGAGCAGTCCCGCGCCCTGCTCACCGCGCACAGTGCACACCTCGACGCTCTCAGTCCGTTGAAGGTCCTGGGCCGTGGTTACGCCGTCGCCCGCGACGAGAACGGTCGTGTGCTGAAGCAGGTCAAGCAGCTCCCTGCGGGGCGCGAGTTCAAACTGCGGGTCACCGATGGAGAGGTCGATGCCCGAGTTCGGTGAGCAGCTCGAACGCCTCGAAGCCATCGTGCGGAAGCTCGAGGCCGAGGATCTGGATCTCGACGAGGCACTCAAGCTCTTCGAGGAAGGCATCGAGCGGCTGCGCGTCGCGCGCGAGCAGCTCACCCAGGCCGAGGTCAAGGTCAAGAAGGCGCTCAAGGGTGAAAGCCCAAGCCGCTAGCCGCGGGCTCGCGGTCTATCTCGCCGATGCCCGCGCCCGCGTGGATGCGGTGCTCGAGGTGTGGGCCGAGCGCGGCGACGAGGTAGTCCGGTACAGCCTGCTCGGTGAAGGCAAGCGGCTGCGACCGACGTTGGTGTTCGCCGCGCACGAAGCGCTCGGCGGGACGGGAGGGGAAGGGGTGGCGGAGGTCGCGGCCGCCGTCGAGGTGGTGCATGCCTACTCGCTGGTGCACGACGACCTGCCGTGCATGGACGACGACGATCTGCGGCGCGGCCGCCCGACGGCGCACCGCGCCTTCGATGTGCCGCGCGCGACGCGCGCCGGGTACCAGATGGTGGCGCTCGCGGCCCGCGTGTTGGCACACGGGCTCGACGCGTTGCGCTTGTCGGAGAACCGGCGGCGCCAGATCGCGCTGGAGCTGTTCCGCGCGGCGGGCGCCGGCGGGATGATCGGCGGGCAGGCCCTGGACCTCGAGGCCGAGGCCAAGACGCTGCCGATCGACCAGCTCGCCGAGGTGCACCGGCGCAAGACGGGCGTGTTGATCGCCGCCTCCTGCGTCATCGGTGGTCTCGCCGCCGACGGTGTGGCCACCCACATCGAAGCCCTTCGGAAGTACGGAGAGGCCATAGGGCTGGCCTTCCAGATCGCCGATGACGTCCTCGACGCCACCGCGACCTCCGACCAGCTCGGCAAGACCGCGGGCAAGGATGCGGCGCGCGCCAAGGCCACCTTCGTGACGGTGCTCGGTGTGGGGACCGCCCGCGCGGAGGCGGAACGGCTCGCCGCGCAGGCCGTAGACCAGCTGCGGCAAGCGGGGTTAGTTTCCCCTACGTTGGTGGAGTTGGCCCACTACATCGTGACGAGGCCGAACTGACCGTGTCTCTGCTCGAGACGATCCGCAGTCCCGACGACGTCAAGAAGCTGCCCCGCGCGGACCTGCAGAAGCTCGCGGACGAGGTGCGCCAGCGCCTGATCGACGTCGTGTCGCAGACCGGCGGTCATATCGGCGCGGGGCTGGGCGTCGTCGAGCTCACCGTCGCGTTGTGCTGGGCCTTCGAGTCGCCGCGCGACAAGATCGTCTGGGACGTCGGGCACCAGGGCTACCCCTGGAAGATCCTGACGGGCCGCAACGACCGGCTCGGCACCCTGCGCCAGCCCGGCGGCCTGTCCGGTTTCCTGCGTCGGACCGAAAGCCCGCACGACCAGTTCGGCGCGGGCCACGCCGGCACCGCGCTCTCGGCGGCCTTCGGGATGGCGACCGCGCGCGACCTGAAGCGCGAGGACTTCAAGGTCGTAGCCGTCGTGGGCGACGGCGCGATGACCTGCGGGCTGCCCTACGAGGCGATGAACAACGCCGGCCATTCGGGGCGCGACATCATTCTCGTCCTGAACGACAACGGCATGTCGATCGCCCCCAACGTCGGTGCGATCAACAAGTATCTCGGCTCGATCATCGCGAACCCGGTGACGGTGCGGCTGCGCGAGTGGGTGAAGGGCATGATCGAGAAGACGTCGCACATCGTCGGCGGCCCGAAGCTCGTCGAGTTCGCCAAGAGCGTCGAGGAGAGCATCAAGAACCTCTGGTCGCCGGGGATGTTGTTCGAGGAGCTGGGGTTCCGCTATTTCGGCCCGATCGACGCGCACAACGTCGAGCAGCTGATCCAGACCTTCGACATCGTGAAGACGCTCAAGGGACCGCGCGTCGTCCACGTGATCAGCGAGAAGGGCAAGGGCTTCCCGCTTCCCGGGCCCGACCTCGAGAAGTACCACGCCCGCGCGCCCTACGATCCCGTCACCGGCAAGCTCAAGCCGGTGACCGCCGGTCCGCCGCAATGGACCAAGATCTTCGGGGACGCGATCACGCAGCTCGCGGCCGAGGATCCCGGCTTCGTCGCGATCACCGCGGCGATGCCGTCGGGCACGGGGACGAACATCTTCCAGAAGAAATGGCCCGAGCGCTTCTTCGATGTCGGCATCGCCGAGGGGCACGCGACCACGTTCGCCGCGGGCCTCGCGACGCAGGGCGTGCGGCCGATCGTCACGATTTATTCCACCTTCCTGCAGCGCGCGTACGACTCGATCATTCACGACGTCGCGATTCAGAAGCTGCCCGTCATCTTCTGCATGGATCGCGCGGGGATGGTGGGCGAAGACGGCCAGACGCACATGGGTCTGTACGACATCGCGTACATGCTGGCGGTGCCGCACATGACCGTGACCGCGCCGAAAGACGGAGCGGAGCTGATCGGCCTGTTACGCTGCGCCCTGGCGCACCAGGACGGGCCCTTCTCGCTCCGCTACCCGCGCGACAAGGCGCCCGCCGAGGCTCCGCCGGCCGCCGAGGTCGCCCCGATCCCCTACGGGACGTGGGAGCTGCTGCGTAAGGGCAAGCACTGCGCGATTCTCGCCGTCGGGGTGATGTGCAAGCCGGCGATGGAGGCCGCCGAGGCGCTCGACGCGACCGTCGTCAACGCCCGCTTCCTGAAGCCGATGGATCGCGAGATGCTCGACGCGGTCGTGCGCGACCACAAGCTGCTCGTCGCGGTCGAGGACGGCACCGTGGTGAACGGGTTCGGTGCCGCGCTGGCGGGGTTGGTGCAGACCACGGCTCCCGATGTGCGGGTCGTCGCCCTCGGCGTTCCCGACCGTACCTATGAGCACGCGCCGCGGGCGCAGCAGCTGGCCGAGGTCGGCCTCACGGGTCCCGGCATCGCCGCCCGCATCCGCGCCCTCGCCGCCGAAGAGTCGCTCACCGCGCGATGAACGTCGGGGTCGTCGGTAACCCCAACTATCCGGATCTCGGCGCTTTCCTCGCGACGCTCCAACAGAAGGCGGCGAGCGTCGGGTTCACATTGTTTACCGAAGAACGCATCCAGTCGCTGTGGCCGACGGGCGATGGGGCCGTGCCTCCCCTGACGGCGGCGCCGCCCGGTGATCTGGACTGTCTCATTACGCTGGGCGGGGACGGCACGCTGCTGCGCGGCGCCCGTCTCCTGAATGGCGCCAATACGCCGATCCTAGGGTTGAATCTTGGCCGCGTCGGCTTTCTCACCACGGCGGGACCCGACACGCTCGACTTCGCGCTCGATGCCGTGGCGCGGCACGCCTATACCACCGAACCGCGGCTCGCCCTGCACTCCACGATCGTCGGCAAGGGGACCAAAGAGACGCGCGTCGAGCCGCTGGTGCTCAATGACGTCGTGGTGCACAAGGGCGGCGTGGCGCGCGTCGTGCGGCTCAAGGTGTCGGTGGATGGGGATGAGGTCGCGCAGTATTCCGCGGACGGCATCATCGTCAGCACACCCACCGGTTCGACGGCGTACTCGATGTCGGCGGGCGGACCGATCGTTGTGCCGACGGTTGATGCCATTGTGGTCACCGCGATCTGCCCCCACACGCTGGCCGTCCGGCCGCTCGTCTTGGCGGCGACCGCCGTTGTGACGATCCAGCCGATTCCGCCGTGGAGCGACGAAGTGCTCGTGTCGTTCGACGGTCAGGTCGGCACCCCGATTCAGCCCGGTGAGCGGCTCGAGGTGCGGCGCGCGGAGCGGCCGATCCTGCTGATTCGGCTGGGGCCCGAGAGCTTCTTCAGGCGGCTGCGGAAGAAGCTGCACTGGGGCGACCTCAGCGACCGGACGCGGAAATAGTGCTGACTGAGCTGCGCGTCCGCGATCTCGCCGTCATCGCCGACGTCACCCTCCCCCTCCAGCCTGGGCTCAACGTCCTCACCGGCGAAACCGGCGCCGGGAAGTCGATGCTCGTGGACGCCCTCGCCCTGTTGCTGGGCGAGCGGGCGTCAGCGGAGATGGTGCGCCCCGGCGCCGAGAAGACGGTCATCGAGGCTCTCTTTGGTGATGACCTCGTGGTCAAACGCGAAGTGACGCGAGAGGGTCGGTCGCGGGTGTGGATCAACGGCTCCCCGGCGACGGTGGGGATGCTGGCTGAGATCGGCGCCCGACTCGTGGACCTGCACGGGCAGCACGAAACCCAGTCCCTGCTCAAGCCCGACGCGCAACGCGAAATCCTCGACGCCTACGCGGGTGCCGCGGTCGAGCGGGTCGCCGTGCGGGATGCGCACCAGCGCCTCCGCGGTCTCGAGCAGCGCGAAGCCGAGCTGGCGGCACGGCAGGACGACGTGCGGCGCAAGGCCGATTACCTGCGGCACGTCGTGCAGGAGATCGAGAAAGCCGGGCCCAAGGTGGGAGAGGATGAATCGCTCGAGACCGAGGCGAAGCGCCTTGCCCACGCCGACGAGCTGGGCCGGCTGGCGCGCGAGCTCGAGGACGTCGTGGACGCAGCCGGGTTGGCCCGCGCCCACAAGATCCTCGCGGCGCTCGTGAAGGTCGATCCGCCGGTGGGGAAGTGGCAGGACCTGCTCGACGCCGCGTCGGCCAACGCCCAGGAGCTCGCGGAAACCGCGCGCGACTATGCCGAGGGGCTCGAAGCCGACCCCGCTCGCCTCGCGTCCGTCGAACAGCGGCGCGACCTGTTGTTCCGGTTGCAGCAGAAGTACGGGCCATCGATCCCCGACATCCTCGCAACCCGCGACTCCTCGGCGCGTGAGCTCGAGCTGCTCGACACTGCAGATCTCGATCTGCGCAACCTCGCCGAGGACCGCACCAAAGCCGCTGCGGAGTTCACCCAGGCCTGCGCGGCCCTCACCAAGAAGCGGACGGGTGGTGGGAAGGCGCTGTCGCAAGCGGTGAACGAGTTGCTCCCCGCGCTCGGCATGCCGGGTGGACGCTTCGAAACGTCCTTCTCCCTTCTCCCTTCTCCCAAGGGCGATGGTGCCGAGGCTGTGGTGTTCCAGGTCGAGCTGAATGTTGGGATGGGACCGCGCCCCCTAGCCCGAGTAGCCTCCGGCGGTGAGTTATCGCGCCTCATGCTCGCGCTGAAGGTCGTGCTCTCGGCCCACGACGCGGTGCCCACGCTCGTCTTCGACGAGGTCGATCAGGGGATCGGTGGTGAGGTGGGCGTTCGGGTGGGAGAAGCGCTGGCGCGCGTTGCGGGTGCCGAACGGCAGGCACTGGTGATCACGCATCTTCCACAGATCGCGGCGTACGCCCATCATCACCTCAGGGTTGCGAAGGGAAAGAAAAGTGGCGTGGCGACGAGTGATGTGGAGGTGGTCGAGGGCGAGGCGAGGGTGAAGGAGATCGCGCGGATGCTGGGGGATGCCGACATGGAGACGGCGCTGCGCCACGCCGCTGAGCTGCTCAGAACGGCCAGTGCGAAGTCCGCATCACGATCCGCAACACCGTCGTCACCGGAATCAAGCCGCCGTAGCCGCTGACCGTCTGCTCGAACGACAACCCGCCTTCCATCCCCGGCGCGACGTACGTCAACGCGGCGCCGAGGCGCAGCCGCCGCTCCGAGGTACCGGCATCGAGCACGCTGGCTGAGCGCGGAGCGCCGAGTATTGTGGCAAGCGACAGGGAGTCTGCCGTGGTCGCGAACGTGTAGTGATCCCGCGCCTTCGTGAAGTAGCCCACCGTCACGCCGGCCCCGAGGTGGTTTCCCAGTCGCAGCAGCGGGGCGAAGTCCACGCCGATGTAGTCTCCCGGATCCCAGTTGAGCCACGCCAGCGCGCCAGCCGGCACGAACCACGCGTCCGGCGGCGCCACTCGGCGCTCCCGCGTGCCCGGGCGCTGCTGCCCGGCGCGGAGCGAGAGGTTGAGCCACAGACGGTGCCACAGGGTGGCCTCCTGCGTCACGCGCAGCTCGATGTCGGTCTGGTGGTCGCCGGCGGCCACATCGAACGGGTCGTTGGGGGAGTCTTGATGACCCGTCGGCAGGCGGACGAGCACGGTCGCGGCGGCCGCCCAGTTGCCGGCCACGACGAATCGGTACTTCGCCGTCAGCTCCGCGTCGCCCGGGAAGTAGCGCAAGCGCTTGCCCGTCGTCCCGCCGAAGGGCGAGAGCCCCGCCGCGCTCAATCGCGCGTTGAACACGCTGTCGAGCGCGCCGCCCGACGCGGGCGTCGAAGGCAGCAAGAATGTGTCCCTGGAGAATTGTGCGATTCCGAACGTGTCGGCGAGCGCGTGTCCCAACCCTGAGACGATCGAGGAGATGCTCTGGCCCGCGTCTGAGGTCAGGAGCGGCAGGTACAGCGCCGCGGTATCCACGCTGCCGTACACCGCGCGAAACAGCGCGTCGCGCAGCTCCTGACCTTGCGCCTGGAGCGCCTGCGCCCGCGCGCACGCCGGTGCGGCGGGGCAGCCGTACGCGCCCGCCGCGATGCTGTCGCCCAGCGACGTCAGCGCCGCGTTCAGGTGGCCGAAGAATGCGCTGTAGCGGACCGAGTCGGCGGCGCCGCGGGCCAAGAAACCGAGGTTCGAGCCGGGCGGGCCGGCCCGGTACCCTTCCTGCACGTTGACGCGCACCAGCGGCACGGCGACGCCGAGCGACAGCCGGTTCGTGATCCCAAACTCGAGGCCGATCGGCGTGGTGCGCCGCTCGGCGCGGATCGCGAGCACCTGACTCCCGAGCGTCGCCACGTAGGCGCTGAGACCGGTGACGGTGCGGACGTCGCGCTCGAGGCGGGCGACGGAAGGGAACCACACGTTCGCGGAATCACCGGTGAACCCCGCGCCGAGCGGCACGCGCCGGCCTTGGATGAACTGCGCGTCCCAGGTCTCGACGCGCGGGTCGACGGTCACACGCAACGTGCCCGCGCGCGGACCGTCCGTGCGCGGGACGGCCTGCGCCCACGTGACCCCGGGCGCAAGCCCGGGGATCGCGAGAAGCAGGAATAGGTAGCGGGTTCGCATTAGCAGAACGGCACCCGGCGGTTCGCCGGGTGCCGCTCCGTTACCCCGCGTCCGCGCGGAGGTTCGCGTCAGGGGATTGCCGGGATCGACGTGCCGTACTTGGCATTGATCGCCTGGCGCAGAGCGTTCGCGATCGTCCGGTGGGTCGAGGCACTGGGATGCACCGCGTCGAGCGAGAAGGCGCGCCCGAACGGCCGCCGCACCGCCACCGTGTCGCCGGCGTTCCCCTGCGGGAAGTAGGGGAAGGCGCGGACCTGTGCCGTATCCGTCGCCAGCGCCGCCAGCAGGGGATTCGGGTTGACCCACGCCCACCCGCGCGTCACCGCCTGCGTCGAATCGAACGTGTTGTAGGCCGCCACCGTCGCGAGCAGTTTGCGCAGCTCGGCCGGAACGACCACCCGTGGGATGGTGTCGGCGCAGCTGAGCACCGCAGGCCCACCGGCCTGGGCCGTGCCGAGCAAGAGGGCGCCGTACGGGAACGGTACGAGCGTCGAGTCGCCGCGCGCGCCCGGGATGCCGGTGGCGATCGGGGCGCAGTTATTGTCGACCACCATCGACGGTGGGAACGCGGCGCCCGGGACCAGGCCGTTGTCGATCGCCCAGTACGTCGCGCCCCGCGAGAAGAAGGGGATCAGCGTCACGTTCGCAACGCCGATCACCACCGCCCCGCGCGGTCCGGCGGCTTCAACGGCATCGAACGCGGCGGTCAACCGCGCTTGGAATGCGACGACCGGCGTGATCATAGTGCTGTCACCGCCGTTCGTCGAACTCGTCGCCGCGCCCAGCACGTCGTTGTTGCCGATCCAAATGGACACGAACGTCGGCTGGGCACGCGCCATCATCTGCGCCTGGGTCAGGCCACCCAGGATGAACGTCGTGAGGGTGTTCGAATTCGACGCCGTGTCGAGGTTGTTGTAGATGTCGAGCACTTCGGCGCCGGGCACCGCCGTGTTGCTGACGTACGGGGGCGGCACGACCTGCGCCTTGCGCAGCGCGCACGTGGTGGGCGTCCCGCCGCTGACGCGGGCTTGGGTAAAGACGTTCGTGAACGGGGGCGGACAGCCGGGCCGATTCAAGAGGGGCGGGAAGAACGGCGACCCCATTGCATTCGCCAACAGGACCGGATAGGCCTGGGACTGCGTGCTGTCGTTGATGCCAGCCGACTGGAATCCGGCGGTGATCGAGTTCCCCATCGAGACGTAGCGCTCGAACAGGGGATCGATGGGCACGAAGTTCGCCGGCCGGAACAATTCGTCGTTCTGGCAGGCCGAGGCGCCGAGCACGATGCCGAGGGCGGCGGCCGCGAAGAGCTTGGTCGTCCGAGTCATGGTCGCCTCCCTTAGAAAGTGTACGCCAGCCCGGCGCCGAACAGATGGGCCGAGAAGGCATAGACGCCGGTATTGCCGGCGCTGACGTTCACCAGGCCGCGGCGGTCGT
>Ga0307299_10000391_pt1 | contig 14675 bp, 15 predicted proteins | sample ER_DNA_159_FD_194466 | JGI IMG/M metagenome (GOLD analysis project Ga0307299, IMG submission 194466) | Bulk soil microbial communities from the East River watershed near Crested Butte, Colorado, United States - ER_DNA_159 | ecosystem: Environmental > Terrestrial > Soil > Floodplain | place... | reverse complement strand
CACGTCGAGCGGATTGCGCGGAATCTTGGTCTCCTCGATCGCGCCGTCCAGCATCCGCCTCGCGACGACCGCGGACTCGAGCAGGTCGGCGCGGAACTTCGGGAAGATGCGGCCCTTCGAGACCGCGCCCAGATCGTGGCCGGCGCGGCCGACCCGCTGCAGCCCGCGCGCGACCGACTTCGGCGACTCCACCTGGATGACGAGGTCGACGGCTCCCATGTCGATCCCGAGCTCGAGCGACGAGGTGGCGACGAGGCACGGGATCTGCCCGCGCTTGAGCAGCTCCTCGACCTCGACGCGCTGCTCGCGGGCGAGCGAGCCGTGATGGGCGCGAGCGATCTCTTCCTCGGCGAGCTCGTTCAGGCGGAGCGCAAGCCGCTCGGCGAGGCGGCGGTTGTTGACGAACACGATCGTCGAGCGGTGCGCGCGGACGAGCTCGAGGATCTCCGGGTAGATCGAGGGCCAGATCGACTGCTGCTCTTCGGGCTCGCGCATATCGTCGAGCGGCACGACCACCTTCAGGTCGAGCTCCTTCGCGCGGCCGGCGTCGACGAGCTCGATCTCGCGGCCGCCTGAGACGAAGCGGCCGATCTCCTCGAGCGGGCGCTGCGTCGCCGAGAGGCCGATCCGCTGCACAGGGCCGCCGGCGAGCCGGTCGAGCCGCTCGAGGCTCAGGGCCAGGTGCACGCCGCGCTTCGTGCCGGCGACCGCGTGCACCTCGTCGACGATCACGGTCTCGACCGAGCGCAGGGTCTCTCGCGCCTGCGAGGTGAGGAGCAGGAAGAGCGACTCGGGAGTCGTGATCAGGATGTCGGGCGGGTTGCGCACCATCGCGGCGCGCTCCTTCTGCGGCGTGTCGCCGGTGCGGACGCCCACGCGCAGCTCGGAGCGGAGACCGGCAAGCGGCCCGCGCAGGTTGCGCTCGATGTCGTAGTTGAGCGCCTTCAGCGGCGAGACGTAGAGCAGCCGCAGGCCCTTGCCCGGCTCCGCGTTGAGCCGGTCGATCCCGTACAGGAAGGCGGCGAGCGTCTTGCCCGAGCCCGTCGGCGCCTGGATCAGGGTGTGACCGCCGCGGGCGATCGCCGGCCAGCCGAGCTCCTGTGCGGGGGTCGGCCCCTCGAAGGCCTCTTCGAACCAGGAGCGCGTTCCGGGGCTGAAGACCGAGAGCGGATCCACGTCGGCCAGGGTAGCTAGGCGGTGAGCGACACCCTGAGCGCGTCGACGTCGCGCTGCAGCTCGTGGTCCGGATGCGGAGGCGGCCGTTCTTCGGGGTGCGGGAAGGGCCAGCCCGGGCGGGGATCGTCCGCGTATCGCGGCATGACGTGCGTGTGCAGGTGCGGCAGCGAGTTTCCGAGCACCTCGTAGTTCATCTTCACCGGCTGGAGCGCCGTCTCGATCGCGCGGCCGACCTGGAGGACTTCGAGCCAGTACCGCACGGCCTCGTCTGCGGTCAGCTCGGTGGGCTCCGCGACGTGCCTGCCCCGCCAGATCGCGATCGTGTACCCCCGCTGCCGGCCGTCCCGTTGCAGGTACGCGTCCGAGACCTCACCGGCAAAGATGCGGACACCGAACTCGTCTTCGTCCGGGCGTCCTGCAGCACACATCGCGCAACCTTCGCCGCGGTAGAGCTCGTAAAAGGAGTCCGGCCACTTCACGATCCCGACGTTAGCATCGGTCAACGCGCATGCCCGAGACGCCCGAAGAGCTCTATCAACGCGCCGCCGAGGCGCTGCGGATGCCGCCCGTGGAGGAATGGGAGAGCTTCCCGTTCGACGGCGAGCTGCGGCCGCGCGCGCTCCAGCCGCCCGAGGCGGAGGAGCTGCCGCGCCACGGCGAGGGAGGCACCGACTGCCGCCGCTGCACGGCCTCCGACGACGAGTACCTCTGGACGAACGAGAACTGGCGGCTCTGGTCGTTCGACGAGCCGACCGGCCTGCCGCTGATCGTGCTGCTCGAGTCGCGTGTGCATTACGCGGAGCCGGGTGACCTGCCCGACGAGCTGGCCGCGGAGCTCGGCATCCTCCAAGCCAAGATCGAGCGCGAGATCCGCGGGCTCGGGGAGATCGGCCGCGTCCACGTCTGCCGCTGGGGCGACGGCGGGGCGCACCTGCACTGGTGGTTCATCGCGCGACCGGCGCGCTTCCCGCAGCTGATCGGCAGCTTCGCCGCGATCTGGGACGACATCCTGCCGCCGGTCCCCGAGGATGTGTGGCGCGCCGACCTGCAGGCACTCGCCGCCGCGCTCGGTTGAGACGCATCAACCTCAAGGGCACCTCGGGCTCCGGCAAGACGACCTTCGGCGCAGAGCTCGGGCGACGGCTCGGCCTCCCCTACGTCGAGCTCGACGCGCTGCACCACGGCCCGAACTGGGCCGAGCCGACCGACGAGGAGTTTCGCGCGCGCGTGCGCGAGGCGATGGACTCGAGACCCGACGGGTGGGTGATCGACGGCAACTACGAGGGCAAGCTCGAGACGACGCTCACCGGCGAGGCCGACACGATCGTCTGGCTCGACCTCCCGCTCAGCCTGAAGCTGCGGCGCGTGTGGCGGCGAACGCATCAGCGGATCCGCGACGACGTCGAGCTCTGGAACGGCAATCGCGAGTCTTGGCGCAATGCCCTCTGGGGCCGCAAGTCCCTGTTCTGGTGGATGGTGAAGTGCCACTTCCGCCAGCGGCGCGAGTGGCCGCGGCGCTTCGCAGGCGACCCGCGTTTCGTGCGACTCCGCTCGGTCGCGGAGGCGCGCGCCTGGCTCGAGGCTCGGGCGAAGGACTAGGATCAGGCGCATGGCTGTGACGAAGCCCGACCGGCTGTACTTCACCGGGGTGGACGAGGCGGACGAGCTGCTCGCCCGCGATCCGTTCGCGTTGCTCGTCGGGTTCGCGCTCGACCAGCAGGTGCCGGTGCAGACGGCCTTCGCCGGCCCGCTCAAGCTGCAGCAGCGGCTGGGGACGCTCGACCCCGGCGAGATCGCGGCGACCGACCCGGGACGGCTCGAGCAGGTCTTCCGCGAGAAGCCTGCGATCCACCGGTTCCCCGGCTCGATGGCCGTCCGCGTGCAGGATCTCGCCGCCGCGGTGGTCGAGGACTACGGCGGCGACGCGGAGCGCGTCTGGGGCGAAGCCGCCGACGGGAAGGAGCTGCGGAAGCGGATCTCGGCGCTGCCGGGCTTCGGCGAGATGAAGGTGAAGGCGCTGGGTGCGGTGCTGGCGAAGCGCTTCGGCGTCGAGGCCGCCCGGGAGCTCGATCCTGGCCACCCGACCCTCGGCGACGTGGACTCGCTCGAGGCGCTCGAGGAATACCAGGCGAAGAAGCGTGCGTACAAGGCGAAGATGCGCGCAGCGCAGGCCTGAGCCGACGTCACACTTCCGTCACAGTCCCGTCACACATCCGTGCGAGTTTCCCCGCTAGGCTCGCAGCGGGGAGGAGGTCTTCGGGTACCTGCTCCGAGGGTTCCGAATTGGACATGTCCGTGCCGATAGAGACGCTGTGAGAGCCCGCGCCGCCGCGTTCGCCGTCGCCCTGCTCGCGCTCGCCTGCGCGGGTGGGTCCGCGTACGCCCTGCGCGTCCCCGGCGCACCAAAGTGTCCGGTCTTCCCGAAGTCGAACCCGTGGAACAGGCCCGTCACCCACCTCCCGGTGGCCCGCAACTCCGCAGCGGTGATCGCCTCCATCGGCAACGGCACCGGCCTACATGCCGACTTCGGCTCCGGGCTCTGGGAGGGCTCGCCGATCGGAATCCCGTTCGACGTCGTCACCCGAGCCACCCCGCGCTCACGCGTCGGCTTCGAGTACTCGGACGAGAGCGACCACGTCGGCTACCCGATCCCGAAGGGCGTCCACATCGAGGGCGGCAGCGACCACCACGCGCTGCTGCTCGACCGCACCGCGTGTCGCCTCTACGAGCTCGGCGGGCTCGAGCGCCGCGGGGGCCGCTGGCACGCCTGGGCGGGCGCGACCTGGAGCCTGCGCTCGAACCGGGTTCGGCCCGCCGGCTGGACGTCGGCGGACGCGGCGGGCCTGCCGATCTTCCCGGGCCTCGCACGCTACGACGAGGTGCGCCGCGGCGTGATCGACCATGCGCTGCGCTTCACCGTCCAGCGGTCGCGCCGCGCCTACCTCTACCCCGCCCGCCACTACGCGAGCGACCTCACCGACCCGAGCCTGCCGCCGATGGGCCTGCGCGTGCGCCTGAAGGCGACCTTCGACGTGCGGCCGTTCCCGCGCCAGGCTCGGATCGTGCTGGTGGCGCTGAAGCGCTACGGGATGATCGTCGCCGACAACGGCGCGGACTGGTACATCACCGGCGCGCCGAACCGCGGCTGGTCGAACGATCAGCTGCACACGCTCGGCCGCGTCAAGGGCTCGGCCTTCGAGGTCGTCGACACGTCGAAGCTGCGCCCCTAAACGCGCCGACTCTGCAACAACTCGTCCACAACCGCCCCTGATCGCCAGGGCCGGTGACAGTCCCCGGGCGTGTCCGGAACGGCGCGCTTAGCGCGGGTCGTCGCGGTCGATGTTCCAGTGGCGCCCCACAGCGGCCAGCCAGCCGTCGTCGCCGCGCGGCCGAAGAACGAACCTGCTGATCACCCGCTGGCCGCCCTCGTGGTCGCCGTAGAGCAAGTCGACGGTCAGGTCCGAGCGGGCCTCGATCGCCGCGCGGGCCGCCGCAAACTCGGGCGCGTCGGGATCGCGGAACACGCCCTGCCAGAAGCCGACATCGTTGACGGGGACGTAGATGTCACGCGTCAGCCGGACGAACTCGGTGGGATCGGCGTGACCGTCGTCTCCATGCAGGAGCCTCGGGTAGAAGTCCCAGCCGTGAAGCACCGCAATCCCGGCGCCGACGTTGCGGAGCGCCATGGCGAGGTAGATCGCCGACTCCCCCACCTCGGCCACGCCGCGGCCGCCCTCGGCGATCACCCATTTGTCGTCGACGAAGCCGATCTTCTGCGGCGGGTCGTCCAGCTTCGACGGCACCAGCAGAGGCCGCAGCCCGGCCAGTAGCGAGCGCTCGGCAACCCGTGCCGCGCGATTCGCCGAGCGGACCGAGGCGAAGGTAGCGAGTGCGAGCACGAGCGTTCCGGCCGCGGTCGCGAGCGCGGAGATCGTGACCCAGTCAGTAGCGACCGGCACGCCGTGACTTTACGGCGGCCAGCGCCGCCCAGTAGCCGCACATCCCGTGGATGCCGCCACCGGGCGGCGTCGAAGCCGAGCAGAGGTAGACGTTCTCGAGCGGCGTCCGGTACGGCACGAGACCCGGCGCGGGCCTCGCGATCAGCTGGCCGAGGTCCATCGCGCCGCCGTTGAAGTCGCCGCCGACGATGTTGCGGTTGCGGGCCTCGAACTCCGCCGGCCCGATCGTGTTGCGCGCGAGCACGAGCTCGCCGAAGCCGGGTGCAAAGCGCTCGACCTGCGCCTCGATCCGCTCGGTCAGGTCCTCTGCCGAGCCGTTCGGGACGTGGCAGTACGCCCACGCGCTGTGCTTGCCGGCCGGCGCTCGCGTGTCGTCGAACACCGTCTGCTGGACGAGCAGCACGAAGGGACGCTCAGCGGTGCGGCCGCTCCAGGCCGCCCACTCGGAGTGTGCGATCTCGTCGAGCGTTCCGCCGAGATGCACCGTGCCCGCCCGGCCGCACTCCGGAGCCCTCCAGGGGATCGGCCCGTCGAGCGCCCAGTCGACCTTGAAGGCGCCCGGTCCGTACCGGAACCTGCCTAGCCGCCGCTCGTAGCGCGCGGGGAAGCGGCCGTGCGCGAGCCGGAGGAGCTCGCGCGGCACGACGTCTGCGAGCACGAGCCGGTCCTGCGGCAGCTCGTCCACCGGTGAGTCGGTGACGAGCGAACCGCCGAGCTCGCGGACGCGTTCCACCAGCGCGTCCGCAAACCGCGACGCGCCGCCGCGCGCGAACGGCCAGCCCACCGCATGGCCAAGCACGCTCAGCACGAGGCCGAAGCCGCCGCTCGGCCGCCGCTCGAGCGGAAGCATGGAATGGGCGCAGTGGCCGGCGAACCAGGCCCGCGCCCGTTCGGTCTCGAACAGCGACTCGGACGCCGAGCGCGCGTCGCTCAACGCCAACCGGGCGGCGGTCGCGAGCGGGCGGAGGCCGGCCGCCCTCGCCGCCCGCAAGGTCCGACGTGGGGGCGGCGGCAGCCGCCCGAGCAGGAGGGGCGCCAGCTCCTCCCATGCGACGACGAGCGGCTCCACGAGCCGGCGGTAGGCGTGGCCGTCACGCCCGAGGCTCTCGACGGTCTCGTCGATCCCGCGCTCGAGCATCACCGCTGTCCCGTCGTCGAGTGGATGCGCCGCCGCTGCGCCCGGGTGGACCCACTCGACGCCCAGGTCGAGGCTCCGGAAGAACGGCGAGGCCGCCGCGAGCGGCTGGACGGTCCCGCAGACGTCGTGCAGGAAGCCCGGCAGCGTCAGCTCCTCGGTGTGCACGCCGCCGCCGAGATGGCCGGCCGCCTCGCGCACCTCGACCTCCACTCCGCGCTGCAGCAGCGCGATCGCCGCGGCCAGCCCGTTCGGGCCCGAGCCGATCACGAGCGCGCGGCTCACTTGCGCAACCGACGCAGGGCCGGACCGAGCGCCTGCCCGCCCTGCAGCACGGGCTCGAACAGGTCGCCGTGCTGCTCGACCCGCTGGAGTGCCTCCTTCATGCCGAAGTCGCGCGGCCGCAACTTCTCGCCGAGCTCCTCCCAGCGCAGCGGCGTCGAGACCGGCGCGCCCGGCTTGGGCCGCACCGAGTACGCGGAGGCGATCGTCTTGCCGTGCCCGTTCTGGCGGTGATCGACGAGCACGCCGCGCCGCTTCTTCTTCAGCCACTCGGTGGTCACGAGGCCCGGGTTGTCCGCTTCGAGCCGTCGTGACACGCGCTCGGCGAGCTCGTAGGTGTCGGGGTACGTGTACCGGCGCGCGATCGGCACGAGCACGTGGATCCCGTCGGCGCCGCTCGTCTTCACGTATGACCGCAGCTCGAGGCCCTCGAGCGCCTCGCGGACGAGGTGCGCGACCTTGATCGCCTGCACGAACCCGTTGCGCGACTCGGGCGGGTCGAGGTCGAAGACGACGTAGTCTGGCCGCTCCGGCTTGTCGACCCGCGAGTACCAGGCGTTCATGTCGATGCAGTTCATCTGCACCATCCAGACGAGCGCGGCGGGCTCGTTCACGAGCGTGAAGTCGACGAGCCGCGACCCCCCTTCTCGGGGCCACGTCCGGAACTGCCGTGTCGGGACCCAGGCCGGCTTGCCCTTCGGCGCCTGCTTGTGAAAGTACGCCTGGCCGCGAATGCCGTAGGGGTAGCGCTTCAGCGTGAACGGCCGGTCGCGGAGGTGCGGCACGATCGCCTGGCCGATCTCCGCGTAGTAGTCGGCGAGGTCGTGCTTCGTCACGCCTTCGCCGGGGAAGAGGACCTTGTCCGGGCTCGTCAGCCGCACGCGGCGGCGCCCAACGTGGAGCTCCAGGTCAGACACGGCGAGTCCAGTGGAGCACGGTCGTGATCTCGAGCCGGTACGACGGCCCGAGCAGCGCCAGGAGCGTGCGCTTCAGCTCTTCGCGCTCGGCCGGACGGAGTGAAGCGATCGAGCTGACGGTGGCAAACAGGTCGACTACCTCCGCGCCCGAAAGCTCGGTGGAGCAGCCGAAAGCCTCCTCGACGAGGGGCTCGAAGGCCCCGCCGGCAAACGCGTCGAGCGGATCGGCCATCCCGGCTTTCGCCGCCGCCCGGCCGGACCTGACGTAGACCTCGTCGAGCAGCGCCTGCGCCTCGGCCGGCAGCGGCGGGTCGAGCGAGTTCACCGTCCGGTCGTCGCCGTCGCTCCACCAGTGGTTCCAGAGCAGCGCGACCCCGCCGCGCGGCCGGAGCACGCGCGTCAGCTCGGCCACGGCGGCCGGGCCGTCGAACCAGTGGAACGCGTCGCCGACGAAGACCGCGTCCGCGGAGTCGTCCGTCAACGGGATCCGCTCGGCGGTCCCGGCGAGCACCTCGATCCCGGCTGAGCGCCCGGCCAGCACCGCCCGCATGTCGTCGTTCGGCTCGACCGCCACGACCTCGGGGAACCGGCGGGCGAGGGCGCGCGTCAGCTTGCCCGACCCCGCGGCGAGGTCGACGACGCGCGCCGAGTCGGCGCTGAGGCCCAGCGCCTCCTCCGCCCGCCGCAGCGCCTCGAGCGCGTACTCAGGGCGCGCGTCGTCGTACTCCGCCGCGATCCGCCCGAAGCTGAACGCCAGCTCAGGCAAGGCGTGTCCAGTAGGCGACGGTCTTCACGCGGCGGCGGAGCTCCCCGGGCGGGACGAGCGCCCGGAGCCGGTCGGCGAACGCCGCCCGCTCCCCGTCCGGCTGGACGGCGATCGAGCTCACCGAGAGCAGGTTCGCGATCCAGCCCTCGCGGTCGCTGAGCAGCTCCCGCTCCAGCTCCTCCTCGCGCAGCTCCTTGAAGCCTGAGCCAACCAACGGCTCGCGCCACTGGCCGGACAGCAGCTTCAGCAGCCCCGGCGCACCGCCGCGGCTGAAGGCCTCGTCGATCACGGCGTCGGCCTCCTCGCCCACGTCCGCGTGCTCGAGCGGGATGTTCCAGAACACTGCCAGACCGCCACCCGGCCGCAGCACGCGCTCGAGCTCGGACACGGTCGCGCGCGTCGCGAACCAGTGGAAGGCCTCGGCGGAGAAGACCGCGTCGACCTCGTCATCGTCGAGCGGGATCGCCTCCGCGTTGCCGCGCCGCGAGTCGGCCCCGGGCACGACCTCCTCGAGCACCGCGCGCATGGAGTCGTCGGGCTCGACCGCGACGACGCGTTCGAAGCGCGGCACGAGGGCGCGAGTCAGCTTGCCGGTGCCCGCGCCGAGGTCGAGCACATCCGACTTGGGCCCGAGCCCGAGGTCGACGGCGATCCGGTCGAGCAGCTCGCCGGGCCACTCCGGCCGGCCGAGCTCGTACTCGCGCGCCGCGCGCCCGAACGCGTCGGGCGGCGCCTCCTTAGGAGACACCTGCGAGAAGGAAGGCGCGATTCTCTTTCAGCATCTCGCGCGCGATCACGAGCCGCTGGATCTGGTTCGTGCCCTCGTAGATCTGCGTGATCTTGGCGTCGCGCATCATTCGCTCGACCGGGTACTCCTGGATGTAGCCGTAGCCGCCGAGGATCTGGACGGCGTCGGTCGTGACCTCCATCGCGACGTCGGTGCAGTAGAGCTTCGCCATCGCCGAGATCTTCGTCAACTCCGAGCCGTCGGCGCCTTCGTCGATCAGCTGGCCGCACTTGTAGAGGAGGCCGCGCGCGGCCTCGCACTTCGTCTCCATGTCGGCGAGCGTGGCCGCGATCAGCTGGTGCTGGGCGATCGGCTTCCCCATCGTCTCGCGCGAGCGGGCGTACTCGAGCGCGTAGTCGGTCGCGCCCTGCGCGAGGCCCAGGCCCTGCGCGCCGATCCCAGGCCGCGAGCGGTCGAGGATCCGCATCGCGATCCGGAAGCCCTCGCCCTCCTCGCCGAGCAGGTTGCCGGCCGGGATGCGGCAGTCGTCGAAGAAGATCTCGCCGGTCGTCGAGCCCTTGATCCCCATCTTCGGCTCGATCCGGCCGACCTCGAAGCCGGAGGTGTCGGCCTCGACCACGAATGCCGAGATACCCGCGTGACCCGCGTCGGGATCGGTCTTGGCAAAGACGGTGTACAGGTGTGCGACGCCCGCGTTGGTGATGAAGCGCTTGCCGCCGTTGAGCACGTACTCGTCGCCCTCGCGGCGTGCTTCGGTACGCATCGCGGCCGAGTCGGAGCCCGAGCCCGGCTCGGTGAGGGCGTAGGCGGCGAGCCACTCGCCGCTCGCCAGCCGTGGCAGGAAGCGCGTCTTCTGCTCGGCCGTGCCCGAGAGCTTGAGCCCGAGCGAGCCGAGCTCCTGAACCGCCAGGATCAGGCCAGTCGTCGCGCAGACCTTCGAGAGCTCCTCGATCGCCACGAGCACCATCAGCGCGCCGGTTCCGGTGCCGCCGTACTGCTCCTCGAACGGGAGCCCGAGGAGGTCGTGCTCCCGCATCAGCTCGACCAGGTCCCACGGGAACTCGGCCGACTTGTCGATCTCGGCGGCGCGAGGGGCGACGCGCTCGCGCGCGAGGTCGCGCACGAGGTCGCGGATCTCGCGCTGCTCCGGGCTCAGCGGGTCGCTCGGCACGGCCGGAGTCTAGCCCCGGCACTCCGGGAAGGGCTCGAGGCCGATCCGCGTTGGATTGGCTATGACGAAGGAGCAGTTCCAGCGAATGCGGCCGGCCGCGGTCGCCTGGGTCCTGGCCGCTGCGCTGCCGCTGATCGGCCTCGTCTCCCTGCTGCTGCGCTCTCAGCTCGACCCGGGCTTCGAGAACTACCGCCTCCATTTCGTGCTCTTCGGGGTCGTCGGTGGCGTGGCGTTCGCCCTCGGCTACGCGGCCGGTGAGGCGGCCAACCGGCGCGGGGACGCCCGGGTCCTGCTCCTCTCGCTCGCGTTCATGGCCACCGGCGGCTTCATGGGGTTGCACGCGCTCGGGACGGCGGGCGTGCTCTTCTCGAAGGACTACTCGGGCTTCAAGGTCGCCATTCCCGTCGGGCTGCTGGTGAGCGCCGTCTTCGCGGCCGGATCCGCGTTCGTCGACCTCCGCCCCGGGTTCGGGCGGCTCGTGATCCGTCACCGCAGGCTGCTGCGGGTCGGGGTGCTGACCGCGATGGCGCTGTGGTTCGTCTGGACGGTCGCGAGCCTGCCGCCGCTGCGCGGGCCGAACAGCGAGGCCGCAAGAGGGAGCCTGCTCACGGTGATGGCGATCGTGGGGACGATCGTCTACGCGATCAGCGCCGTGCGGTACTGGAGCATCTTTCGCAACCGGCCGCAGCTGCTGCCGGCCGCCGTGATCGCCTGCTTCGTGCTGCTCTCCGAGGCGTTGATCGGAGTCGCGCTGACCGGCGAGCGCAAATGGCACGCGAGCTGGTGGGAATGGCACGGCTTGATCGTCGCCGCGTACCTGGTGATCGGCTTCGCGGCGCAACGCGAGTGGCGCGACGAGCGGTTCCGGCATCTGTATCTCCCGACGACCCGGGAACGTCGGCAGCACGTGAGCGTCCTGTTCAGCGACCTCGTCGGGTTTACCGGCTTCTCGGAGCGCTCTGCCCCGGCAGAGGTCGGGGCGGTGCTCAGCAGGTACTGGGGCATCGCCGCGCCCCTGATCACGCGGGACTTCGGCGGTGAGGTGGAGAAGTTCATCGGCGACGGCGTGGTGGCGATCTTCAACAGCCGCGGCGACCAGCCAGACCACGCGCATCGAGCCGCCTGTGCCGCTCTCGCACTCCAGCGCCGCTTCGGCGACCTGGTCGAGCAGCATCCGGATTGGCCACGGATGCGCGTGGGCGTCAACAGCGGCGAAACGGTGGTTCGTGAAATCGGGGGCGCAGGCCATGTGGCCTACCCGTCGGTCGGCGACACGATCAACACGGGTTCGCGCCTGGAGAGCCTCGCGCCTGTCGGCGGCGTGCTCATCGGCGCGGAGACGTACGGGCAGCTGACCGGAGCAGTGGTCGAAGCCAGGGCCGGCTTGCGGGTCAAGGGCAAGGACGAGGCCGTGGACGCCTACGTCTTGCTCGCACTCCCTTGCTGATCGGGGTGGCTAGCCCGGTAGTCGAAGTCGCTCTCGAACGCGCAGTTGCCGCGGAACGAGAACTCGAGCTCGCCGTCGTGCACCTCGAGGGATTCGGCGACGAGCTCCCGGCCGGTGCGCTCGTGGCCCGGGATCACGCAGGTGACGGTCTCGCCGCTCTCGACCGGCTGCGACGCCCGCACCTCGACGTAGCCCTTCGCGCGGAACCAGCCGCGGCCGGGCACGTGCTCGATCTCGATCTGCGCGGGCCGCACGGCGAGCTGCCGGCTCTCCTTCCAGGCCCAGGGGAAATGGTCGATCTGGGAGCCGCGGGCGCGGCCGGTGAAGATCGCCTCGAGCGCCTCGCGTTGCTGTTCGTCGGCGCGCTCGTCGAGGTAGAGCACGAAGCTCCAGGGCGAGCCCTCCTCGTCGTCGCTGTAGCTCGTTGCAAGCACGACGCCGAGCCCGGACAGGTCGACCCCGTCCGCGCTTCCCTCGTCGACCAGCCACGAGAGCGCGCCGAGGCAGATCCCGTACGTCGAGCGGCCGCCCATCGCACCGTCGATCCTGCGGCACGGGCAGATCGCCTCGCAGTTGCAGGACTCGAGGTACGACCCGGCGACGTGCCAGCCCTCGTTCACGGGCCCATCTTCATCGCAGGCGCCCGGGCCGGGTCGGTCAAGCCCGGCACTGTGGTCGCGGCGAGCGCGACCCAGAGCCCGAGGACGACGAGGCTGGCCGCCAGCACGCGCGCCAGCCCGAGGCCGTGCGGCAGGACCTTCTCGGCGAAGATCGCCGCCGCCACGGCCGCCGTCCAGAAGAGGCTCATCACCCCGAGGGCAAACAGGGCCAGCATCAGGCCCCAGCAGCAGCCGACGCAGTAGAGCCCGTGCTCGGCTCCCATCCGCAGCGCCCCGACGCGGCCCTCGCGCCAGCCGTGCACGACGTAGTGGAAGGGCCTGCGACAGTGGCGCAAGCAGGCTTCCTTCAGCGGTGAGAGCTGGTAGAGGCCGGCCACGACGATCGCGGCGCCCGCGACGTAGGGGCCGTCGCGGTCCCACGCGAGCCACCCCGGGCTCGCGCCCGCCACGAGCCGGTACAGCGCATAGGCGGCGAGCCCGTAGGCGATCCAGGCGACGAGATAGCCACCGACGAAGATCCACGCTCGTGACTCGCGCGCGACCCGGGCGTAGGTGAGCACCATCGGCGCGGCCGAGGGCAGCATCATCGCAGCGGTCATCGTCACCCAGATGCCGAGGAACCAGGCCAGCCCGCCAAGGTCGGTGCCCGGGCCGGCGTCCATGCCACGCATTCGCTCGACGGACACGATCCAGGCCACAAGCGCCGCGGCCAGCAGCGCGGCAGCGGTCCAGACGGGGCGGGTGGACCGGAGCGAAGCGACGGCGCGCACCGCGCGATCATCCGCCGCAGGCAGAGAGGCGGTCAAGGCACTGCAGGCGGCGCGGTGGACTCGCGCACGACGAGCTCGGTCGGCAGGATCGCGCGACGATCCTTGGCCCCGAGCCCGGCACCGCGCTCGACGTCCTCGACAAGCCATTGGGCGGCGAGCCGCCCCTTCTCCTCCTGCGGCTGCGCCACGGTCGTGAGCGGCGGAGCCGTGTGTGCGGCGACCGGGCTGTCGTCGAACCCGACCACCGAGAGCTCGGCCGGGACCGAGACGCCGAGCTCGGCCGCCGCCTGCAAGGCGCCCACGGCCAGCGTGTCGGTCATCGCAAGGATCGCCGTTGGCGGCTCGCGTTCGCCCAGGAGCTCGAGCGTCGCCTCGCGGGCTGGCTCCGGCGCGTTCGGCCGGCAGGCCCGGACCAGGCTCGGGTCCCAGGCGCCGGCGAGACCCTCGCGGTATCCCTCGAGCCGCTCGACGCTCAGGTCGAGCTCGAGCCCACCGTGCGGATCGAGCGAAGTGACGAACGAGAGCACCGCCACGCGCTGGTGGCCAAGGCCGCGAAGGTGCTCGGCCGCGCTGCGAGCCCCGGCGCGGTCGTCGATCCCGACGAAGGGCGTCTCCGCGCCGCGCGGCTGGTCGACGGTGACGACCGGCAGCCCCCGGGCGAGCGCGGCTTCGACGCGAGGATCGTTCTGGGGAGTCGAGTAGACGATGAACCCGTCGACGGCGGCCTCCCGCACGGTCCGCGCGGCTTCCTCCCGGTAGCGCGAGTCGGGAATCAGGAGCAGCCCGTTCGGCGACTCCTCCATCGCGCTGGCGACCCCGCGCAGGAACGGCGCCTGGGCGGGATCGGTGAACGCGTAGCCGAGGCGCTCCGCGAAGATCAGGCCGATCGCTCCGGCCCGCCCGAGGCGGAGGCGGCGCGCCGCCGGGTCTGGCCCCGGATACCCGAGCGCGCTCGCTGCGTCGAGGACGCGCTTGCGTACCTGCTCCGAGACGAGCTCCGGCCGCCCGAACGCCTGCGAGGCGCTTCCAACCGAGACGCCGGCTCGTTCCGCTACGTCCCGGAGGCGGACCCGCCGTTCCTCGCTAGGCGTCATACGAGGAATACTACGCTTGCATGAACCGTTTCAGGTACTATGCGCAATGAATCGGTTCACCGAAGGGAGACGAGATGCTCGATCTACTCGTAGCCACAGATCTCGTACGTCGCCAGTCGCAGGAGTCGCTCGCGCCGAAGGCTCCAAAGCCGGACGCTCGGAGGCGGCCACCGCAGACCAGGCGGCCCGGAATCCGCTCGACCTCGGCCGCCGCCCTCCGCGGGCTGGCCGATCTCGTCGAGCCTTCGCCGACCGGCTAGCCGCCGTGATGGACGGCCTCGACGTTGTTCCCGTCGGGGTCGCGGACGTAGGCGCCGTAGTAGCCGGGGTGGTAATGCGCACGCAGGCCGGGCTCGCCGTTGTCCTCCCCGCCGGCCCCGATCGCAGCCGCGTAGAAAGCATCGACGGTGTCGTTGTCGCGTGCTGCGAGGGCGACGTGCAGTCCTGCCGCGGGCTCTCCCTCGCGGATCCAGAAGAAGGCCTTGCCGTCGCTGCCGAAGCCGCCGACCTTCCCTTCGAACTCCATCATCAGCTCGTGCCCGAGCGGAGCGAGCGCGGCGACGTAGAAGTCCTTGCTGCGCCGGTAGTCG
>Ga0307299_10000386_pt1 | contig 14840 bp, 17 predicted proteins | sample ER_DNA_159_FD_194466 | JGI IMG/M metagenome (GOLD analysis project Ga0307299, IMG submission 194466) | Bulk soil microbial communities from the East River watershed near Crested Butte, Colorado, United States - ER_DNA_159 | ecosystem: Environmental > Terrestrial > Soil > Floodplain | place... | reverse complement strand
CATCTTGAAACCGGGATCCTGCTTCGGGGAGATGTCGATCTTCGACCGCTCGGAGCGGTCGACCGACGCGATCGCCAACATCTCCTGCACCCTGATTACGATCTCCCGCTCGGACTTCGAGCTGCTGCTCGACTTCAACCGCGATGTCGCCTACAAGGTACTCTGGTCGGTCGTGCGGCTCCTGTCCGCCCGGCTCCGGGTGACGAACGACAACCTGCGGTCGTTCCTCGCCATGTCCATGTTCTAGGCAGGTCGCCGGCACCCCTCGCTTACCCCTCTCGGTCAATGGGTGTTCGACCCCCTGGCTGCGCTAACCTAGGGAGTTTTACACTTCATGCCACCCATGCACCGTGCTCGCCTCGTTATCCTCGCCCTCACGGGCGTCGCGCTCGCCGCGGCGTGCGGCGACACCGGGTCCGGCGGCAGCCCACGCGTCGTCATTACGCCGATCCTCGACTCGGTGTTCGTCGGTGATACGGTCGCGGCGCGCACGGCACGCTACTTCGACGCGAGCGGTGACTCGCAGGCGACGGGACCGGTGCGCTGGTTCAGCTCCGACCAAGCGGTCTTCCGGGTGGACAGCGTGAGCGGCGCGATCGTCGGCGCCGGGCGTGGCGCGGCCGTGCTGTCGGCGCGCGCGAATGGGATCACGGGCACGTCGCTCCTCGTCGTGTCGCGTGTCCTCGACCTTGCGTTGCTGCTCGACACGATCTACCTGATGCCGGGGGATACGTTCACGGTCCCCTTCTCCGTTCGCGACAAGGACGGCAGTCCGCCGCCCGTGTGGTTCAACCCCGTGAGCAGCGCCGTGGTCACGATCGACTCGGGTGGTCTGATCACCGCGCTGCAAGCCAGCACACTCGTTCCCTTCACGGCGCACGCCGACTCCGTGACCGCCACCGGTGCGGTGCAAGTCGTCCAGCTCGCCGACACCGTCGGAGGCAAGGGCTCGTTCACGGTGCTCGGGACCGTGATCCGTCGCGCGCGCGCCGGCGCGCGCGCCGTCAATTACCGGCGCCAGGGAGACACGGCCACATTTCGCGTGTCGCTGCCGGTCGTGGCGGCCGGCGTCGCAATCGAGAACATCGTGATCACGCTGCGCGATTCGGTCGCCGCGCCTGGGGCCGCCGCCATCGACTCGATCTCGCTCAACGAAGCGGCGGCGAGCGCGGATTTCGTGTGCCGGCCGAAGCGGGCCTGGGCGATCTGGTCGGTGCTGAGCAGTCCTCCGCTGCGCGGCCTATCGCGCCAGGGCGGCACGATCGCCATCACGCAGGTGGACACCCTGGCGAACGGTCTCGCGGTGAGCGGGCGCTTCAGCTTCACCGGGCAGCGCAGCGACCTGTACGACGATCCCTTGGGTGGCCTTCCGGTACGCGGCACCTTCGTGGCGCCGGTCATCGCCGACAGCCGTCAGTGCCGGTGAAATTCGACCACGTGTTCGCCGACTTGGGCGGCGTCGCGCCCGAGCGCCTCGGCGATCCGCAAGGCATCGCGGGACTGCTGCTCGCAGCCGCGAACGCCGCGGGGTTGAACCCGGTCACGCCGCCGGCCGTCACGGCCGGTCCGAAAGAAGTCGGCGTGGCCTTGCTGTGCCATGGGGGTCACATCACGCTGCACGCGATCCCCGATGATGGGCTGTGTTTCGTGGACGTCGCCGGACTCGGCGGTACGCACCCGCAACGAGGAATGGACGTGATCATCAAGCGGCTGGGCGCGCGCGAAGTGCGGACCGACGCGCGGCGCCGCGGCCCCGTCATCGGAACCCTGGACCCGGAGAGAACATGAGCTCATTGGCGCCGTACGCCGCGTTCTTCATGCGGCTGGCAGTGGGAGGAGTGTTCCTGAGCCGCGGGATCGAGCGCGTCCAAGGCGGCATCCCGTACCTGTCGATCGGCACGCTATGGATCCTGGTCGTGATCGCGATCGAAACGGTGGGGGCGGTGTGCGTCCTGCTCGGTATGTGGACGCGCTTCTGGGCCACGGCGATGGCGGTGTTCATGGCCGTGACGATCCTCGGTAGCAAGCTGCCCAATCACGCCAACTTCGCGCTGGAGGCCCTGCTGCTCGCCGGCGCGGTCACGCTCATGGCGCTGGGCGACGGGCCCCTGTCGATCGGCATCCGATTCAAGAAGACGCTCTAATGCAGGATTCTTAGCACCCCCGCATCCGCCCCGGCCCGGAGGAACGTCTCCGGGTCGGTGGCGGGGATGGCGAGCCCGGTCTGCTTGCGCCACCGCTTGGCGCTCGCCTCCATGTACTGCTCCAGCGATCCACCGGCCCATTCCGCGGCGTCGTCCTTCATCTGCCGCACGATCTCCTCCCACGTGCCGACGTACGTCACACCGGACGGGATGCTGACGCGGTGCACCTCGCCGGCGACGCCCGTCCCGCGGGTGCGCATGCCCTGCAGCTCGGTGAGGAGCGTGCCGAACAGCTCGAGCTGCCGGGGATCCCGCACCTGGCCGTCGGGCCCCATGGCTTCGATCTCCGCGAGGAGGAGGTCATCGGGCTGTGCGTCGCCTGCGAGGTCGCTCAGCCGGTCGTGCCAGGGCACGAGCTCGGGGTCGTCCTCGGGAAGACGATAGACGCTTTTCTTGAGCTCGATGAGGCGCCAGATGGCGAGGGCATCGTAGTGCTCCTCGACGTCGGTCCGCTCGAGGTGGAACAGCGCGGCCTCGTATTCGCCGCGGTCGTAGAGGAGGTTGGCGAGGTAGATGCGCGCTTCGCCGAGACTCGGGTCGAGCTCGAGCGCGCGGCGCAGCCAATGCAGGCTGCTCCCCTCATCCGCCAAACGGTGTGCGGCGTACCCCGCGCACGCGGCAGCCTCGGCAGAGTCGGGGTGGGCGGTGAGCGCCACTTCGAAGAAGCGGCGTGCCTGGTCGAGCACGCCCTCGCGGAACAGCGCCCGCCCGATCTGGAGCATCAGATCGTGGTCGCCTTCGAAGCCGAGCGCGAGGATGTGGTCGAAACAGGCGACGGCGGCGCCACGCTCCCCGAACTTGAGGAGGACTTCTCCGAGCCCGGCGAGCGCGTCCTCGTGGTCCGGGTCGAGGCCTCGCGCCTCCTCGAACGCGCGCCGCGCCCAGGCAAACTCCTCGCGCGCCAGCCGCGCATAACCCATCCCCACGTACAGCTCGACGGCGTGGGGATAGAGCGCCAGGCCATCGCGCAGGGTTTCTATGGCGTCGTCGTATTGTCCTTCGTTGTAGAGCTGATGTGCACGTTCGTCGTATTCGTCGGAACTGAGGAACGGATCCGACATCGAACGGGACCCTCCGGGAAAGTTGTGCTATGATACGAAACCCCGGGCGGTTACACAAGCGACCGGCGGCCGCTATCTTGACCGCCGATGACCTCCGCCATCACCCCGTTGTCTGACGGCTCGGTCACGTCGCCGGCGGGGTTCACCGCCGCCGCGGCGCACGCCGGCCTCAAAGCGGACGGCGCCCTCGATGTCGCGCTCATCGTCAGCACGACGAGCTGCGCGACCGCGGGCGTCTTCACCCGAAACGCGGTGCGCGCTGCGCCCGTGGTCTACGACGCCGATCTGCTCGGCGAACGTCCGGGGCGCGTGCGGGCGGTGGCGATGAACGCGCGCGTGGCGAATGCCTGCACCGGTGCCGAGGGCCTCGAGGCCGCCCGCGCGATGGCGCGCGCCGCCGAAGAGGCGGCGGGGCTGCCGCCGCGGACGGCCCTCGTGCTCTCGACCGGCGTCATCGGCGTGCCGCTCCCCGTCGACAAGGTGGCGGCGGGCCTGCGAGCGGCCGGGGCCCGCCTCTCCGCCCAGGGCGGCGCGGACGCGGCCCGCGCCATCATGACCACCGACACCCGTCCCAAGCACTACGCGGTGCGGCTCGACACCCCCGCCGGTGCCATCACGATCGGCGGAATCGCCAAGGGCGCCGGAATGATCCATCCCGACATGGCCACGCTGTTGGGCGTGCTCACGACGGATGCAGCCTCTGAACCCAGCGTCCTCGGGCCATTCCTGAAGCGCGTCGCCGACCGGACGTTCAACGCGATCTCGGTGGACGGCGACACCAGCACCAATGACACCGTGCTGCTCCTCGCCAACGGGGTCTCGGGGATCGATCCGGCGCGTGATGGCGCTACCTGGAAGCTGTTCGAGGAGGCTGTGACGGAGGTCGCGCGCACCCTGGCGCTGGCGGTGGTGCAGGACGGCGAAGGAGCGACGAAGCTGCTCGAGATCCACGTCGTCGGGGCACAGACCGAGGCGTTTGCTCGTGAGGTGGGCCGGGCGATCGCGCGGTCCACGCTCGTCAAGACCGCGATCTACGGCGCGGATCCCAACTGGGGACGGGTCCTCGCTGCCGCCGGCGCGTCGGGCGTGCCGATCACCCCCGAGCGCCTGGGCCTCCAGGTCGCCACCAACGGCGATTGGCTCACGCTCGCGAGCGCGGGCGCGACGGCGCACCCCGATCCCGTCCGAGCGCGCGCCATCTTCCAGCAAAAAACCATCCGCCTCCGCCTCGACCTGGGGGTCGGTCGCGCGGAGGCGGTGGTGTGGACCTGCGATTTGTCGCCGGAGTACGTCCGGATCAACTCCGACTACACGTCCTGAAAGAACTAGACGCCTAGGGCTTCGTCGTCGTGTCGCGCGGCGCTGCCGGCTTCGCCTTGGTGGTGCGGGTGTGCGATGCCCGGCGCATACGGTGCGCCTTTGCCTTCGTCGTGTCGGCTCGCTGCGCCGCCGTGGTGCTGGCCGGCTTGGCCGCAGGCTGCTGGGCGGGCTGTTGAGCGAGCACGGGCGCGGCCACGAGCGCCAGCGCGAGCAGGGTCTTGCGGATCATGATGGGACCTCCGGGTAGCTAGGGTCGTTCCTACAGGGACGCCCCTACGACCCCGGCCCCGCCCGCCGCGTCACAGCCCGGGGATGCAGGGGGGTCGCCACCGGGACATTGGGCATCATCGCCCGTACCCGCGCCAGCGCCTCGGCCGGGGTTCGGCCCCCTTCGCGCTGCAGCTCGTGCGACGCCGCGACGGCGACATCCAGCAGTCGCGGGCCACGCAGTCCCTCCTGTTGCGCCGTCCGGAGCAGGTCCGCGGCCGAATCGGCCGGGAAGCCATGCGCCACGAGGTCCGCGGCGGCGTGCAACACCGGTCCCGGGGGTTCGCCTGGGAGCGGAGCAGCCGCCAATAGCCGCTCTACGAGCCGCGGATCCAGTCCTCGCGCCAGCGCCGCCGCGACCGCCGCGACGTCGCCATCGAGCGCAATCCGCGCCGGTGTGGCGCGCGACACGATCGCGCGCGCGTCCCGCAGCTGGACCAAGCCGTGGCGCACGCCGTTGACCAAGCGAGGGACCGGGATCCCCTTCGCGCCGCCCTCGAGCGCCTTCTGGACGAGCGGCTCAGTGGGCAGGCTCTCCGCGGCTGCCTGCTCGATCAGAGAATCAATTCCCGGCATGGCGGCGGCAGGCACGCGTCCTTCGAGGCGCACGTGAGGGCTTTGAGCCGCGAGCGGCGCGGCCACGAGCAGCAACGCCACGAGGAGCTTCACGGCCGGACGATCAGCAGCGCGTTCTGCCGCCCTGCCCCGAAGCCGTCGTCGACGTAGCGGCCCGCCAGCGGATCCGCCACCCATCGCTCGCCGTCCACGACGAACATGTACTCGTGCTGGCCGGCGGGGAGCACGACCGCGCCATGCCAGATCCCGTCGTTGTCTTCGTCGCGCAGCGCCAACGCGCCGCGCCGCCAATCATTGAAGGAGCCGACCACCTCGACCGACCGCGCGCCCGGAAAGTGACCGACGAACTGGGCAACGCCCTCTTCCGCCCCCGGGGTCACCGTCGCCCCGAATGGCAACAAGACCACGGCGGCCAGCGCCGCCGCGATGGCGAGGGTCCAGGCGGGGCGGAGCCGCAGCGTCACGGCGCGGGGCCGAGCGAACCAGCGGGCGACACGGCGCGCCACGCCGGCCGGTGACACGACGGGCACGGATGCTTCACGCCGGATCTGCGCCATGACGCGGTCAGCCACACTCATGGCGGGCGGTTCCTTGAGCAGCGCCGCCGCGCCCGTGAGACGCGTGTAGGCTTCCCGCAGCCCGTCGGGCAGCGTGGCTGGATCGCGCTCGCCGTCGAGCGCCTCCTGCAACCGTGGATCCATCACTGTCATACCAGCTCCTTCAGCGCCACGAGCAATGCCGCCCGGGCGCGATGCACACGCATTTTGAGCGTCGGAATCCTGGCCCCGGTGACCTCGGCCATCTCCTCGTAGCTCAGTCCTTCGACGTGCTTCAACACGAACGCCTCACGTTTTTCCGGCTGCAGGCCCGCGAGGGCACGCTCCACCAAGGCCACCTGCTCGCCTCGCTCCAGCGCGACCCAGGTGTCGGCCGGATCGGCGACCGGCGGCGCATCGTCGAGCGAGATGTCGGCGGTGTGGCGCCGGCCGATGTGACTGCGGCAGCGGTTCCCAGTGATGCGATACAGCCAGCTTTTCAGATGCTCGGGGTCGCGGCACTGCGCCAGGTGCCGGTATGCGCGCACCAAGCTCTCGGCGACGGCGTCGGCCGCGGCATCGGTGCTCCCGAGCATGCGCGTGGCAAACCGTAGCAGGCCCGGCTCGTACCGCCGGATGATGATCCCGAACGCCTCCCCGTCGCCGTCCAGAATTCGGGCGACCACCAAGGCATCCGACAGGGCATCGCTCACTACGAGGGGGACCCGCGCGGGGCGGGTTTGGTCACGGCGGAGAGAGCTGAGCGCGGCTGGCCAGGACTTCGCGCGCCGCGCCGAGATAGGTGGACGCGCGGACGCCCGCGCCATCCACGCCGCCGGCGAACGCCTCGAGGACCGCTTCGGCGCGGCGGCGGTACGACGCATCGCCCGTGGCTTCGGCGAGGCGCAGCAGGACCCGCGCCGTCCAGGCATTCGCGCCCGGCAGAATGTCGTCGAAAACCTGCTTGGTGCGATCGGCGAGGGCCGGTGCGGTGGGGTCGACGGCCGCGGCGTCGAAGTAGCCGCCGAGCGGGTCGGCGTAATTCGCCTCGAGCACGGCGGCGAGGTCACGCGCGATCGCCAGATAGCGCGCGTCGCCGCCGACCTGGTACGCGGCGACGCAGGCGCCGGCGACCTGCACCTGATCCTGGAGCAACCCTCCACCGCCGATCTGAGCAGACCCGGCGACGGCGTGCCGCACGCCCCACCCGCGGGCGTACATCCGTTGCAGCAGCCCATCGAGCGCCCCGCGCGCCCGCCGTTCGGCCGGGGCCTCACCCAGGGTCGCGGCGGAAAGGATGACGGCCTCGATGATGTACGCTTCCTGGTCCGCGAACACCGGGCGGTCGCCAGGATCGGCGAGCTCACGGGCGAGGCTCTTGGCGAGCGCCCGTCCGGCGTCACGATAGCGTGCCTCGCCCGTGACGACCCATCCCTTGGCGAGACCGCGCAGCAGCGCGGCGCGCACCAACCGGGGCGGATCCTCCGTCGCGCCGGCCGGCGGACCGCTCGCCACCGCCGCCGAGTCGATCAGCAGATCGAGCGCGCGGCGCGCGACCACGAGCGAGACCGAGTCGCCGGAGCGCGCGAACTCGGAGACGAGGAGCGACGCCGCCTCGGCGTGCATCACGCTCCCCACGGCCGAGCGGGTGCGGACTGCGACGTCGAGCGCAGCTCGCGCCGCGGCCACCTCCGGCCGGATGCGGTCGGCTTGCAGCACGCCCCGACCCACGCCACCGCCGGCGAGCGCGAGCTGCCGCACCAGCGCCGCGTGCTGCACGATGAACGCGCGGCGATCGCGGTAGCTCTTCGCTACTTCAGGGAGGATTTGCTTCAGGCCCCGTCCCGTGATGGGATCATCAGCCGGAAAGTACGTGCCGCCGAAGAACGCGGCGCCGTCGGGCGTGAGGAACACCGTGAGGGGCCAGCCGCGCAGACCCGCCATCGTCGCGACGGATGCCTGGTAGCGCTGCGCCACATCGGGGCGCTCATCGCGGTCCACGCGCACCGGAACGAACAGCGCGTTGATCAGGGCACCGATCTCCGGATCGGTGTAGATGGCCCGGTCGGTCTCGGAGCACCAGCGGCACGCCTCACCGCCGACGTACAACAGGACGGGACGGTCGAGCTTCGCGGCGAGCGCGAACGCGTCGCGTCCCCACGGCTGCCAATTGACCGGTTGGCGCGCGGCGCGGGCGAGATAGCTCGTCGCCGAATGCGCCATGCGATTCGTAAACGGCCCGCGCTCGGTGATGCACGCGGACGAGCCGACGACCGGGATGACGAGCAGGATGGAGAGGAAAGGGCGGGTGCGCATCGGATTGCGGCAGAACATACCCTCGCCGCCTACCGTCCGTTCCGTCCGCGACCGTCCCCCCAGCGGGCCGGTTATATTGGCCAGATGAGCGACGTGACCATCACTCCCAAGGCGAACGGGCCTCTCGTCATCGAGGGTCCGGTGCGAGTTGTAACTCCCGACGGGCGGGAGCTGCCGGTCCCCCCGCGCAAAGACGGCAGACCGGCGGAAGTCGTTGTCCTGTGTAGATGTGGCGGCTCCGCCACGAAGCCGTTTTGTGACGGAACGCACAAGCGGAATGGTTTCACGGACGGCCCGGTTACCCCCGCCTAAGGCAAGCGTATTATGTTGTCTGGCGCTGCTGCAGCCCTGTGCCCCCGAACCTGAGGAGCGACTGACAATGGCTAAGGGAAAGGCCCCGATGGCCGCAGATGAAGGCTATTGCGTGAAGTGCAAGGCGAAGCGCAAAATCTCGAACGGCCAGCAGGTGAAGATGGCGAACGGCCGCCCCGCGCTGAAAGGCGTGTGCCCGGTGTGCGGGACGGGGATGTTCAAGATTCTCGCACCGCCCAAGTAACCGCCCCCTGTCCGCCCGCAGCACGCGCCCCCGGCGAAGCCGTCGCCGGGGGCGCTTTCATTTGACCACGCGGCGGCTCCCGTCTCCTTGGAACGCGTAGCGGACGGTGTAGCACGCGGCGCCGACGTCGCGGCAGTAGTAAGCGAGGATCTCGAGCTTGGCGTAGTGCCCGTCCGCCGACCGCAGCGCGTACACGTGACTCTTCGTGGTGAGGAGGTGCGACAGCATGCTGTACGCGTACCACTTCCCGACGCCCGGGTTCACGGTGTCGCGCCCGAAGTCCGTGGGCGCGTAGCCAAGGGCGGGCACTTCGCGCACCGAGTCGAATGGCACGGCGCCCAGGTCGGCGATGCCGGCTCCGGGCGCGGCAATGACGTGATGGCGGCGGAAGGCGATGTCCCAAGGCCCCGAGTCCACGGCCGCGTTGCGCGCGAACTGAAACCGGCGCCAGCTCTCCCCCGCCGAGGCGTCGAGCGTGTAGGTGCTGGGTCCGACGAGCGAGTCTCCGACCTTCGCCGGCGACGGCACCGTCACCGCGAAGGGCGGGAGGTCCGGCGTCGTGAAGGAGCCGATGAGCAGCGCACCGACGAGGAGCAGGAAGGCGCCCGCGAGCGCGAGCACCAGAATCGGGGGGCGGCTCAAGCCTCCGCCATGAAGGGATAGGCGGGATCACGCGGCGGCACAAAGTTCTCTTTCACCGCGCGCGCGCTCGTCCAGCGGACGAGATTGAGAAGGCTCCCCGCCTTGTCGTTGGTGCCGCTGGCCCGCGCGCCCCCGAACGGCTGCTGGCCGACCACGGCGCCGGTCGGCTTGTCGTTGACGTAAAAGTTTCCGGCCGCGTAGCGCAGCGCCGCCTGGGCCTCGCTCACCGCGCTTCGGTCCTGCGCGAACACCGCGCCCGTCAGGGCGTAGGGTGAGGTGCGGTCCACCAGCGCGAGCGTCTCCGCCCACTGCCGCGCCGGATAGACGTACAGCGACAGCACCGGCCCGAAGATTTCCTCGCACATGGTGCGGTACGCGGGATCTTCCACCTGGATGAGTGTCGGCTGCACGAAATAGCCGTCGCTATCGTCGCAGCCGCCGCCAAACAGGATCTTGGTCTTCGGATCGCTCTTTGCGCCGTCGATGTAGTCCTTGATCTTCGTGAACGACTTCCGGTCGATCACGGCGCCCATGAAGTTCGTGAAATTCGCCGGATCGCCGACCTTGAGGCCCGCCAGCATGCCGAGCACGCGTTCCTTCACCTTCGGCCAGATGGAATCGGGGACGTAGGCGCGGGAAGCCGCGCTGCATTTCTGTCCCTGATACTCGAACGCGCCCCGCACCAGGGCGGTGGCCAGCGCGTCGACGTCGGCGCTGGCGTGCGCGAGGATGAAATCCTTCCCACCCGTCTCGCCCACGAGCCGAGGGTAATCGGCGTAACCCGTGAGATTCGTCGCCACCTGCTTCCAGAGCGACTGGAAGACCTCCGTCGACCCGGTAAAGTGGATGCCGCCGAGATGGCGGTCGGCGATCACGCGTTCGCTGATCTGACTGGCGGGACCGGGGACGAAGTTCACGACGCCGGGGGGCAGCCCCGCTTCCTCGAGCAGTTTCAGGAGGAAGTAGTTCGAGTACGCCGCGGTCGCTGCGGGCTTCCAGACCACGGTGCAACCCATGATCGCCGGCGCGGTCGACAGGTTGCCGCCGATCGAGGTGAAGTTGAACGGTGTGATCGCGTAGACGAACCCCTCGAGGGCCCGGTAGTCGAGCGCATTCCAGGTACCGGAAGAGGAGATCGGCTGCTCAGCATGAATCTTCTCGGCGAACTGGACGTTGAAGCGCCAGAAATCGATCAGCTCGCACGAGGCGTCGATCTCCGCCTGGTGCGCCGTCTTGCTCTGCCCCAGCATCGTCGCGGCATTCACCACCGCGCGCCAGCGCGTCGCCAGCAGGTCCCCGGCCTTGAGGAACACCGCTGCCCGGTCGGCGAGGCTGGCGGAAGACCACTCCCGCCACGCGCCACGCGCGGCGGTGATGGCGGCGGCCAGCTCGTCGGGCCCGGCCTGATGCACCTTGGCGAGCACGTGTTTGTGGCAGTGCGGCATGACGGCGTCCACGGTGCGACCGGTGCGGATCTCCTTCCCCCCAACCACGACGGGGATCTCGATCTGCCGGCCGCCCATGTCCTTGAGTGTCTGCTTCAGGTCGGCGCGCTCCCGGGTGCCGGGAGCGTAGCTGAGCACGGGCTCGTTGACGGGCGCTGGGATCTTGGGGGGTGTGTTCATGGGCGCAAAATCTAATCGAAATCTAACCGCGGAACCCGAAAACGTTCAGAGAGTGATGAGCGTCCACCCACAGACCCGCATCGGCCATGTCCACCTCACGGTCTCGAACCTCGAGCGCGCCCTCGCGTTCTACCGCGACGCGCTCGGCTTCGAGATCACCGCGAAATACGGCCAGGACGCCGTGTTCCTGTCGGCGGGGGGCTACCATCATCACATCGGCCTGAACACCTGGGCGGGCCGCGGGGCTCCGCACCCGGCGCCCGGGACCACTGGTCTCTACCACTTCGCCATCCTGTATCCCGATCGGGCCGCGCTGGCCGCTGCGGTGCGCCGGGTGCTTGAGCATGGGATCGCGCTCGAGGGCGCGTCGGATCACGGCGTGAGTGAGGCCGTGTACCTACGTGACCCCGACGGCAACGGCGTGGAGTTGTATCGCGACCGGCCCGAAAGCGAATGGCCCCGGGCGGACGACGGCACCATCGCGATGCAAACGCGCCCGCTCGACCTCCCGGCGCTGTTGCGTTAGGAAGGATTCGGCGCGTCGGGCCGGGCGCGCGCACGGTCCTGAAGGGCGCGCAGGAAATCCGCCGCGCGGTCGATGTCCTCGATCACCTGACCAAGATCGTCGAGCAACGCCAGCCGGCGGTCGGCGCCCAGATCGACCCAGCGCCCCACGGTCTCCATCGCGAGCTGAATCCCCGCGCGCGCGGCCGTGAGCGGATTGCTCGCCTCCTGCGAGATCATCGCGGGGAGGCTGGCGAGGTCCTGGAGCGGATCGTGGCGGCGGTTGATCAGGCCGAGCACGAGACCCGCCAGCTCGAGCGCGAGCCGTTCGCGGCTGCGTCGCTCGCGGCCGTCCGGAGGCGGCGCCGGTGGTTCGGAGCGGACGGGGGCGATGACCCACGAGCCGCCACCTCCCGCGGGCCCGAGCTGCGCCGCGACCCAGAGTGAGCCTACCAGGATCGGCACGTTCCAACGACGCAGTGCGGCGAGATCAAAATGCGGAGGCGCGACGGAGGCAGGCTCGCTCGTCGCCCGCGGCACGACCTGGTCGGGACCGCTGATTTCCCACAGAATCACCGGGCGGCCAACGACGGCGCTCGCCTGGCGCAGGACCTCCCTCGCCTCACCTCTGAACACCGGGACAGCCACCGCCTCACCTCCGCTGGGGAACGACCTGAGCCTCGACGGCTTTGGTGTACGACAGATGCGCGGCGTAGATCCGCCACACCCCGCCATCGTTCTGCCACAACATCGTCCCCTCACCCGGGCCGATCTGGCGCGACCCGGCGGCGGCCAGATCGAGTGTGAAGGGGAACGTGACCAGGGCAAGATCCTTGCGAACCAGAACGATGCGCGGGCTCTGCGGTACCAGATTCGTCGCGGTCACCGTTGGCAGGAAGGTGCGCTGGAACTGCGACTCCTCGGTCCAACCGAGCGTGCGGCCTCCGCTCGGCCAGGCGACGGTGAGGTACTCCTTCTGAATGTAGAACGGCGCTAACGAGTCGGGGTTGCGGATGTTCCAGGCCTTCACCCAGCCTTGGAGTCGGGCCGTAAGGTTTGCCTGGGTCACCCGGTCCACGGCTGGGGCGGTGCCACCGCCGCAGGCGACGAGGGTGGCGACGAGCAGCGTTCCCGTGATCGGCCGGCGCATGGTCCTCCCATGTGGTGTGCGCCCTTACATAGCAACGGGTTCGGGCGTCCGGCAAGAGCCCGCGTGCTCGTATTGACACCCCTCCGGACCCCGACTAGCGTGGGCCCCATGACCACACCTCCGCTGCCGCCGCGTCCCTCCGTGGGCCGCTCTTCATTCGCCATCGCCATGAAGGATTACACCTTCATCCGGCCCGGCATCGCCGTCTCGATCAGCGCCGCCACACTCGCGTTGGCTCTGGTGATCGGGTTCTGGCTCATCGTCTCGCTGCGCGGGGCGGCCGCGACGGTCGAAACCGGCGCCCGCACGGTCGAGACGCTGCACAAGTACAACGCCGGCCTCGAGGTGTGGCGCCAGATGGTGACGAGCACCGACCCGGCCTACAAGCGTCCCGAGGCGTTGGCGCAGCGGGACAGCATCGGCCGCGCCCTGCGCGAGCAGCTCGCCAGGCTCGGAACCGAGATGCCGGACGCCAACGATCAGGAGCGCGTGCAGCAAATCCTCGAGGGGCTGACCCGCACCGACCCGACGATCGGTACCCAGGCGCGGCAAGCGATGATCGTGCTCCTCGCCAAGCAGGATTCCGCGATGTTCAAGGCCGCGGAGACGTCGCAGAAGGCCGTGCTCCTCGCGGCGGCGCTGCTCGGGCTGACGGTCGTCGCCGCGGGCATGCTCGTCATCCCGATGGCGTGGCTCTACATCCGATACAAGCGCGGGGCGACCATTGAGGTGAAGGTCTGAAGACGCCACCATCCGTCCAACCCCCGGCTTCCGCTCGGCGCGCTGCGATCACCCTGGGCTCGGCCGAGCGTGAGCGGATCCGTACCGTGGTCGTGCCCCATCACGACGACCTCGTCTCGCTGCTCGCGGACCGCATCGTAGAGGTCATCAATCGCGAGACGGCCGCCAAGGGCCGTGCCGTGCTGGGACTCGCCACGGGGAGCACGCCGATCGGCGTATACCGCGAGCTGATTCGCCGGCACCAGGCGGGTGCGCTCGACTTCTCGCGCGTCGTCACGTTCAACCTCGACGAGTACTATCCGATGGCGTCGGACCGGCCCCACAGCTACCGCCGCTACATGTGGGAGAACCTGTTCGCTCACGTGAACGTCGTCCCTGCCAACGTCCACGTCCCCGACGGCAGCGTGCCGCGGGAGCGCCTGGCGGAGCACGCCGCCGCGTACGAGCGTGCCATCGCCGACGCCGGCGGCATCGACTTCCAGCTGCTCGGCATCGGCAAGAGCGGACACATCGGCTTCAACGAACCAGGATCGTCCTCCGATTCGCGTACGCGCCTGGTCACGCTCGACACGATCACTCGCAAGGATGCGGCCGCGGACTTCTTCGGTGAAGACAACGTGCCGCGCGAGGCGATCACGATGGGGGTCGCGACGATCCTCGACGCGCGGGAGATCGCGCTGATCGCGACGGGCGAGCACAAGGCGGCGATCGTGCAGCGCGCGGTCGAGGGCGAGGTCGTGCCCGACGTCGCGGCGACGTTCTTACAGCGGCACCAGAACGCGACCGTGTACCTCGACCTCGCGGCAGCCGGCGAGCTGACGCGCATCAAGACGCCGTGGGTGCTGGAGGCCGTCGACTGGACGCCGGTGATGACCGAGCGCGCGGTGGTGTGGCTCGCCGAGCAGTCGGGGAAGGCGATCTTGAAGCTCGCGGCGCGGGACTATGCGGAGTATCACCTCAGCCCGCTGCTCGCGCGGCACGGGTCCCCCGGCCCGATCAACGGACAGGTGTTCACCCGGTTGCGCGACAAGATCCGGGGCCGCCGCAATCTGCCGTCCCGTAAGTCCGTGCTCGTGTTCTCGCCCCATCCCGACGACGACGTGATTTCGATGGGCGGGGTGCTGCGCAAACTGTGGGAGAATGAGAACGCGATCATCGTCGCGTACATGACGAGCGGCAACATCGCGGTGTTCGACCACGACGCGGAGCGGCATCTCGACTTCGTGGTGCGCGCCGCCGCCACCCTGGGGCTCGATGCCGCGGCGGCCCAGCGCGCCTTCGACGCCGCCGAACAGAGCTTCGGGGGCAAGGCGCCGGGCGACGTCGATCTTCCCGCCGTCCA
>Ga0307299_10000385_pt1 | contig 14845 bp, 12 predicted proteins | sample ER_DNA_159_FD_194466 | JGI IMG/M metagenome (GOLD analysis project Ga0307299, IMG submission 194466) | Bulk soil microbial communities from the East River watershed near Crested Butte, Colorado, United States - ER_DNA_159 | ecosystem: Environmental > Terrestrial > Soil > Floodplain | place... | reverse complement strand
CTCGACCTCGCGGGCAATGAAGCGCCGCAGCGGTCGGGCGCCGTACGAGGGGTCGAACCCTTGCTCGGCGATGAACCGCCGCGCAGGCTCGGTGATCACCAGGCCGATCCGGCGCTCCGCGAGCCGGGCTCGCAGATCGTTGAGGAGGAGGTCCACGATCAACTCGATCTCGTCCAGGGTCAGGGGCTTGAAGAGGACGATCTCGTCGACCCGGTTCAAGAACTCCGGCGGGAAGTGGTTGCGCAAGGCACCCAGCACCATGCGGCGCGCATCCTCCTTGATCTCTCCCTCCGCCGTCACCCCTTGCATCAAGAACTCAGATCCGATATTCGAGGTCATGATCACCACGGTATTGCGGAAGTCGACCGTACGGCCGTGAGAGTCGGTCAGCCGGCCGTCGTCAAGCACCTGCAGCAACGTGTTGAACACATCGACATGGGCCTTCTCGATCTCGTCGAGCAAGATCACCGAGTAAGGCTTGCGCCGTACGGCCTCGGTGAGTTGGCCGCCCTCCTCGTAACCGATGTACCCGGGTGGAGCACCGACCAGCCGACTCACCGTGTGCCGCTCCTGATATTCGCTCATGTCGATGCGGACCATGTTTTCCTCGGTGTCGAACAAGGCAGCCGCCAGACTCTTGGCGAGCTCGGTCTTCCCGACACCGGTGGGGCCCAGGAAGATGAACGAGCCGATCGGCCGGCGCGGATCCTTGATACCGGATCGAGCCCGAATGATCGCATCCGCCACCAACTGAACCGCCTCGTCCTGGCCGACCACCCGCTCGTGAAGCACCTCGTCGATACGCAGCAACTTCTCGCGCTCCCCATCCTGCAGCCTGGTGACCGGAATGCCGGTCCACCGCGACACAATGGCGGCAATCTCGTCCGCGGTCACCACCTCGCGCAGCAGCCGATGCTCTCCCTGCTTGCTGGCCAGCCTCGCCTCGGCCGCCTCGAGCCGACGCTGCAGCTCCGGCATCTTGCCGTGTCGAAGTGAGGCGGCCCGGTTCAAATCGTAGTCACGCTCAGCCTGCTCGCTTTCCTGCCTGACCTGCTCCAGTTCCTCCCGCAGCGCCTGGACCTCCCGGAGCGCCGTACGCTCTGCCTCCCAGCGGGCACGCATGGCGTCGGCCTCGGCTCGTGCGTCTACTAGTTCGCGTCGGAGCGCCTCGAGCCGGGCCTTGCTCGCGGTGTCCTCCTCGTTGGCCAGCGCAGCCTCCTCGATCTCCATCCGCGTCACCCGCCGCGTCAGCTCGTCGAGCTCAGCAGGCATCGAGTCGATCTCGGTACGCAGCATGGCGCACGCTTCATCCACCAGGTCAATGGCCTTGTCAGGCAAGTAGCGGTCGGAGATATAGCGGTGACTCAGTGTCACCGCGGCGACCAGGGCTCCGTCAAGAATCTTGACGCCATGGAAGACCTCGAGGCGTTCTCGCAACCCGCGCAGGATCGAAACGGCGTCCTCCACGCTCGGCTCGTCGACTAGGACGGGCTGAAAGCGGCGCTCGAGCGCGGCGTCCTTTTCGATATGGGTGCGGTACTCATCGAGCGTAGTCGCGCCGATCATGTGCAGCTCGCCTCGGGCGAGCATCGGCTTGAGCATGTTGCCGGCGTCCATGGCGCCTTCCGCAGCGCCTGCGCCGACGACATTGTGCAGCTCGTCGACGAAGAGCAGAATCCTGCCTTCGGCGCTCTGGACCTCATTGAGGACCGCCTTGAGCCGCTCTTCGAACTCCCCGCGGTACTTCGCTCCCGCGACCAGCGACCCCAGATCCAGTGCGAAGACTGTCTTGTTGCGCAGCCCCTCAGGCACGTCGCCGTTGTGGATCCGCTGCGCCAGCCCCTCGACGATTGCCGTCTTCCCGACGCCCGGCTCACCAATCAGCACCGGGTTGTTCTTGGTCTTGCGGGACAGGATTTGGATTGTCCGACGGATCTCGGAGTCGCGGCCGATTACCGGTTCCAACCGCCCTGCGGCGGCCTCGGCAACCAGATCGCGACCGTACTTCCCGAGCGCCTCGTAGGTCCCCTCGGGTGTCGCGGAGGTGACCCGCTGGTGACCCCTGATCTCGGTCAGCGCAGACAGGAAACCGTTGCGGGTAAGGCCCTGCTGCTGCAGGAGTCTGCCGGCCGCCGATGATGAGCCCTCATCGAGCAGCACGACGACCAGATGCTCCACGGACACGTATTCGTCCTTGAGCCGGTGCGCCTCGCGGGTTGCGGCCTCAATCAGCCGGGAAAGCCGCTGGGTAACGAATACCTGACCGGGCGCCGCACCCGGACCGGAAACGCGGGGCCGACGGCGCAGCTCCGCCTCCAGATCCTCGCGTACCCGGTCCGGATCCGCCCCCGCGCGGGCAAGCAATGGTCCGACCAAGCCCTCACCCTGGTCGAGCAGCGCCAGCAGCAGGTGTTCACCGTCCACTTCGGTGTGACCGAAGCGAAGCGCCTTGGTCTGGGCATCGTGCAATGCCTCCTGCGACTTCTGAGTCAAGCGGTTCAGGTCCATCGATCTCCTCCTCTGCCACCTGCTGAACGCGAATGGGGACGCCGTTGCAGCCGCTCGAGCTGCGCGATCCGGTCGAGCAGGTCAATGATCAAGCCGAGCGAGGCGTAGTTGAGGTTCAGTTCCCTGTGCAGTCGCTGGATTCTGGCCATGGCGGCCACCTGGGACGGCTCGAACCAGAGGTGACCCTGGGCATCTCGAGTCATCTCAAGGAGCCCGAGAGCCAGGAAGCGCCGCACAAGATCGGGATGTACGCCGGTGAGGCGTGCAAAACTGTCCAAGCTCAACCGGAGCGGGCGGGCGAGTGGGTATCTCTGCTCGGTGGTCATCGCTGGTCCCTCGGGTTGAACGCGGAACGCTCTCGAAGCTCCTCGAAGAGCCGTCTCTCTTCCGCTGACAATGACGTTGGCACTTTGATCTGTGCCTCCGCGTAGAAGTCCCCCGGTTCTCCTCGGCGCTTCGGCAGGCCACGCCCCTTCAGACGCAGCCGGCGGCCGCTCGAAGTGCCGGCGGGTACGTTCACCGTGGCGGAGCCTCCAGGCGTCTCGACAGGGACCGCCCCGCCGAGCGCCGCCTCCCATGGTGAAAGCGGTAGCGGCCCATAGAGATCCCGTCCGGAGACCCGGTAGCGAGGGTGCGGTGCGATCCGGATGATCAAATACAGGTCGCCTGGCTCGCCGCTACCCGTGCCCCGGCCGCCCTGCCCGCGCAGCCGAATGCGCTGCCCGTCGACGACGCCAGCGGGGATGTTCACATCAAGCGTCCGCTGCCCGTCTGGACCGGTGATCGTGAGGCTGCGTTGGGTTCCGTGATAGGCCTCCTCGACGCTGATCTCGGCCTCGAACTCCTGGTCCGCGCCTGGCATCGGACCTCGTGGTGTCCGGCCACGGCCCCCAAAGATTCCGCCGAGGAGATCCTCCAGATCGATGTCCTCGTCGACATCGGTGAACCGTACGCCGCCAGACCGGAACGGCCCGCCCGCTCCTTGGCCACCGCCCGGCGCCGCCCCCGCGTACGCGCGCGCCCGGCGCCACTCTTCGGGGCTTACCTCAGGTGGCACGCGGCGGAAGTCCTCCCCGAACGCGTCGTAGCGTTTGCGCTGCTCAGGGTCGGAGAGCACGTCGTACGCCTCGGAGATGTCCTTGAATCGTGCCTCGGCCGAGGGGTCCTTGTTGACGTCGGGGTGATGTTGCCGAGCCAGTTTGCGGTAGGCCCGCTGGATCTCGGACTGGTCGGCATTTCTGGCGACACCGAGGACCTCGTAGAAGTCCCGGGCCATCAGTCGCTCCTGGTGGCCACCACCACGGCCGCAGGGCGCAGGATTTCATCGTCGGCGCCGTATCCGGGACGTACGACGCGGGCCACAGTGCCGGGTACCAGCTCCTTGTCAGCGATCGTGCCGATCGCCTCGTGAAGAGCCGGGTCGAAGGGCTTACCCGTGTCGTCACGTCGGGGAAAGCCGAGGCTGGCGAGCACCGAGAGCGCCTGCTGGTACACCGCGCTTACGCCCTCGATGATCTGCTGAGGATCAGACGACGCATGCTCCAATGCGCGCTCCAGGTTGTCGACCACGGGCAGCCACCCAGCGGTTGTCTTGGCTCTTTCCTGCTCTCGTGCCCGAACCAGGTCCTTCGCGCATCGCTTGCGGAAGTTGTCCAACTCTGCTGCAGTACGCCGCCAGCTTTCTTCCAGCTGGGCTATCCGTGCTTGGGCCTGCTGCAGCGCATCAGGCTCGGACTCGGTGCGGTTGGGCTCGGTGCGGCTGGGCTCGGGGCGTTGCGGCTCGAGGTCAGCATGGTCGCGCCCTTGCGGCTGCTGTTCCGGCTCAACGCCACTGCGCTCGGGGGTTTGGGGCTCGGACATGGGATCAGCGTGCGGTGAATTCGGCGTCGATCACGTCGTCAGAATCGTCGGCGCCCGGCTCCCGCGGCGAACTTTCCGCCGGACCAGCGGACGCCCCAGCCGTGGCGCCAGCCCGGGCTGATGCAGCCAGGGACTGCAGGAGCTGATGCATCTCTCCCGTGAGGGCACGCAGCCTTTCGACGTCCGCCTGTTCCTCCAGAGCGCTGCGCGCGTCGTTGAGCAGCAGGTCCGCGCGGGCGCGCTCGTGCTCGGGAATCGCTCCTGCGTTGTCTTCCAACATCCGCCGCACTTGGTAGGCCACGGTGTCCAGCTCATTTCGGGCGTCCACCTGCGCACGCAGCGCAGCATCCTCGTTTCGGTGCGCCTCAGCGTCGGAGACCATCCGTTCGATCTCGGACTGATTCAGGTTGGATGTCTCGCTGATGGTGATCTGCTGCTCGGCGCCGGTCTCCTTGTCGCGCGCCGAGACGTGCAGAATGCCGTTGGCGTCGATGTCAAAGGTGACCTCGATCTGCGGGACACCGCGTGGCGCGGGCCGAATGTTCTCGAGGCGGAAGCGGCCTAACACCCGGTTATCACTCGCCCGCTCCCTCTCGCCCTGAAGAACCACGACATCAACCGCGGACTGGTTGTCCTCGGCCGTGCTGAAGATCTCCGTACGTCGAGCCGGGATGGTGGTGTTGCGCTCGATGACCTTGGTCATCACGCCACCGAGGGTTTCCAGTCCCAAGGAGAGTGGCGTGACGTCGAGCAAGAGGACGTCCTTCACCTCGCCCTTGATGATCGCCGCCTGCACTGCCGCGCCGATGGCGACCACCTCGTCAGGGTTGACCGTCATGTTCGGGTCCCGGCCACCCGCCAGGCGGCGTACCAGGGCCTGTACGGCTGGGATCCTTGTCGACCCGCCGACGAGGATGACCTCGTCGATATCGTTCGTCGTCACTTTCGCGTCCTCCATGGCCTGCTTCACCGGCCCGACGCAACGTTCAACGAGGTCCGCTGTGAGTTGGTCGAACGTCGACCGCATGAGGTTGACATTCAGGTGCTTGGGTCCAGATGCGTCCGCCGTGACGAATGGCAGGTTGACCGCGGTCTGGGTAACTGCCGACAGCTCGACCTTGGCCTTCTCCGCGGCCTCGAAGAGACGTTGCAGGGCTTGCGGATCATTGCGCAGGTCAATGCCGTTGGCCTTCTTGAACTCGTCGGCGAGGTAGTCGACGATCCGCCGATCGAAGTCGTCGCCGCCCAGATGGGTGTCACCGGCAGTCGCCATGACCTCGACGACCCCTTCACCGACGGTCAAAATGCTGACGTCGAAAGTGCCACCGCCAAGATCGAAGACGAGAACCGTCTCGTTCTCGAGCTTGTCCATGCCGTACGCCAGCGCAGCTGCGGTGGGCTCATTGATGATCCGGAGGACCTCCAGGCCTGCGATCCGTCCGGCGTCTTTCGTCGCTTGGCGTTGTGCATCGTTGAAGTGCGCGGGCACGGTGATCACGGCTTCGGTGACCCGTTCACCGAGGAACTTGCCCGCGTCGTCCACCAGTTTGCGTAGCACCTGTGCCGAGATTTCCTCGGGTGCGTATTGCTTGCCGTTGACTTCGAACCGCGCCGCACCATCAGGCCCGGGTACGACGTCGAAGGAGACCGCATTGAGCTCGCTGGTGACCTCGTCGTACTTTCGGCCGATGAACCGTTTGGCCGAGTAGATGGTCCCCTTCGGATTCAAGATCGCTTGTCGCCTGGCCATCTGTCCCACGAGCCGCTCACCGGACTCGAGGAAGGCGACCACAGAGGGCGTAGTCCGGTTGCCCTCGGCATTGGGGATGACCTGGGGCTGCCCGCCTTCCATCGCCGCAATAACCGAGTTCGTCGTTCCAAGATCGATGCCTACCGCCGTTGCCATCACTGACTCCCGTCGCACGATTGCCTAACGTGATCATGCTGCCGCAGCGGTCGGCCGGCATCCCGTGAATGGGGGAGTTGAACCGTAGCGACGTCGTTTGGCCGTCTCGAGACGGATTCAGATGCCGGCTAGTGGTGCTGAAGGGTCAGCACCGTGAGCTCGACGCGTGAGTGGATCTCCAGCTTGAGGTAGATGTGCTTGAGGTGTGCGTCGATGGTGTGGGGTGAGAGGTTCAAGTACTCGGCGATGTTCCGGTTCGTCAGTCCGCCGGCTACTAGCTCAGCAATTCGGAGCTCAGCGTCTGTGAGTGAGCGCCACGGGTCGGACGCCGTACGGGTCCGTGGCGTTGGAATCTTGGCCAGTGGGTATTGGGTCGGGCCGGAGCCATCGACTGCGGAATCCTCCACTTGAGTCAGGCAGTGAGGGTTGTCGAGCACGGTCCGGTCCAGTAGCACCTTGGGATGGGTCCTGAGCACGTCGACGAGCATCGAAACGCCGAAGCCTTGCAGGTCATACATACACATGAAGACCGCAGGCATCTCCTCGACGATCTGGTTGACCGCCGACTCGTAGACGAAGAAGTCGTCCGCCCCGCCCGGCTGCGGCAGCCAGGACATCTCGCCCGCGGCCCTCAGCATCGCGAAGTCCGATTCGGCGGCCAGGGCCATGCGCCCTGACAGGAAGGACTTCATGTGCTCGACCGAGAAGCGCCCGGAATCGAGGAACGCATCCGACGTCCGATCGACATCGAGCTGCTCGGATCGCATCGGCTGTCCGCCACCCGGCCACCCCTCCGCCCAGTCACGGACCGACGACGCCATTTCAGCGTCATCGATGAGGCAAAGACACTTGTCGCCCTCGCGCATCCCTTCACGCAGGAAGGGGAACAGCAGTCTGTCGCGCTCGGCTGCGCCGGAGTAAAGAGCGCAAATATGCGTTCCCGGACGTATCTCATCTAACCCCGGGATACCCATGCTCACGGATATGGCCATCCCCAATCTCGAGATGCCTTCGACTCTACGCGGACTACCGAATAAATACCCTGCCCGAGGATGGGGTGGTTCATGCTCGATGCGGCGCGGGAAGTCAATCTGGGGAAGCTTGACCGTTGAGTGGGCGGTCGGATGGACAGTCACCGGGCAGCCAGGTAGATCTCAACTCTCGTGGTGTTTGGCGGAAGCACTGCCGGCCGTATGGCAGACTGGGAACGCTGTTGCAAGTTTTGTGTCGTGGTAAGTGCTACGTCCCCGAGAACTTTGCGTGGGCGCTTGCACTGATTTGCGTCCGACAGCAGTCGAGGGTCGTGAGGTGCGACCTCGAGATGCTAGGAGATGTCATGACACAAGGAACTGTCAAATGGTTCAACGGCGAAAAGGGCTTCGGCTTCATTGAGGTCGACGGCGGCGGCGCCGACGTATTCGTTCACTACAGCGCTATAGAGTCGACCGGTTTCCGTTCGCTCGATGAAGGCCAGCGCGTGGAGTTCGACACCAAGCCTGGCCGGAAGGGCCCCCAGGCAGACAACGTACGCGCCATCTGATTCTGCTCTGCAGTTGATCAACACCGGGCCACCCACGCTCACTGCTGGGTGGCTCGGTGCCTCACCACGATTTGAGGAAGATCTTTGCTGGATTCGGTTTCAGGCGCTTCACCGCGCCAGCTGGCTAGGATTGCCGGCGCCCTTTACCTGATCAATATCGTCGGTGGCGCCTTCGCCATTGGTCTCGTTCGCGCCACGTTGTTTACGCCCGATCTGGCAACGACGGCGCACAACATCCAAACGCACCAGCTGCTTTACCGATCCGGCCTCGCCGCGCACCTTGTGGTGACTGTGACCAACGTCCCCTTGGCGCTGATCTTCTATGAACTGTTCAAAGTGGTGAACCGGAGACTGGCACTGCTGACTGCTTTTTTCATCCTCGTCGCGACCGCCATTGAGGCCGCTGGCCTCGTCCACGAGTTCGCACCACTGGCCCTGCTGGGCAGCGGGCACTATGCGAACGCCCTGCCGGCGCCACAGCTCGAGGCGTTGGCATCACTGCCCGGCGCACTCTCGGATGGCAGCTACCACGTCTACACCGTGTTCTTCGGGCTCGACATCCTCTGCCTCGGCTACCTGGTATTCCGGTCGGGGTTCCTTCCCCGTGCCATCGGCGTCCTGTTGGCGATCGATGGCCTGGCGTACCTGGTCTACAGCTTCGCGGACTTGCTGGCACCAGGCTTCGCCGCCCATCTGGTCCCCTGGATCCAGCTGCCAGCGCCAATCGCCGAAGGCGCCTTCAGTCTCTGGCTGCTTGTGTTCGGAGTGAACGCCGAGCAGTGGACGATGAGGGCGGGCGTGGCACTCCGGCCGCCCTCCCCGCAGGAGGCCTCTAGTTGACGGCTCTCCCCTACCGCAGCTACGGCCAACAGTCCTAAGAGAGCTCTGACAAGAGCCAAACACCTTGGCGCGCTCCGGAGCGTCTTGTTCTATGACATGCGACACATGTCGCAAGACATAGGCGACACATGCTTCGGCCCAGCGGTCGAAAACATACGACGAACGGTTGTCCTACTCGGCTGCGAGCAGCTTCTCGAGCATTCGCCGGAGCCGATCATGTCCCTGTTGGCCGAGTCGGCGGGTGATCTCGTCCTCGAGGTTCTGGATGGTGATCCGACCGGCTTCGACGCAGGCTTTGCCCTTCCGGGTCAGCACGATGAGCTTCGCGCGCCGGTCACGAGGGTCGGGTCGTCGTACGACGTAGCCCAGGGATTCGAGCTCGTCGACGAGCTCGCCCATGGCCTGCGGGCTCATGTTCGCGCCGCGGGCGAGCTCCGAGAGCCGCGAGCCGGCCGGGTCGATCTGCGCGAACACGGCTGAGTGCGAGGGCTTGTGGGGAAATCCCGCGCCGACCACTCCGTCGACGATGCGAAAGCCGAGCAGGCTGTAGGCCTGACCCAGCATGGCCACCGTGTTGGTGCGGCCGGGAGGGTCTTGCGTGTCGGGCACAGTAAGTCCTAAGGTGGCCTGAATATCAGGCTACCTTAGTGGTGAGTGCCATGGATGTCGTCACAGTGCGGCCAACCGAGTCAGACCGATACGCGGCGCTGGCCCGCACGACCGGGATCATCGGCATCGCGTTCATGGTGTTGCTGTTCGGGCCGATCATTGCGTTGGCGTCCGCAGAGGAGCCTGCCCTCGAGGCCAGTGCTGCCGAGGCGGTGAACTACTTCCGCAACCTCGAGGCAACGTGGGCACAGCTGACGATGGCGGCATTGACGCTCGGAATGATCGGCAGCCTCTGGTTCTTCGTGGCGTTCGGCTTCTTGCTACGGCGTGCCGAAGGGGATCCGCCGTGGCGTTCGGCCATCGCAACTCTGTCGGGCGCGCTGCTGGCGGCGTACGGGCTAGTCGGCGCCAGCAGCGTCGGCGCGGCGTCGCTGCACGGGGGGAGGATCATCCCCGAGGTCGCCGACTTCGCGTACGCGTTCGGCAATGTCGGCTTTGCGAACGCATGGATCGCGCTCGGCAGCTTCGCCCTCTGCTCCGGCTGGGTGATCCTCTCCACGCGCGTGCTCGAGCGCTGGATGGGTTGGTGGATCGTGGTGGCCGGTCTCGCCCTGGTGGTTGCCCGGTTCGTGTGGACGACCGGGTTCTGGGGCGTGGGGTACGCACTGTTCTGGCTGTGGCTCCTAGTGGTGTGCATCCGACTGATCGTGCGGCCCGACCGGTGGGGCAGCGCCGCACGCTAAGGTCACCCGCGCCCGAGCTGGGCTCGCGACAGTCTCGATCCGTGGGTTCGTGCTATTCGGGGATGATCGCTACTGCGTCGATCTCCACGAGCGCGCCTGGGCGAGCGTGTCCTGCGGTGGAAACGACCGTGATGGCCGTGCGGTGATCGCCCCACACTGATCGCGACGCCGCATATCCCACCTGTGCGTCAACCCCATTGACGAGGTAGATGTTGAGCTTGACGACATGCTCGGGACCGGTACCCGCGGCAGCAAGCACAGTCAGCACGTTTCGCATTGCCTGGGTGGTTTGCGTCTCAATACCGTCGGAGCAGTTTTCCGGTGCTATCGGTGCCGAGCTGACCGCCAACATAGAGCGTCTGGGGCAGCAGGTGCGATCACACCTTGGGTGAAGGCAGGGTTGCTGTGGAGTTCTTCAGGGTCGAGGTGTGTCGTCTTCGCGGTCATGAGTCTCACTAGGAGGTGTCGGTCACGATCCGAGCCGCCGACAACGGTGTTCGTTTTGAAGGGGAGCGGAACAACGGCAGTGTCACTTCCGGCACGTGGTGGCTTGCCCTGTTTCTGGTGTGCTGATGCTCGCCTGAGAAGCTGTGAGTCGGGGCGGATGCGGTGCCGTCCCCCGGGGAGGAGGGTTACGAGGTGTGGTGGGTTGATCATGTGATCTGGTGGCAGGTTTATCCGCTGGGCTTTCTTGGGGCTGAGAAGGAGCTGGGCCCGTTCCAGGGTGAGGTGAACCGGCTGCCCAGGCTGCAGGGCTGGCTTGATCATCTGATTTCGTGGGGCGGCAACGGTTTGTTGCTGGGCCCGATCTTCACTTCCAGCACGCACGGCTATGACACCGTCGACTACTTTCAGATCGATCCGCGGTTGGGTGATGAGGCTGACTTCGACGCCTTGGTGGCAGCCTGCCGGGAACGGGGGGTGCGGCTGCTGCTGGACGGTGTCTTCAACCATGTAGGCCGAGACTTCCCCCCGGTGGCGCAGGCCCTGGCCGAGGGGCCAGGATCGCCAACCCAGGATTGGGTGTCTCAGCTTTACGACACCGACGGTGTCATCACTGCGGACTACTTCGAGGGCCACGACACCCTGATTACCCTCAACCACCACTCCCCCCGGGTGCAGGAGTATGTGCGTGAAGTGATGCTGCACTGGCTGCGCCGCGGCGTCGACGGCTGGCGGTTGGACGCCGCCTACGCCGTACCAGCGGAGTTTTGGGCTGCGGTGCTGCCGGCGGTCCGGGCAGAATTCCCCAACGCCTGGTTTGTCGGTGAGATGATTCACGGCGACTACATCGACTACGTGCAAACCTCCGGCCTGGACTCAGTAACCCAATACGAGCTGTGGTGGGCCATCTGGTCCTCCATCAACACCATCAACTTCCACGAACTCGAATGGACCCTAGGCCGCCACGCCACATTCGTGGAACACTTCCTGCCGCTAACCTTCCTGAGCAACCACGACGTCACCCGAGTCGCCAGCCAAATCAACGACCCCCGGCACTGGTCCCACGCAGTGGCATTACTCGGCTTCCTACCCGGAATACCCAGCGTCTACTACGGCGACGAGTTCGGCCTCCAAGCCATCAAAGAACAACGCCCCAGCGGCGACGACGCCGTACGACCAGAAATGCCGAAGCAGCGGTGGCTGTTCACCCACTCCCACCCCGAAATAGAACAGGCATACCGACGAGTCATCGGGCTACGCCGCCGCAACCCCTGGCTAGTCAACGCAACAATCAACATCGAACAAGTCGACAACGCCCACCTCCACATCCAAGCCCAAGCCCGGCACAGCGAGCAATCCTTAACCCTGGCCCTCAACCTCACAGACAAACCCCAAGCCCTCCCCCACAACACCAAAATGCTCGAGGCCGAACCAGACATCACCGACCAAGCCGTCCCCCCACACGGCTGGGCCATCATCGCAAGCTAAAGCCGACTCGAGTCCTGCGAAGCAACGGCTTCTGCGCCGTTCGACTTGCTGCCGAGAGGAGTCTGCACGCGGTGGTCAGCCATTGGCTAACCCGGCCTTGTTAGTGGTGTCCCGCTAGCGCACTCTCAACAGGCAGCTGATGGGCTCGTGCGCTCTACAAACCATCAAGGCCGCCCCAGCCAATATCTCGGGCGTGTCCAAAGCCCGCTTGGTGATCACTGCTGTCGTTGTCGAGGGCCGCCCGGTCCGGGAGGTGTCGGCTGCCTATGGGCTGGGGCCGCACCGAATGCGTCGCGGTCTACGCCGGCGGCGTCCGGTTCTACCAGTCGCTGCAGATCGGGTCCATCGTGAAGACCTCGCCCTGGAAAAGCACGCCCGGCAGCTCAGCGAACTCCAGGGCAACGCCCCGCCATGGACACGAGGGGTACAGACGGCACCGGCTCCAGCGCGAGTCGCCGCAGTGCCGCTTGTCGGTGAACCCGCACATGATCGGTAACGGTGCCCGCGACCGACCTGCCCTCGTACGAGTTCGGCCAGTACCCAGTCCAGCGAAGTACTGCTCAGGTGCCGGAAATCCGAGGCGTTGTCGCCAGGGCGATGCCCGGTGCAGGTCATGCGCCTAAGGATGTTGGGCCTAGATGGCCTCGAACGACGGATACTGCGGTCGCCACATCGCCTGTTGGACCTGTTGTACTGGGTTGTCCAGCGTCGTCTGGGCCAGACCCTCCTTCTCGGCGGCCTGCGCCACCGCGATCGCGACCGTGGCAGACACGGTGCGCAGGTTGGTCACCGGCGGCAGCAGACTCGCGCCTCGCGTCGTCGCGTCCGAGAGAGCCGCCACCGCCTCCGCCGCCGCGGTGATCATGGTCTCGGTGATTCGGGCCGCCCGGGCCATGGTCACACCGAGCCCGAGGCCGGGGAACACCAGCGCGTTGTTCGCCTGCGCGACGCGGTAGGTGACCCCGCCGTGCTCGACCGGGTCGAACGGACTACCCGTCGCGACAAGCGCCCGCCCGTCGGTCCACCGGATTAGATCCGCTGGCACCGCCTCCGCCTTCGACGTCGGGTTGGACAGCGGCATGATGATCGGACGGTCCACCGCAGATGCCATCTGCCGCACGATCGGCTCGCTGAAGGCACCGGCCTGAGTCGAGGTGCCGATCAGCATGGTCGGTTGTGCGTGCGCGACTACCTCCGCCAGATTCGGCGCGCCGCCCGACGTCGACCATTCGGCCGCCTCGGCCGCCGGCCATGCATATAGCCGCTGGAAGTCGAACTGGTGCTCGGTGCGGTCGTCGGTCAGCAACCCGCGCCGGCCCAGTGCCCAGAAACGGCGGGTCGCGTCCTCCCGCGAGAGCCCTTCGCGGACCATTTCGTCGCGCATCAGATCGGCGATGCCGAGGCCCGCGGTGCCGGCGCCGTGGATGACCACGCGCTGGTCGCGCATGCGGCTTCCGGCCGCGCGCACGGCGGCGAACGCTGCAGCCATCACGACCGCCGCCGTGCCCTGCATGTCGTCGTTGAACGTGCATACCTGATCGGCGTACTTGTTCAGAATTCGGCGGGCGTTGCTTGCACCGAAATCCTCCCAGTGCAGCATGGCGTGCGGGAACAGCTTGCTCGCGACGGTGACGTAGGCGTCGATCAGATCGTCGTAGCGCTGGTCGCGCACCCGCGCGTGTCGGTTGCCGATATACATTTCGTTGTTGAGCAGGGCCAGGTTGTCCGTGCCCATGTCCAGAACGACGGGGATTACCCGGCGCGGGTGCAAACCGGCGGCGGCGGTGTAGACGGCGAGCTTGCCGATCGAGATGTCGATACCACCGACGCCCTGGTCGCCGATGCCGAGAATGCCTTCCGAGTCGGTGGCCACCAGGAGGTCGACATCATCCGCGCCCAGGCCGTAATTGCTCAGCGACTCATCCACGTCCTCGGGGTGGTTGACATCGAGGAACACCCCGCGTGGACGGCGGTATTCGTGGCTATAGCGTTGGATCGCCTCACCCACGGTAGGGGTGTACACGATCGGCAGCATCTCTTCGAGGTGCTCGGTGAGCAGCCGGTAGAACAGAACCTCGTTGCGGTCACGCATGTTCGCCAGGAAAACGTTCTTGGCCAGGTTGTCGGACTGCCGCTGGTACTGCGCGTACACGCGCCGAAGCTGGCCATCGAATGTAGATACCCCGCTGGGCAGCAGTCCCTCCAATCCGAGCTCGCGGCGCTCCGCATGGGTGAACGCCGTGCCGCGATTCAGCATCGGGGTCGTCAACACCGAACGGCCTCGGACCCGGATCCGAACCGGATAGTCCTCGGCTGCCGGGCCGAGTTCGTACGCTGCGTCCAACATCGCTATTTCTTCTTCATTCGCGGTCTCCAAGACGTCCACATTGTCGGCCATAAGTCCTTACGGCTCCGACCGATCAAGCCCGTGGGGGTGTCGTTTCGGCGCGCCCTGCGGCCACCTCGGCGTCGCCGTGGTGTGGCTCCGAGCTACCAGCCCAGGCGGCTTCAGATGATGGGGGCGCCGACGGCTCGTCATCGTCGAGCATCGTAGTTTCGTCGAAGGGCTCCTCGTTGTGGAACACACGGGTCGCCCGGGCCTGGTCGAACTCACCGACCCACTTACCGATAATCACTGTCGCGACGGCGTTTCCGGCGAAGTTGGTCAATGCTCGAGCCTCGGACATGAACCGGTCGATGCCCACAACCAGACCAACGCCCTCGACTAGGTCCGGCTCATGCGCCTGCAGGCCGCCGGCGAGGACCGCCAGGCCGGCGCCGGTCACCCCGGCGGCGCCCTTGGAGGCGATGATCATAAAGACAAGCAGCGAAATCTGCTCGCTGATCGACAGGGGCTTGTCCAACGCATCCGCAATGAAGATCGACGCCATTGTCAGGTAGATAGCT